>Ga0209084_1000102_pt1 | contig 81237 bp, 79 predicted proteins | sample C_130820_MF_Meta_FD_187309 | JGI IMG/M metagenome (GOLD analysis project Ga0209084, IMG submission 187309) | Freshwater microbial communities from Lake Croche, Canada to study carbon cycling - C_130820_MF_MetaG (SPAdes) (version 2) | ecosystem: Environmental > Aquatic > Freshwater > Lake...
TTCATCGACAGCGTCCTTCTGCACCGTGACCAGTGACGGGACAATCTTATGACGCACCGAGAGCTTGTCCATCAAGTCCCGGGTTGTATAGAGATCGGTCGACACCTCTTTTAGTTCCCCTGTGTCTGCATGAAACTGATAGGTATGGGTCAAGGAGTAGGCGGGGATATCGGGCTTCGATTCGCCATAGAAGAACCAGGCGCCGTTGCGTATCGACACTTCGTCATAGATATCTTTTTCTGTATTGATATAGCCGGTGCCTGAGAACGCCGTCTTGATGGCTTCCAGCTCCATGAGCTTCTGACGAATCGCCAACTGGTACTCATAGGGGATGTTGAGGTCGTACTGGATATGAATGCCGTCTTTGATGGCCTTGTCTTTTTTGGATTCGTAGGGGGTGGGTCTCAGAGAGACAAAGAACTGCACAGATTTGCCCGTTAGATCGAAGAATGTGTTCAGTTGTTCAAGGTAGGAGCGCAGGAATGCGCGAATATGGGTCATGGTGAAGCGGCGTTTAATGGAGCCCTCGGGCGCGTACTTGAAGTCGAGGTCGATGAGGCCTGGCTGGATCCCATCGGATCGGCGCTGCTCCACAAGGTTCAGGGGTCTGAGATTCTTGACGAAGAGGTGCTCGTGCAACATGTCCAGATAGGACGAATAGTCCTCGTCCTTGATGTTCCAGCGCCCCTTGTGATCGCCCATGCCGACTACGGAACAGGTGGATCCCCGTTCAATACGATGTGTGCGCAGAAACGCGGCCAAAGGGCCATCGGCGAGCATGGATTCTGAGAGGGGCATTCTACTTGCGTGTATGGTTTTCGGCGAAGGATTTTACGCGTCAAATTTTGACGTCCGGTTCTGATTTCTATTCGGTCGTCCTGATAGAATGGATCTTCATTTGGTGTTTTACTACATCGGCATCAGCATCATACCGTTAAGAATCTAATTACGCCTCCTCCGAAGGAGGAGGCGAATTGGAATCTTAACACTAGTGCTTAGTATAAAATTAAGCCCCCACCCATATTGGGTGGGGGCTTAATTTTATACTAAGCGGTACTTGTGTCGCATCTCTATATGCTGTCTATTCCCTCTATGCGTTCTCATGCGATCCTAAACCTGGTGGCGGCGTCCTTCATCGCGTACCGCTTAGTATAAAATTACGCCCCCTGCAATTTGCAGGGGGCGTAATTTTATACTAAGCACTAGTGTTAAGAATCTAATTACGTCCCCTCCTATGGAGAGGGCGTAATTAGATTCTTAACGGTACTATTTTATGAACAAGGAGGGATTTATTCGGTTCTAAAAATTTGATGCGTAAAGGATTCCAATTAACTACTAGTATGAAGTTCTGCCCGACTTGCCGTTATTACCTCTACTTAAAGGTGGTGGGGGATTCGGCCAGTGAAGAGCAGACCCAGTCGATTCTGCGCATCTGCCATAACTGCGGCTATACGGAGGAGGATACGGGCGGTGGTCTGATCATGGAGACCGATCTGCAGGAGAAAACGAGCGAGGGCTACAAAGTGCTCATGAATGAGTTCACGAAGCTCGATCCGACGCTCCCTCATTTGCACACGATCAAGTGCCCGAATGAGGCCTGTCTGTCTAATACTGCCGCCAAGGAGCCTGACGTGATCTACATGAAGTATGATGCACAGAATCTGAAGTACATCTATCTGTGCAATATTGAGGGGTGTGGGGCTCGGTGGAGATCCAAAGGCGCATAGACGCCTTTGGATCAGCCACTTGCACCAGTCACTATGTGACTGGTGCAACGGAGATCCAAAGGCGCATAGACGCCTTTGGATCAGCCACTTGCACCAGTCACTATGTGACTGGTGCAACGGAGGTCGAAGGGGGCTTGAACGCCTTTGGATCAACCACTTGCACCAGTCACTATGTGACTGGTGCAACGGAGGTCGAAGGGGGCTTGAACGCCTTTGGATCAACGGAGGTCGAAGGGGGCTTGAACACCGTTGGATCATTATTTTAATGGTATAAGTAGAGAATGTCTGCAAAGCGTCCCTCTGCTTGGGCAGCATTTGTTGCAAGTGCACCAGCAACCTATCCAACACAATATGCAGAGTTTCTTGCTGCAAATCCTGGTAAAAAGGCTGCAGTAATGAACTTTGCAAAGTTTGCACGAGACGGCTTTGCCGCAAATGACTTTAAAGCTCTACAAGCACGCTTTCCACCGGTAGCACCTTCGCTTGCTAATTTAAATAGCACAATTGCTTCCATGGGTAATTTACGCAGAAACTTTGCTAAAAAATTGTATTCTTCCAGAAAAGCAGCTAAAAGTGCATTACCGGCTGCAGCAGCTAAAAGTGCATTGCCGTCTGCTGCCGCAAATGATCCGGCAGAAGAAGCCATGCGAATTGCTAATACCATCCAAGACGAGCTAGAGCACTTAAAGAGTGCACTAGGCCGCTTGCGCGGGGGGACGCGGAAGCGCCGATCTCTACGCTAACCCCCTTAAATCCTCAAAGACGTCGGCAGGACAGCAGTCAAACTTCCGAATCCGTTCCGAGCCCGTGATAAAATAGATCCACGGATCGAACTCATGGCCTAATCTGTCTATTTTTTCCAGAATATGGGTCGAATCGTTCTGAAGCCACTTGGCAAAGCAAGCCCTTAATTCAGGGACAAGCCTGGAGCCGCAATCGGCATAGAAGAACGCCAAGAACATATACAAGTCCCGACCCTCTTTGGGACAGGGATCCGCTGTTGAGTAGACTTGTCCAATGGCAATGTCACTTCGTTGGGTCTCCTTGTTGCCGATGCAGCTGAAGCCAAAATCGATCAGGGACACCGTATACCTTGATTGTAAAATCAGCGTTCTATCACGCACTTTCAGCGTAAGTGGCATAGGCGCATGCGTTTCAATCATCAGATTGCTCGGCTTGAGATCCCGATGGTTCATCCCTAGATCTTGCGCCAGATGCCACAGCATTGCGCTCAATTGTAATAGAACTTCCAGCAAGAGTTCCGTGATGTCCCGTTCTTTTTGTAACAGAAGGGTCAGAGGAACAGCGGCCTGAAACACTTCCATTGAAAAACAGACGCTTCTGTCTTTCAGTCGAAATACATCATAGACGGGTGCCGCCCCACGACTAAACCCACCTCTTATCAGTGACAGGTGCACCAATTGCTGAATACACGCCTCAAACAGCAGGCTCTTCGATGGAATGAGTGGCCGTTTCACAAAAACAGTTGTTGTTGCGGATCGTATTACGCGTTTGCCCAGTTCAATACGATTATAGGTAGCGCCTGATAAATTCTGGATCCATGACAATGACTTATAGGGTTCCTGGATATACAAATGCTCGTCCAGGATGCTCTGAGAACAGGGAACTTCGATCGAGGCCATAAAGCGCGGATCGCGAATACAGCCCTTTCCCTGCAACCCTATCAGTGTCAAATCAAACACTGTATTGCAACTGCAATCGCAGTGCATCTCTATGCAGGGGTTCGATTAAAAAGTCGCTTTCAGAACTTTATAGGCGGGACAGGCTGCACAACCATCCGCCAACATATAGGCCGCGACTTCATAGGGGTGCTCATAGGCATTTGCATTCAGTGAAGACGAAAAGAAGGCCGCCATCTCCTTTGGAAGTTGGCGATAGTGAATACGGCTCTTCACATTATAGAACCAGACGCTCGTGTACTTGAGCGACGGCGTCACGGGATTCAAGAAGACAGAGACGGGCACCCATTCGTTGTTCCAGATCCATAGAGGGGTCTCCATTGTATCAGGGTTGTACCGGCGAACTTCTTCGAGTTGCTCAGGCAGCTCCGATTCGAACGGCTTCCAGTGCCAGGCGTCGCGGAAAAAACGCAGCCACTGGCCTGCATGGGCTCTCTGATGCAGGTGCCAGAGTTCGTGCACAAAGGTCGAGTTCGTGAGCGCGGCGGCAGACTGGGGGAGACAGATAATATTGGGCGGTCTAGTGTGGGGCATGCCGCCGTCGGCCGAGGGCATGAGCGCTACCACGGTGGGATGAAGAGTTTGAAGAGGGGGCGGAACTGTAAAACTCTGAATCCGCTCTGTTAAAACATCCGCCTCGGCTAAGCTTAGGCGATTGGCCGAATAGTTCATGGATTCGCGGCTAATTCCATTGGCGCGATCCTGAATACAGTCTGTTCTGTAACCATCCTGCTGTTCAGCGGAGTGAAGTGCAGCGGCTCCTTCGGCTCCAACGGCCACATGAAATAAAAAGGGGGTGGGCTCCGAAACGGGCTTAGATTGTTGTACGCCCATTTTCTCTATTCGGTAACAACTTCATTTTTTAGGCTTGCCGCTTTTGCGTCTTTCCTCTTTTTATTCTGTTTCTTCTCAATCGTTTTGACAAGGAACTGATCCATCATAAAGTTGCTCAGGGTCGCTTGCACAGTTTTCTTTATAGGCTGTGTTTTTTGCATCTCCTTCCCTGTAGATAGGGTACTTAGCTTTAAACTGTCCGAAGATGCAGATGCATTGTGGCTAAACCCACCATTTAATCCAAAGAACTTAGTCACAAAGGCGCTCGTATGCTGCTTCCCGCATAACTGAAAGGCCTTGCCGAACAACAGATCGGCCGCCGACGACTCACGCCATATCAATCGCTTCTCTTCGTTGTCCGTCGGCATCTTCGACCACGGCACGGTGTCCGATCCAGGCATCTCTTCCAGCAGCAATCCGAACATCTGGCTAATCGGATTCTGCAGCTGGTGCCCCAGGTAGAACTCATAGTCAGGCACAAGCCCTTTCTCCTTGATCCAGCTCGGCGCCTCGATGCGATCCCCCTGAAGTTTGGCGGCGACTGCACCGACTGCCGGCCGCACATAGACAAACGGGATTCGATCACCCGAGGCCGGCGCATTTCCCGGATCCCGTAGAGCCATCCGATCCGCCAAGGCCTTGTGGGCAATCTGCAGCGGATTGGCATACTCGGCACGCAGCGACTTCGTGATCGTCAGCTGCCCCAACTTCACCTTTCCGTTGACCAGATCCATACAGGAGTCCTGCACCAGCTTGGTAGCGCCCACGACATCCCGTTCAAACAAGAGCTTCTTCATCGCCGATCCGTAAATCGTCTTCACAATGGGGGCATTGTCCCGCCGCTTGAGTGCAATCCCCATGTATTTGACCACAAAGTCGTCTGCATTCTCCTCGAACATGAGTCCCGCATAGCGCTTTTTGCTGAACATCAGCATCGGATCAAAGATCTTGTCAAACTCAAAGTCGTGCGGCGGTGCCAGAGCCTTGGTGACCAGATGCCCCGCCTCCGTTGTCAAGTCGATGACAGCTTGCCTTCTTAATCGAGGACTTAAAGAGCTGTCCTTCAGCGCGAATTCGACGAACAAACTGTCCGTGTCGCCGTACATCACAGAGGCAATGCACTTGGGATGGAAGGCGTCGAGCCCGTAGAACTGCTCGATAACCTCCTTGGCAAAGAGGATCTGCTTGCGGCCATAGGCCGTGATGGACGCCGCCAGGTGCTGCAGCCGGACTTTGAAGGTCGAGGAGCCCAGCTGGCCGTACAACGAGTTCGCCGTCAACTTGTAGGCTAGCTGCTCGGCTTCCAAAAGCGCCTGCTTGGCCGGATCCGGCTCCTTGGCCTTCTCCTTGCGCTTGGCCTTTCGCTTGGCCAGCAGCCCTTTGATGATCTCGGGCACCGTCGCCTTGGAACCGTCCAGGGGCTGTGCATAGCGGCAGATACGCAGACCGGCCTTGATCTTGTCTTTGTGTTTCCGCTTGTCCTCGGGATCAAATCGGAGCAGATCGAACTCGATGTCCGTGTAGCCGTAGCCGTTTCGCTCGTCAAATTCATCCGACCCAAACACGACTTCCATCAAGTTTCCCGACGCATCGTAGTCTTTCACCCAGACCAGGGAGTCGTGGCTAATGTTCTCGCTCTCCATGGAGGACGGATAGAGGGAGGCAAAGTCCGCGACGCCGATCGGATTTTTGTTGTAGAACCCTGGAATGGGATCCAGCACAATCGCGCCCTCGTAGGAGTCCTCGACACCCTCGCGATTCGGTGCCGGCAGCACAGGGATCAGCGTTTCGTTGGCTCTGCAGGCCTTGAATACGAGCGACTCGGCCTTGATGCCCTGGCCTCGCGTGAAGATGTAGCCGACGGGGACACAGCAGACATTGGCCATCGACATGCTGTTATTGAAGACCTCGCGATTCCTGTACAGTTCGAGCACCAGATCGCAGTCCTGCAAGCAGTACTTGCCGACAATGGCACGATCGGCTGCGGTGCCCTTGTGCAAACGGAAGATGTCGGCGGGACTCACATCGTCCTTCACGACGACCCACTTTACCGCGTCGGCCAGCTGCTCTTCCTCCAGCAGTTCACCCGTCTCCGTCAAAGGCCACTCCACCGTCACGACAGACCCCACCACCTCCAGAATTGGCATCTTGTCCGTCAGACTCTCGCCGGTGGCCTCCAACAGACACAGGGCTCTCCCAGGGCGCAGATCCTTGATGGCGCCCGACAGAGTCAGCACAAGGTGTCCCGTCTCATTCTTTTCTGTCTTTTTCAGCTTCCCCGAGAGATAGTGCTTGGTCACCTCATCCAACTTATAGGAGGGTAGGGACTCGTTGCGCTTAATGTAATGGAATAGGTCGATCTGGAGGCGCCCCGAGGCCGTCCAGATGTGCATGAAGTTGTCGCCCATGGCCGACGACGAGAGTCGCTTCTCGTCGCACTTGACCTCCTGATCCTCGACGCGGCTGAGCATCTGGAGGGCGCCGGTGCAGCCGAGATCCTCCGCCCTGTCCCACACATACCGTTCATCGAAACCAAAGACGTTGTAGCCGATCAATATATCGGGATTGATCGTCGTGAGCCACTCGAAGAAGCCCACAATCATACCCTTTTCGTCCTCGTAGGTGTGCACGACAATGCTATCGAGCGGGTCACAGGAAGGCCAGACAAAGAGATGCCGTTGAAGATCGGCGTCGGATGTGTTGCTCGTCAGGGTCGCCCCGATCTGAATAGCAGGATCCCCGATGCTCAGGATGTCCTTCAAGGAGCTCAGCAAGTGTCCCGCATCGTCCACGTCGGTCTTTTGAAAGGGGGCGCCCTTCAGCTTCGTTAACAGATCCGCAATGGTCTTTTTGGGGCGAAGCTGCCCCATAATTCCTGTCTCGAAGAGGCGATTCACAGCCTCGGCAAAGGTCTCCTCCTTTCCTTTTCGTTCCAACAGGGTGGCAGTTACTGTCTCCCAGCCCTTCTTGGCCACAGGAAAGGCACCCGTCTGCGAATAACACTCAATATCCCAGGACACGAGTTTGAAGGGCGCTACCGCGGCGACAGATACAGGGTGAACATCGGTACAATGGACGGTTGCCTGCCAAACAGGCGCGGTCAGATCTTCTACCGAATCGGTATCGATCGAGACCCAGCCGCAGGGATTGAGATTCTGTACGTGGAAGAAGCGGAGCATAGGATCGAGGTTGGCCTCGTAGACCTCTACGATGTCTGTGCGGCGAAAGGGGCTGCCGAGGGGCTTGCGCGTAGAGGGCTCCGACTTGTCGTTCAGGAAGAGATTCTTGATTAGGCGAAACAGAGCAAGACTGGGCACAGTGATTTCGAGGAACGGAAAGAACTGGTTGGCTGTGAATCCGTAGAACTTCTTCCGTTGCACCTGTTTGAGGGTCAACTGGGACAGAGGTACACCTTGAACGGTTAGATACGTGCGAATTGCATCGATGGCCTGTAGTGTTTTTGTGGAGGGTAGTGCCAAGTAGAGGGTGGGGCGGAAGCCTACGACATCCACTTGGATGGGTTGGCCGGTACTTGTGGAGCCGTACAGATACATGACCATTTCGCGTTTTTCATTTGCATTGTATCGCTTGCGACCAGATTCGTCTTCTTCGCTCGGCGGTGACTCATAGGGGGGTTTGTCTTCCTCCTCGATACGAATATCTCGCGATACCGTATCGAGTAGATGAAATTGTAGTGTGGGGGCAGTCATGGTTGCTTCCAAGTGAGGCGGCTTTAGGAGTCAAATTTTAGTTCAGCGTCTCCGTGTGCCCTTCTTCGACCTCTTCGTCCTCTTCGACCGCTTCGTTCCCAACGTCGCACTGGCAATTCCCATCAGAATGGCAGGGGCTGCCAACTGATAGGCGGTGGAGGCCATGGCGCCGTACAAGCCGCCTCCTACAGAGCGATTGCCAGGACGCCTGGAGGTGGTTACACTTGCTTGATCGGCCGCCATCGATTCAGGGAGAATTTGGGAGGTCGAATTGCTTTTCCCAACGCCGGGAACACTCGTCTGCGATACCATTTTTGCCGACCAGTTGTTCGGCGAGACTGTCTCTGCTACTGTAACGGATGCAGGGCGACCGTTTGCATTGGGCTGAATGCGAATTGTCGACATATTCATGGGCTCTTCCTCTTCCTCTTCCTCCTCTTCGTTGGCCGATACAAGGGTCGATTTTGCAGACGGAACAGAGGGCAACGACTTGTTTGCTGAGATCGCTTTCATGACCGACTTTGCGTTCTCAGGCTGTGTCATCGCATTCAGTTCCGCCAAGCCACTCAATTCGCCGACGACCTTGCCCTTTTTCACAACGGCAAATGTGGGAAACTGTTTCGGAGTGATGTTAAAGGCGGAACTCAGTTTGCTTTCATCGATATTGGCGGCGAAGAGCGAAGAGTTATTGGAACGCAGCGTCTTGTGCAGCTCCTCCTTGATTCGTTTGCATGCCCCGCACCATTCGGCCGTGATCACGAGAACCATTGCCTGAAGCTGCTTCACGGCCTTCAGAACCTCGGTTGCATCGGCATCCGTTTCCACAATGGTCGGAAAGGAGGGGCTACGGCCAACATACGACTTCCTGTTCTTGAAAGACTTCTTACTCTTGAAGCCATGAATCTCCTCCATAGATCGAGATTTCTTACTGACCATCCTCTACTATTAAACTATAATTTTTAATACCGCTAAAGTAGGGTGAATGGATAATCTCGTATTCATGTTATTAATATGCGCAGCTGCCTATGCTGCCCTGTATGTCATTGGCCACTACTATTTGCTTGAGCCCTTCAAGAGCTATCGTGATTTTGAAGCCTCTGCCAGGGCGGATGCCGAGGTTATCAAGAACGCGCCGTCTGTCTACGATACCATGGATGTCCGGGAAGATATTGCCGGCCGACCCCCGTATGCCACAAATCCCATTATGCGCTTAGATGATTATGAATACTCCATGATTTTCCAGAGTGAAGGGGATCGCAATGCACAGCGGCGTTCCATCAGCGATGCCATGTCCCGGTATCCGTCAGACTGGTGCACGATGCCTCCCTCTTCCTCGCTGTTTCAGACATCGCAGGAGGGCTTTGTGAATGCAGTGCAGGCCGATTCAAAGGCGGCACCGGCCGATGTCTCTGCCTTTGAGTCTATTTCGGGATTGGCGGAGCAGCCACCGGATCTGGATGCGGCCGAGGACGAGGAGAAGAAGGTGCTGGCCATGTACCAGCCCGAAGAGACGAAGGATCTGATTCATTATTCACTCAAAGACGCCAAGCGGATGATCAAGCAGATCTATTCCAAGAAGGGATTGGTGGCCGATCTGCAGAAGTCGAGTCAGGGTGAGAACGTGTTTGAGATTGTGGAAGTGCGCGAGAAGAACCCGACCATTGTCTGGGAGGATGATGTGTCGACCCCTGAGAACCGCGAAATCATTCGGGGGGAGAATCGGATCAATGTGCCGATTGCGGTCAGCGATACGGCCGCGGGCTTGGATCCCTTCTATGAGCCCCGTTCAGGAACACGCCTGGGCACGAACGACTATACGAAGTGGACACCGGGCTTGGAACGGCAGTTTGCCCCGACGTATACAGGGAATGGTTGGATGTAGCCTAAAATTAGATTCTGAAGGGTAGAATAGCTATGTTCGAGCGTATCCTCTTTCTCGGATACGTGTTCTTTCTTGCGGTACAAGGGGGTCTGCGGGGGTTGCCTCCTCTGCATCCCAGCGTACCGCATCCCAGCGTACCGCATCCCATGACCACCGTCATTCCTAAACTCCCTATCCGTCAAGAAGCAACTCTCGAATATTTCAGGCATCTGGATCAACTTGATAACAACCTTGTGTATCGGCCGTTGGCCAGTGATTTTACAACGGATTTATACTAAGTGATAGGTAGAGATGTCCAATCGCAACTTTGACTTTTCCGCCATTGTTAAGATTCTGAATGCCCAGAACAACGCCAACTTCTACAACCGGCAGCAGACGGTTGTCCAACGAACACCCGGAACCCCCTATACGATCGATCTGCACCCTGCAAATCCGTTGACCGGCAACTACGATGCCGATACGATCGCGACGTTGCAGGCCGGCCAGCAGGCCTACTATTTTAAGGGGGTTCCGGATACGACGGTGTTGTCGCCGCAGCAGTACCCGATGGAAGCGGCAGCAGAGAATCCAGTTGTGGAGCTTCCCCCCGCCCCAACCCTGATAAGTGCTGCCGCAGGCTCTGTGCCTGGTACACTTGATGTCCAGTATTTGTCTTCGTTTGGTGTACTTCCTCCTATTACGAATTATGCCTATTCTACGAATAATGGAAGTAGCTTTACTGTACCGAGTATACCCTCTGTAGCGAACCCGTTTCGTATTTCAGGTCTCACTCCAAGTACAACCTATCAGGTTATATTGAAGGCGATTTCTGCAAATGGTACAAGTCTCCCCTCCAATATGGTCTCAGGTACGGCGTAATGTAGAACAACCTAAGCGTTCTCAGAACACTATAGTATAATAGTATTCTAAGCATGTTGATCATCGACACACGAGAACGCCATCTGATCCCCCTTGTAGACGACTGTGTCCAACAAACGTTGCCGATTGGCGATATCTGGATCGGCCAAGATGTAACCGCGACAACCCTTATTATAGAACGAAAAACCATTAAGGATCTGGAAGCCTCTGTTCTGGATGGACGGTACAGAGAACAGAAAGGCCGACTTTTGGCGTTCTGTCAAGAACGGAACGCTAGTCCTATGTACTTGTTGGAAGGCAACTACGCAGAGACCACCGGCCGTCTGAAACCTCAAGCCCTTATGAAGCTTGTGGCACGACTCCAGCTGAAGCACGGGATTGCCGTGATGCACACAGAGGACGTAAAGGAAACGGCATCCCTGTTGGACGCGCTCCACAAGTACTGGCAGGAGGATCCGGCCAATCTGACCAAGGAGACGGGCACTCTGACAGCTGCTACGGGCATCCATGTGTCCAAGAAGGCCAATGCCGACGACCCCAGTCAGTTCCTGCTCCAGTGCCTCATGCAGTGCCCGGGCGTGTCCCTCCGAATCGGTCAAGCCTTGCTCACGGCCTATCCGTCGTTTGCTGCACTCATGGCGGCCACAGAGAAAGAGATTGCCTCCGTGGATGCTGCGGGGCGCAAAGTGGGCCCCGTGATTGGAAAGAGGCTGAAGGGGTTCTTGATCTAAATCAGAGTCTAGAATAGGAATGAGCGTCGCATCACAGTTTGTTGTGCCTAGTGGTGCTGAGGGTCCCACACAATGGAGGTCATTTACTCAGGAGCCTAGTTCTTCCACAGCCCCTTCTTCAGACCCTTCGTCAAAGGGTTTGCGCCCATCGGGGTCGGCGCCCGGCTCCGATCCCAGCGAAACGGTTGCCCCGTCTTTTACAACAGCCGCATCATTTAAGCCAGATCGTACTCCGCATGCGACTGCAACGCCCGGGAATGTAGCGCATTCTGCGGCTCCGCATCCCTCTGAACCTCAGCGTTCAGCTACAGAGGCGCCCCCTTCTCCACCGAATATGACAGAATCCGCGACTGCAACTATAACTCCAACTGGAAAAGGATCTGGATCTGCAACGATACCCCCTTTGACACCCACCATATTAATTGTATCTCCGACAGGGCAGATCACGCGGACGACGCTAGCATCTCTAAGTGAGACTATAACATTTACAAATACTCCATTTTCTCTACCATCGGGCTCTGCTTCTACTCCTCCTTCTACTCCTCCTTCTGCTTCTGCTTCTGCTTCTGCATTAGCACTGCCTGCAATAGCAGCTGGAACTGCATCTGCCTTATCGGGTTCTGCTATTGCAGGAATGTCTTGTGGTATTGCTGGAGTTGTAGCACTTATAATATTATATGTGATCTGCAGGCGCCGAAAAATACCTCTTACCCCTAAGATGGCTACAGCTGCAGTTTCGGTTGCGGTAGGAATGGTTGCGGTAGAAATGGCGAAGAAGCAGGCAGGAGTACTTGAATTTACAGTGCCTGTAGCCGTATCAACTGCGGTAAAAGTTACTAGAAATCCAGTTGGTAGTAATAAGACACAATTTCATCCTACGCGTTCAAGGAGGAGAGGTCGTGGTGGCGGTACATCCAAGAAGCTTTTGCGCAAGTTGAAGGGTAAAACTCGTAGGCAGTTCGGGGGTACGTTTCAAGAGGAAGCACTCGCGGTGTTTAATTTCTTATTTCAAGTCACATTGAAGGAATTTCTATTGACAGGCTCTCTGGATTGCCTTCAGATTGAGCAGAGAGCAAATGAGCTATTTGATAATTTAGATAAAAATGCTTGATTATCGCCATAAATCCGCCAATACCCCCGTCAGATTCGGATCCATGATCACCACATTCTTCTTCACGTCGGGTTTCTCCATCTGCTGCACAAAGGCCGTCGGCGGCTGGTAATCGATCGCCGACAAAGCTTTGCCGGCCGCTAGTTCTTGAGGTTGGTGTGGCTTCGCTACATGCGGATTCTTTACACCCTTTGGCTTCTTATTAAATGCAGCCAGTGATTTGCTATGCTGCTTCTCCTTCAATGTCTGGCTGTTCGCCATCATCGCCTGCATAATGGGACTCTGTTCTAAGATATAGTCCCGTTCATGATGCATCCAACTGATCTTAATCAAATTCGGAAAGGTGTAGGCCACGACAAATCCGTTCTGCCGTAGTTGATAGACCAGATACACCACACAATCCTCTAAGTCAATACGGGGCAAGCCCAGAATAAACGGCGGAATGGTGTACAAGAGATCGCAGGGGCTGTTCGGCATATTGCTCTGGACTTTGATTCGCGTATAGATGGATTCCAGAATCTGATTGTAGGCACGGAGTCGAGCCGCGTCCTTGGCCGTGCGCCGCTTGTACAAGTCCGCAATTGCAAGTTGCGGCGGTGCTGACATCCCTATCACTAGCAATGAGTTCATTCCACCCCTCTTATTCTCGGAAACAGAAACAAGGATGTGGCAAAAGATCTATCTGTGCGGCGGCGGCATGAACACAATCTGTCACATGGGGGCTCTCCAGCACCTCGAAACCACCGGCCACCTCCGCTTTGTCAAGGAGTGGATGGGCATAAGCGCCGGTGCCATGCAAGCCATGTGTCTCGCCGCCGGTTACACCGTCGCCGAGATGGTCGCGTTCAGCCTCTCCTTCGATTTCCAGCAGATCACCGAAGTCGACGAGGCAGCCGGGTGGCTCCTGAATATGGGGTTCGACACCGGCAATAAACTCCTCAGGCTCTTGAACGCCTTTCTGAAAGAAAAAGGACTTAAAGAGACTATCACCTTCCGCCAACTCTATGAGCAGACGGGGCGCTCCTTCCGCACTTTTGTGGCGAATCTCAACACGGGAGAACTCGTGACCTATTCCAAAGAGTTGACACCCGATTACTGCATCACCCATGCCACACGGGCATCGATGTCCCTTCCGTACTATTTCCAACCCTTTCAGTGTCCCCAGACGGGTCATCTGTTGTGCGACGGCGGGATTATCAATAATTATCCGTTGTCCCACTTGACGGAGGAGGAGCGCCAAGAGACGCTCGGATTTCTATTACAATCGAAACTACCCCCTCTAGATACGATTGAATTAACGGATATGATGACGCGGCCGCTCCAGATATTTATGCAGGCACGATTGTCTATGGTATCGGAACATAACCCGGAGCAGACACTGCGAATCTATTTAAAAAAGTCGTATGCTGTCGAGTTCGGCCTAGATGCGACTGTGAAAAAGGAATTGATGGATCTGGGGACTCAATCGGCCAACGAGTTCTTACAGAAGCGACGCATCCCTGTCCGTCGCTACAGTGTTGGCTAGTGGAAGAACAAGGGGCTGTCGACTAATCCAGGTTGCCTCATATTTCCGCAGCCCCTGAGTCGGCTGTGCCCGACGTCGCATCTTTTCATTGTGATTGATCTGAAACCCTTTACAGAACGAATAGGGGTTGCGATTCCGCACGGAGCCGTGCTGGAGGGGAGATTCAAACTCGATGGGTACATAGCCACAGAGGTAGCCTTTTGTGAGATAGGCGCGCGCCATGAGATCGTGATCGGAATCGTCCAGGAAATAGTTCTCTTCGTCCAGGAACTGGAGCTCCGCGAGCTTGGAACGATCGAGTAGGAGCGGGCCCCGATTGCAGGTCTCGAACACATAGAATGAGTTCTTGGATATACCGAGTTCTGCAAGGGGGCGTTCCACGGCTGCGCCCAGTTTCCCGATGCCCTCGCCTGTAAACATGTTGTGGGCGCAGCGCCCTGAGACGGCAATGATATTGTCGTACTGCAGAAACGGTTTGACAAGATGGAGATTGTAGCCCGGTTCCACCATCTTCATGTCGGCCTGGATCTCTAGACAATACGTGCCGGTTGCAAAACGGAATCCGATGTTGTCGCATTTGGTCTCAAAGAGGGGATACTCTGTCTTGAAAATGGTGATCTGGACAAGGGTCGGTGGGGGTTTCAGCGACTCTACGAATGTCAACAGGTTGCGTTCTGAATTGTCGAAGCAGTAATCTAGGATCACGATGAGTTCAAAGGATCCTTGGGTGCAGTCAAGGACACTCTGCACATTTGGCACGAGAATCGATTCTTGATTGTAGACGGGCATCACCACAGAATAGGTAATCGGCTCTTGTGTGTATTTGTACTGTTTGTATGGATTCATATAAACGGTACTGTCTACTATATATTTAAGCCTCCACGGAGGGAGGTAATTAGATTCTTAACGGTAAAAATAAGAACCAGTTTAGACTCTATACAGCGTACTTGGCCGTCCAGGCACGCGCATTTACATCATAGAGGACTCGATTAGTCTTGTACTCATGTGCCACCTCTGGCCACAGCGGATCGTCAGGATTTGGGTCGGTCAACAGGGACAGAATGGACAGCAGAACCTTTGAAATGGTGAGAGCCGGCGACCACTGGCCTTTGAGAATGTCGAGGCAGATGACGCCGCCCGAATTGACATTCGGATGATAGATCTTCGTTGTAAAGGAGACCTTGGGGGGCTTAAAGGGATAGTCGGTGGGGAAGTGGATGTCCAGGCCAAAGATGCCGCCGGCAAAAGGGGAATCCGCGGGCCCCATGATCATCCCCGTCCAGTGATAGAGGTCGGTGCCCTCGGGGCCACAGCTGCAGCCACTGGGCGGATCCTTCATCACGTCTTTCAGTTCTTTCTCGATACGACGAAGTGCCATGCTACTTATATGGATGTTGTTGGTTGCTTAAACTGAGGGATCCGCGGCCTTCAAATTTACTGCTGCTGGAGGAAGCTCATGACGCCGTCGTAGGTGCGTGCGCCTGAATACTCTTGGCGATCGCCGGACGAGGGCTGATAGAGAATGGTGGGGAATCCCTTTACATTCAGGGCGGCCACTTCACTCTTGTCGTCCGCTTCGTCCAAAATGCGAACCGTGACTTCGGAGCCATCGGACAGTTTCACGGGCGAGGCTTTCTCGAGCTTCTCAAAATCGTCTTTGGCCTTCACACAGTGCCCACACCATTTGGCCTTTACAATGAGGAGTTCGGCGCCCGATGAAAACCCCTCACGGTTTCGAAATCCGAGAACGGAGCGCCCATAGAGACGGATAATTACGAGCATAAGCGCCAGTACACCTATGAGTATGTAGAGGTGCATAATGAATCTATTTAGACCTGATAAAATGATTGTGTGCAAATGGCTCCTCCATTCGTCGTTTTATCTGTTCTGCGGAACTGCCATGGCCGTCCGTGAAGACCGAATCGAGACTCTGTTGGGACTCTCGATTCTGTTTGTACTGGGCTCCAGTTTGACCATGATCTAAGAGATCTAGACGTATAGAACTAGAATGGACAGCCCGAGCATTGGATTTCATCCGATCTATACGAAGAAGGATCAGATCCGATGGAGGGCGATCTATGCATTTCTGTGCAAGAAGGGAGTTGCGAAGACCAAGGCGGAGGCGGATGCCTTTCTAGACGTCTGGAAGATGCGGGAGGTCACCCTGCGGTACTAATCGGCTGGCAACATCATCAAGCCCAGCATCGTCAAAAAGAAGAGGCCGGCTTGGAAGAAGAACCCAGGTGCCGTAGGGACGCCGCTCGACTGTGTAATGGGCAGCCACTGTCCAATCATGCTGTTCAGGATGCGGAAGGTCTCGGGATTTGCAAAGACGAAGAACACAAGGGTCGAATAGAAGCTATATTTGATTTTGAGCAGGAAGCGGTTCACGTCGACATCGGGCATTCTATCAAGGCTTTTTAGAAACTTCTGGGGAAATTTGTGCTCGCATATGTAGAATAATAAGTAATGTAAGAATAGCAGGTGTAAAACTATTAAACATCTGATCAGAGGTATATTTAATATTAATTATAGGGGTAGTATTGTTTTCTGGAATCAAATTAGTATAGGTAAGTGTTTTCATTACAATGTTCGTTAATGCAGGAATACTTGCTTGAATCTTATTATCTTTATATTCATATAACTGCCCAATTATAGGATTTATATTGTTTGCACCGTGTGCGAATCTATATGCACCTATTACTAAATAGATTGATGTATTCGCATCCTTCGTAAAATAGTCATTTAGATTACGATCTATGTCGGGCTTTGCAGTATTTATTAAATCCTTTATGTTAGATGCAGTATATTCATCATTTTTAATACTTCTAATTGAAAAATCGGTTGTATTTATCTGAGATTTACATAGTATTTTAATATTAGCTGGTTCGGTTGTATTAAGATTGTATAATTGATGTGTAATTGCATCACTTCCTAATGCTCGAACCTCTGCGTTTGTTGGTTTTTTAGTTTGAATGGATTTTTGATACAAAGTGATCAGCGTTCCCAATGCCTCTGTACTGCCCACTTTAACTTTTATCATTATAGAATAATTATTATTTATAAATGTAGGTAGATTTCCTATTTTAATAGTTGTAATGATGTTATATATTGTGAGAATTAACTCAAATTGTTCCGATATAGATTTTGAATTATTTTTATAAAATTTTGTGATCAATCCTTCTTTCGCATCTCCAATTAATGCTTTATACCGAGCTGTATAAAATAATATATATTCATTCAGTATTTGACTCACTTTTCTAACCAATTTATCTTGCTCTGGGCTTAGTTTTGTAATGTCTACATTTAAGAAATGGGAGAGAGCATACAATCGTTTGAGTTGTGCATCCGAAGAAACGGCACTACTCTGAAATACTTTGGATCCCTCTTCGGCCGTTGCTTTTGTTAACCCTCCCATATCGATCTTATCTGTTAATTCCGAGGTAGGCAATGGATTTGCAGAAGGATCTATGCTATTCTCCAGGATAATTTGGACAGGGGGTCGACTGCTCACATAATTGATTAATGCATTCCAGGAGTCCTCGACCGCACTGGCCTCTTTATCAGGATGAAGGAGATCCCATAAAATTCTGAAAATAATATCACGCTTTACCTCAGGCTTCAACTTCGCAAAGAGTTTGCGGCGCGGTTCTTTTGCCGACTGTAAGGGGCGATACTCGCCGTGAAGAGCGGAGTCAGTCGTCTCCAGTTGTGCCAGCACCTTTATAAATTCCCGAATCGCCTTATTGTTCTTAAAGTCCGTAATCGTACTGACTTTTTTACCGGTGAGACTCCGTAATGCGGTAATGCGACGCTTAAAGGCATCCACGAGAATAGGCACATCTTCTGGGGGAATCGTGGAAATCGGTACCGCCCCCACAGTAGGAAAGTACTTCACAATGGTCTCGACAGCCGCTGGTGGAAAGATCGATTGTAAGGAGCCCGTGTCGGTAATTGTGATTTCGCCGATTTTGACAGGTGCGACTCGGCCTCCTTGCATACCCTATCGATCCCCTAGAAATTTGATCAACCTAAACGGGGCACACGACTATCAGTAGAATGAATACAGTTATCAGCGGAAAGGTCTTTAATCCCTGGAATCCAAAGAATCGGGAGCTCACTCCTACGGATGCGATCCCGATTCTTAAAAAATACGGATGGAAGGGGCGCTTCACCGATTTCAAGATCTTTCAGCAGGCCTGTGTTCACAAGTCCTATGTGAACCGCCCCGAGTTGTGGGAGGAGAACGGAGAGGGTACGGTCTTAGCCGATCGACCCGAGGACTGTCTGGCACTCCGCTCGGACGACAACGAGGAACTGGAGTTCCTGGGCGACCGAGTCTTGGGGTTGTGCGTGGCCACCTATCTGTCCAAACGGTACCCTGGGGAGGGCGAGGGCTTCCTGACCCGGATTCTGAGCCGGATTGTGAACAACAAGCAGCTGGGGAAACTGGCCATCAAGATGGGCTTGAGTCCGTGGATCATTCTGAGCCGGCACATGGAGGAGATGTGCGACGGACGGCGCAATCTGCGCATTCAGGGCTCCCTCTTTGAGGCCTGGATCGGAGCGCTCTATCATCAGGAGCCCGATGTCGGCCGGGGCTTCCAGGTCTGCAACGATCTGTTGATCCAGATCATTGAGCGCCACATCGACTTTGTGCAGATCATTACGGAAGATACGAATTATAAGGATCAGCTGTTGCGACTGTTCCAGGCCAAGTATCATGTCCCGCCGCGCTACAAGGAGGTGTCCGTTGTGGGGCCACCTCATGACCGTGAATTCACGATGGGAGTCCTCGATCCGCATGACAATGTGCTGGTGACAAGTACCGCACGAAACAAGAAGGTGGCGGAGCAGGAGGCGTCGAGGCTGGCTCTGGAACTGCTGGAGAAGGCATAATCTCTATTTGCAAAATCGATTTGCGTAGAGTTTGAGTATATCATGGTTTGTCAAGTTACGAAGTTTCGTAAAATCCATCCCTTTCACTAATAGGAATTTGCGCATCAGTACACTATCGATCACATTAACGTTTATATCTTTCTTCCCTTCCATAAAGGCCTTTGCTAATCGATGATACCCATCGATCAGTGTATGATTTGAAGTTACAATAATCGGATAGGATAGATCTGCCTCTTTGATCCGATCAGCATCTTCTTTATATTTTTTATATATTTTAAGTCCTATTTTATCAATAACAGTCATAGGCGACCATCCCTTTCCATTACCCCATACAGGTTCATGTAATTGTGGCTCCAATTCTTTCACTTGTAATTTAACAACAGGATGTTTGCGGCTATTTAAGTATGCAAGTATCATATCCACACTGTAAATATCTTTATAATTGTGCCATGTTTTGAGATCTAACATCTTGATCGCTATTTGAATCACAGATTAAAATGTTATTTAATCTGTGATTCAAATCTACTAGAAAACCCCCTGTTCTAGTAAGGATGTCGAACCGGTGTTTCGATGCATCGACGCTTACGAAACTGATATCGGATCGGACGCAGGCAGAGCATGTACGGCTCCAGCAAAAGCTGATGGCCTTGCCGAACCCGCCGAAGAATTTTTTACGCTGGAATTCGAACACGAATGACAAGGACGCCTCCGTGATCGGAGATGTCATGGCGGGGTGGGGCACCACCTGGACGAGAGGCAATACGATCATGATACCCGAAGTGCCCTGTGGCTGCATTGAGATCAATGTACCCTTCGTCCCTCCCGTACCCATTCCGACCTTTTATGGCTTGGCACAGTGGGCAACGGATGTCATGGAAAATGACAATCTCTGCGAAATTCAGAGTGTGGTGGCAGATCTAAGTGGCAATGTCTATGTCCTGGGATATGTTCAATCTCCAACCATCTATATACCGTTCTATTCCTATGTGGGCGTGAGTGGGGACATAGAAGAAATCTCCTACGGAACTCTGCCCGAAGAGGTGTCAGGTACGAGTTATTCCCCCCTTGTCAAGTACGATTCCGAGGGCACCGTTCTCTGGGCAACCTGTCTTACGAATACCGGGTCACCCCTGGATGGATCGGGCGGAACACGTCTTGCAATCGATCTGAGCGGCAATCTGAATCTAGTGCTGCCCCTTCAGGGAACCGCAAGACTCTATGATTTTGTACTTTCTCCTCCACCAGGCGGTGAAATTCAACTCAGTTCATACGGTACAGTCCCGTATGCAGCAAATCGGTATGTACTTGCTCAGTATAGTCCGAATGGTACAGTTCGCTGGTGTACCTATGCCGATAACTGTACTCCGCTCGGGATATGCACAGATATAATTGGCCAAATTGCTATCTGCGGCTCTGTACCGGCCGCCTCGAATCCTAGTTTTTACAATGCACCCGCTACACTCTATGGATCTATCGCAAGCAGTAGCTCGAGCAATGGATTTGTGATTCAGTATAATCGAAACGGGCAGGTTCAATGGGCGGCGAATCAGAGCAGCCCGTCTCTTATGAGATGCAATGCAATTGCACCCGATCGGTATGGAAATCTCTATGTATCGGGCATATGTCAAGATGCCGTTACGCTGAATAGTTTTAATCGTGTGCAGAGTACTGTGATTCAACAGTTTACCTTCGGAACACTCCCTGTCACAGGTGCGACAACGGCTATATTGTTCGAATATAACAGCTTTGGCGCTTGCCAATGGGCGACAACACTGGGATCCAACTGTTTTCCACGTGCCATTGCGGTCGATATAAGCTCCTCTTCCATGTATGTCACAGCAAACTTTACAACGGTTCCCTTCACGCTGAACGATGCATCCGATGTTGTAACGGATAGTGTCAATCCGCGTGACATTCGTGTTATTCCATTTGCACAGGTAGTTGCAGGAACAGGGATTCTCCTTGCACGCTATTCGCCTGCAGGGAAGTGCCAATGGGCGACCACCCTCGTATCTGCAGATTCACGGGCAATTGCCACAACAATTGCCACGGATCTCTGTGGAAATCTCTATATGGGGGGGCAGTACGGTTCGCCTCTAACCGTTCAAAGGTACAGTGGACTTCTAAATCAGAGACTTCTTCTGCAGCCCTATGGCACATTTAGTACACGCAATAGTACTTTTCTTGCAGGCTATACTGCAAACGGAACTGTGCTATGGGCTCTATCCGATGGGTCGGGGTCATGTGTTCTGAATGGACTGGCCGTCGATAGTAGTATGAATCGGCTCTATTGCGTAGGCGGCCGAGCTCGTGTCCCCTTTCAGGTAAACAGTTTTCAACAGATACAGACCGATCTGCCGGCCACGATTCAGCAGACACCGTTTGGTATACTCGCAAATGATACGAACTTCTATGGATTTCTTGCAAGTTATACCACACGGTAATTAATTTCAGAGGCACGAATAGGTATGGACGCATCAAAGATCACGGAACTTCGTCAGCGGCAGGCCAATCGGTATATTAATCGCGCCAAGGTCGTCGATGCCTCGACGCTCACCTGGCAACGGCAGATCGAGTCCTCCAAGTATGTTGCGAGTCAAGCGCCGGTCAGTGATCTTGCCACCTGCACGACGGGCGGCGCCCAATCGTTTACTACCGTCGGAACACAGGGCGTGGGACCCGGGGCGGTGCTTCTGGCAGGTACTACGAACCAGTACTATGTGCCGCCGGCCGCCATCTACCCGAACCCTTTACGTTCCGCCAAGGGATCGGCCGGCTCCTATGTATCGTGTGACCAGATTGCCTACATGCGCGCGGGCATGAACAGTTGCTGCGTGCCACCGGTCTCCGTGCCACCTCTTCTGATCACTCTTCCGACAGCGCAGTTTCCCGACAGCGATATCTTCTATCCTGGGGGGAGCTCCAATCTCTATGTGCCCCCTGGCGCCGATATCTCAGGCAATTGGCTCAACCCCTATCTGCCTCTTCCGAACCCGTACAACGCGTATACCGCGCAGACCTTTGAGAGCTATTACAAGGTCAATCGGGATCCTTCGCAGAATAACTATGAGACGGCCACCTATGTCCACGATCCCGTGGTCTCCTCTGTGCAGAACGGTAAAGTTATTTATTCCACGGTGGCACCCAACATGGCGTTTATTCCAACGAACAATGGCACGGGCACGGGTACCCTTGTACAGAACGGATTTACGGCGCCGAGATCCACGGATCCACGGTCGTTGCCATAGAAACACCCTCGGTATAATTCACACTCAAATACCTGTCAGTGTTCGATTGTGAATTAGGATTCTAGAAGACCCTAGTAGAGAATGGCAGAAGTTGCCAAAAAGGTGCGAGGTTATGTGCCTCGTTTCAGCAATGCAAGTGTGAAAAAGGAGCTGCCCCCTGAATACGAACAGCACAAGTTGCCGCCGACCATCACTGATACAATTACGCCCGCGCCGAGCACCTTTGTTGCACCCGATGCCGTGGTGGTGGAAGGATCGGCCAAGGCCAAAGCGATCAAAGCGGCTCGGGAGAAGCGGGTTGTCGTAAAACAGAAAGTGCGACTAGCCGCCATCGCATCGGATCGATTTGCTCGCGGGGATGCCGTGGCGGCTCTCTTCGAAGAAGTTGCAAGGGATCCCGAGCAGGCAAAAAAAGCCCGCCACTACGCCCCCTTCAAGGACACATTTCGAGAGGATTTGGCCGAGGGGGAAGACGAGTTTCCCTTGGTCAAATTCATGGATGCCCAGAAGGGCATTGAAGAACGCCCCCAGTATGCGCTGGACACGGCCGTCTATATGCCGAGCAGTCGCAAGGCCTTCTATTCGTTTATTCAGAATACGTATGCCAAGGAGTTCAACTTGGCAGGGGACATCAAGGAGCCGGATCCGAAAGCCTGCGAGAAACTGTTCGAGAAACTGTTGAAGGGCGGCGAAACCAAAGTGGAGCCGTTCCGCTACCAGCGGTTCATCAATGAGTATATACGGCAGAGCAGTCCTTATCGAGGCATGCTCGTATACCATGGGCTCGGCGTGGGCAAGACCTGTTCTTCGATCGCCGCCGCCGAAGCCCTCTATGGCGTTGCGAACAAGAAGATCATTGTCATGACGCCCCAGAGTTTGCGCGATAACTTTATCAGGGAGATCATGTTCTGCGGCTTCCGACATTTCAGTATCCACAATCACTGGATCAAGATCCCCCTTTTGGAACGCGAACTCGGAGAGGATGGCCTTATTCACAACCAGTTATATGTGCTGCATGAGATCTATGGGCGCTCGGTGCTCTCGCTGAGCAAGGAGTATCTAGAGCGGCGAATCAATGAGGCCAAAAATCAGCGAAAACCCGTGGATGGACAGTATCCGAATGCCTGGCTCTGGATCGCCGATTTTGACAAAGAACCGAACTACAAGTCGTTTACTCCCACAGAACAGGATCAGATCCGCAACCAACTGAAAGAGACCATTATGAATCGCATTCAGTTCATCCATTACAACGGCATCAAGAACGCTGAACTGAAGGCACTCTGCTGCAAGGGCAACGCCTTTGACAATGCGGTGATCGTCGTGGACGAGATTCACAATCTGGTGCGGTTGATGACAGGCAAGATCGAACCGTTTCTGATCGCCCGTGGCAAGAAAGAGCGCATTGTGCCGGCGGAACCCGTGGTGCCGGGTCGCTGGAGTCCCAATCTGTGCAAGCCGGGCAAAAAGGGCACCTATAGTCGCGGCTACATGTTCTATCGCCTTCTGGTCGGTGCCAAGAACAGCAAGATCATAGGACTGTCGGGGACGCCCGTGATCAATTTTCCCGAAGAACTCGGGGTTCTGTCGAATGTGCTGGCGGGCTACATTGACTGCGCCGAGTTTGACATTGATACGATCGATTCGGAACAGATCAAGGTCTTTGAGACGCTGGCCAACCAGGATCCCCGTATCGACTTTGTGAACACCGAGGTCGGCAAGGGCTCCACCAATTTTAAGGCGCGTGTCTCCATCTTCAATGAGGGCTATATCAAGGTGCTGAAGCCGGATGGCAAAACCTTTGAAGGAGTGCAGCAGAGCAATACGCCCGAGGCGCAGCTCGGCATTGAGGCGGTGGCCAATCGACTCATTGCGGCGTCTGTGAAAGCCGGTCTCAAAATCGTCAAGGAGACCGTGGTGTACAAGTCCTATCCCCGTCTTCCCCCCGATCAGGAATCGTTTCGGAACGAGTTTATCGATGTGACGAATATGGATCTGAACAAGGCGAATGAGCTCGTACTCAAGAAGCGACTGACAGGATTGGTGTCCTATTACAAGGGCAACAAGCCCGATTTCTTTCCGTCCATCACATCCGATACCCTTGTGGAGTGCGACTTCAGCTCCTTCGCCCTCAAGAAGTACATCACGCAGCGGCTCCGTGAGATCAACATGGAGGCGAACAACGAGATCGCCGACAAGGGTGCGGCTCTCTATGCGGCGGTGGAGGCGTACTCGAAGGCCGCCAATCCGAGCAGCTATCGCTTTCGCAGTCGCGCGGTCTGCAACTTCGCCTTTCCGTTTGATCGCCCCTATCCGAAGTCGCAGCAGGAACTCACCGAGGAGGTCGAGGACATCCAGGAGGACACCGAGATCGTGGAGGCCTCTTCGGATCCCGATATCGACCGCGATCTGAACAAGGAGGTCGAGGCTGAGGAGGCCGTCGTGGACGCCGAGCTCGGCGAAGAATCCTTTAAGCCCGTTCTGGCCAAGGTCGAGGGATCGGAGGGAGGCGAGGCCGTGGAAGACGAGGAGGCCGGCATGGTCGCCTTCACGGCCACGACCTATGCGGAACGGAAGAAGGAGGCCATGGCCAAGCTCAATGCAGAACGCGACACCTATCTGGCACTCGCCGATGAGGTCGGGGGCTTAAAGAAATACAGTCGCAAGCTGTTCGAGATTCTGACGCGGATGGCGATGAGTCCGGGACCCGCCCTCGTCTACAGCCAGTTCGAGGAGCTCGAGGGCATGGGCGTCTTGGCGGCGGCGCTCCAGGCCAACGGCTACGAGCCGGTCAAATTCACGGGCAAGTGGTTCGGCCCCGAGCCCGAGTTCACGGAGGAGTCTCTGGCCTCGTTGGCGAAGGGCCCAGGGGTCAACCGATTCATGATCTTCTCGGGCAAGGAGGATCGCCGTCAGCGTGCGATTACCTTGGCCATTTTCAACAGCCAGTGGGAGAGCGTGCCGAAGGGGATTCGCGCCGTTCTCGAGAAGAGCAAAATCAACTTAAAGACGAAGTATCTGCACGGGGAGATCATCAAGTGTATCGGCATTACGGGAGCCGGTGCTGAGGGCATCTCACTCCGCAATGTACGCCAGGTGCACATCATGGAGCCGTTCTGGAACATGGTGCGCGTGGAACAGGTGAAGGGTCGTGCCGTGCGCATCTGCGGTCACATGGACTTGCCGATTGCGGAACGCAAGGTGGATATCTTCACCTATGTCAGTCGGTTTTCGCCCGAACAGGTTGAGAAGCGCGACATGGAGGACGGGGTGCCGCGCTCCATTCAGACGAACGACGGGGATATTGACCCGGAGACGAAAAAGGAACGCATTATGACGAGCGATCAGAAGGTGCTCAATGTGGCCGTGCGCAAGGAGGCCATTAGCAAGAAGTTGCAGTCCGTTATGAAGGAGGTCGCCATCGATTGTACGATTAATGCGGCGGACAACGAACCCGATATTCGTTGCTTCACGCTCGATGCCAGCAGCAAGAATCCCTATTCGTTCGATCCGAATCTGGAACAGGACAAGATCACCACGGAGTCAGAGCTTGTAGAACACAAGGAGGCGAAGCCGGCGGAGAAGCCCAAGGCCGGCGCCCCTCCTAAACCTGCAGGACTCATTGCGCAGAAAATCAGGATCACGGTGCAGGGCAAGAAGCGTTCGTTTATTCTGAGCCCGTTTCATCCGGCCACGGGCAAGGCGACGATTCATGCACTCGAAGATGTCTTGTTGAAGACGCCGTTGGGTGAATGTTTTGAGAGCCCGGGATCCGCCTCGGGAATTGGGGGGATTCGGTTCTATAAACAGAAGCTTGCAGCGGTTGCAGCCGCAACAGCGGCTGCACCTGAACTCGCCCCTGAAGGGGCGAATCTGGAAGAGGAGAGAGAGGTGCTAGAGGAAGAGGAGGGAAGGGACTAAACGCTCTACCAACCATACTTACACTCCTTCTCAAACCCTCGTTTGTCCAGCGGATTCTGAAAGAAGTGGATCCAGGCAATGCCCAGTGTAAAATTGGACGCATTGCGATCCGCCCCCCAAATCAAATCGTGCTTCTTCGCCTCATAGGTGATCAAAGGACGATTCACATTCGTAATAAAGAGTGCCTTTTCCAGATCCAAGGTGTCCACTGTAAACGACCAGCGCTGCAAGGAGAGCTGGGTTACTATGCCCAGATGCCAGTCTCCAAGACTCACAGGAATGGAGCCCGGAACACTTATAACCCGTTTGTCAATGGACTGCTGCAGAACAAGTTCTGCCTTCGTATGATCCAGGCGTTTTCCTATTACCCAGAACCCCGACCCCTGCAGCTTTTCGTCCAAGCCCAGAACGGTCAGAATCTGGTTCGTGCCCAGAGAGATGGAGTCCATGCGGAACAGAAAGGTGAACTGTTGCCAGACACGAAAATGGATCTGGTCTAAGCCGAAGTACGCGGATCCTTGGAGGTGAATATACCCGTTCTTACCCGGCGTTACGAGCTTATCTACCACCTTGTTCTTATAGGCCAATCCGTGTTCTAATCCCTGCAAGAACGGCTGTTCGGGGAACCGCTGTTCTACAAAGGTGTTGCGCTGATTCACGATTCCAACTTCGTAGGCCAGGAGGGGTGCCGCCCGTTCTTTGGAGAGAGAACAGGGAGCCGCTAAAGTACACGAAAAGGAACCGGGTTCCTCAGCGGCCGGCAGCCAGATGACCTTGGCCAGATTGATCGACGAGGCACCACATCGGAGCTTGAGGCGGACTCGCCCTTCGCCCTTGGTGATTCCAAAATTGTCCTGACCGTTGAAGTCCACCCCTACATACTGCTGATCGGAGGCCACCAGTTCACAGGAGACATCCTGCGACTTGGCAGGGTAGAGATCCGTGAGGGCAAAGAGACCGGTGACCACGGATCCTGTTGAATAGCTCGGAATCTGTGCCTGAATCTGATAGGACACGAGCTCTCGAAGACGCCAGAAGAACAGTTCCACGCCTGCAACGAAGGGCAATCGATTCGGATCCCCCATCACACCTATCAGTCCTTGTAGTGCCTCTTGCTGCTGTTCTTGTGTGCAACGAACGCCTCGAGCACACAGACGAATCTGGTGCAACTTCTCCAAGACCTCTTTCCAGGACAAACAGGAATTGTAGAACCCCTGGTTCTGGAGCGAGGGATACAGCAGTCCTTCAGGCTTGCCCCCCACCTTCAAGAACTCCAGTTGGAGACATTCGAGAGGCCAGCCCTTCAAGGGTTTCGGCGTGGTTAACAGCATCTCTGTGCAGAAATCGTAGCTGTCCAAGAAGAATCCGTCTCCGAAGGTACGATCAACGGTTCTCGGTGCCGTTCGAACCAGAGGCGCATGCCCCTGTTCCATGGACAAGCCGGCCGATCGCTGATCGATGTGCTCATCAATGGCGAGCATCGGATCGCGCGAAAAAGGGTTTAAAGGAAGTGGACTCTGCTCGAGTTTCCGCTCGGCTTCCAAGGCGATTGACCACGCCCCCTGTTCGTCCAACCCGTTGTCTCCTGGCAACAGGATGCGGTTCGTAGAGTTCGTTGTGGCAGCTGCAGCAACAGCAGCCTTGAGCCGTTCTTCTTGGTCAATCAATAGTTGCTTCTGGCGTTGCGTTCTCTGCTGCTCCATTTGACGAATCGGAGCGGCGGCGGCTTCGATGGCCACTAGACGGCTCGCCTCGACTTGCCGAGCCTGTTCCAGAGCGGCTTGTTCTAAGAACAGGCGCTGCTGTTCCTGGATCTGCTGTTCCATGAGTTGTTGCTGCTGACGCTGCTCTTCGAACTTCTGCTGCTGCAACAGACGATACTCGGGATCTTGACTCCGATCCTGATGCTCCAGTTGCGCCAGGCGTCGGAACATACCCTATTAGTGTCACCTAGGACTTATTTTCCTGAATGAACGATACAGATCTCTCCTGTAATAGATTCCTGTCAGAACGACCAATAGGATCAGAACAGGCAACCAGATCATCCGAATGATATAGCGGAAATACATCAGAATCTTGTTTGTAAAGAAATTATGCCACAGCTCCTTCTGAATCGTGTCATCCACCGAATAGCCGAGGTCTTTCAGAAGTGTGTCCAAGAATCCGTAGCCAGGGGCGTGTACAAAGAACGGCCGTTCTCCTTCGTAGGTTAGAACGCCCTTCTCTAGAACGACATGCGGCCGTAGATCTTGCAACGGATACAAAAGGGTTAAGAAGAGTTTGGCCTCCGTATCAATATAGAATGCATCGGGATCTTGTTTGCAGTAGTTCGTAAGGGAGATCTGGTCACTCATATCGTTGGTGGGATTGAGGGCGTAGGTGGCTTCAATCACGGAGAGAAGATCGGGTGCATAGCCAATGTAAGTGCCTGAATTGATCGATTGGTTCTTACAGGTTCCGAAATAGAGCGTGGCCATCCAGTCCAGAACAGGGGTTCGCTTGTCCTCGGCCACGGCAATCTTGCAGCCGGTTTGTGCCTGAATCTCTTGATATGCGGCTTCGAGCTGCTGCAGGTTGCGGACACAGATCACATCGAAGCCGTCGATGAAACAGACGAGGTCGCGTTGTCCTTTCGTTTTCAGATAGTCGATCATCTTCTTGTTTTTCCAATTGAGCCCTTCAAAGGTTTCACCGAATCCGAGAACTTCCAAGGCGATTCCATTATCCTTACACGATTGTACGAGGTACGGATAATAGTATTGTGACTTGTTGGCAACGGTGACGATATGCAGAGGCATACTTACTTATTCGTTGGAAAATGCATGATTGATGGTTGCCCGAAAGGAAGGATAGTTCATGTACCGCTTAGTATAAAATTAAGCCCCACCCAATATGGGTGGGGCTTAATTTTATACTAGCACTAGTGTTAAGAATCTAATTACGCCTCCTCCTCCTTCGGAGGAGGCGTAATTAGATTCTTAACGGTACCATCCAAGAAAAAATGCATGATTGATGGTTGCCCGAAAGGAAGGATAGTTCATGTACCATCCAAGAAAAAATGCATGATCGATACTCGCCCTTTAGGGCGAGTATCTTTTATTTTTCCTTTGGACGGCGACGCGGAGTCGCCGTCCCTTACATGTTGTCCGGTCTCAATCCCGCTCCAGGATCCATTTCCCTTGTAACAACGCGAAACACCAGCTGAGTCTGCCGGCTCAAATTAATGAGTCGTCTTGGCGTATTGAGTGTAACAGAGGAGGGAGGTGTCACGAGAGAGGTGCCGATATTCCCCGAAGAGCCACCGAACTGATAGGGGGCTGTCGAGCCCGTCGTAGGATCCGTATACTGATTCTGGATCAGAATGCAGTTGGCATACCCCACCGTATTCGGTAGTATAGAATTCATACTTATGTCCGTAGATGCATAGCAACCGATTGCAGCAATCACATGCCCATCGGCGCGATTGAGCCATGTACTGAACTCCTGGAGCGCTCCGTTGCCCGAAGCATCCTTTGAATAGCCAAAATTGGCGACACGAATCCGATCGCCAACGGCCATCTGGAAACGACTGAAATAGGTGTTGGTATTGATCACAAAGAACTCGGGAGCCTGGCTTGTGCCACGATTATACGGCACACGGGCAAATGTGGAACCGTCACGAACATTGCTGATGTCCACGGTGTCGGCCGTGAGGGACAGCTGAGACCCACTCGGCTGCAGAAAGTCAATCGTGAGGCGCTGCAACGTCGACAGGGGCGCCGGCGAATAGATCTTCTGGCACTTCAAGAACTTCGGAATGAGTGCCGTGTAGCCGCGGCTGTCCGTCTGACTCGGGCTCGTGCCCGGGTCGGAGTACCAGTTGGCGTCGTACTGGAGAACACCGAAAGAACGATCAATGAAGTTGTCCGAGCCGTAGTTGTTGTTCTCGAGTTCCGGGATCCGCACGGTCACGTAGGGATAACTCAGCACATTGACCTGAAAGTCAGTATTGTTCGAGAGATCGGTGTTCTTCTGAATGAGCGTCTGCAGTCCCTCGATGGGCAGAATGGCCTTGACGAGCTCGATGCGGCTGATGTTCTTGAACTTCTGCTGGACGGACACCTGCGGAAACAGTCCCTGTCCGTTGTTTCCAGGATCGAAGTTCACCGAGAAACTGTAACGATTGTCCGCAATGTTCTTGAGCCAGTCGCGATCAGCGGAGCAGACGAACAGATTGTTCTCGATCTCTTTATATTCCACTACGTTGTTCTGGCGGATAAGGTAGTCTTGGGGGAGATTGGACTTCTGGGGGCTGATGAAGGGGGGGATCGTGGTTACAGAGGAGGCATTAGCATCGCCTTGGACACGGGGCCCGGGATTTATGGCGAGAAGGGCGAGCTCGCGGCCGTCGGGAGGGGCGGTCAAGGGCACGGCCTCGGGGCGCGCCGACCGACGCTCGGTGAGCACAAGATCGGTCGCCCGGTTCTGCTGGGTCTGTCCCTGGCGAAAGCTGTCGTCGGCGATCATGCGTGCCTGGAGTCCCGGATCCATGCGTTCCATGGCGTCTTTAGACAGAGAGGCCAGGCGAATCGCTTCAGCTTCCCGAGCCTTCTTGGCTGTTTCGTAGAGATCGGCAGGTGAAGGCCCATCGTCGTCCAATGCAATCCGAAAATCGGGCATGGGAGGGGGCACCGTCTTGCCCTCATTCCGCTCGGTCTGAATGGTCTCGTAGCGCTGGCTCGTGTCCTGGAAGATGGTGGCAGCCTGGCTCGTGGTCATGACAGTTTGAACGGCTGTTACAGGCGCCACTGCCACCGAGTTCTGCCTCTGCAGATACTTGGAGAAGTCTTGGGCGGATGCCTTGATAACCTCCTTGTTCAACAGGGGGAGAGGCTGATTGCCCTGGGCTGCATAGACCTCCTCCACATAGTGGTCGACAGTGCGCTCCAGGCGATCCTGCTGCTTGTCTGTCAGCTGAATGCCCTGGCGGCGCTCCACATCCTGTGCTACAATCTGCCGAAGAGTGTCGCGATTCTTTTGACTAAAAAGGGTTGCTTTGACCTGGCCGGAACGCTGCATAAGGCTCTACCGTTAGATGGGTTTAATATGGGGATTCAAAAAACCCACGGGGGGGACATCAGTTCGCCGGCCAAAGGCCGGCGAACTGCCTCCCCCGCCCCCCCTGTTTACTTATGTTTACTTATGTTTACTTATGTTTACTTATGGTTGCTATACCTTCACATACGTCTCTGTGCCCATCAGATCCACACTCACCACCTTTCCGTCCCCCGAATTCACAGGAATACTGTCGGCCAGATAATTTGCCTCACGAACAGCACCTTCATATAGAGCCCCATCCAGATAGAAATGGGATCCTTTTGGAACAGCAACCTTTCTGGTTCGCAACCACCCAGGAATCCTCGTCTTTCCTTTGATGGCATCCCCGTTCGGCACAAAGGTATACTTCATATACGTGGAATCAGCCGGTTTTGACCAGGCGTTCTTAGATGGCCATTTCTCCTTGTATTCACGGCAGAACAGGGTGACGGGCTTCCCGATCTGCTTTGCGGCAAGATCCACCGTAAAGAGTCGGAAGCCGTTCAGTTCCACAGAACTGGCGGGCATCCAGCGAGGCACCCCGTTCGAGGCCTTCTTGATGACCCAGGATCCTTTGATGGTGCCTTCGGGCAGAGAAGTCGCTGATTCAACAGGGGCTTTTCTGGCCTTTCGTGTTTTGGCCATTGTCCTATTCTATAAGGCGTGTATTTATAGATCTAAACAAACAGAAGTAACATGAGAAAACAGGGGGGGCGGGGGAGGCAGTTCACCGGCCTTTGGCCGGTGAACTGATGTCCCCCCTATGTAAAGAGGACTTTCCTCAGTTCCAACATATAGTTATCAGGCACCACCTCCTTCACATACTGCTGAAAGGGAACTCCATAAATCATGGAGAGCAGGAAGTAGATCGAGTACATTCCGCATTCCGTGTCGGATTTCTGGAATCGCCGGGCGTTGTACGCGAGGGTCGCCTTCGGTGTCTGGAGCCGCAGTGCTTTCATGAGCCGTGCCACGAGGCGCGGCGGCTTGAATCCGTAGCTGTCCGAATAGCCCACAAGGGGTTTGTCCAGATCGTGCAGATCAATGTACATGGCCACCCAGTGGCTTCCCCCCTTAAAATGCGGATCCAGATTGAAGATGAACCCAATCCCCCGTGTGCCCTTTTCGTATTCGTGACGCAGATCGAGATTGCAGATTTCCGGATGCATGCAGCGATTCTTGTCCTGCTGATAGGGATCGGGTGCCGAAAAGTCGATCGGCAGCGCCCCCATAAAGCGAAACCAGGGAAAGACCTCCTCGTACTGCTTCATGACCGATGCAATCTGGAAATTGTCCAGCCAGGTATTGGGCTTCTGTTTCCATTCATCGGGATAGCGGGGGCGCAAATACTCTTTACGGAGTGTTTCTTTGTCGGCTAAATTCGATGCATTCAGCATGCAGTGCTCATCGGTGGCCGCACAGGATCCCTTGGTCAATTTGCTACGCACGGTCGCGGGTAGACACTTCCCCTTTGCCCCTTTCCGTTTTGGATTGCAACTGCCGATCTCTTGAATGGAGAGCTTCCGCTTCTTGGTCGCAGCCATCCCCTACTAGTGATTTATAAAATAGATACAACTGATAGAGGAATGGCGCAATTTAACTATATCTATGCGGACTCTATCATGCTTGTCTATAAAAACATGTATATCGTCCTGTTTTTAATAATGGTGTTCATGTTTAGCAATAATCCTGCAAGGGCAAGCATTATGACACAGGAGATGGCGAGTATAAAGCGATCTGCGGGGAAACCAACGGCGTCTACGGGTTAACGTTAGTTTGGGCTAACGTTAGTTTGGACACTATTTATTCTAGCTATCGGTAGAGAGTATGAGCGCACCACAGGCAGCCTCTATGGCAAATGATGCGGATCCAGCAAATCATAAATGGGTGCGGGATGAGATTATGAAGACATTAAGTGGCGAGAAGATGGCAAAAATGGCCGCCACTGCAGCGTCCAAAAGTGCAACTCCTGCAATGGGCGGAATAAGTATAATGGGTATTGCAGCGACTTTATTTGGGTTAGCAGCAGGCTATGCGACCTCGCTCTCGCGAGAAATGAAAACTCTAACAGGGGAGGGGGGCAGTTGGACAGAGAAGAAATTGGGAGGAAGTCTCAATACAGTGATCCCTGCGGTCATGTTTGGATTCATATTACTTGCCATTAGCCTCATATTGCTAAGCAGGGGCAGTGAATTTTTTATACAGTTTCAATGTCGACTGGCATTTGGTACGGCGATCTTCGCTCTCTTAATTTCAATTCTGATGTATGTGATCGCGATTGCAACACGCAAACTCCCTGGTTTACCGCATGCATAAATAAGTGATGCCTAGAATAGAAGAGTACTATGAACAAAATCGATTATGCCGCCGCCCTCTTCTTTGCACCAATCATTATAATTGCACTTGCCGTAATGGCAAGTGCAACCTATTGTGTAATAGGCAATCGGGAGGATAATGCCGAATATGCCAATTTTGGTTTCATGTTGGGCGCAGGTATTTTTGCGCTCATAGTTGCCATTCTATCCGCATGTATGATGTCCGAGACCGATATTACGATCTCTGTATCCGTGATTATAGGGGTCGTTGCTCTTGCCCTGTCCGTGGGAGCCTTGGCATCCGCTTCTATAAAACATTAATTTAATCATGAGAAGTAGGGATTTCATGAACTATGTTCTGCCAATTGCAATTGTTGTTTGTGCAATAGGATATGTATCGATGGTAGGATCCACATTTGGTATCATTACAAGTATTGGTGGGGGTGCCTCGGATTCAAGTGCTTATGCACTCAAGATTCCGCTCTCCATTGCCGTCAGTGGAATTTTCATGGGATTCATGATGGGGATCTATGCTTATTCCACGATCGATGTTCGCCTTGTCTTTGCGGTCTCGATCCTCTTCTCTTGCTTTGCACTTGGGTTTGCCTTTTCAGCCCTCGGATTGTCCGCCATTACGCACTGAGCGCCACGATCGAATGCTGAATACGGATATGGGGGGTTCCTCGATTCTCGAGCAGAAGGAGGCCGTGGAGTCGAAGCACACAGGTCAGAGGTTGCCCCGGCTTCAGTGTCTGTAGTGGTATAGATCCAGTCCCTGTTCGTATAGGGGTAGTAGGATAGGCATACACAGTCAGAACGCCAGGAAGATAGAGTTTCTGCAGAATTCCATGGATGTCGCGAAGACTGAAATGGCAGGACGGTTCTGAGAACAGATGTCGTTGGCCATAGATATGATTCGCAATGAGGTCTTGAATGGCATGGAGCTTGTTTCCCAGCGCTTTCGCGCAATCCAATTGAACACGGTTGGTCGTTGCATCGTAGTGTAGCAAGGGCATGGGCGGCATTTGAATGGCACACCCCGTAAAGGTGAGCCCCCTGTCCTTATAAAAGAGGGGGGCTATTCGTCGCTCTTTTTTATCAGTATAGAACGGGTCTATATGAAATTTTGCGAGTTCAATTGTTTGATACGGTACTGCAAGGAGCATTCACACTAGGGAATGCTCCTTGCACGTGGTTTAAGCACTCCTTTGTTGAATATTCTGCTATGCCAATAGGTGGATGGTAAAGACACGAAAGAAGGAACGACTCGTCCAGTTTCAACGCGGACAGTTGATTGATCGGTATCTCTGTGATCTGCATACACATCGTAAGAATACAATGAAGGGGCATTCGCCCTGGAAACAGTTCTTCTATAAAACAATCGGCACGGACATTGTCAATTCCACGAATGAGCCCTTTGAACTAACAAAGAACACCGTGGAACGATTTCTCGAGTTTCAGACCACACACAACAAGTGGTTCAAGTTCGTTCTGTTCGAATACGATGATCAGAAGCATATCTATGTGATACAGGGCAATTCTTATAACAAACACACTCTCTGTATTCTCAAGGGAATTCTCGAACAGACACGCGGCGATCCCCTCTTTGATGAACTTCGCACCCTCTATACAAAACTCGTGCAGCAGAAACATAAGGGGAGCCTGTATACTCTCTATCAGCTCAAACAGCGGCTTCAGACCCTCGTGCAACTCTATTATCCCTGCATGCCCGTTCTCGTGGCCGGTGCCGGCACCGTCAATGAAGACGGCTCCATCTGTTTGAACAATAAATCCGGCCATTACACACCCTCTATTCGTCGAATTCATAAGGCCGGCACGCTCTTTACAGAGATCACCGGTCGAGCCGTGCATGTGCAGGCCTATGATCGCGCCGCCCTTCGAAAGCGGTATTCAAAGGACTACAAGGACGAGGGATCGATCTGCGTCTAGTGCCTAAGGGACGCATATGATCTCTTCCCTAATGAACACGCCCTCCTTTGCGTGGCGAGGGATTCCTGGATCCGGGAAACGGACGCAGTTGCTCCGATATCTGGAAGGGCATGCCAAGCGCCTAGGCATCCCGTTTCGTCTGAAAGAGGCCGTCTGGTACCTGACCAAACCGAGCAACGGCTCGGCGGATCCGGACGAAGAGGATGAGGACGGTGCCACGAGCAAGTCCATTCCCTATGAGGAATCTGCGCTCCACCTAGGCTTCGATGTGGCACGCATGAGCATGAGCGACAAGATCTTTCTGCAGTCGATTCTGACGCGTTGGACGGGACAGCAGGATGTGACCCTGGCTTCGTCCGCGATTGCCACGAGGTACCTGGTGTTGTACCATGCCCATTACTTGACGGATGAAAGTACCTTGCAATTGCAGGAGGCCTTGGAACAGAGTTCGTCGTTTGCTGTGTTGTTGACAACGGAGCTCCCCATCTGCCCCCGGCTCCGCGATTATTGTCTGGAGATTCCGGTCACGAGCGATCGTGACCACTTGCTGACACAGTATGTGGACAAGGCGAAGTTGCCGCCGACCGATGTCTGGACACTGTTCTTTGCCAAGACGGTGGAGGACTGGTCGAGTTCGTGGTCGCCCGGTCGCATCCAGGAGGTGCGGAATTGGATCTATCTGTGCCTGCAACGGAATTTGCGGTGGACGGATGTCATTCAGCACTGGTTGAAGGCCATCTATGCGTCCAAGTGGATCACGGAGGAGAAACGGAGAGTGTTGTTGAAGGTGTTGTGGCAGGCCGAGTCGGGTTCGGGGTGGGTTCTTGTGCCGTCGTATCGCATCCCGATTCTGTGGGAATCGGTGCATCTGAAGCTGGCTCGACAGATGTATTTGCTGCGGAATAATTTGTGAGGGGTTTGTAGGGATAGATGTCTAGACTGAGAGATGAATATTCGTTAATTCGAAGGGTTTGTGATAAACAGCAATTTAGTATGAAGGATGTTGACGATCTAACAGTTCAATTTGGAGAGGTGCTATCATTTACGCATAACTCATTACAGGCACTCTATCTTATAGTAATAAATATCACAAGACCTCACTCCATGGGATATAAAATGAAAATGTTATCTACACAAAGGGGGTTACTTCTAGATATAATTAATAATTTGAAAACTGAGCGCTTATATTTAATGGGAGGAGATCTTGATAGGTTGATCCCAGGTGATAACAAACAAAATGCCGATATAGTATGTAGCGCCGTACGTGCATATTTATCAGCCCCCGAATCTGATATTAAAAAGAAAGCGAGAGCCGATGGACGCATGATAGCAAAAACCCCAATTGCAGCCATAAGAGGACTATATGATTATCGTGCAAATGGATTGCGTCCTCCTGTAGAGGTAGTTGGACGTGCCGCAGCAGGAGCTGGTGCTGCCCCTGCCGCTTCACCAGCTCCTGCTGCACTTTCTGCAGGGGATGCCGCTGCAGGAGCTGGTGCTGCCCCTGCCGCTTCACCAGCTCCTGCTGCTGCACTTTCTGCAGGGGATGCCGCTGCAGGCGCAGGAGCTGGTGCACCAGCGGCATTCCCTGTACCAAGAGCCGTAGCATCAAGGGCTTCGCGAACAGGAAATTCATACCTTCTTCCTTCGTCATCATTTCCTGCGGGTTCCTCTCGTAGTGGCGCTCACTTTGTGCGCGGCGGCAAACGCAAATCCAAAACTATCCGCAAACATAAATCCAAGCGTCACACAAAACGTAAACGTAACCAAAAGTAAACTTGAATCAAACGTACCGTTAAGAATCGAATTATGCCTCCTCCGTCGGAGGAGGCATAATTCGATTCTTAACACTAGTGCTTAGTATAAATTTACGCCCCCTGCAATTTGCAGGGGGCGTAAATTTATACTAAGCGGTATCTAAACTCTCTAGAACAAATACAGAGTTTAGACATGGAACCCTTCACTAAACGCGATCTACTCAACCTCCGAACAAGTGCGCGACGTAAGAGGGACGAACAGGAGGTGCAGAACTATATTCGGGACATCCGAAACACCGTTCTCAAGAAGGCCAAAGAGGGCAACGAAACCTTCTGTACCTTCTGGCTCATCAATTCAGCCCAGGCCGTCGACTGGATCCAGAACACGTTGGAATACTATTACCCGTGGCACTCCAAGTTCATTCGGAAAACAGGGAATCGTATTCTGGATAGCTGCATGAAACGGCCGATCCCTATAGAACTGCTCGATCGCATTCTGGACGGCCTGAGACCTCTGTTCCCCGACTGCGATATCGAGTTCTTGAAGGATCCGGTCGATCAGCTGTTGATCAGTTGGAGGTAGGCAATACTTTACAAAGAGGTAAGCGATAATAGAAAACCAAGCATCTGGTGCGGAATAAATTATAAGGGAATTATAGAGATATGGGGGATCATCTATTGACACTAGAAGCATTTATTGCTACTGGAACACTAGGGGTAGATGGACAAATGCACTGGCTTCCATCAAGTGCCGCCCGTATTAAGCCTTCCCTATTAGTATCATTAGAAAAATTTATTAACACGCTCTCCGATAATATAGTAAAAGCTGATGCAAATAAAGCGATTCAGCTAATTCGAGCAAATACACTTGAGTTGCGTAATCAAAAGGAAACTGATTCGCTTGGAATTGCAATAGGCTTGTATTTAAAAGCAGTTGCACGTGCTCAAGACCTTAGCAATATTAAGCCTTCCATGTTAGAAAAATTAAAAAAATTTATTAATACATTCTCTGATAATTACCCTTTTCTAGTAAAAGCTGATGCAAATAAAGCGATTCAGCTGATTCTAGCAAATACACTTGGTTGGCATAACCAAACGGAAATTGATTCGCTTGTAATTGCAATAGACTTGTATATTGATGCAATTGAAGGTCGTCAAGCTGTTAAAAATAGCAAACGCTTAATAAATGAGTCATCATTAATTGAGGGTTGGACGAATAATCATGGACGCGGACGATTTATACCGCCTGAATGGGGAGGAGATGACCCGCTCATTCAGGAGAGACCAAACAATGCGCTCCCCAATGCACCTGAGAATGAGAATATAGGGGATCAAGCGATTCAACACGGCAATAATATAAATAATCATCTCTTTAATAATGTAGGTGCAAATGTAAATGCGTCCATAGTAAAAGAGTTTCGCCAAAGGCGAAATCGTGATCTGCCAGCAGCACCCAAACGTAGTAGAACAGGCAGTCGTGGCGGTAAACATACACGCACTCGCAAACACCGATCCAAACGGCACACAAAGCGTAATCGCAAGTAAACTACGCCCGAAACGCCGCCTTCTCATCCTCCTTGTTCGCCTGATCAATCATCGGCGCCTTCTCGACCACCCGTCCTTCCTCATAGTACTTGAACTTGATCGGATGAGCTCGGTGGTAGTCCAGAGCCCGTTTGGCGTATGCATGAGACTTATAGGTGACAAAGGCGGCTACGCGCAGAACACCGCGAATGTCCGTTTTTGCAGAGATGTACACATGCTCCACGGGCGTCGTGGCCTTCGTCAGTTCAGGAAAGATCTCTTTGCCACTCATCTTTCCATAGACCTGGCGTTTCATAGCCTTGATATCAAAGCCCTTTCCGTCCGTCTTATTCGGAAGATTGGTGAGTGCGAGCTGCTTGTAATCGGCCTTGCGGCTTGCCAAGGCCGAGACATACGATTTCGAGCGGATGGCAATCGCTGCCTTTTCGACAGGTGCAGGAATGACGACGGGCTTCTTCACAACTTTCTCTTTCATGACAGGCTCCAGTTGAAGTGCGATATTTCCCCAGCCCTTGGCGCCCTCTGTAAAGGCACGGATCTTGGGGTCGGATTTTAGATCGGCATAGAGTTTTGCACTCGCTTCGGCACGGGCTACGGGGACTCCTTCGGCGATCAGCTCCTCTCGCTTAGATAAATAGAGGGTCTTGGAATTAACGGCCGCCAATCCGAACTTCTTTTCCCCCTTGCGCCGTGTCTCATTCTGCTTCTTTGCATTCCGTTCTGCCTTTTGTGTTTCGAGCTGCAGTTTAGCCCGGGCTCTGCGTTCCTCTCGCAGACGCTCTTTCTCGTCGTTGTCGTCGTTGTTATTGTTGTTATTGTTCTCGTTCTCCACGATCTCCTCTAGTTTCCCCGGTTTCACTAATCGCAACCCCCTCAACGCCAAGAGACGCGTGGGGTCGGAGGCAAGCCGCCGCTCGAACTCGGCGGCGGCCTCCTCCTCTTCCAGGCGCCGTTGCTCCATGGCCGACAGGCTGTCGCGGATCTGCTCCATGCGTTCATGGATCTTTGCACTCTCGCTCTTCCGTTTAACCGCACGCTTCAGGGTCGCGGACGTCCCTTTGACGGCGCCCTTTGCATAGACACGATGACTCTTGGTTCTGGTTGCCTTTCTGGCCATCCCTACTGATCTGTAGAAAAATTGAAGGACGAGACTCCTCAGAGGGGGCGCTGTGTCCCATCCATACTTCCACCATGACAGAGTCTCTGAGTCTAATTCTTCAACTGGTGGCGGCCACGGGATACGCAGAGGAGGCGCGGCAAGTGATTCAGAGCTGCAAAGAGTTACGAGAGGAGCGCGCCCTCTGGATCCCCCTTCTCCGAAGCCCTGCGGGATTCTATTCCCTCTTCCATGCAATTACAAAGCACGATTTGGCGCGTATTCAATGGCTCTGTGAGCAGATCTATTATCCGCTTACACAGTGTGATCCGAATGATCGTTCTCTCATCGGATACTGTGTGCGGCACAAGGCGCCCCTATCTCTTGTGGACTATCTCTGCAGTCGAGGCGCGCCCGTGGATCAACTCGACAAGCAGAAGGAGACCCCGCTCGTCTATGCCATCCAAGATCATCAATATTCAATGGTCGAAACCCTTATCCGGCAGGGAGCCGATCCCAATTGTGTTTGCAACGGATCCTCGCCCCTCTGCCATGCCATTCGGAACGGCGACCTCACCATGGTAGAACTGCTCTGCGCTCTAGGCGCCGACGCGTTAGAAGACCAGGCCATCGGCTGTGCTGTTCGGTATGGCCATCTTCCCATTCTCTTAGAACTCTTAGAACACGGCGCCTCTGTAGAAACAACGGATCCGAAGGGCAATTCCTTGCTGCACTATGCGGCGCAATTCAACTGTGTCGAACTCTGCGCCTATCTCTTGGCGTTCTTGGATGTGAACCGTCTGAATGCAAAGCAACGAAGCCCGATCCTGTTCGCAGGTACCGTTGAAATATGGGATCAGTTGCAGGCGGCGGGCGCGAATCTCAATCATAGTGATATCAATGGCTGGACGGCACTTCACTATGCCACCCATCATCGTCGCATCCCTATTGTCAAGCGTCTTTTGGAGAACGGCGCATCCAAGGACAGGCTGACCCATTCAGGAATGACCGCTCTGGATCTCGCCATTGTGAAAGACTTTCAGGAGATTGTGGAGCTTTTATCCCCTTCCTAAGCAGGGAATGGCCATGTTGCAGGCCATTACGGATCATATGCGATTACCAGAACCAAAGCGGTGGATCACGAAGCCCCTGTCAGAGGCGCATCTAGCCACCTTAGAACGAGAATGCGAAGCCCCGTCCGACTTTGATGAGATTTTTTCAAAGAAACACTTGTGGGCGCTTTTTAAGGCCGGCCGTATTCATCCCGTTGTCAAGCAGCACCCCAACGGCCTCGGGACGGTCGTCGCTCTGTTGCCCGATCCGAAACAGGTCGACGAGATCCCCTGGGACTTGTGGTCGATCATTCTGCAGATGTTCAAACGGAAAGACGGATTGCCCTATAGTATTTTCTTATGTGCGCACCCGGCTCGGCGAGAGTTCCCCGCATTCGGTCAACCCGTCACGCCCCTCCACATCAACGGTGGCTACACCTATCCGTGTGATGCAACCTGCGTCTTTGTCTTTCGGGCTCAAGAGGCCACCCGTGTTCTCATTCACGAGCTCTTCCATTCAAGCTGCTGCGACAACACCAATCTCCCCTTGGAAGAACGCGAGGCCGAAACGGAGGCCTGGGCGGAACTCATCTGGTGTGCCCTTATGGCCAGGGGGGACTTAAAGACCTTTAAGTCCTATGTCAAAAAACAGGCATCTTGGATCATGACGCAGAATGCGGCCTTGCTGCAAGGGCGCCATATGCAGCCCGGTCATCAGGGATTCCCGTGGCGCTACACGGTGGGCAAAGCGCTCTGGTGGCAGCGATGGGGATTGCTGGAAAAGGCGCTGCCCACGGCACCGCTGCAGGGTTCTCTCCGTCTCACCTTTATGCCCCCAGGGGACTTAAAGAGATCATGGAATGTGCCGACGAGTTCCATGATGCTCTAGAGCTGTGCTCCACGCACAGCTCTGAGGGTAAAATTATAGAGCTCTTAGCATAAAGCAAATTGCATTCCTGCTCTTAAGAACAGGAATGCAACTTCAGATCTTGGGTATTGGAATCACCCTCGGCGTTCTAGGCGGCGGTCTCTTTGTGACGGGGCTTCTGATGTCGATGGAGCCACTCATAGTCACAGGAATCGTGCTGCTTGTTGTATCGATCCTTCTCTTTCTCTCTCTCATTTGCAAGAAGTCTGTGGCCGTTGAAGAGAGCTCACCCCCCAACCCTATTCGTGGTATGAAACGCAACAAGAGTGACACCGATCTGGAGCTTATGCAACAGGAACCTGGCGTTTAGGCAAACAGCCCGATGTAGTCGCCGACCGAACAGTCTCGTTCCTGTACCGTAAACTTTGGACTGGGGCGAAGGAGACGGAGAGGGTGTGGTACAATCAGAGCGAGACAAGATCCGCCGAACTGGAAGTCTCCGATGTCCTGTCCGTGTTCTACTTTGAATCCTCGGTGCACCGTGAGGTTGATGGAACCGACGGCGGTGGCACCGATTGCCACTAGAATAATTCCGTTGGTAAAGGTGATGATTTTTCGGTAATTCTGCTGGAGAACCGGAATCGTGTCAAGCAGAATCGGATTCACGCTGCGGTAATGGCCGCCGACGGATTCGATGGATTTGATAGTGCCCTGGATTGGGCTGTGAATGCGATGGTAATGGTGGGGGGCGAGCCGAAAGATATAGACGGCGGCCTCTTGGATGGGTCGGCGTACAAGCGTCTCCAGCGTATACGGCGCCCCCTTGATGTCAAAGGTACCGTTTGTAGCATTTTGGAGGCGCCTCGCGTAGCAATAAGCGGGACTTACAATCGCATTCGGATTGGTGGTAGAGGGCTTTGTCAAAGAATCATCGATTTCCCGGGCAAAGAAGGAATTCAGTGTGGGAAATTTGGCCAAACAGGTTTCCAGGGTGTCCCCTTTTCGGTATTTGCGGGTTTGCCGCCAGTTGATCTTGTACTCTTTGGCAAACTTGAGTTTGTCTTCGAGTCGCCGGCTCTTGCCCATCTCATTGCAGTAGCCCTTGGTCAGCCAGGTGGTTAGAATGCCAGGAAGGAATCGCTGGGCTTCAATGCCGATCTCCAGAAGAGACGGCATGTCCTTAGTGTAGATGAGGAAATATATTGGTACAGTGTGGACGAGGAATATATTGATACTATGTAGATGGCAAACATATCAAATACCGAATATAATGAGTTCTTAACCTTTGCTCTACGATTATATGGCTATGAGAAACAGCGGAATGAACTAGAGCAGCAGATTAGCACTTTAAATAACCTTCTTTCAGAACAGTTGGATTCTCGAACAGGCAAGGAATTTCAACAATTAGATGCAACAATACATAAACGGATTCGAGAGGATGTGAGAGCTGAAGCAGCAAAACGCGCAAGAAAAGCTGCAAGAGATGAAAAAGAACTACTAGAACGAGACGCAACCCACGAAAAATACACAGGTATAGGAGGAAGTAAAAAACGCCGATCTCGTAAACAGCGGAAAACAAAGCGTCGTGCAAGGCGATAAATTTAAATACAACAAATAGGGAATGGCAGGTGCATCTGGATTTACAGAGGATGACTTTATACGCTATCTTCGTGAACGCAATACGGTAGAACAAGCCCTACGAAATGTAGAGGTTGCTAGCTTTAAGGTGCTGCCGCCAAAAACCGAGGAAGAGGATATACATGCCATACTAGATTATGTTGATTTTTATAAGGATTCATATGGTGGTATTCCATATAAAGACACACCAGAATGGGGGATAGTCAACGAGAAGTTACAAGGCTATGCGAGTATGCCGATAGCGGCTGCATTCATAGGATTGCCTCCAGAAAAACAAGCGAAACTAGAGGTATCTGCAGGGAAAAATCTACGAACCAAAGCGAATGAACGGAAAGGGCAACGAGAACAAAGAGAAAGATTTAGTGTAAAACCCTCCTCCTCTTGTGGATTTGCTGGATGCAGAGGTGGTCGAACAAAGCGATCTCGTAGACATCGGAAAACAAAGCGTCGTGCAAGGCGATAAATTAAAATACTGTTATATAGTATATGGCTGCTCCGGTTGAATTTACAGATGCTGAGTTTATTGAGCTTGTTCGAAAAATAAATAAAATAAAGAAGAATATGCGAGATGCGGAGTTTGAAAAATTCAAGGCTCTCCAGCCGGGTTATTCTAATGAAGATATATATCGTATAATAGACAAGGTTGCGAAGGGTGAGGCAGCTTATGATGGGTCTATTCTCTATCAAAATTCGCCTCGTTATAAGGGACTCGTGGCTGATTATTGGCGTCTTGGTATGACTGACATATATGGCGCATTAGAGAGACTTCGGGAGACTCCGAAGTGGGATCATATACACGCCGCTGCAAGGGTCTCTGAAGGAGGAGGGCGAACAAAACGATCTCGCCGATCTCGTAAACAACGGAAAACAAAGCGTCGTGCAAGGCGATAAATATCGATTCTATTATTTTATGTGGACACATGTAGTCCAAATAAAATAATGATTTACTTACCAACAAATGCACAGTTGCTAAGAACATCCTAAGACGTTCTTAAGCGGTCGCTCATCAAATGCTTGCATTTGATGAGCCATGGCGTAAGAACGTCCTAAGACGTTCTTAAGCAGTCGCCGCAACCGCCGCGGCCTTCTTGGGAAGGTCATAGAGCTTGTAGAGGTAGGTCTGGATGTTGCGGTAGGTGAGCGTCTCGCCCTCCTTGACACCGAGCACCTTGCGCATCGCGGCATCAGGGTGGATCGTGTGACCCTTCTCGGCATCCTTGAGCTTATGGGAGTCGACGTACGCCGAGAAGGCGCGCGTGACATCCGCAGGCGTCATCTGAGATCCGTTGGGCTTGCCGAGGAAGGAGCAGAGGCCGTCACGGAGCGTCACGGGGGTCGTGAAGATCGTGGGGCGCTTGGCAACGGGAGGGGCGCCCTCAACCGGCGCGGCCTTGCGAACACGGCGGCGACGGCCGGCCTCCTTGACCTCGCGGGCAACACGCTTGGAGAGCTTGGTGAGCGCCTTGAGACCCGAGATGGCCGCATCACGGACAGACTGGAGCTGGGACGTAAGGGACTCGATGTCCTGGGTGACCGTCGTGACAGGCTCCGCGGCCACGGCGACTGCCGCAACCGCAGAGGCAGCGGGCGCCTCTGCAGCCGCCACAACAGGTGCAGGGGCAGGGGCAGCAGCAGGAGAGGCCTTCGCCTTCTTCTCCTTGGGGGCGGCAGCCGCAGGGGATGCAACGGCCACAGGGGCAGGGGCAGCCACAGGGGCAGCAGCGGGGGATTCCTTCTTCGCGACACGCTTCACGGCGGCAGGCTTGGATGCAGAGCTCATTGTACTTGTGGCGGAGGAAGTATTCATCGTAATTAAACGCACTGACTGTTACAAAGGCGGATCAGTCCGTCAAATTTTTGTTCAAAAGGGGAACCGGCTTTAACCGCCCCGGCAATTGCATCTTTTTTTATTTGAACTGCCGGAGAACCTGATAAATCAATAGAAACGGTGCGTTTAAAATCTTAAACCCCCTCTCTAGCAGAGGAATGGATCAGCGCAAATGCTGGAATATCAAAAGCCGGAAGCATCCTGATACAGATTGCAGGCGTTCTGCCACAACCGGCGACTATTGCTCCTTCCATTGGAAGAATCCGAGACCCTTTGTACAGCCTGTGGACATGACAAAGCTCTCCAAGCGCCGTACGAAACGACTCCAGGCCTTCGTGCGGCTCTGCAAACTCCAAGTGGGACTGATCAGTGCCCGCCGGCAAGGCTTGGCCTCAAACGATGTGTCCCTGGCCAATAATGCTACAGAACTGGCGTCCATGGAACCGGTCAACACCATTTCCAAACCCTATCGCTTCTCCTTCCTAGAGAACGGACATCTCTGGCTCTTTGATGTCCGTTCTCTCATTGCAGAACGCCGGCGAACAGAACTAGCGTTTAGCAATCCCTACACCTCCATTCCTGTTCCGGCCGCCGTTCTGATCCGACTCCGTGTCCATATGGAATGGTTGATTCGGCGCCACTATCCCTTGGAACTCGAGGGATCCCTTCTTGAAACCCCCTGCCAACAGAAGATTGTGGAACTCTGTTTCACCATTGACAGCCACGGGTATCTGACCAATGTGGCCTGGTTCCAGCTGCCGTCCATCACTACAGTGCACCGATTCATCGATACACTGGACGACTTGTGGTCGCAACGACTTGGGCTCACAAATTCCGAGCGCTATACGATCTTCCCCGAGTGGGATGCCTCGGATGCCAACCTCGTGCCGCTCATACGCTCCAATCATCTGCCGTCGGCACTCAACCAACTCGTCACATTCCTATTAGTGTTCTTAAAGGCTGCGCCCAAAAAGGAGGATCGAGCGTTGGCAGCGGTCTATGTACTAACGGCTCTGACCCATGTGAATGCGAGTGCAAGACAGGCCTTTCCGTGGCTGCATGCGATGTAGAGAGAGCTGTGCTCATTAAGGTGTTGCTTAGCAACACCTTATAGCACAGCTCTGATAGTCCTGACCCAACGGGTCAGGACTATATTATCATCTCTGCTTCCCTTGGAAGCAGAGATGATCTGAGGTAAAATGATGGATACTCGGCCTTCGGCCGAGTATCACTCGTGCATTTGCCCCCAGATAATGAGAGTATCACTCGTGCATTTGCCTCCAGACAATGAGAGTATAATGCAAAAACGATACTCGGCCGAAGGCCGAGTATCCATTCTTATACCTCGGGGCGCCACGCGGAGTGGCGCCCCCAGACAATGAGAGTATAATGCAAAAACGATACTCGGCCGAAGGCCGAGTATCCATTCTTATACTCCGTGGCTGGACGAGAGTCCAGCCACCTTCAAATAAAAAAAAAGAGAAGTCTGCAAATACAATTAACAGACTCCTCTCCACAACTTCCATTTCAAAAAATTTGACGGATGTCCCCCCCTAAAAGTATACCAGATACATCCATATAAAATGTCAAGCACCACTGTTACTTCTTCTGAGTTCAACGGACGCAATGTCACGGTCGGCGCACCGAAGGCGGTGGAGATTGAGAAGGACGGCAAGCGTCAGTCGGTCGGCAAGAAGGCGTTCCTCCAGTACAATGGGGAGCGCTTCCAGCTGCAGTCGGCCACGTCCATGCGCATCCCCTTCGGTCTGAGTGTCTTCAAGGCCGAGGGCGGGGGGCAGGACAAGTACAGCATCAATCTCTCCTTCAACAACTACGAGACCGACGGCGAAGTCAAGGCCTTCTATGAGGCCGTGAGCGCCGTCGATCGTACCGTGGTCGATGCTGCCATTGCCAATTCCAAGGCCTGGTTCGGCAAGGAGAAGAGCCGCGAGGTTCTGCAGGAGTTCTTCACCTCCTCGGTCAAGTTCGGCAAGGATGAGACGAAGAAGTACCCGCCGACGATGAAGCTCAACCTTCGTCGCAACGGGGATACCTTTGAGACGAAGTTCTACGATGTGCACGGCAAGAAGCTCACAGGCGTCTCGGCCGATGAGATGCTTGCCAAGGGCTCCCTCGTTACGGTGCTCATGGAGTGCACGGATGTCTGGATTGCGGGCACGGGTAAGTTCAGTGTCCGTTGGAATGCGACCCAGATCATTGTGCACAAGATGGCCGAGTCAGGGGCGGAGTTCGCCTTCAAGGGACTTGCAGCCCCTGCAGCCCCTCCTTCCAACTATGTGGAGGAGGCTGAGGAGGAGGCGGCCGTGGCACCTCCCTCCAATTCCGTCCTTTCGGCGGTTCTCCCAGCAGACGACGACGACGAGGAGGAGGCCGAGCGTCCTGTCGCGCCCCCTCCCAAGGTGACGAAGCGCAAGCCGGTGGTCATTGCGAAGAAGGTGTAATACCTCATCGTCTCAAAGGCATAAAGAATAGCACTGTTCGCCAAAATCCGTACAAATAGAGCCATGCATAGACACCTATAAGTATATAGGTACAAGGAACACATATATTTTTTACAAAATATCGCGTGCAACCGCCGCCGATCCTATCCAGATGGGCATCAATTCCCGGATTTTGTAGAAGACGAAGTGGTTGTGGTTGTGGTTGCTGTTCGTCGTCCGAAAAGGGCTCCAACGATTCCTGGCAGATGAGGCAGATACGATCCGACTGGGTGATTCGCCGCCACTCTCTGAAACAGGTAGGGTGGATTCGATAGACACATTCGCAATTGTAGACAAAGAGTTCATGGCTAAAGGCACTACATGGATTTAAGCAGACAAGACAGTTATCAGAACTATCTTGCTCCATCCCTGCTAAGAATGTACACTACCGATTAAGCTTACGAGGGCGGCCAGACCGTCGAGATGCCAATCACATTCGTACAGGGCCCCATCAAAGACGTAGGGATTGCCGGATTGATCGTACTCACCGGGCAGGGAACTGGATTGGGAAGACGCTTGTATTGACTAAACCGCATTGCAGGATCCACCGGGCATCCCGGGACTATATTTAACTTCTGAACGGCCAAGTTCTGTGCGGCGGCGCACAATTCCGCTGCGCGCATCTTATCTGCCAGAAGGGTGCCGCTGGAGGTGCCCCCCCTGTAGAGGGGCGGTGATGGAAGGGGGCATTGAGAGCAGGCCGTGGAGGTGCGAAAGCCGACTGTTCTCGGAATAGCCGCCACGAGGGTGGCCTTTGCATCCTGTTCTGGAATGCTCGATGCAAAATTACCACTGAAGCGATCGAATGCGACGGCCATTTCTCACCTCTACAGGTAGAGGAGAATTCTGATGATAGTCTCTTTACTGATACTAATAGGACTGTTGCTTCTGTTTATTGTATACAAGAGCAAACGAATGGACGGGTTCGCCGATCTTCCCAATTTCTCCTTGCCGTCGCAAGACCTGTCCAAGAATGCCAATTTTATGACCTTTTTGCAATTTCATCAACAGGTCTGTACTGTATGGAACGAGGTGATTGAGGATATTATGAAGAATGACCAGGTGAGTCAGCCCGTTGAAGAGCGATTGCCGAGAGCACAGTTTGTCTTAAACCTACAAAAGGACTATTCGACAACGGCCTCGTTTGTAGGATGCCAAGCCTTTGACCAAACCTCCACCCTCTCCGTGTTACTGGCGTCCATTCCTGAAACCACTAAGGTCTACAAGGATACATTTGCATTTTTAAACAAGAATATTACGGATACGCTTGAAAAGCTAGAATCCGCCCTCAATTCAGCGAATGTGAGTGTCTCCGCCTTTGCGGATTATAGGGAGGGATTTGAGGACTGTACTGCGGCTGTTGCAGCTGCAACAGCTAAAGCAACAGCAGCAGCAAAAACAGAACCGGCTGTAAAAGATCTTTCAAAGCAGCAACAGGATCAAACGAACAAAGTACTTGCTCGTGTACAAACGATTCTTGTAGAACAGGGTACTCTGCAATCACAACTACAAGTTGTCATGGCAGGGTATCAAAAGCTAAAAGACTATAAGAAGCAAGGGGAAGATGGCACGATCTATCAGAATGTCAGTTAGCGAAGGGTTGTTTCCGTAGTCTTTGTAAGAGTTTTATCATTCGCTGTAAACTCTTTGGATTCAGTTTCCAAGGCGCTTAGAACTCGTTTTAAGAACTGATTCGCGATATGATCCTCTGCCGCACCGCCGCCTTTCATGGTATTGTCTTTCTTGTCTTTTTTGCCTTTCTTCCCGCCTCCCCGCATCGGCTGAATAGTGGCACCTCCCTCGGCGACTGGCAGAAGCGATATTCTAGGGTCATGTCCTTCCATCTCTACTATTTCTCATTTTTAGTCTTCGTCTTGTCTTCTAAGCGCTGCACCTTGATGCGAGCCACCTTGTCACGAATGAGGGAGGGAAGACCCTTCTGATGCCCCGAACACAACAGGGAGACAAAGGGAAACGGAAAGGTGTCGGGGTGATTGCGGGCACGGTACGAGATCTCAACGAGCTCATTCGCCAGGCACTCCATGGCCTTCAGGCTCAGGTACTTGTACTTCAGAAGGGACATGCTGAAAAACAGGGTGACCAGCGTATCAATGGTGGCGACCCGTAAATACTTGTTGTACTTGATCGGAACATTATAGAACGAGTGACAGGCTGATTCGGCCAAGAGAACCAGAAAGGGCGTCTTGTTGCGCAGAAACATCGTCATCTTCGGAATGAGGTCACCGCCCTTGGACTCCACGTGGGTGATATAGGTTCTGCGACTCGAAGAGTGCTGGAGTTCATAGGTGAAGTGCTTCGTGTCGGCTTCCAGCTCGGGTGTAAAGAAATAGATGGGCTGGTGCGTATTCATGATCCACTTGGCATTGGGGGTCTTGCCGAAACTATGTTTATAGAATCCGCCTAGATCGGCGCCGGCAAAGACTCGGCGTTCTCGAATGACAAAGTCCATGATACTGTCAATCTCTTTGACTGAGAACAGGTGCTTGGGGAATCGCTTTTCATAGGGTTTGCAGTGGCGGCTCGGAGCAAATTCGTTCAATAAGAGTAGTCGCTCGTAGACTTTGCTCCAGCGCTCGACTTCGCCCTTGGGTCGACTGAGTTCGAGATACATGAGCATGCGCAGCGTATTGGCGTCCATATAGGAAATGCCCTCGGCCTTGAATTCTCGTTCGGATAGGAGTTCATAGAGCTGGGGATCGAGTTGCGTCAGATCGGCCACAGGAATATAGTTCACATAGAGTTTCTTGGTGCCCTTGTGCATCCCTTCGCGATCACTGATCTCTGTGAAGCCGGCCTCTTGAAGGGCGATGCCGAGTTCTTTGATGTCGCCCTCTTGGTCGGGCGTAAAAAAGTCGTAATCGGGGATGTTGAATTTAGGATCGTAAAACTTGTGTTTCTTGGGCAGATGGGCATTAATGGCTTGGCCGCCGTAGCAGAGTCGGTGCGATTTGCGTAAGAAATTCTCCACAATTTCAATGGATTTCAGAACACTGGGATTATGGGCAGATACGAAATCGACCTTCTGCTTGGCCTCGTCAGCGAGGTGCTCAATGCGTTCGAGCTGGTCTCTGAATTTGTTTTTTTCGAACTGCGGAGACTGAATCTTCTCGATGCGATCCTCCATCCCTAGTGATTCGTTCTAAATTATTACGGTATAAATTTATCTCCCTGCAAATTGCAGGGAGATAAATTTATATAAAGCACTCGTGTTAAGATTCTATTAACGGTACTGCTGCATTGGAGGCAGAGGAGGCTCTGGTTGCCATACCATAGTAATGAGTAGATCAATAATTATAGCGGGGACAACCCCTGCTACAAAGATGCCGGTCGACTCAAGGAATGTGAATCGCTTCATGGCAATGATATAGGAACCTACAAGGGATACGATCAACAGGATACCATAATATATTGTTTTGATGGTAGAGGTGGTTTCGAGAGAAGTTCCCAAGGCTTCTGCAGAGATATACATCGAGCGGCGGATAAGGGAGAAGACAACTGCGCTGAGAATGTATATGCCAATAATTCCGCCTGGACTAAGACGGTAGGTAATGACCGTTACGTACAGTACCATAAGACCGACTAGCGTTTCAATTGTCAGTTCTAGCATGATCGCCGCGTCGCTCATTCTATCCTTTCATAAGAAATTTTACACATAGGAAGGGGTGGGGCTTGCCAGCTTGCCCTGTTTCGAATCCTGGGTCTTCGGCGTGGTTCCGGGCACCTGGATGGATGGCGTCGTGAAGCGAAGCGGCGGCGGCTTCGGAACAAAGCTGTGAATTCCGAAGCGATCCTTCTCAAACATATAGTCATAGTCCTTTGACCAGATCTGGATCGGAATACAGTGAACACCGATCGGGGGGGGCGCCTCGGGACCCGGCATGACTATGGGCTGCAGATGATCCACCGATTTCTTCGGCACAATCGCACTCGGATCGTTCGACATGCAGATCGTCCAGGTACTGTTTGTCTTTGTCTGGATATCCGATATGTTGTCGTCAGGAATGGACATATAGTCCTCCACGGTCTCCAAGCGACCATACGTGGTTTCACTGGACTTCTGTTTGCCGGCTGCAAGGGTGCAGCCGAGTGCCGTCTGTTCCGCCACCAAGCGTAGATTGACAATATAGTCCAGATCGAGTTTGGTGTCCACAGGGGGATCCGCAGATCGAAAGACTTCCGTTTGGGCATTCGAAAAGAACAGAACTTTTCGTTCATAGTCTCCGATGTTATTTGTCAGTAATTTAGACTCCTGCCTCTGACGATAGTAATTGCCGCTCCGAGTGGTACTGACGTCATAGCGCAGAAGGGGCGCCAATCCGAGTGCAATCTTCTTATAGTAGGTGATGCGAATGGCATCCATACTTTGCGTGTTATCGGGCGGCGGCTCACGCAGCAAGTAGAGGACAATAAGGATGGGATCGTTCGAGTTCTGTACGCTGCCGCTAAAGGCGTATTCGGCAATCTTGTTGGAGGCGTCCAAGATATTGCTCTTGGATGCAATCATGCAATCATCGGAGCCGCTCTTCGACATGACAATACCTTTCGCATTTGCTACTACGAGGCGAGGATTGTAGCCACCGTCCGTATCTTTATCACATTTCTCATCATAATAGTCGATTTCGAATACAAAGGTTCGGCAGCCCATCTGAAGTGCAGCAGGAATCGCCACATTCATATCAAACTTGCCCCCGTCAAAGGGCCCCAGATATCCCGTAAATCGGCAGCCAAGCGTGTAGAAATTTACAAGGCATTGCTCATTAATTGGCATATGATTCTCTTCACTGAGACTCGCAATGGCATCGTGAAAATCGGCTCTCGACGCCATTCGAGTCTGTGCAAGGGACGCCACATCCGTCTGTGAACTCTCTGCAAAGCCCTCCTGGAGTCGCTTATCCGATACGTACACAATCGTCACAATCCCTATCAGTGCCACAAGAAACCCGATCCAGTATAGAAACGTCATGAATCCTATTGATCTCCCTCTTTTTTATTTGGAATGAATCGCATGGTGATTATCATAGACTTGCAGCAGCAGAGCAATGTTGGTGCCGAAGATCCAGGCATCGTAACAGATTGAATGCGTTCCATAGAGAAGACGAACCATCAGAAAATAGCCCGAAATAACGACGGTGACAATCATGGCTCCGACTAAAATCATTTCGAGCAGTGACAATTTGCTCATCCTACCCTGAAGCCTATAAAATTGATAGGACGATAGATGGATAGACACATCAAGATGCCCGTTGTATTTGTACGGCCGGATAACTTCCTAGATCCTTCGGGAGCCCGGCAGCGAATTCTGCATGTAGCGGATATGCAGGATCTCTTGGACTGCGCTATCCAAGCCTACCGTCTTGTTCTGCCGCCCCAGGTGGAACCGCAATTCTGGTCGCATCCTCTCGGGTACACTCATCGTAGGCAACTCTCTATGGAGGAGCCCCTTGACCATGACGGAATGACGGTGTATTTGAAGCTCAAAGTGCATCCAGATCCAAGCGCACCTGCTCAAGGCGCCGCCGAAGGGGTGCCATAACCTTCGACCAGGTATAGGCCTCGACTGTTTTTTTCGCCTGGGCACCGTGCGAATGCAACAGCTCCTCATTCAGCACATACTGTTCCATTCCCTTTGCAAAGGGAATGGGATGCACCAGATGGGTCTCTCCGCCTAACAGCGACGTGCAGAGCGGCAGATAGGATCGAAAGACGGGATCGATGAGCTGCGAATTCTCCGATGTGCAGTATTCGCGGTGCCCCACCACATTGGACAGTACCTGGGGGATTCCCAAGCCCATCTGCTCAAACGGACAGAGTCCAAACCCCTCTCCGTCTGCAGCACTCACGCCAACATCTGCCAACTGATACAGCTGTCCAATTTCAGCATCCGTATAACTCATTTCACGCGGCGTAATGATCAGGCGATTTGCAAAGGTATCGACGGGGGCTCCACGAATGGCCAGTTCGCGTTGAAAGATCTCATAAAGAGGAAAGCCGCCCTTTTCGCCTTTGTCACAGACACACATCAAAAAGAGAGACTTCTGGGGATGTTTGACCACGAGATCTGCAAAGGCCATGATAAGTAGGTCGAGACGCTTGCGGGGCTGATTCCGGTTGACGGAAAGGAAGAGGAAGACATCATCGGGCATGCCAGCCTGTTGCCGTAAGGTCATGCGATCGACGCGAGGAAAGAGACTGGCGTCGAAGCCGTGATTGAGAACATCAATGGGTCGCGTGATTCCCTGGTTCTTGAGGATTTTGCGCCATTCCTCCGTGAAACAGAAGAACCGGTCAGTCTCTCGCTGGACAATTTCCAAGAAGGTAGGCATCTGGCATTCATAGACCTGATCCAAGTACAGCCAGACCTGGAAGGAGAGGGTACGTCGCAAGGGTACAATCTTTTCCAGATACTGGCAACAGACCCCGATGTCGTTGTAGATCATGACCACGTGGGGTTCCACCGATTGAATGACCTTTGCAATCGTGCTGAATCCGAAGCCCTTGTCCTCCTTCCCGGCGTCGACCACCTGGACGGAGGAGGGGTACGGGCGCTTAAAATCCACTCCGACCGCGGCCTGAATGGCGAAGTGCGTGACCTGGAGGTGGGGCATGGAGGCGAGCTCCCGGATCATTCCGTAGCCGACTTTTGCGTATCCCGATGCCTGGTTTAGATGCGTCGAAATCAGGAGAAGCTTGAGGGGCTGAATGACTTCGTTCTTGACAATCATCGTGGTTCCTTGCGTTTCCTGCTCGAGGTCTTTTACAAAGGATGCAAAGTCGGACATGTAGGTCTAAACGATTCATGCGATAGATCTATAAATGGCCTCCGAGTATACGAAGGCAAAGATCCCGAAGGCCTTGCGAGAACAGGTCTGGCTCCAGCATCTAGGCAAAGCCTATGAGGCTAAGTGTACGACGACCTGGTGTCAGAATCTCATGACGGTGTTCGATTTCCAGGTGGGACACTGTGTCCCGGAATCGAAGGGAGGGGCAACGGCTATTGACAATCTCGTACCGCTGTGCAGCCGGTGCAACTTGTCCATGGGGAGTCAATACACCACACAGGAATGGAGTCGGCAGTTTGCGGGGCATTCTCGCAGTTGGAAGCAGTTCTGCTGCTCATGTTTTTTCGCAGCCCCTAGTAGAACCCTAAATGAGCCGCATGACACGCAAGGGAAAGATGTCAAGCAAGAAGCACGCAAAGGGAACGCGTAAGTCCAAGGGAAAGCGCGCCCAGACGCCGTGGATGAAGAAGGTCATGGAGTGCTATCATCGCATGAAGAAGCAGAACCCGAACACGAAGCTGGGGGATGCGATGAAGCAGGCGAAGAAGGAAATGTAGAGCTGGACTCTGCGTCCAGCTCTGACGGAAAATGATGGATGGTCGGCCAAAGGCCGACCATCACTCGTGCACTTTCCCCGAGAGATTGATGTAGATGGCTTAGCTCCGCGCTAAGCCATGAGGGTAAAATGATGGATGGTCGGCCAAAGGCCGACCATCACTCGTGCATTTACCTCGTGATTCAGTGTGAAAATAAACATCTTCTTTTTGTATAATTATGAAAAGAAGATAGTTAGTTATTATATATTAATTTAAACAAACAGCTGTTTCAGCAACCCCTTCCACTGGCTCCACTGTTCTAGAATGCCCGTTCTGTACCGTTCCGCCTTGTCCCCATTTGCCAAGAAGAACCCAATCACCTTCACCGCCCCAGCCCAATCCCGAATCTCCATCAAAGACAGATTCGATTTCAGCCAGTTCCAATACGCCCCATCCCCTGCAGAACGAACATAGAGCGGTATCGAGCCGTGCTCCAAGGCTTCCCAGAGTCGGAAGGTCTCCACATGATGGCCTCGCGGCACAGGAGCGAACTTACTCTTCAGCAACATCGCCGAATAGTCGCTCGAAGCATTGAACCCTTCTTGGAACAGGCACTCCTTGGGCTCTAATTTCTGGAGCGGCGCCAACATCTCTTTCCGATCGTTCCAGTCAAATCCATGGAATCCCCAGACCAGGGGGCGTTCTGAGAACGAGGGAATAGGAGACGAACAGGGGATGGCAAAGCCCAGGGGCAGCACGGTAACCTTTGACCCAAGCCCTTCGCGTGCATAGTTCCGAACCACCTTTGTACACATCTCCAGATCATAGACATCGAGGGGATCCTTGCAGTTCTCATCGCTCAGATGGAGAAGTCTGAACGGTTTCTTGATTGTATCCAGCTGCTTGCAAACAGTTGACCACAGATCGACAAGGGGGCGACTGACAAGCAGCCAGGAATTCGGCGGCACATCCTCAACAGACGGAAAGGGACAGTAGTGAATGGACGGCCACAGTGACTGGAGCCATCCCTCCTCCACGGTGCCGTCCTGTTTGTCCAGTGCATCCTTAATGATATACACGGTCGACGACGACTTACTGACAATCGCCGATTCTCGGACGGTGTTGCGGGTCTGGATGCTGTGCGGCTGGGTCGAGAGGAGGTCGAGAACGATTGGCCAAAGTTGCAGCTGTTGCTGCACACCAGAGGACTTAAAGGAATCAGGATCAAAGCACGCGTTGTTGTTCCAGATATCGCTGTCATAGGAGTCGACGCGCAACATCTCGTCAAAGGCAGCCGTCTGATAGGCCGGGTTGGTCGCCTGCGAACAGGTCGTAATCAAGTTCCTGAGAACATATTTTTTAAGTCCCTGGGTAGGATGGCACAAGTAGTGATCAATGCTGGTGTGGCAGCCGCTCTCTTGCAGCTTCGCCAGAAGTTTGGTGGCGCCGCGTCGACTGAGAACGTAGGAATAGGCACAGAAGTGAAAGTGATCGATCTGAGCGGTGCAGAACAGCCCGTTGGGCTTCACAGTCGCCCAGAACCGGTTGACGGGTTCCAGGACAGTCGGATACGCGGCCAAGTTAGCCGGCAGAACCCCGCCCAACAAGAGTAGATCGGCATCTAAGGGCGCCGCATCCATGGCCTCTTTCAGTTGCTGTTTCCAGTCCCCCGTAAATCGATTGTCATCCTCCAGAATCAGATAGTTCTGAACAGAGGGGTGTTCCGAGGCCAGTTGTGCCCACAGCAAAATATGACTCAGGGCACAGCCCATCACCGACTTTTTCCATCGGAAATCATTCTTCTGGAACAAGTTGTACAGGGTCTGCGTCAGAACAAGTTGCTGTCCGTCGATGGCCGGCAGCCGGTTGGCATGGTTCTCTAAGCCTGGATGTGTTTCAAGTAGACTCTTCCAGCGATCAAAGCGGCGCTCCAAGGAGATCACCCAGATATCGTCAATGCCCGGCAGCACCTCTGCATGCATGACCGGTCGGCCATGATGATGATAGGCCGGTGTGCCCTTCTGATAGGCTTTCCTCAAGGAGATCGGGCAATTGAACCGATGCAGAGGGATGGTATGACTCTTATGGCGCAACGACAACACGGAAAGGATGCTCTGGTCATGGCGATGATAGGCATAGTCGCCGAACAAGCACTCGCGCTTCGAACCCCATGTGAAGGCCTCCTCGAACAGCGCACTGGCCTCCTTGGATCCTGCCACAAATCCGATGGTGGCGGCCTGGAGTTGCTGCGCCTCCCGTTCCCTGTCCGTGACCTGCATAGCCTCCACCATGGCCGGCGAACACCACGGCCGATTAATCTGGGTGGGATCCGAGACCAGACAGACCCCCGTCTGATCGAGCACCTGGAGCATCTGATCGGGCATCGCCGTCCAGGAGACCCCTGCATCCGCATAGATCACGGCGTCCCCCTCGAGATCGGGGTCGGCGCAGACCTCCTTCAGGAGTGCCAGTTTCCAGCCGAAAAATCGCGGCTCAAACATATCAGGGAAGTCAGAAGGCGGCTCACCCAGCCTATGCACCGTGATCCAGTCAAACCGTTCCTTGAGCGCACATTCCTGTTCCTGAGTGACATCCGAATCCAGATAGGCACGGAACCGAATGGCGGCCATGGATCGGCGCAGAGCCTCTACGCTCTGAATGGCGCCGACCAGGCTGGGCAGAAAGTTCGCCGTGGCAAAGGAGACGAAGAGGGGCACGGAGTCGGACGGCTTCAACGGGTTGTACTCCAGGACGGTGGACTCGGGAACAACGAAGCGCGGCTGCATGCTGTATTGCATCCCCAATCCTATAAGTCTCTTTCCGACTCGGTGCAACAGATCGCAGGTGGAAGCAAACCGTTCCTTGTCCAAGGCCGGTGTTCTCTGGATCTCTCGAATAAGATCCGGATGTTCTTCCAATGATTTGACTACCTCCACAATATCCTTGCCGTCCATATCGATAAAGCCACTCGGATCGAAGTCCTGTGCGGCCTCCTTGGAACCCCAGTAGAGAGGGACACAGCCGGCCAGCTTGGCATGCAACAGTTTTTCAGTCACATACCCTGGCTGCTGCGTGTTCTCGTAGCAGATGCAGAACTGATGCTGCTTTAAGAACTCGAACTTGGCCTGGTCTCCGCCGCCTCCGCCTCCAAATTTGCAAAAAAGGAGTTCTCCAAGATTGTTCTTGTACGCCCCTGCCGAGTTCACCCGTTTGTACGCGTTCAGCTGATCGAAGGCCTCATTCCGAATTTGGCAACAAGGGTTGCTGACCACGAAGGCACAGAACTCCTTGTTCGTGTTCTCAAAGGGTTTTACGGCATAGGGAAGGGGGAGCTGATTAGGATTCTTATTAGCGCTCTTGCTGCCAAACCAGTCCAAGAACAGAGGCCACAACGGCAAGCGCATATGAGTTGCATCTTCGACAACATCATGCGACAAGACCAGGTTCAGTCGAGGATCCTCCACCCTGTTCTGGAACGGTTCTCCCAGAAAGAAGACCTTGGGCACGGAAGCATAGCGGGGCGCCTGCCATTCAGTTCCAAAGGGCCCACAGATCAAAAGGGATCCCTCCTCGGATCCAATCCACTTATACACAGGATCCGCCGAATTCATCAGATCCAGAAAGAAGTTCTCAGAACTCTTGAATCCCTCCCACATATCCGTGAAGATCACCGACCGCGTCTCCTTCTCAAACACCTGGCTCCAGCTCCGTGAGCCAAAGGCCTCGACGGCCTCCTTTGCCCCTCGACGGATTTCAAAGGTGTCCAGAACCAGATCACTTTCATAGTATCGGCCATAGGACTTAAAGAGGGGGCAGTTGTGCACCAAGGGAACCTCGAGCCACAGAAGATCCAGGAGTCCTGGGCTCCATCCGCCATGGCTCACAACAAGAACCCCGCTCAGATCGACATACGGAACACGTCCGACATACTCAACAGGCTTGTCAAGAGAGGGCGCTATGTTGACCTGGAAATAGGCATTGGTGGGGAGATCGAGTCCGTTCCCAATCACGATCGACTGGACAGAGGGTGATGCACAGCCCCCTATTAGTGGTACGACACAACTGCTAGCATTTGTTGTGTTCTTGGATGCCACAAAGACTTTGTAGGGTTTTTCAACAGTCCACGGCGCATGAACAAACTGCTGCAAAAGGATCGGCGTCCAGACATAGGGCACACGCTTCACGGGCTTCTGCAGCAGTTGTGCCACAAGAGGCAGTCGATCTGCAGCGACCATTTCATCCCAGACCCAGACCTGGTGCACATGGGAGAGATCCACAGGTGGCTCTGGACTCAGATAGGCCGCCTGTTCCAATGCGGTTCGACTCGGATCCGTTCGTAGCAGAGCGACGACACGAGCCGCTGCGCCAAGCCCTGTTCGTCCGTCCACATCAATGAGGAGATCGAGTCGGGGACTTAAAGACCGTACCAATTCGGGACTTAAAGAGGGATACAGACCCTTGGGCGCATCTGACCACAACGTCCCGATCAATGCGACGTCATGCCCGGCCTTTTTGCAGGCGTCGGCAATTGCAAAGACGGCCTGGGCTGTACCGGCGTCAAAGATGGAGTCGGTGCCGACAAAGGAGATTCCGATCCGCATTCTGAAATGAAGATCGGACACTCGTCTTAGGTTAGTTTACTTGCGAAGCCGTTTCGTGGATCGCTTGGTCTTCTTGGATCGGCGACGAGATCCTCCAAATCCAAAAAAACTACGACGCTTTGCAGGGGGGGGCACAGGACTGGAGGGCATAGGAGACACCGGATTGGAGGAAGGCACTTGATTGGCCACAGGAGACACCGGATTGGCCACAGGAGACACCGGATTGGAGGGCATAGGCGACACTGGATTGGAGGAAGATGCCTGATTGGAGGGAGGCGCCACAGATGAATTATTTTTCCGTTCTGCATTGTTTTTTGCAGCTGGCAGATACGTGATTTGAACTCCTTTGTCATTTAGAATAAAATAGGCCAACATCTTGGAGGCCGGATTTTTCATTCCCATAAGGCGGAATCCGCCCATAAAGAACATCCCTAGATATTCTGCATGAGCAAACCCACGTGCCCAAACACTTCCTAATACACTTACAAAGTTGGGTAGATGAGTCTTTGTCGCAAGTGCATAGACCGATTTTTCAGCTCCCCCCCCCGACATTGATTCAGGGGCTTCTTGTACCTGAACACTCTTAAGGTCTGCTGTTGCTGTATCAACCGATTCTCCTTCAGGCTTGGGGGGTTCTGCGAAGGCTCCAAACGGCCAAGTGGTGGGGTCACGGCCATTGGTCTTGGACGGCGCGCCATAGTAGATGCGCACATTCATCATCTGATACGGACGACCATTGGCCTCAGGACGAAATTCAGTGGCAAGAGGACGGAATCCTGGATGGGCAAAGCCAACCGGAATATTGGGAATGACATCGTTGGGGCCCAGAATCCCCCCCATTAATACTTGCGTGGCACCTGAGCGAGCCGCCACTGCCTGACTAACCACTCGATCAAAGGTGAGAACACCCAAGTCCAAATGCTTATTAAATTCATTGCGTGCACGATCCGAAACACAGGTAGGGGCTCCAAAACTCACAATATGAATTGACTTGATCTTATCGAGAATCGGGAGAGTTCCACTCAATTTGGCCTCGGCCAAGATAAATCCAAAGAGCGTGGCGCTGGCTCCGCCTAGACTATGACCTGTGATAAACAGGCGGCAGCCCTCTGTTGCAAAGGCATCCAGCGCTTTCATAAGCGCAGCCCATACCTTCATAATCGGCTTCGCAAATGCAAGGGGCACATTTCCCACATCGTTGTTCATAACGGCCGCTGCAATTGTGCGCAATTCCCCTCCGGAAAATTGACTCATAATATCGTGTTTAAAGTTCTTGAGTGTACTGGATCCCTTAAATGTGAAAAACAGGTCAGTGGGCATAAAGGGACTGTTTGGACTCGGTTTGAGCGCATTCCCTGTTACAACGAGCACTGTGCAATCGCTTGGGCTACTGATATAGGCACCGTAGGGATTTGTTCCGTCGCCGACGGAAAGGCTGTAGGATTCCGCGGGGCGTCCCGTAGTCCCGGGCTCGCCTGGCTGACTCGTGACAGGTGTTCTCCGCTGACTGACAAACTGTTTATCATACTTTGAGATTGTTTTATTCACCTCATCACTATTCGTACCCAATGACTCTTGAATCACATGCCATGCAATCCCCGCATCGCAATAGACAATGCGGCTGAGTTGGGCGCAGATATAGAGTGCATATTCATATTGCATAAATTTTTGAGCCCCGACTGCTTTGGTAGTAGGAGTCACAGTTTTATCAATCCCAAAACAGATCGGACGCAGCGTAGTATCCTGCATCTCTATTTATTGTCCATAAAAACTCATAATCGCCGCATCGACCGAATCCAGATGATGATTCAGATGATCCTCTTTGGTCGTGGCCACGACTTTCTTCTTCGCAATGGAACCCACACGACTTGGCAAGGGTTTTAAGGGAAGCGGCAGAGCCAGCAACTCTCTGTAGAACACATCACAGCTCTTCACGGCGCGATCTAGAACTACGGGATCCCGCACTAAGGAAGGAGCCGCCGGCACTTTCCAACGCGGCACATCGGTTAGAATCTGGATCATTAAGACCAATGCATCCTGTCGTCTCGCGGCGCCAATATGCTTGTCGGTGGATCGATAGATATCGAGGAGCGCCTGGAACTCCTCGTGCATTCGTATGAGTGACTTGGCCGCCAGTTCCTTGTAGATCTCCGCGGCCACGGCACAGACATAGAACGAGACATTGGTACGCTGTTTAGAATTGAGAGTCGGAGGGCCCCGTTCCATCGTCGTCAAGCCCCCCCCCACCCGTTTCCGTAACAGAGCATCCTCCTCCTGGAGCCACTTGATCCAGAACAGGGCTCGTTCCAAGCCGCCGTCGGTAATGGCGGCGGCAATCTCGTAACCGGCCAACAGCAGGGGCGTCTGATCATGACTTCTGTCCCAGGCTCTGCGCACCGAGGCCTTTTCGCCGGCGCGTGCATTGGCCGCAAACCACTGTTCGGTATGCGTATCATCCGCCACGGAGGGCATCTTAGCCTTCAACTTCTTCGGGCAGCTCTGCAGAATCAGAACCGTTTCGAAGGAGGCCTGTTGCGTTAAGGGAGAGTTAATAAAGGTGACAAACGGGAGCGCTGTGTTCTTCTCATTCAGTTCTGCAAACTTCTTTTTCAGGTACACAAAAATCCGTGGATTGGCAATGCCGATGTGCTGAAACGCGTAGTCCCAGCAGAGAAGCTGCCAGACATCGAGGCCGCCCGAGGACAACAAGTCCGCTGTGAAATGCAACAATTTGCCGGTGGCGACCGTGCCGGCCTCCCCCAGAACTTGCAGGAAGGAGCGAGCCAGATCTTTGAGTGCGTAGCCTTTTCGACTCATCGGAATTACGGTGTCTGTGCCGACACTAGCCATGCGTCTTTCTTGTTCCGCGATATTTTTTACTGACTCGCTTTGTCCCGTTGACCCTTGGAATGAGCCCCTTGGCCTTCAGAGAGGAGCGCATCGTAAAACCGATGGATTTGCCGGCTTTGAACTTCTTGAGCGCTTCCTTGTCTTTCTCTGTGGGTATATAGCCGCCGCGTCGAATAGCACAAGGGCAGACCATTCTTGTCTCAGGTGGGAAAAAATAGTTCCATGACCATAACAAACAGATAACACCGATGGCTGTGCAGAAACTTACGATCGCACTTATCAGAACGCCAAAAAAGGCCATGCCTCCCAGAACCGTTATGGTCAGATTCATCTCTATACCGCCTAGTGTTAAAACTCGAATAACACCCTCCGTAGGAGGGCGTAATTAGATTTTTAACGGTACAATCTCCAGAATCCGATTTCCTTTATGAACCGAGTCGAACAACCCCTTTACATGGATCGAATAGGCTTTGCGTGCATCGTCCAAAGAACCCTTCGGATAAAAGGGTGCACCCATATGCGTCCGAGTGACGGCCGTCTGATCCATCCCTACATTCCACCATGTCTGCAAATTATGCGGCAGTAATCCCTGGAGCATAGGGCTGAAGGCGGTGGATACGCCCGTGAGCCACGAGCCAATCCAATCTAGGAACGGTATGTCCCCCACATACGTCAGCAACTGCTGTTCGTTCTCGATATAGATTGGGACAATAGGGATTCCTTGATCCATGGCCAGTTGCAAGAACCCCTTGTGCGTCCCATTCCAGCGTTCTGAAGCCCCCTTGCGGGAATAAAAGACTTCACTCGTACCCCCCGGAATGAGCATCAGACTCCGTCCCTTGGCCAAGGCTATTTTCATGGCCGATTGGTGTGCAGGAATGGCACCCTTCATCAATAAGCATTCTCGAACAAGAGGGAGTTTGAATAATGCCGAGTGAACTACCGTGGATCCCTTGGTAATTGCATCAAACAGGGGCGATTCATTACAGCAGCCATGTACAAATAGGGTTGTGTTCAGAAGCCCGTGAGGATGGAGTGCATAGATGCACTGTCCAGGGAATACAGTGCCCTCCACAGGGAACTGCTTCGTATAGTCGGCAAAGGGGATTCGGATCGACTGCAAGCGCCGCCAGAACTCCTGTTCCATCTCACTGGGTTCCATCAGAACGATGAAGCACAAATAGCAGAGTACGCCCATCCACATCCCTGGAATCATTGCCAAACATCCGAATAGGAACAGGCCAACCAGACAGAAGAAGGGGCTAAACAGCAGTAGCCAGTGCAGAAGCCATTCGACCCCATTCATCACAATACTTACAACAGAACGGCAGATAAATGCGCGTACATTCGGCACAGCATGTTCCAACGAATTACTAGATGTTCAAAGCCGTTTCCCCAACCGCCTATACCATTCTGTTTATTGGCGGGATCGCCGCCCTCAGTCTGGTGACCGCAGGCCTCAGCCTATTCAGCTCCGCCATCCTCTTCGTCTGTTCGGCACTCGGCCTCCTCCCCCTTCTGACCTATTGCAGTTCATGGATCCCCTCTCCGGATAACCTCCACAAATCCCTCCAGTTGAACGGCTCCCTTGACCGATCCGTCGCTATCTGGTACCCCAACACCGTTCTCCAGAACCACTATTTCTATAATCAGACGGAGAGCGCCATTCCTGGGTTCCTGTCCTATTCAGCGATGCGCCCCTTCTTTGAGTGGCTCCGCCTCGTTCCCAGCACCTTCGAGGACTTAAAGAGAGTTCTGGATCGTGAGGGCTCCGTCTCGACCTCCGTGCCGACGGAAGAGATCTGGCGATTTGTCTTGACCACAGGAACCTCCATTGTCCCTGTTCTCTCCACGCCCCTCACGCTTCGTGAACTCGTGGGGTCGCTCTGGACACCGCCAGTCCCTCGAATCAGCCAGGTGGGCACACCAATCCCTGTCAGTCGTCTAGAGCAAGTGACGGATGCTGATATTGTGGCACTTCGTTCCAAGTATGAAACGGGTTTGCAAAACTTGTTGGAATCTACTAGGGAGGATGGCCAAAACACGGAAAAGCAGCAACAGAACGAGTCCTAGTATCGAAACCAAGGACATCTTCGATGTCTTTCAGCCTGGTTTATTACGTGGCGAAGCCTCGTTCAAGCACAAGCCGTCCACCAGCATCCGACGGAGGGGTGGCGGGTCTTTTTGCGCGCCGTCTGTTTCATTCATGAGGAAGGCAAACCGGATCGATTTGTGGTTCTGAAGAAGACGGGGATGCCGGTCGATGGATTTGCATGGGAAGCCCCGAAGGGGCAGATGGAGGGCAAGGACGGCTTGGCACATCCGAAGTGGTCAGTTCTCAAGTTGTTAGAACAGAATATCAAACGGGAGACCAAGGAAGAGGCGAAGATCAGCAAATTTTTAACGCTGGAACATGTGCCGAGCCTGATTGTCCAGGCCAAAGAACAGGAGTACGAGGCAAATGACTACTTTCAGTATCATGTGTTTAAGGCGGTTGTCTCCAATGCCGTTCTGCAGAAAGCCGTCCAGAAGTTTGCCTATTACAAGGATCATCCAACTGAGTTCGCGGCACTAAGCGATGACAACAACGAAAAGGATGCACTGGCATTCTATAATCCGAAGAAGACGAAGATCATGGGGAGGTGGTCTCCGACACTGGCGAAGTTGTATCAACGCGTTCAATAGGCTATGATAATTACTACGGATTAAGTGGGACGCCCATACCGCCTATCCGTGACATAAGTAAACAGAGTATGGGGAATCCTCTCCCATACTCTAGAAAACAGGGGGTATGGGGGAGGCGGGTAGGGCGGCAAAGCCGCCCTACCCGATGTCCCCCAAGCATGATGGCGCAGTAGGTTAGCGCGCCTGGCTCATAACCAGGAAGTCCCTCGATCGAAGCGAGGTCATGCTATGCTTCGATGCCTTTGGCATCGAAGCATATCATCAGCTAGCTTCCTACGCCAAAGGCGTAGGAAGCGAGGTCATGCTAAGGTCATGCTATGCTTCGATGCCAAAGGCATCGAAGCATATCATCAGCTTGCTAACCACGCCTTTGGCGTGGTTAGCAAGGTCATGCTATGTTTTATTACACTTAGTAACAAAATATAGCTAAAATCCACACCTATAAGTAGTGTGAATGCCCCCCAAAAAGAAAATAGTAACCGCCGACACTTTACGAACCTACATTGCATCCAATGCATGGCAAAATGATCCCGACGAGCTCGTGGCCAAGATTATTGCCGTCAAACGTCGCCGAAAAACGTTGAAGCGTCTTGCCAATATGGCAACCTATAATGCCGCTATAAAAGAGGCTGAAGACCTCATTCCCGCCCTTGTCAACGCAGGCTATTCACCTCCCGATACACTCTCTCCGTCCTCCAATTCCTCAGTAGAGGCTCTCCAACCCCTCCGAACCATCAAAGGAAAATCAAAGCTTATTCCAGCCAATTCCAACAGCAATAACAATGCATTAAGTGCAGCCTTTAATGCAATTGCATCCGTGGTACCAGCAAAAGCACCTGCAAAAGCAGTTCCTGCAAAAGCACCAGCAAAAGCAGTACCAGCAAAAGCAGTTCCTGTAAAAGCAGTTCCTGTAAAAGCTCCAGCAAAGGCCGTACCAAAGCCTATATCCGCAAAGGCAGCAGCCGCCGCTGCAATCGATGCGGCCGAAGAAGCCCTAGAAGACGCAGCCGAGCGATTCCCCTCCCCCCCTATCAATCCCGCTTCCTGCAGCAAACTTCGACTTGGATTTGTGGAATCCTGGGTCGCGTCGATCGCCGCATTTCTGGCCGACGAAATTGCCGCCGTGTACGCACTGCCCGAGAGCCCTGCTCGGGGTACACGAAATGAAAATGTACACCCGGCCTTTAATCGCGACTTTCACATCAAAATGACAGAAGGCGACGGCACCTGTCTACTCCATGCCTTTTTAACGGATGCGAGCCCCACCTATCGTTCTCTTCCCACCCGGTTCGTCCAAGGAATCGTGGGGCGCGCATTTCGGAAACGCGTCTATGCCCAATTACAGCCTCCCGACAAGGAGATGTACGTTTCAATAGGGGATTATTCGACGGCTCGTGCGGTTCCCTCTACCGCCGCGCGAACTGAAATGGGTGAAGGAGGAGATCCCATGTACATAGTAAACGCCCGTGCCTACATTCGGGATACAGACGGGTATCTCTACGATACGCCCGATATTGAGAATCTGCAGGAGTGTTTCGGAGTCCGCATCATTATCACGAAAAGTGATGGGCGTATCGGCCATATCCGCCTGAAGGGGGATGTGAGCCCTGCAGATCTGCAACGGGAATACGACGGAGAAGTGGCGGCCAATATCCCTGCCGACCGATACACACAATACATTATGATTTTCCAGACGCCCGGTCACTACGAGGCCGTGAAACGCCGTGGCGCCGAACAGTATGTCTTTACCTATCCCGAAGTGCGGGATGTGCTGCTCGGCGCCGTCGACGAGGGAGTAGAAGTCGATGCGGGCATCAAAGCCCAATTGCATCCAGGGGCAGTTCTCACCTTGGTAGGGGAGCGCGTGGGCATTGTGCATGCCGACGGGGTGCGCCAGCTCTTTCATCCGTTCCCCGATGCCCCCGCCACCCCTGTGGGTGTCTATATAGAAGGAGAGGCGGGCGAAGAGTTTGTAAGTCTTCCAGAGGTGTTGATGGCCGACGGAGAACCGTTTAATAGTATTCCCTATGTTCTGGGTCTCTTTCAGCCGCATGTGACCGTCACGGTGACAGGGGGCAGAAAGATGAAAGTGCATCCGCGAGGGGTGCAGAGGGCGGCCAATCCCAATACAGGGGAATCGGAACCCATCGGCGTCTGGCTTGTAGAAGGGAAAGGTGCCCCGACCCTGTATGGATTGCAGATGATTGAACGGATCGGGAGCCATGGTCGGGAAGGCGGAGAGCCCTTTACGCGCGGACGATTCCGCGCAGGGGCGAATCCTGCTGCTGCAGCTGCTCCTGTTGCTGCAGCAGCAGCTGCAGCAGCAGCTGTTGCACCTGCTCCTGCTTCTACAAAGCGGCGCCTTATTCGTCGTCCTACAACAACCACAACAACCGGTGGCCGCACGCGAAAACAGAAAAAATAGAGGCTCTTCTGACAATTATGCAATTGCACACTCCGCCTTCTGATCCTCCCAGCCCACAATCATTCCGTCCTTTTTGATGGCGACACAGTTCTCATAGACCGGCCGTCCCTCGGCAGCCCCTGGCTGCCCCTCGAGCGCCTTAATACACTCATCCGTGCCGAAGAAGGCATGGACGAGCGGCACTTCCTGAAATCCGTGCCCCAAGGTCACGAAGGTGTAGCCGTCGGCCTCCACGATGTGCCCCGATTCGAGCACCAGATTGTACACCGTCTTGAGGGGGCGGGCAGCGTACTGCACGTGATTGGCGGGGAATGACCAGGCACCTGCCTCCCCCACTCGGCGGCACGGATGCCAGGGAGTTACTGCGACCTTGGGCGTGAGCTGTGCCATGGGCTGACTCGGTGCATAGGCGTTGAATTCGACGGAATAACGAACTTTTGAGCCGCCTTTGACAACATCCCCCTTCCGAATGTCCCGAATGGCCTTTGTGGATCCGTCGGCCATCACGACGGGCATGGAGCCCTCGAAACAGCTGCCTCCCGAGTTGTTGAAAGCCGATGAATAGTCCACCGTGGCCGCCACATAGCCCTGTTTGTGCAGGAAGGGTGGCGGAATCGTGGCGAAGGCTGCGTCGCCCAGAGCCTGGCACGCCAGGAATCGCGGTGTCTCAAAGGTCTTCAGACCTGGATCCTTGAAGTTCATGCAGACCTGATCGCGCATGTGATCCCGATAGGCGCGCAGATAGGGCATGCCCCAGTTATTCTGACCCAGGAAGCCGAGTGCCAATCGCACCTGCTGCTCTCCGTCCACCTTCGAGGTGACATCGCGCAGCATGGCTTGGGTGCAAGGATCTGCAGACTTCGCATAGCGAGCATGGAAGGCGTCCAAGCGCGCCTGCAGTTCAGGAAGGATCGTGTAGATGTCACGGTAGACAGCCATGGCGCGCTCCCCCTCACCAATGATCTGTGTCAACAGCTCCACAAAGGCTTGGCGGCAGAGATGGCGATCCCCTTCGGGCGGGATGATAAATCCGGCCGCCTCGGGTGCATCGATCCCTGACACAACGGCACCGACCGGCAATGGGATCATAAAGTCGCGGCTTGTGCCGAAGGCCACGGGACCCGTGTGCATCGAGTGCCGTGTTCCGTTGACCGTGTAATAGACCGTGATGCCCTTGCTCGCCACCGTCTTTTCGTAGGCAGCCAGATTGATGCCGTTCGTAGAGACCATGTCGCCCGAGGGGACGAAGAGCATGCGGCCATTGCCCCAGGCCGCCAACTGCTCCAAGAGAGAGGAGTTGACGTCCGACGAGAATCCGACGGCATGCATTGTCCAAGGATTGGTGACCTTGATGCGCTCCTGAATCATGGGCATGGTGCGCCGTCCGCCGGTCACAGGCGGGATCGACTCCGTGGGAATTCCGTCCGTCAGAAGCATGCCGACAATGCGACGACCGGCACAGTCCTTGGAGCTCGCAATGCTGGCCAGTTGTTCCACGGCACCGTAGATATTCGTGCACCCGTCCGCCCGAAGAATCTCCAAGCGGCTCTTGAGCAGTGCCTTACCACTGTCCGTCATTTGGGTGAGTGGCAAGCGAAGCTGGACGCGGTCGCTGAAGCCCACAATGGCCACACGATCCCTGGGCGTCATCATGGCGGCCATTGTGGCCACCATGTGCTTCACAAGCTCGATGCGCTCAACACCGACCCGCCCCTTGTCGACCTGCACCCATGCAATGCTGCCCATGGAGCCCGATTCATCGATGGCAAGCAGATAGTCCGCGCCTTCCTCCTCTCCGTCGGCAGGAGCCTTGACCTGGAGGTGAAGAATGCGTGAATCATCGGCGCAGACATGCGTCTCGGCACCGACTTGCAAACGAACGCCCCTGAAGGGTTCAAACGATGCAGATGCAGATGCAGCCCCTCCCATGGCAACCGTGGCAACCGTGGCAACAGTCGGAACCGTGGCAACCGTGGCAACAGTCGGAACCGTGGCAACCGTGGCAACCGTGGCAACCGTGGATCCCAGCAATCGCTGGACGAGATCCCGCAGCGTAATGTTGATGGCCGGCACGGAACGACTGATCGGAGCTCTGCAGGTAGGGCAGAGTGGATTGGCCGCAATGACCTGCCGATACGTGCCCTCGTTCATGCTGTGTCCGCACGGCGCTGTCACAGGCGCCGTCAAAGCCTCGTAACTAACGCAGTCAAAGAGTTCAGGGTGAGTCGTGAAAGTAGGAGCAGACATTTTAAGATGTAAGTATGGATAATTACTTAGATTGTCTACACAGCGGCCACCCCCCTTCTAGATGTCCTCTCCTTCAATTTTTTGCGCCTAGGGAGGGCTTAAATTTATACGTAGCGATAGTAGTAGATGTGGGCACCCTTCAGTGTTCTCGGCAGGTACCTCGAGTTTCTAGACCGCCGAGAACGCCCCACCGTTCTTGTGATCGGCTCAGGATGGGGCGCCCATGCCTTTGTCGGCGCCATCGACCACAAACGCTACCAAGTCCGTGTTCTCTCGCCCCGAGGAACTCGGCTCAATCAGCCCTCCCTCATTCACAACTTCCCCAATTTTAATACAGAGAATCTTGTTACCCATTTGAGTCCCGCCGCCCGTCAGATCGAGGATATCGCCGTCGAACTTAAAGAAGACTCCAAGACCGTCAAAGGACTGAAAGGGGACTATTCCTACGACCACCTGGTCATCGCCACGGGTTCCGAGGCCTTCGATTTCAACGTGAAGGGTGTCCAAGAACACTGTCTGATGTGCAAGACGGACACCGACATGGAGCAGATGCGCAAGGTTCTTGAGACCAAGGACGCCATTGTGCTGGGCGCGGGGCCCACGGGCATCGAGCTGGCCTGCAAGCTCAAGTCCGAGGGGGTTCACGTCCGCATTCTGGAAGCGACCAGCACGATTCTGCCAGGGTTCTCAGAAGGCATGCGCTCCGCCGTCACTACCTATTTGTCCAATATCGAGTTGCCCGTAACTACAAACAGTCCTGTGCAGAGTATTACAAACGACGCGATCCTTCTGAAGAACGGACAGCCAATTCCGTATCAGGGCTCCGCCCTGCTCTGGACGTGCGGCATTCGCCCGCCGGCCTTTGTCCGCCAACTCACGGGGGGTGCCCCTTTGACCGTCGATCCGTTCTTGCGCTATAAAAAAGAGATCTATGCACTGGGGGACTCCGTAAAGGGCTATCCGCCCACGGCGCAGAACGCCAAGCAGCAGGGGATCTGGCTCGCCCAGCACTTCAATCAAACAACCACCAGTCCCTATGAGTATCATGAGCAAGGTCGTCTACTCGATTTGACATACGCGATCTTTATAGAGTACCAAGGTATTGTTTGGCACATCCCCTATTTCTTGACTCCCCTGGTTAGGGCACTGAAGGAGTAGGGCTACAGCGATCCCTTTGGCGGCGGACAAGAGGTGCCAGAGGCTATGGAAATAGATGTATTGATTCCGATTTTGTACATAGGCCTCCTGTATTTGATGGAGCGCAAAGGTGGCCACATTCAGATAGAAGACTTGTATAAAGATACCCAAGTCTTCTAATTGTGCTGCAAGAACGAGATCTGACAGAGACCAGAGAACCGCCAGACTATGGTCGAGGAGAGCGAAGAGAAGACTCCGTTCTTCCGTGGCATGCCAGGCCACGGAGGCGAGTGTGCCGGTCGTCACAATCCACGAATAGAGTGGAGTTCGGCATATTGGCACAAGAAGAATCAGGAAGTGACTGAGCGTCGTAAGCACAAGGAGCATGCACAACCACGTCACACCCTATTCGTCAATTTTAGACAGATGGGGTACCGTTAAAGTCTGTATCAGTCGGGTCAAAATTTGAAGTCAGCCTTCGGAGGAAAGACGGTAACCTCCCCTATGGAATTCCCTTACATCCCTTTGCAACATGCATTTACAGCCCAAGAACACAAATGGCCGGTGGCCGATCGTGAACGAATGCCACTCACGTATCATGACGATATCATGCGATGGATGAAAACCCTTTGCAAGATGATCCGTCTTGAACTGGAAACGCCTACGATGTCCCATTCCCTTCCCCGCCAGATTACACGGTGTCTGTATGCAGAACTCGATCTACTCGCAGACTCCTTGGATATCTGGAAGCTCATGAACGAATTTACAAAGAAGTTTGTATTGGAGGAGGCGGGACGCAAAGAGGCGCTCCAGATTATTCAGGCACAGATCACCTGTTCTGCAGAGTCGGATGGCGATTCGGAAGGCGAAGAGGACTGTATGAGCGACTGTGGCACGGACTGTGATGAGTCAACGGAGGCCTCGGAACGTTCGGGCTACCATCGGATGCGCATGACCATTCGAGAACTCCTCGGATCTGCAAGTCGTGTTCAGGTGCTCTATAAAAAACAGAAGCGGCGTCTGCGACGTCGTGCTTAGAGCAGCCCTTCGATGGTGTTTTTTATCTGTTCGAGGTGCGCGATCTTTCGATCCACCTGAAGGCACTCCTTGATGGCGACCTGATACTCGCGGACATCGGCCATGTCGTCGCTCTCATCGAACAGGAGCCAGTCGTGCGTGTCTTGCTTCAAACGGCGGCACAGCCTCTCAATCCGCAGGCGTGCCCCCGAATCGCCGCTGCACAGGGCGTTCTGGAGGCGGCGCAACTGGTGGAACTGTTTGTAGGTCAGAATGGGCATTTTGAGTACTAGTATGGATGGGACACGCATCTTCTTCAGGGGCAGCACGACTTCAATTTTTCTTCCAAACAAAATAGAGGCTTGTTGTCTTTTTGTTTTTGTTGTGTTTGCTGTAGTCTAGATCACAAAGGGGCAGTCCATGGGCTTGGGCGGCTGGAACTGGCCGCCGGCCGCCGAGGCATGGCCGTCCAGGGCTGCACACTCGGTCAGGTCAACGCCTTTTGCGCGTGCATGGTAGACGTACTTGCAGAACGGCTTGCCCTTGTAGTTCCAGGTGACCACGTGGTAATTGACAAAGATCGTGGTGCCCGGGTTCAAGTCAAAGACGTGCTGGCTTAGCACGGTGGTGTCCATGATGGCCGTGCCGATGAAGTTCTTGCTCGTGTTCGCCACGAAGATCGTCTTGCCGATCCAGGCCTTCGGCAGGTTCCACTTGACCTGGAGGGGCTCATCGATTGTGCCGTGGAACTGGGGGCACACGGCCAGCAAGGCCTCCAAGGCGGCAATCTTATCCCTGTAGAGCTCTATGCCCTCGAGGTAGATCGCACACTCCTCTTCGGGATCCTCCATGCGCTGCACGAGCTCTTCCATGGCCATCAAGGCCTCGGCAGGAGAGTTCGTGACGGCTAGGCGCGCAATGGGCGTGACCATCTCGCGAAAGGCGAGCGTCTGCTCGGTCACATCCTGCCACATGTCGATCTGGTTGATGTACGTAACCCAGGCGGGCTCGGGGAAGCCCGGGTAGGTGAGCGTCCATGCGAGGCGCGTTGCACAGCAGTCCTCTGCAAAGCAGCCGGCATCCCCCGCTAATCCCAGATGCGCCTTCGCGGCAGGATGGTGGTCGACGATGCGAACGGATGCGGCCGCCGCGGCATAGTCGGCCATCCTGGCGCCGCACGTCACATCGACGAAGAGGAGTTTGTGCCCCCGAACGGCCTCGACCGACGGCCAGGTGGCCTCGTTGCTGGGCGCCACGGGATGCACACGCACCTCATGATCCCATCGATAGGTCTTGTAGAAGAGGAAGGCGGCGCCCCAGCCGTCGGCGCAGTTGCCGTGCGTAATGATGTCCAGAATGGGCTTCGGAGTCGGCAACGAATTGCTGGACGTATCCTCAACAGGGTAGACATAATTGGAAGACATTTTGATCGTAATAATATGGATAATAACGATGTCTTGTGGCAAGCAGGAGGCCACCCCTTCTTCAGGCCGTCCCAACTTCAATTTTTTTGACCAGATCCTCCTCGAAGTGCGGATCGATCGTGATTCCCTGTAAACGGGGCACCAACGCGAGCGATCCGATCTCACCCGATCCGACACACCGTTTGACAATGAGATCCTGGAGCGTTCTCGGCTGCACCTTGTACAGGGGGCTCACGAGAGACATGCAGCAAGTAAGCAGCACTACGAGATCATCGAAGGAGTACTGGATCATGACGTAGCCGTCGGTCTCCACGGCAGAACGGATAGGGAGGAGTAGGCGGAGCCGATTGAGCAAGGTAACGGGCACGTCCTTGACATCGAAGAGTTCTTCGACGGTCTCCCGGAGCGCCGTGTGCACCCAGTCGATGTCACTGGACTCACGGCGCCCGCCGAGCCCCGACAGAACGGGATTGCGTTTTCCGACACCCACCAAGAACTGCTTCTGAACACCGGCCAAGGCCACGGAGCCCTCGGCAAAGAGGCAGCCGGCCGCCGTGTACTCGGGGTACTTCTGCGAAATGGGGGAGGGCGGACTCACGGAGGACTTAAAGAAACAGGCGAACATATGGCGTCAATTGCTTAGCAATCGTACATCAATTTTAGCAATAAAAATACAATGGTATTATTCATTTTCGTATCAGCTTTCTCTTCTTCTCCACCTTCCGAACTAATCTGCGCTTCCGCACCTTCTCCGTTGCCCTTACAATAAACACTGCGGTGGATGGATCCTCCACATCCCTGTAACCTACGAAGAGGCGAGTAAACGCGAGCTTTTCTGAGTCGCCCGTTTCAGCATAGCCCCTAAACTTAGTCCACCCTTTCAATTCTGTAAGGATCTCCTCACAGGAGAACTTTTGTAGCTTGTTCTTCATTGAGGAGTGATAGAAGCCATCCACGATAGTAGGTGTACGAGAACGGGATACCTTGGGGAAGCTTGCAATAAACTCATGAGCATCCTCCAGCGTCTCAAACTCTTCAACGCGCACAATCCAGTCTTTTTCGGCCTCGTAGTGACTGGCATTCTTGAGATCCATCACCGTGACTTCTGTGCTCTCCCCACGTTCTTTCCGTTCCCACGCCATATGGGCGATGTGCACAGCAGTCTCCTCTTGGTCACGCACTTTTTCAAAGGTCTTGGAATCGCTGTAGATTGTACAGCACTTGTCCTTATTAAAGCCACCGATGTTGCCAAAGACCCTGGCCATAGCCTGGTAGGCCTCTGCCTTCTCCTTGATGGAGCAGACAATAGCATAGTCGAAGAGGAACCCGTCATGGCCTTCAGCAGGGGCACTCTGGAATGTAATGCCGCGCTCGACGCACAAGAACCCCGTAATGGCAAGCGGAAACTTTGCCAATTCGTGCTTCACATAGAGTTCGGCCAGGGTCTTGTTAAACTCTGCAGGGGGCGCCTTGGGATCCGTGACCGTCAGGTAGGGGCGCAGATCCACTGGCTCTTTGCCCTTGGGGAAGCGGATCTCCTTGTGTTCTCCGTTCAGAACAAGCACAGCAAAGCCCTTCTTGATAAGAAGCTCACTGATATCCTCATGGCTAATCGTGTTGATATTGCCAGGGATGAAGGCGCGCATGCCAGGAGTCGACAAGGCAGGGTACTTCTTGAGCACGGCCTCCACATACTTATCGGCAGCCTCGCGCCCTGTGCCCTCTTCAATGAGCTTGCAGTGGATTAGGCGCCGATATATCTTAAGAGACGTCTCCTTATAGGGAATTACCTTGAGAGAAGGGAAGTGCTTGAAGACCTCCCCGAAGGTGGCCGAGACAAGAGTGATTTCATTCACCAAGGGACTTGCGGCAAGATCCTTGAACTTCATCCAAAGGCGGCAGCTGTAGTCCGCCTCGTCGATCCAGATATTGATCTTTTTTGGAAACTTATGCTTCTGCAAGCGTTTCACAAGGCGCTCAATGTAGTCTAGGCGCCTCTTGTGAGCGCAGACAATGATCATACCGACGACATTGTCCACACAATCCCACGCGAGGGTATCGGCGGGAATATTCGAGGCCTTCGTGCCGCTCGTCCAGCTGAAGATGTCCTCCTTAATCACAGCATTGGACTCCCCCTCCTCCTCCGCATCCGAGTCCACCTCTGCAGTACCGAGATCCTTCTTAAGACGGCTCGTAGTCTGATGCACGAGGAGTTTGTTGTTAGCGGAGACCCAGATGTCAATAGACGCCTCATCCAGCCGCTTTTCGTGTTCTTTGAATAAACGGATGAGATCCTCCGCCTTTCGAGTTTTCCCGCTCTGTGCGGGCAGGATTAAGCAACGCAGTTTGCTTGGATGTGATCCCATTTTCTGGTTCTACTATGGATAGGTGAACGTATACTCAAGCTCGAGTAGCCTTATATCGGTGGCAGTAATGGCTTCAAACTTATGTAAAAAAACTCTTTTATTTGTTTATGCAGTAGGATCCTCGCACACCTCTTCCACCTCTTCTTTCGTCTCCTCTTTCGTTTCCTCTTTCTTTTCTACTGGTAAGACCTTCCGCACAAGCCGTCGCTTCAAAGGGGGAAGAGCAGCCCATGTCCGCTGCCCCTTCCACTCAATGGCCTCGGGCGCACAGAACCGAATAGCTTTTACCCAGGTATAGGCCTTGACCTCCCTGTGGCTGGCAGTTCCGATGTTGCACTCATCCAGCACCACCTCGTCGCCACAGCGGAAGCCGTCTGTCTCAACAATGCCCGTCATCAGAACGAAGCCCTTGACAACGAACTTGACCAGGTCGCCCTTCATGGGCACCTGTTTCATGGCACACTTGCCCTTGGCCTGGGCAATGCGTGCAGAGGGCGTCCACTCATCCCTGAACTTCGCCAGGTTCCACAGCGTAGGGTTGATAAGAACGCGCCAGACTGTCATGTTGAATATGGATTTGTGTACATCAGGATGGATGCACACCCCTCTTCGTTGAAGCAGCTGCATCAAACTTATCCAAAAAAAACTCTTTTCTTTTGTTTTTGTTCATTTCCGTATCAGCTTTCTCTTCTTTTTGGGTTCTTCTATCACCTCTTTCCGTACCAATTTTCTCACTTTTTTTCCAATCGCCCGTACAATGAAGACCGCCGAATCAGCATCTTCCAAGTCCCTGTAGCCCACGAAGATGTGCGCTCCCTGCATGGCTCTGGCTTTGACGGGGCGGTTGCATCCCATATACGCCGTTTTCCTCATGGATGTGAGGCGCCGTGTCAAGTCCTCGTAGCTCATGAGCTCGTCACTGAGCAGGCGATTGATGTAGCCCAGGGCAGGATCCTGCGACTGGCGACTCTTGAGTTTGATCCCATATGTGCCCACGAGAGCCTCTGCGTCGGCCAAGGTCGCACATTCCGTCTGGTGCAGAACCCACTTTGCCTCCTCCTCCGTAGCAGCCGCGCGTTCCAGATCCTCCATGCAGACCGTCTCGAGTCCCTCTGTGTGTACGAGGTTTGCCAGGTAGACCGCCGTGTCCTCGGCCTTTTTGATGAGCGCAAAGGTCGTCGCGGCGGCGTAGATGGCGCACGGCCGCTCGTTGAATCCACCAATGTTCCCGAACACCCTGGCCATGGTCTGGTAGGCGGTGGCCTGGTTCTTGATGTCATGCACGATCGCATAGTCAAAGACGAAGCCCTTGTGCACGCCGGGTTCGGGCGCCGCCTGGAAGGTGACCCCGCGCCCAACGCACAAGTAGCCCGTGATGGCCAGGGGGAATCGGTGAAGCCGGTGCTTCACATAGAGGGTGGACAGCGTCTGATTGAACTCAGGCGGGACATCCAGGGGATCTTTGACGGTCAGGAACGGCTTCAACGGGATCGTGTCGAGGCCAAAGGGCATGCGGATCTCCTTGTGGTAGCCATTGAGGAGCACCACCGCAAAGCCCTTGTCCAGGAGGCGCGCGCACATGTCCTCATGGTAGTCGCATTTCAGCCCGGCGGGTATAAAGGCTCGCATGCCCGGCTCCATCAGGTGAGGGTGCTTGGAGAGGACGTGCTCCATGAAATGAGGAGCGTAGGAATCGGCAGGCATCTCGATGTGCTCGCAGTCCTTTAGGCGCCGATAGACCTCGGGGAAAGTGACGCGATAGGGGATCACAGGCAGCCTGGGGAAGACGGCAAAGACATCGTTGAAGGTGGCACTTACAAGGGTGACGGTGTTTACGATGGGCAGCGCAATCACATCGGCGAGTTTTGTCCAGAGCTTGATGCTCTGATCGGCCTCGTCGATCCAGAGATTGATTCGCTTATTGAACTTCTTGAAAGCTGCGATCTGGCGAATGAGCGTATCCACATGGGCTAATCGGCCTCGGTGAGCACAGACCAGAATGAGCTCTGCACCGAATTTAACCTCTCTAGCCAGGTCGGCGGCGGGTATATTGGTGAGCTTGGTGCCGCTCGTCCAACTGAAGATGGATCCTGTGATGGGGCCCTCTTCGTCCTCGTCAGACCCGAGATCCTTCTTCAGGCGGCTCGTAGTCTGGTAGACCAACAGCTTGTTGTTTGCTGAGATCCAGATGTCAATCGAGGGGTCAAGGTCTGAATCGGCCTTGACCTCTGCAATGAGCTCTTCGCATTTCCGGGTCTTCCCGCTCTGCGCGGGGAGATAGAGGCAGCGTAGTTTAGCTTCCATTGCAATTATGGATAGTGACATGTACCGGCGAGGCACCCACCCTTGGGCGGGTCGGCGAAGTCAAGTTTATAGGCTGTCCAAAAAGAATGAGGAAGTGCATGTGCACTTCCTCGTAAACCTTATAAAAAAAAGAACCGTTGCGCTGAACGTGCAACGGTTCTTTTACATAAAAAAGAACCGTTGCGCGTTCCTAAAAGCCATTCACCTTGCTTTTTACCCTGATCCTGGGGCTTATTCGTCCACGTCGAAGGGGTTGGGTGCCTCTGCATCCACCTCGCCGTCCTCCCCCAGGAGACCGATGTAGTCCCCGAAGTCACCGTCCGCTGCCTTCTCGAAGAGGTAGTTGTCTGCTGTGCGCAGGACATCCTTCCCCTTGAGCTTGTAGGGCTTGAGGCCTACATCGTCCTCCTCGTCCTCCTTGGCCTTGCCCTTCGCCTTGGGCTTCGGCTTCGGCTCTTCGTCGTCGGAAGGAGGAGGAGCGGCCTTGCCCTTGGGCTTCTGCTTCGGCTTCGGCTTCTCCTCTTCGTCGTCAGAAGGAGGGGGAGCGGCCTTGCCCTTGCCCTTGCCCTTGCCCTTGCCCTTGGGCTTCTCCTCCTCCTCCACAAGCAATTTCTTCTTGGGAGGAGGCGAGGAGGACGAGGAGGACAAGGAGAAGGCCTTCTCGGCAGCCTTCTTGGGAGCAGCAGGAGCAGCAGGAGCAGCAGGAGCCTTGGCCTTGGCAGGAGTAGCCTTGGGAGGAGGAGCGGCAGCTGCCTTCTCGGCAGCCTTCTTGGCCGCACGAGCCGCCTTGTTCGCAGCCTTCTGCTCGTCCGATAGCTTGCGACTCTTCTTTGCAGAGGAGGCACCGCTCTCAGACGAGGCAGCCGACTTGCGATTAGCGAAGCGCTCCTCCAGCTTTGCGTAGTCCCCCTTGCCGAAATCGGCAGTACGAGCGAACTTTGCGAACCGGGTGAGCGCCTGCTTGGCGTCCTTCTGCTCAGCAAGCCAGGTGGCGTACTGCTCAGGATAGGCCTCGACGGCGGAGTGTATGCCGTGGACTTCATCGCCCGCTGAGAAAGCCTGCCAGGCAGAGGTACGCTCCTTCGGCGGCAGGGGGATACCAGAGGCTTTCGCCTCTGCTTTCTCCTTGCGCTTCTGGGCATTCCTTGCCTTGGTGGCCGCCGAGCGGACGGATTTCGAAAGAAGTGCCGCGAATTCCTTTCGGCACTCTTTCATGGACGCAATGGCTGCATCCATCCTCGACAACACATCACTCGCAGCATCAGAACCCGTTGCAGTAGTAGCGACAGACATCTTGAGCGTTGAAATATGGATAGTAGTGAGGGCTCGGCAGGTGGTCTCACCGGGCAGCCTCCTTTTGGCTGGCCGGCCAACTTCAAATTTTTTTCTCGTTTGAGCTCCTAAGAGGGCTTAAAAGGGTGTAAAACACCCTTTTAATGGGCTTTTTCTCAAATTTTAGGGCATTTTGAGGAGGGGGTGGGAAGGCCGAAAAGGGGTGGTTTGCACCCCCTCGTCAAATTTGAGGAAAAATTGAAGGAGGGCTAAAAGGTACCCCCCCAAACGGATTTTGCGCCCTAAAAGGCCTCAAACTAGAAATAAATTTGAAGGCGGGGCTGCCCCAGAAAAAGGCATGCCTCCTCCAAGTGAGGGGGCTCCACCGGAAAGCTCCTCCGTTAAGAGAGCCGGACGTGGTAAGTGCCGGGTTAGCACGAGCTCCTTTAAGGGGCTCGTGTGAACCAGAGGGTGGTGACCATGACGAAGTGCTGCGAGTGAGGGGCAGCGCTGGGACTAGATCCCCCCTTCTGATATGAGTGTATCGGGAAATCCTCCGAGCCCCCTCTGCGGGTCTATAGGCATGCCCGAGCGGCTATGAACTTACGTCGGAAATCCCTCCGAGCCCTCCTGGTGGTATATAGGTGCGTGCACACGATCATAGACCCTACTTCGGGAATTCTGAAGCAAGTCCCCTTGGATTCTGAAGGTTGCAAGACATAGCATTCCTTCTGGGGCATATAAGAGCTAGGTGGTGTTCGGAAAGGTACAAGCATGTATCTTTTTTATTGCATCACCTCGTTCTTTGCAATAGCGAACTCTCATAAAGAACGAGGATGCGGGACTGCATTCTTTTTTGTTCGAGAAAATTGAAGTCCTTGACCCACCCTTTGTCTGGTGTGCCCAGGTATCCGGCACACATACCTCTTCTATCCATATTAAGATGCAGCACCTTCCTGACGACCTTTGCCTCGAACTCCGCTCCGGCCTTGCCGCCCCGTGTCTCCTCGTGCGCTTCCATTGGCGCCAATGGAAGCACATCGGCCGCAACCAGAAGGAGCCTGAGTTCACGTGGAATTCGATCGACGGCGACGAAGAGGTCGGCAATCACTACCGGCTCTTCGGGTATTACAAGAAGCACTGCGGAGGCGCGAAGGTCGGCTTCGAGCACCTGTTCGTCGCCGAGGGCTTCTGCCACCATGAGTCTCTGGCTTCCTGCTGCGCGCGCCTCTCGAAGGAGGAGCTCGGGCGCGTAGGGATGCTTGTGGATGGCTCTGCAGCCCCAGCTGCTGAGCCAGTCCCAGCTGCTGAGCCAGCGCTTGAAGACGAGCTGCTACCTGCTCCAGCCTATCCCTCTGCAGAGCTTGTAGATGCAGCGGGACTGCCTCTGCTGCTACCTGCAGAGCCAGAGGCAGTTCCTGAGTCCACTCAATGCATCTGCACCTACCCCAACCTCGCCCTCCTCCCCACGACCCTCCGTGTCCGCTACGCCTTCCCAGGTGTAGCAGGATGGGGGCGCCTCTACAGAACGGCCGAGAACGAGCTCCTCCTGCATCGCTGGGACATCGAGCCCCTCTCTCTCCTCCGCCAACGACATTCCAACATCCTGGAGCTCCTCTTCGTGAATGACGTCAGTCTGAAGACCATTCTGGAGACCTACACAGAGCGGCAGATCCGAGAACTGGATGTCTACGTGCTCGGCGCCTCGCTCCCCGAGCGCCTGGCGTCCTTGAAGGACTCCCTTGTGCACAAGAAGGAGATGCTGCGACAGCTGGAAGAGATCGCCGCGCTCCAGGCGGAGCAC
>Ga0209084_1000104_pt1 | contig 80699 bp, 118 predicted proteins | sample C_130820_MF_Meta_FD_187309 | JGI IMG/M metagenome (GOLD analysis project Ga0209084, IMG submission 187309) | Freshwater microbial communities from Lake Croche, Canada to study carbon cycling - C_130820_MF_MetaG (SPAdes) (version 2) | ecosystem: Environmental > Aquatic > Freshwater > Lake...
TTCACTCCTGAAGTCTCCCTGACTTTCATGAAAATATTGTTAAACTATTGTTTTTGTTACTGGGGGGATGACTTTGTGGAGATACATTCACCCCATGGGTATTTTGAAAACACCCGAATTTTGGGAAGCTTTTTGAAAAGCGGCGGGCGCAGGGACGGAGCCCCGCTGGTGCGGATACTAACCCCTCCATGAATCTATAAAAATATTGTTAAACTATTGTTCCTGGAGACCCAGTGACTCACTGATGAGGGGCATGGGGATTTTGAAAATATTGTTAAACTTCATGGAGACCGAGTGACCTGTTTGGAATTCGTCACATCAAACATGTTTAACAAGAATTATAAAAATACAACGATGCATTGGAAAGAGCGAGACCAGCGGATACAGCGAGCGTGGGGATCTGTGGCATCATCGCGTAAAATATTAGTGTTATAATTATTCGCTTGTATATGTTCATCAAGGAAAAGGTCACGGGACTCACTCGGGTCATGAGATCAAACGCAGCTATACTGTTATAGTAATAGCCAAAGCATGAAAGAATCAGGTCGAGAAGACCACCGGTATATTCCTGACAGGATAATCTGTTAATAATTACAGGGACGCTAATGAATATAGAACCTATATTAGCCATGGCGTATACTGAGCTTCCACCGAGGCCCAACTCTTCTGAAAAGTACTTCTTGGATACTATGATTTTGAATATATGAAAAACATTTGATAGAACGCACATGAGAGCCCCGATGTGACTGTAAGACACATCGCCAAGGTTACATAGGCATATACCGGCCATTATCGGAAAAATTAACAATATTTTTTTTGTTTTTTGTTTTTGTCTGAATATGAGAAACATGATACCCATGGCGAGTATAGGCTCGGTGGACTTGACTATGTTTACTGTTGATATATTCATGAGCCCTGTGGCTATATTACCAAAATGGTTTCCAAAGAACTGACCAAAAGTTAGAACAAACAACATTAAAATATATTTTGGAGTAATTAGATGTGTAATTTTAAGTGGGGGGTGAGGGGCTGTAAACACCATGGCGGCTGAGAAGGCCAACTGGACGGATGTGACAAAGCTCGTGTCGAAATATTCTAAAGAATTTTTATTATATATGTTGTAAACTACTGTCCATCCGTACCATTTGACAGAGTTGAAGGCGATATCCAGTTTTGTCGAAGAACACTTGACAGTACGCAGTGCCCGGGGAGTCCTAATGACTTGGAGGACGGGGCGAATACACGTCTTCATGTGTATTAGAGAATAAGACGACTAAACTTTTAAATAATGCGATTCTTCATTGGACCAATGTCTAAAAATATAGTAGATGAGGTGATAAAATTTGCCAATGAAACCGATACTGACATGGTTCTCATCCCGTCACGCCGCCAGGTGGATTGGAACGGAGGATACGTCAATAACTGGACAACCGAAGAGTTCGTCAACTACGTCAGGTCGCGGACATCGAAGGTCCTTATAGAACGGGACCATGGAGGACCCGGACAAGGGACTATTGATGATGATGGCCTCGTCTCCATAGAACACGATGCACGTCTCATGGATATTATACATATAGACCCGTGGAAGAAGTATCCCGAGTTTGATAAGGGACTTGAGTGGACAGTTCAACTCATCAACTTTTCTTACAAAATAAATAAAAATATTCTTTTTGAAGTTGGGACCGAGGAGGGGATTCGGAAGTTTGAGGTTGATGAACTGGAACTTTTCGTGAAGGAGCTCAAAAACCGCCTGACTCCCGAGGTTTTTTCCAGGATCCGTTATCTAGTGATACAGTGCGGGACGCGTCTTGCCGAGAAGGAGAACACGGGTGTGTTTGATGCCCAGAAACTCAAGGATATGATTGCCCTCGCAGCCAAGTACTCTCTTGTGGCCAAGGAACATAATGGCGACTGGGTTTCTCCCGATGTCGTTCAGGCAAAGGCGGCCTGCGGACTACAAAACATAAATATAGCACCCGAGTTTGGTGAACTTGAGACTCGGGTTATACTTGAACGCGTCAGGGGGACCGATCTGTTCGAAAAGTTCTTTGACTTGTGCTACTGTTCTGGAAAGTGGGTAAAATGGGTATCACCATCCTTTGATCCCATGGCCAACAAGGAAAAGACTATTTTGATCGCCGGCCACTATGTATTTTCTGTACCGGCCTTTGTTCAGATGAAACAGAAGATTCCCGGAAGTGATGAAGATATCACAACTAAGATCCGCGCCAAGATCGTGGAACTTAAAAATTGTGAATAAAAATAGGATATGGAGACGGTGCTCATACTTACGAGTGGTATAGGCAGTAGGTTAGGAGAGTACACGGAATACACAAATAAATCACTCGTAAGGGTCGGTGACAAGTTTTCAATCTGTCATATAATAGACAAGTATGTGTTGGATAACACAAGGTTCGTTGTTACTATAGGTTACAAGGGAGACCTGGTAAAAGAGTTCCTGAGAGTGGCTTATCCTAACAAAGAGTTTGAATATGCGGTAGTTGATAAATTTCATGGTAAAGGCTCGAGTTTAGGGTACTCGCTCCTTCAGGCTCGAAAATACCTACAATGTCCTTTCACCCTTTATTGCTGTGACTCTATAGTTATAGATGTTATACCAAAGTCTGGTCCATATAATATTATTTATGTATCAAAAACCAACGACGCAACTAACTACGCAAGTATTTGCACTAGCGGTGAAGAAGTTGCGTGTCTAAGTGATAAGGGCGAGACCAAATTCGACTACGTCTATACAGGAGTTTGTCATATACATGATTACGAACAGTACTGGACTGCTCTTCAGGTGCGTTACAGTGCCGATACATATAACGAGAATCTGGGCGACATCCAGGTGATGAGTGATCTTTTGAAATCTGGTGTAAAATTCAATTTTTCAGTTTTAGACCGCTGGTTCGATACGGGAAACACAAGATCATACAAAAAGGCATGCGAACACTTCAGGTGCAAATATAACGTTCTTTACAAGAAGGAAGAGTCCATTTGCTTTCTAGAAAACCACGTCATCAAGTTTTTTAATAACAGTCGGCAAAACACCGATCGCGTGACGAGGGGAAGGGCTTTTGGGAACATAGCGCCTAACATAATCGCGAGCACGGAACATTTTTTTTCAATGGAATTGGTCAAAGGAACTATTTTATCAGAGTATTACGTTCACGGTGAAATATATAGGTTACTCGCGTGGGCAAAGAAGAATCTGTGGGTCAATGAGTCAATCTCCACAGAACATTCAAAAACCAGTCTGAAATTTTACAAGGATAAGACATTTGACCGTATTGAAAAACTGCCATCTATTGGGAAAGAAGCCAATGTGATTAATGGTATACACACTGGATGCATTAAAGAAGCTCTAGACATGGTGGACTGGCCCTCTCTGTCGACTGATACTTTTTATCAGTTTCATGGTGACTTTATAATGGATAACATAATCAAGACAGACGCGGGGTACAAACTCATAGACTGGCGCCAGGACTTTGGGGGGAATCTCCACGGGGGTGATATGTATTATGATCTCGCCAAATTACGGCATAACATCATATTCAATCATCGCAATATAGATTCCGGGCTGTTTACACTCGACTTTGTGGACGACGGAGTTATCGTAGACCTCAAATGCAATTATTTTCTTATGAATCAACTTGGAGACTTTGATAGGTTTGTTGCCGATAATAACCTAGATCTCAAAAAAATAAAGATACTCACGGCAATCATATGGATCAATATGGCTCCTCTTCACGAGAAGAATATTTCTAAATTTTTGTTTTATTTTGGAAAATATAATCTTCACCTAGAACTAAGTTCGGCCGTAGTTGTCTTGTAGGCGCACAACATCCCATATCTCATTGGTCGATGCTTCTAGGTAAAGGCAGTCGGCGAGTCCCTCCATTCGGTGAGGGGTGAGGGGGCGGATCGTCACGTGTTCTCCTTCAATGTACTCTTTCTTTTCATCATCAATATATATTAAAAGAGAACCCTTGAGTATCACGATCGTCTCCGTCTTGAGTTCGTGATATTGAAGACTGCAAGAGTGGCCTTCTTTCATAAAAAGCTTCTTGACTACGTAGTTCGAGTTGTACTCTACGAGTTCCTCATAGCCCCAAGGCTTCTCAGTGCGAGTACCCGCTGCAAACCCTTTACCCAGTATGTCAATATTGGCAAGTCCTGCGTTGCGAACCACATTAACAGCACGAGCTGTATAATTAATACCTTTTGGTTTCTTGTCGTTTAACAATACACGTTCTCCATTTGGAAGACCCATAATGAGCTGGTCATATATGATTCCTAAAGAGGCTAATTGATCTTCAGTGCGTTTCCTAGTAGATTCTTTTCGGCCCGTCGTCAGTACAACGTGATAGTTATTTCTGTTCCATTCCTCTAAAGAATACATGACTCCAGGGAGTACTTCTGGCTTTCCATATACATTTCGAACCATATTTCCATGGTGCCTTAGCAAGGTTCCATCTATATCGCAGAATATAGTCTTTGGAGATTCCATTTTATTAAAGATAAGCCAAGTCTTTAATAAAATGAGAGAAAACTGTTGCATATGTGAGGTGCAAGTGGATCTTGAACCTCGCATAACTATGCCAAACTTCCCCGCCTCTTTCGCGCCTCCTGGCCATCCACCTTCGGAAGACGTGAACATAGATGCTACATGGGGGTCGTGTAGTCGGTGCGGTTCTCTTCAACTCATGACTCTAGTTGATCAAGACATTCTTTACGCATGTCCTCATAACGACACTTCAACCAGCAAGGTGTGGAAGGAGCACAATGCCCAATTCGCTCAATTTATTTCTCCCTATATAGGCCCTGAAAGCACTATTATAGATATAGGTGGCGCAACAGGGAACCTCGGGCGACTACTGAGAGACCACGTCAAGAGTTATATAGTAATGGATATTGCCCCATACACCTCCGATGAGTTCGTTTTCATTCAGGAAAACTGTGAAAAGTATAAATTCAGACCATCTGATACTATAATAATGTCACACGTGTTCGAACACCTGTACAGCCCACTCGACTTTATTGAAAACTGTAAAAATAATAATGTTGAAAATATTTTCCTCTCTCATCCAGTCATGTTTACTAATACTGACATTCCACCAATAGATACGGAACACACGTATTTTGCAGATGACCTGGACGTGAAGAAAATGTTCGCAACGCACGGTTATGACTGTAATTCAAACGGGAACCTACCTAACCACTCTTACTTTCTCCATTTTAAACTTGCCGAAAGTTGTGAGATTATAGATAATCTGCGCCCCCGTCGCGCGGATATGATTCTTGATAAATTTATTAAAAGAGCAAATATCCTTGAAAAGGTGAAACTAGAGGGGAACATCTTCGTCGCTCCAGCCGGGCCCTTTGGACAAATGGTCAGCTACTATACAAAATACAACAATATTATAGGATTTTTAGATAATGACGTCAACAAACAGGGAAAACGCGTATACGGGACACCGTTTACTACATACCCATTTACTGTACTTGAAGGTCTAGATAGCCCCAAGGTTTTGATATATGCCCGACATCACGCGGAAGAGTTGGAGAAACAAATAAAAAGTATCAATCAGTCGGCTGAGATATTTGGTCTGTAAAGTTCAATCATTCTGTCTTCCCACTCCTTTGGTATGTTTGCCATAAGCCAGTGCCACGCCCCAATATGCGGGGTTCTGAATCGAGCCCGCAGATAATCTTCGGTATACTTGAGTTCTTGAAGGGGAAGGGTTAACCTTGGAAAGTCAATCTCGCTCATCTTCACATGCGCATACCCGTCAAAGTGGCGGCACAACTCCCTAAGGGGAACATACACGGCCATCTTCGATATTTCAAACGGGAGAGCGTCAACCATACCACGCTTCCACAAAGACTCCGGCCATTTATTTTCTATAAAAATCTCCTTCATAACCGGCTGACTCCATATATACAAGGGATCTTTGTAATTTCTTGTTATTCTTATGTAAGAATCTCCAACACGTTGAGCATCTCCAAAAACACCCGCATCCCGAATGAGTTCTGGCCAATGACTATAAACAAGGGCCTTTTTAGGACTCGCATCCTTTCGCATGAGTTCTAGACCCTCATTCAAAACTTCTTTGTCAAAGTCTATGAAAACATGGTCATCACATTGACAGAACCATACCAATTTATTTTCAGGAATCTGAGAAACAATTGGAATCCACTCGTCTTGGCGTTCCAACCGCTTAGGTTCAAGGATTATATCATTCCCGAATATCTCTGTACAATGCGATTGGAGTTCAGACCACCTATGAGAATAATTAACATCCAACTTTACAAAAAGAAGAATCTTGTCAAAGACTATGCCAGAATAACTTTTCAAGGTCTCTTTGAATATATCCAAGCGGTCATATCTAGGAGGGCCCCATATATCTACTGAATGGGGCCATCGAACATCTGTTATGAACACAGATACAATAAGATACATATATAAGTTTTATATACTATTCTTTAACATTTGACGCGTCCCTTAATCAAGGGCTGAAATAGGTTTGTGTGATAAAGGGTTTGTTGTGTTCTTTTTCATGAAGCTTCATCTGGGGTGCGGTAAAAGATATCTGGATGGGTATATAAATGTAGATATAATTGGAAACTGTGATATTTTGCAAATCTGAGGAAACTTCCTTATGAAGACTGCAGTGTCGATGAAATTTATGCATCGCATGTACTGGAGCATTTTGGGCGACACGAGACTGAGGGCGTTTTGAGAGAGTGGGCAAGAGTGCTCAAACCAGCCGGTGCCCTTTACGTCGCAGTTCCAGATTTTGATTCAACTATTAGTTATTATTCAAAGTGTTTTCTACCTCATGGATTTTTCGGGAACGCATGTCTCCTTGAATTTAAGAGCTGTTAAGAACCATCTCTAAACGCCTTTTGATCGTTAAACCATTTAATTGTTGACGCGAGTCCTTCCTTAATGTCTATAACGGGTCTCGGGAATTCTCCGGGTACGGCGTACTTGCGCATCTGCCCATCTGGCCCGTCAACAAAAACGGGGTTTAGACCAAACTCTTTTCCAATAAGCTCCGCAATAGTCTTAATAGAGCACTCACTCTCGGGGGAGCATATAATACCCTTTGGGTTCGCCTCGCTCTCTTCGACTGCCCACGCAATAACACGCGCGAAATCATCGATGTGCAAAAACTGGCGAAGAGCCTTTCCTGTACCCATAACCTCTAGACGGCCCTCAGAAGCCTTACGAATAAGAGCTGGGATCACATGACTAGACTCGAGTGAAAAGTTGTCGTGGGGTCCATATAAATTCGTTGGGATCAGGTTCACAACTTTTGTTGGTAAAATCTGTGAGTGAAAATAAGACATCCTTTTGGCATATGCATATCCTTCATTCGATGGGTGGGGTGGACCAGAATGCATCACATCGGGAGTCAACTCAATATTCGGATCATTCGGAAAAATACAAGTAGAGAGAATATTTACAATTTTAAATACGTTAGAACGAGCCGCCTCACCGAGTACAAAGGTATTAATAAGAATATTGTCCTCGTACATACACAATTTGTTATTCATATTCTTCAGTATTCCTCCCACGTTCGCAGCCAAGTGAACCACCACATCTGGTTTCGTGTCTGCAAACATCTTCTGTACATTTTCCAGTTTAGTAAGGGTCCCATACTTCTTGGAGTCTACATATATCCAATTAGGCCTGATCCTCTGGAGTGCTTTCCCGCACAAACCAGAACCCCCAGTTACGAGGACCTTCATTGACGTAAAAGTCAGATACTCTTTTAATTGAAAATTAGAATTACTTAAAAGTTTAAATTTAAATATAATTAATGAGTGAAAAGATTTGGTATGCTCCGAACCAGTTCGAGGCATACGGAGAGGCAGAGATCAAGGCGGTCGAGGCTTGCCTTCGCGGTGGCTGGCTGGCCGGGTTCGGCCCACGCACCCTAGAGTTCGAGGAGAAGGTATCCGCTCGGTTCGGAAAGAAGCACGGGCTCTTCGTCAACTCGGGTTCAAGCGCCATCCTCCTCGGCCTCTGCGCCCTTGACCTCGGGCCCGACGACGAGGTCGTGACGCCAGCTTGCGGCTTTGCAACCACCGTCGCTCCTATTATTCAGGTGGGCGCCAAGCCAGTATTCTGTGACGTACAGGCTGGTGGGTACTACGTTCCGAGTGTGGAAAATATCCGGGCCGTTATCACCCCCAATACCAAAGTACTCCTTATTCCTAATCTCATAGGCAACACCCCAGACTGGAAGGCGATCCGCGAAGCCTTCCCAGACCTGATCCTCTTCGAGGACTCGGCCGACACTATCACAGAGACCCCGTGGTCCGACCTGTCCACCACGAGCTTCTATGCAAGCCACGTCATCACGGCTGGCGGCGTGGGCGGAATGGTGATGTTCAACGACCCTGCTCTGCTCAAGCGGGCGGTCATGTTCCGAGACTGGGGCCGCATAGGCGACAATATTGAGGAGCCCTCGGAGCGCTTCAACCACTCGGTCGACGGGATCCCGTACGACTGGAAGTTTCTCTATGGAGCCATCGGGTATCACCTCAAGGCGAGCGAGATGAATGCCGCCTTTGGGCTCGCGCAGTGGGCCCGGCTCGACGACCTGTTGGCCAAGCGGCGGTCCGTATTCGAGCGTTACATGGAGCGCCTGAAGGACTCTGAGTACACCTTGCCCAACGACTCGTTCCAGCCCAACTGGCTCGCTATCCCGCTCATGTGCAAACCGGGCAAGCGCCTTGAGATCCTCACGTTTCTAGAGAACCACGGGGTTCAGACCCGTGTGTGCTTCGCTGGAAACATTACACGTCACCCGGCCTACAGGGATAAATACCTACAGACCTTCCCGAACTCGGACGCCATCATGGGAGACGCCTTCCTACTTGGGGCCCATCACGGGATGTCTATCGCGGACGCCGATCGCGTCTGCGATCTCCTCATCGAGTTTCTGGGATAAACAATAAATTCAAAAACTAAATAATGGAACAGAGAGTTCTGGATATTTCTTTCAGACATAAACAGCCTCATATCAGTTCTTGTCTGACGACCCTCCCCATACTTGATCACATCTTCAAGACAAAGAAAGCGGAGGATATTGTTGTACTTTCTTCGGGTCACGCAGGCCTGGCCCTCTATTGCGCTCTGGAGAAGTATAATGGCGCAGATGCCGAGGCTCTGTTCGAAAAGCACGGCGTCCATCCATGGCGCGATGTCGACAACGGCATCCACGTGGCGTCTGGGTCTCTAGGAAGCGCGGTTCTCGTCGCGTGTGGCCTGGCGGTTGGAAATCCTAAAAAGACTATTCATACTATCATATCTGATGGCGAATGCGCTGAGGGGTCGGTATGGGAGGCTCTGCGTATGCGCCTTCCGAACATGCTTATTCACGTAAACGTGAACGGTTTTTGTGCATATGATAGAGTAAATATCAGATACCTATGGCTTCGCCTCAAGGCTTTCGACTACAGGACCCATGTATGGTTCACAACAATGACCCCCGACGCCCCAACGGAACTTCAGGGGATCCAGGGTCACTATCATATACTTAAAAGTGAAATATGTAAAGATACAAATGAGGAGAGATTTCGTTTCGTATCTGCACAATGCTATGAAGTCCGACTCCAAGATATTTGTGATTACTGGAGATCTTGGGTACGGTATATTGGATCCAATACGGACCGACTTTCCAGACAGGTTTATAAACGTTGGGTCGGCTGAGATGCTCATGATAGGGGTTGCAGTCGGGCTGTCCTATTCGGGCTACACGCCAGTTTGCTACTCGATAACTCCTTTTCTCTTGTATAGACCCTTTGAAATGATACGCAATTATGTAAACTTTGAAAAGATTCCAGTTAAGCTCGTGGGTTCTGGGAGGGACCACGACTACGCACACGATGGGATCACGCACTGGGGAGATGACGACCTGTCTATACTGGCCTGCTTGCCAGACATCAAGTGCTACAAGCCAAAAGAACTAACAGATGCGATTCTAAAAGAATTCCTCATGGGCCCCGAGCCTTGCTACATCAACCTCAAGCGCTAGTACCAGTCCGGGTTTGACTTGTACCAGTTGATCGTGTCAACAAGACGCGCGTCGAAATCTTCCGTTTCTGCCCACCCAAGACTACGTAGGGCCGAACTATCTATCGCGTACCGCGAGTCGTTATGGGGTCTGGGGTCCGTCACGAAGACGGCTCGAGCCACAGACCCCATGATTGAATTAATTTTTTCAAATATTTCGAGAACAGAGTACTCGTGCTTGCTTCCTATGTTGTAGGTCTGGCCAATCGCTCCATTCTCGATGATGACAGAGACGGCCCGAGACACGTCGTCGACGTATATAAAGTTGCGCCGGGTCGAGCCGTCTCCGTGGATAGTGGCTGCTTTTCCACCGAGTATCTGAGTTACAAAAAGAGGTATGACTTTTTCTGGGTATTGCTGCGGACCAAAGACGTTGTTCCCACGAGTGATGACGCATGGGAGCTTGTACGCATTCGCATAGGCTCGAACATAGAGCTCGGCCGCCGCCTTGCTTGCGGCATAAGGACTGCTTGGGTTCAGGGGAGACTTTTCGTCTGAGGTGGCAGAGGGCCCCACTTCCCCGTAGACCTCGTCTGTACTAAAATGAATAAACTTTTGAAGTTTCCCATAATCCTTTGCAGTCTCTAGAAGCACATGCGTTCCGAGAACGTTATCCTTTGTGTATTGAAACGCCGAGTCAAAGCTTCTTGTCACCTCAGACTGGGCCGCAAAGTGCACCACGCACTCTGGCTGGTGCTCTCTGAAAACGTGCGTCATGTGATACCTCTCGGTGATGTCTCCACGGATGTAAGTGTACCGGGCCTGCTCTGGCACGTTCTTTTCCCGGGCCATATAGTCGCACTTGTCCACATTCACAACTTCATGATCCGTCTCGGCAAGAATATATTTTATAAAGTTTGAGCCTATGAAGCCTATACCTCCAGTCACCAAAATCCTCATTAATAATAGATAAAGGCACAACTTTATGTATTGTTAATGCTTGTACAGAAAGAAGATGAAGCCGGAACTTGGTGGTGGCCCTCGAGCGACGAGCGCTGTTGGGATGGCCTTCACCGATGGGGCGATGTTCCGGACATCATTATGAGTCATGTTCCAGTCAAAAATGTGATTGTCCAGGCTGGGGGGAACTGCGGTCTCTACGTGAAGAAATATGCACAGCAGTTTAAAACAGTCTACACTTTCGAGCCCTTTCCAGAACTCTTCCAGTGCCTTGTTCTCAACGTACCGGATGAGAATGTCATCAAGATTCAGGGGTGCGTTGGGAACCGCCACGAACTCGTGGCTATGAAGGAACACGAGTTTGGAGACATTGGAGGCGGTCACGTATCTGGCCAAGGGGCTGTACCCACCTTTCTCATAGACGATCTGGCACTGGCACAGTGCAATCTCATCCACTTGGATATCGAGGGCTACGAGCCCTTTGCGCTCGAGGGGGCAAAGGAGACTATCCGCCGGTGTTCTCCAGTTATTTGCGTGGAGAACTGTGAAAAGTGGCTCAACCGGTACGGGAAATCAATAACTGATATTGACGACTTCCTCGCAGGTCTTGGGTACTCTCACACGGCCAATGCGCGCGGCGACCGCATCTACTGCCACTCAGGGTGATTGAGAGTCCATAAAACAAATTCTTTCACTCTTTCTTCAAAAGAGACGCTGGCCCTCCATCCCCGCGCGAGTATGCAGTCTGGCGGCGCATCACAATACACGAGCCGGCCTTCTATATTTTCCGGTTCTATGATGTACTCAAACGGTCTGTCCATCGCAGAAGATATATAGTTTAAAAAATCAAAATTTGAAATATTTTCGCCAGTCAGGTTATAAATCTCGCCAGGCGGACACTCCTTGAGTATGAAGACTATCATGCTCGCCACGTCCCGTATGGGGGCCCAGCGCCTTCGGATAGGCTGTCCCTCGGCATCGCAATGAATCTTTATTTTTTCATTGTTTAATAGTTTTTTGATGGCAACCACTGGGAACCTCTCGGGCTGACACCTGGGGCCAAATGTGTTTGTTAGGCGAACTATAGAAAATGGAACTTTATATGAATGTGAGTAGGCTGTGCACATATGCTCGCCTGCGAGCTTTGTGGCGGCATACATATTCGTCGCCTCACAGAAACTATCCTCCTTGGCTGAGCCCTTTGTGTTTCCGTACACATCACATGTACTGACATACACAACTCTCGAGACTTTGTGCTTTCGGGCCAGCTCCAGTATCCTAAAAGTTTCTTCAATATTTGACTGAATAGCCTCCTTCGGTTCGGCAATACACGCAAGGGCACTCGGATTCCCCGCTGCGTGTATTATCACATCCACTCGTTCTCCGTCATAGAGCAAGACCCTGCCCGGATCCGTGATATCCTCAAGACGGTCGAGAGGCTTGGGAGGGCGCGCTTCGTAGAAGACAGTCCAGGCAGTTTCTGAAAGAATATTTTCAACAATTGCGTGTCCAACAAAACCTCTGGCGCCCGTGACCAAAACCTTCATTTAAAAACGAAAGGCTTTTAACTTTAAATGATTCATCGCAAGGTGGTGTTTGGGATAGATGACCCCACAAACCACTTGGACGACGAAGGGCGCGACTGGTCTCACACAGGAGGGGACCCCCGCGTCTTCCTCGAGACGAAGAAGGTTTGGGAAAAGAGGGTCGGCGAACATCCGGACATAGCCGTAGTTCTGGTAAGAACCTCGAACGTGTCGAGTTTTGTATGGGAAGACGACAACCACCTGACCGTGCCAGTATCGCCCGAGACGGATCTGGAAAGCTCCATGTTTTACTACAACTCCTTCGTAAAGGCGATAAGTCAAAGGTACTCGTATGATTATTATATATCGGCTACTCTCGGAACGTACTGGGTCTTTGATAGGCTACTCGCGCATCTCGGCGGAATAGAGCCCCGGCAGGTGTATATGGGCCGTATATGGACCCATTTTCCTATATGGTTTATATCCGGGTCTGGTATTATTATCTCTAGAGACGTTGCGGAAATGATAATAAATATTGGCGATATCAAAGAATATCTGATTAGAAACCCAAAACCTATAGGGTTTGGAGACTATTGTTACAAGTACAACGACGTGATGGTTGGAGCGTTTATGGCCCAGAAAGGGGTCCGCCCTCGGGCCGAGAGGTGGTGGTGCGACTTTGATTTCAACACCCTTGATAATCTTGATGCGATAATAGCCCATGCAGACAGTCTCGGGATGATACAGTATCGCGTTAAAAATAGCGTGGATAGGATAACTCTCGACCCCGTAATGTTAAACCGCCTTTACTACTGGTACTCGCGGGCCTGACGATTGAACGACTCGTAATAATTCTGATACTTTAGAGCCTCTACACGATTCTTTTCTATGACGCCCGAGTACTTTTCATAATAGTCCGCATCGAGAGTGACCAGTTTAGTCAATAGATCTTTACCATTTTGAAAGAATATCCAGCCGGTCGTGTCAAAAAACTCCCCAATGTTCGGACACCCCCAGTATATAGGAATTGACCGAAATATAAGACAATCCAGAATTTTTTCAGTGAAAAAGTTTGTCTGCTGTGTATTCTCAATAACTATTGAAAACTGGAACCCATCAAATATAACGTCTTTCCCTGAACCCCATCCCTCTTCCTGCTTATATGTAATGATTGGGTTGTTACGCAACTCTGGAAGCGGATCTCCTGCCCCTGATCTGAAAAATACAAAATTTTTTGGAAATAAGTCTTGATTGAAATATAACTGTTGACGAAGGGCGTGTCCCGGGACCCCCGGAAAGCACTTCGTGCCTGTAAGTGAAGAAATCTTAAATTCTTTAGGAGACGAGGCGAGACTCTCGTCTCTTGCCCAACTCCCGCTGGAACCCAGATACCTACGCGCCTTTTCAGGGAAGAGAGCCAGTATCTCCTCATCGCATGTATAAACACGGTAAAATCTGGCCATGTTCTGAATTGTCGCCAGCCGGTGATGCAAAATTATTTCCGGCTCGTGAATTATCAAAACAATATTTTTATTTTGTTCAATATGGAAAGGATTGTCGTGAACTATTACAGTGTTTTCAGGGAACAGAGACATGTCGTAACCATCCATTAAAGATTTTACTTTAATTATCTTTATATGGCCCGAATAGTCACGACAATGACTGTCATCCCGACTCGGGAGGTGGCGCTCATCAAGTCTATAATGAGTATCCAGAGGGGTAACATAAAACCAGACGCGATGTATGTCAACATCCCCAACGAGTACGTCAGATTCGAAGAGAATCTGGCACCTTGGCTCAGGCCAGTCCTTGACGCCATTGGGGTCACTGTACTAGAGATTGAACACGATAGATGCTGCCTAAACAAGATACTTCCGATACTTTCTTTTGAAAAGGATCCAGATACGCTTGTGGTAACAATTGATGATGATATTATTTATTCACCTCTTTTTGTTGCGGGCCTCCTTGAAGGCTACAAAAAGTTTGGAGGAGTCGTGGGGTACTCGGGCCTTGTATATCCAGAGAAGGCGGAATCCTACGGTCTAAAACCTAATGAGTATAATGTTCGGGTGGGCCATGGCTCTCCAACAGAGATACTTCAGCAGGGCTTTGGTACTATGACCAAGATTTCTTCGTTCTATGGTTTTCCAAACATTCCCCCCCTGCAGAAGGGTCAAGAAGCCTCCATGTATCTGAGTGATGATTACGTCATCTCACGGTTCTATGACTCGAAGAATCTAGTCAAGACCGTCGTCTGTTGGGACCAGATTGGACGATTCAAAGATGACTGGTCAACTATATGCACGCTCGGGGACGATGGGATGGCACACAAACTAAGTGAGGAGAGAAAAAGCCTACAAGATTACTTGCGAGCAAGTGAGATTATTACACATCTATGGAACTGGCCATATCCAGAAATCAAATAGTGTCCGCCTCGGTCTTGTCTAGGCGAACCTCTACAAACACGGGCAGAAATAGCGCGTGTGCCTTTGTCTTCTTGTCGGTGATCAGCGCATTATACTTGACCGCCACCACCCTTCCCACAAACTCACTCGGGTCCGAGCGGCGTTCCTCGTCGCTCAGACCCGTCCCCACGGAGCACTTGACCCTTCCGTCTGCGCTCGCCACCTCCAGCGCGCCTATGAGTCCAGAGTACTTGCCCGTGCCAGCCGTAGTACCAGTGCATATCAGATCCGCCTCCATCTCAGCCTTCATCTTGACCTGGTGCTTGACCCTCTTGTTCTCCCAAGGCCCCTCGGGGTCCTTGAGGATCAGGCCCTCCTCGCCCTCATCCAGTTTTTCTTGATACAGAGCCTGGGCAATAGCCAGGTTGTTTATCATCGTCGTCTGGGCAACACGGATACCCCTTGTTCTCGTCCCGTTCAGCAGGGTCCAGCGGGCATAGCAGGGCATCTTACACGAGCCGCGGCGAAAGTCTGTCAGGGGAATACGGTCCCACACGACTGCCCGAATGCGCTTCGCCACCTCTTCAGTCCCCGTGCCTTTCTGGAACTTGGTCAGCAGACCGTTACCCGTCTTGCGGTCAAGCACCTTGCCCTGCGGGCCAGAGACCAGAAGTTCGCCGTCGAACACAAGGTCCGCGCCGTCAGCCATCGTCAGAAAGTCCTCGTCAAGAGCCTCGAACAGGTCGAGTTCCTTGCCGTTTCGCGAACGGTACGAGACGGCCCCATTCTCCACTATCGCGTTGAACCGCATCCCGTCCATCTTGGTCTGGGCCATCATAGGAAACTTGAGTTTGGTTGAGCCATTCATAGGACTGACCAACTGGCACGGGTAAGAGAGCACAAGGTCGGGCCAGATCTTCTCGACAGTTGACTCACTCACACCACACCGAAGATTGCGGCCAATGACCAACTTGAGAACCTCTCGGTCATCAGAAGACAGAGAGCCCAGGAGAATCGAGACGCGCTCTTTGGCCAGACTCCCCGTCACCTTGCGGGACGCGATATCAACCACGAGATCCGAAAGGGCCGCATCAAGTGTTATTTTTTGGGTTTTTTCCATCACATCAGGAATCTTTTTGATATAAAAATTGATGGTCGGGTCGAGTGCCAGGCGGAAAGCCTCCTTGAGGGTGTCGTTCGACTCGTGCTTTTCAAGTATAGCCTCCTTCTCGAGACGACTCGAGGTTGCCTCAAGGCGCTTGAGAATAGACAGGATAGACATTGACTTAGAGGTCACAGGCCTTGAGACTCAAGGACACACAACATGGAAATCAACCTTCGCTCCATGGCCGAAAAGATCTGGGCCGAACTTGGTCCAGGATTTAGCGAAAGAGTGTATCATAATGCCTTTGAGGTCGAGCTGCGACTGGCCGGCATTCCATACGAGACGGAACGAATCATAACCATCTCGTACCAGAACCACAATGTGGGTAACCTGCGGGCAGACCTGGTTATAAACGGAGAGATGATTGTAGAACTTAAATCAACCACGAAACTCAAGGAGGAGTTTGTCAACCAGGCCAAGAACTATATGCGCTTGACTGGAATACCTTACGCACTCCTAATAAACTTCCCCGCAGTCTCGGGGGACATTGAGGTGCGTTTTTTCTCTGCTCAAACTAAGGATGACGCTCACGAAGGAGTGGTTCCCCCGTGACGAGCAGTTTCTGATCAAGTTGGAGAAGCAATGTAACGCGTACCAAAAGCACTTTACGAGCGAGTACACAACATATTCCACATCGGCCCGCCGTTACAACATCCCTATCCTTGTTATATCAGCCGTAAACGGTCTGACCGCCGTTGGACTCAACTCCTTTGTTGAGCAAAAATATGTGAGCGTTCTCAACGCAATCCTTTCGGCGGGCACGGGCGTCTTGGGATCCATACAGCTTTATCTCAAGATTAGCGAGAAGCAGACCAAGGCTATGCAGTCCTCCCTTCTCATGAAGCGCTTGGCCCTGAAGATCTCCAAGGAAATCAGTATAGACCCTCCCCAGCGTCAGACGGATGGAAAAACTTTTATTCAAGAATGTTTTGGAGAATTTAATGCGGCTCTCGAGAATGGCAACCCCATAGAGGTCACTCTAGACAACCACGTAACTGTGAATATAGAAGAACCCTCTACAAAGAAGGGTATGTTTGGTTTTAGGAATTCGCCACCTGGTACGCCGTCCCGCGAGTCGTTCGACTCTGGGGCCCGCGGAAAGTCTCTTTGGAACACTCTGCGGGTTGATAATCTGAAAGAGGTGTTTCGGACACCTACTCCAAGTGTTCAGGGATCCTAGAAACCTCCCCGCAATCTCAACACCAAATGGATCGTCGACTCTTTTTGGATATTAAAATCTGCGAGAGTTCGGCCATCCTCAAGCTGCTTGCCGGCGAAGATGAGGCGCTGCTGGTCGGGCGGGATGCCTTCTTTGTCTTGGATCTTTGCCTTTACATTCTCAATAGTGTCGCTGGACTCAACCTCGAGTGTGATCGTCTTTCCAGTCAGGGTCTTGACGAAGATCTGCATTTTACTATTAATCAAGGGTTTGTTTTCTCTAACTTGATGCTACGCACAAGAGACTTGCGCTCATCTTCAAGGCGGTCGTGATGCGCGGCAGCCTCCTCCACACTGAGTTCTGCCTGAAGAGGTGCTATCAAATCCCTCAATTCATCGGCACGAAACTTGGGGATCTTCTTCGAGGGCTTGAAGTTCTTGAACGCCTCCTTGGCCCACTTGTAGCGGTTCTTGTAATGAGGGAGTTCTGCCGTGACAGTCGCGAGGCGCTCCTCCAACTCGGCGAGGTATGCCTTGCTCCGACTCTCTTTCTCAGCGCTTGGAAGGCTATCATAAATATATGAAAGATCCCCATACTCTTCAAGTGCCTCTTTCAGGCCCGCCGCCGTCCCTGGACACTCGTCTCGGATCATGTCAAGTTCTCGGTGAAGATCTTGCTGGAAATACTCGAGGATGTACTTGCATCCAGAAGGCTTGACGGGCATATCCGCCTTCCGAGCCTTCCAGTTACAGCCATCAGAACAGTACAAACGATTGTTGTCGTCAAGAGCGAAACTGATACCCCAGCCCATTTGTTACTCAGAAACCCTCGCCTCTAAGACGCCAACGGCCCTCTTGTCTGCCTCGCGGTTCCACTTCGAGTTGTAATCTGTAGCCTTTGTATGGGCCCGGACGTGCGTCCACGTGACGACTCTCCCGGTCATGAGAGCCTTGAGTCGCGCCACAAGGTCCATATTCGCCTTGGCTCTCCAAACCCCCGTGGCGACATTCACCAAAAGATTGCTGTCCGTCAGAATCTCCAGGTCATCTGGGGTCGCTTCGAGAGCCTTTATGGCCGCAGTAAACTCGGCACGATTATTGGTCTGTTCAGAACCTTCTAAAAGTCCTGAACAGTCCAGTTCTGGGTGGTCTGGGAACACAGCAGCCCACGAGCCCCGTGAACCCTTCATCCCGTTACAGGAGCACGCTCCATCAGTAAATACTTTCATTTATTATTTAGGCCTTTACTTTTTTAAGGGCCCGGCGGTTCCGGTTTGCCTGATTCTTACTCCGCACATAATTCTTAAGATTCTTCAACTCATTCGGTTTAAAGTTGAACTTCTTTGCCTTGATCCACTCGGCACGGGCCTTTGCCGTCTTCAAGGAATTTATATTCTTTTGAGCATTTGCTATTTTTATCATGACGTTTCGGTTCGCACTTGTCGCCTTTGGACTCGGGCTCGGCGTTTTGAGAGTCTGAATAAGATTTCGTACAGTCTTGCGATTATTCGGAGTAAGCTTTCCCCAGTAGTTTTTGAAGCCTTTTTCAATATTCTTGCGGCGCACAGTCCTCGGGCTATTAAGTGGAATTGGCTTGGCCAGAGGTGGTGATCCCTTCCTTGGATTATTTTTTAAAAACTTTGAAAAAGAATTTTTATTAAATCTGTATCCAGCGGCCCTTAGGTTTGTCATCTGCTGGTTCAGGGCCAGGTTTGATATATTTTTCGGCAGGCTATCAAAGAACTCCTTGCCGAGCACGGGTGCGGTAGTCTTACGGGCGCGGGCCTTCATGAGTGCTGCTATTTCTGCGGGATTGAACTTTCCAAAGTTTCCCCTGCGAACAGCAGAGGCAAAATTTGCTCTATTATAATGGGCCGATAGATGAAGAGGTGTCTTGGTCTTCTTGTACTTGAGGCGGCACACTGGCTTGATATCATCTACGTATGCATTTTTGCTAAAGATTACAAAGTTATATCCAATGTAGTTTATCTGTCCACCAGCGAAAAAGTCATAGGCCCGAGCAACATCTTCGTCAAGGACCTTTTTGAGACTGTTAAATATCCACCAATCACACGGGAATGGCTTGCGCTGGTTTGAGTCAAACAAGTAGCCCTTTCCATTGCGCACGTAGCCACTAACCGCGTGCCAAGAGTGTTTTGTCGCATTTGGGGCATTTGTGTTGGCTATGGTCACAGAGCAAGACATGAGAGAATAAGTCTTGGGTCTGAATTTAGGAACTTTTATCATACGCTTCTTTTTGCTAGGCAATACGACAACAAAATGGGGCCGTTTTAAAGAGTCCAGTGTGGGCAAGCGTGCGTTTTCATCCGCAACGATATAGTCCGTAAGGCCTAGATGCTTGAGGACCTTCGGTAGTTCCTCGCCTGGTAGAGCCCCCTCGGCTCCCTTGTGTGCCTTGGCCACGGTCCCGGCGAGACTGGCACCACCAAGAATCTGACCAGACCTCCCCATCTTGGCCGAGACTGACCGCGGTCCTGACCGGAAGCACAAGTATTGATCTAAAAATTTATAAAAATATATTCTTTTTGTTTTGATAATGTCAGCCCTGAGTGGACAGGGCGCATCTATGCCATCATCAAAGTATGCTTTTTCTGAAATGTCAAGTCCCTTGTAAAACTTTTCCAAAGAGGCGAAGAGTATCTTCTGACCCGCGTCGGACAGAAGAAACCCGTTTATTATACTGAAGAACCAACAGGTCCCTCGGGTCTGGATCGCTCCACTCATCTACTTTTTATTATTATTATTATTTCTCTTGCGCTTGGCACCTGTTACCATGACATTCAACTTGTTTGCATGGTTAATAAGATTTTGAAAATGTTTATTATTTAGGCGCGGCTTGAAACGTTTGATAACGGCGTTACGCCCATATATACCGGTTGCCATGTTCACGTTATTCTTAGCCTTCTGAAGAGTCTTGAAACTCTCTGCGTAGGCGGTCAGTGCTGGCCGATTTGGCGAAGGGACTTTGGCGATCATGTTTTTATTTACGCGCAGGTGTGAATTTACAGCCATCTTGGCACTCTGAAAATTTAGAATATTCATTTCCATAAGAATCTGGCGGGCTCTGGAGGGAGCAATAGTGCCGTTGGCGAGCTGGGCCCAGGTGGCTGGCCGAGCAGCAGTCTTAGGGCGAACGGCCTTCTTGATCCTGCATACCATACGGACCCTTGAGACTGTCGCATCCTTCGTCCATACCATAAAGTCTAAATGTGGATCTATATCTGGAATTCTGTTGTTGTACCCGTGAGCAACACGACGAATAACGCGGCGGAGGTCATTGGGGTCCCACCACCTACAGGCAAACTTGCGCTGCTGGTTTGAGTCGTATAGATAGCCGTGATTTCCAGAGACGTAAGCAGCTATGGCATGTCTAATAGGTCCGGCATACATGGTCAGAGCCGCATGACTTAGACTAAACTTGAATCCAGAACGCTTAAGAACCCTAGGTATCTTAAAGAGAGGGGCTTCCAAGGCCTGAATTATAAACTGCTTATTTTGAGATATTTCACCTCCAATATTCCTGGTCGTCATATCCTCCCTCTGATATTTGTCGCCAAGTCCAATACTTCTAAGAATGGGGAATATCTCAACATGTGGATAAGCCCCACCTTCGCGGAAAGAGTTTCTAAATGCATTATTATTATTCCATTTATTTATAACCTTGAGTAGGTTCGGGCTCGTGCCCGCTTGTAGGGGAATCTGGCGGTTGCTCCTGTACTGACACACATATTGATCTATAAACTTCCAAAAATGAAGTTGGTAGTCTGTCCTGTGCTTTGATGGACAGCCTTCGGCCGCATGAGTCATGAAAAATGCGCGTTCGCTTTGCGTGAGACCATTATAGTACTCGGTCATGCGCTTGTATAGTATGGCCCGACCCGAGTCACTCAGTATAAAACCATTCAGGATTGTGTAAAACCAGCAGGTCCCATGGGTCTGAAGGGGGCCTAACATCTATCAGTAACAACTAAAATCTTCCTGTATGCGAGGAACGGCGCAGTTGGTAAACCGCTTAGATATCTTGCCCAAGCACTCATTGGTATGGTCCTTCAGGTTCGTGAAAGCCTGTATGGCCACATCACAGTTGCCATTGTCAATGAGGTTCCTGAATAGGTCAATAGTCACGGCCTGGTACATCTCCAGGACTTGGCGGATAGCCCCTTTCTTTTCGTTCGCCTTTTCGCGTTGCTGAAGTTTCTTCTTGAAAACTTCTTCCGTAAAATCCTTGATCATAAACTTGACGCGTAGGTCCCGGTTCCCTGCTGCGCGATCTTCGGCTATGTACCGACCCTGGACGACCCACTGGATGTGTGTATGGTTCCTATGAATGTTCCAGAGCATCTTCTGGGTCGTGGTTCGTGTGTCTGCGCCCCACCGCGTCGACCCCTGTGAGCCTATGAGCGCCCGCAAGTGTTCAATTCCAGGGAGTCCTCCGCACGGTACATCTCCTGGTTCGCGGGGGAGGGTTCCATTGGCCCGCATCCACTCATAGTAGTGGGGATTATGGACGCGGTGCTCCTCAATGCGCCCGGTGTTCCATGAAAAGGCCGTGTAACACTGAGTACACCACATCTGGTCGCACCCATTGATCTTGAATATCATAGAGGCGCACTTGGGGCAGTTGCGGGAATCCTTGGCAAGGAGCTGTGCTGTGGCGATATTGGCTGGATCGCACGTGTGAGGCACGTCCCGGTCCAGTCCCTTGACCTCGTGGCAGTCGGGGCAGGCCCAGATCTCACACAGGCCACACTTCCAGGCGGTGCTCAGAAAGCCGCTGCAGTCATTGGCTGGACAAGCCCGGACAAATTGGCGCTTGACCTGCTGAGCCACGCGCACGCCACCATTGGTCCAAGTCTGTTGGGCATGTAGGTGGTATGATATATCGCACTCAAATACTCGGACAACTTTAGTCTTTTCAACAATCATTCCATATCTAATTATTTCAGCCTCCAGGTCATTCGTAACGCCGTGTTCGATCGCCAAGGGACCGAGGGGAAGTGCATAGATCTTGGCCATCTCTGCCCGGACCTCTTCAACCTTTTTCTGGATTTCTTCAATTTTCTTAATGTGAAAGCGGGCCTTCTTCTCAGACTCTACATAAGGCTGCGTCTCTGGCATCAGACTGCGCTCGCGCTCAAATAGCAAAGATTCACGGCGCGCCTTCAAAGTATTGTTTAAAAACTTATTTGAAAAGTTGTCATGGAGTGTCTCACGGGACCACCCCTTTTTGCAATTCATACAATGAGGGTCCGATGAGTGGCCGAGAATATAGGTCTCGGCACATGTCGCACACTGATTGAATGGACACCATGGACAAGTGACCTTGGCCCTGGTCGACTTGTTGAACTTTTCTGTACACACGTCACAACTCATCTTAATTTACTTGAGGTTCTTTTCTTTAGAAAAGAGATTCTTGAGTTTCTGCTTGGGGTCGCGCGCGTGTGGAGGTATCCATTTGGGAGGAGGCGGGGTCTGCTTAGCCTTTAGGGCATCATCTTCATCGGCCATGTCTGCCCAACTAATCTTTTTTTCCGACATTTCTATTTACGGCAGGCAAACGTTTATTTACAGCCTTGATAACCTTCTTCTTCGTTTTACCTCCCGGCCAGCGCCTATCAATCTCTTTTTCAAGTTCGGCCGCGTGTTTCGTATACCATTTGCGCTTTTCAACAACTTTTCCAACGTCTTCTTTTGAATAGCCAATTTTGAAAAGTTCTGGTACGGGTATGAGGGCGCCATATTTTCTGAAAGCGATATTGAAAAGATCAATATCAACATTCGTGGCGATTTTTGGCGGCGGCGGCGGCGGCGGCGGGCGAGGAGGGTTGGCCTTGTGCCATTCTTCACAACGAGCAGTATATTTCTCTCTAAATTCAGGAAGCATTCGGGCCACGACAAAACGCCAATCTAGTGGAGGCCTCCACAGGGACTCTGGAGGGGGGACAAAAGGGGTGGGACGAAGCAGGCGCGCGAGTTCTACATTGGACAGACTCATTTAGTTAATAGAAGATTATGTCTTTACACTACTCATCATCGTACTCATCATCTGACTCGGCGAGCATATCCTGCTCAGCCTCGCCGGGCATCACTATCTCGAAGTCCTCCTCCTCGGCCAGGGCCGAGCCGTGCGATTCGCACAGTTCGCAGTCCTTGACTGACTCGGCGCTTGGCGGGTGGCTATGAGTCGGCTCGACCTTTGTGGGCTTGGCCACCTTGACCTTTGGCTCCTTGGCCGGCTTGGCGGGCTTCGGCTCGGCGTTCTGCTGGGCCAGGTGGCGCTTGCAGAAGCACTCGCCCTTGAGTGCGCTGAAGCTGCAGGGCCCCTTCTTAGCCGTCTGAGCCTGGCACTTGTTGGCGCCCTCGACCGTCACCTTGGCCTTGCGGACCTTTGGCACCTTGATAGCCTCCTCGGCCGTACCCAGATACTTGGCCTCCAGCTCAGCAAAGGGAATCTTGTAGTCCTCAGAGACTTTGAGCAGAAAGACGCGGTCGCGCTCGCGGACCAGGGCATCGCAGGCAAGGGCAAAGGTAGAGGCGGCCATGTTTGTTGTCTTGAGAGTCTCCTGCTCAGGCTCCTTGGGCACAGAACCTGTTTCCTCCTTGGCCTTCTTGACCTTAGGGGCCTTGGGAGTCGTCCTGGCGATGTGCTCCTGCAGGGCAGCGTCGGCGGCCAGGGTGAAGTAACTGGTGGAAGCCATCTTTTTGTTTTTGTTTGTCTAGAGGTATGTTCGGTGCCGGCCCTTGTGCACTAAACCAAGTTTTTTAGAATTCGGTTGGCCGAACGCGCTCGAGCCTCTGCACTGGGCAAGTGGCCTGTTCGAATCTTGTTCAGCAGAGCCCTGGCCTTGAGGGTCGCAGGAACAATATTTTTATAATCTTTTGGATGGCGAGCAATGACACGGGACATTTGATCAACACGGGCCGCATTTTTCTGACCCTTTTCCATCTTTTTACCCGTCAGTGGATTGCGTTGTTTCACGACCCCCTTGTGGACAAAAGACCCGGACAGAATCGCAAGAGTATCTATAAATTGGTACTTTAATTGCTGTATAGGAATTCCAGTCTCTCCCGAAAAGCGCTTGCTAAGCCAGGCGCGCGACGCCCCAGGGTACAGTGCGAGTGCCGCATCGGCCAGATCGACTACCTGTTTTCCCATGACAATCTGCCAGTTGTGAACAAGGTATGTACGGCGCTTTGTTGCAGGCACTTGCAGGCGGGGCGCGATGGTCCCTTGGCCAAGGCGATTCAGGCGGAAAGTGGCGCGGGCTCCCTTGTAGTTTCGGTTAATGAATGCTACAAATCCACTGATGTGAGCAAGCATAAATTTGCGCATCGCCTCGGCCTTGCGCTTAAGGGACGCCATGCTCTTGAGCGGCTCGGATACTGCGAAACTCATGTCAAAATCAGTTGTGCCGCGAATAAGCCGAGGAATTTTTCGCTTCAGGCCCCGAAGCAAGAGGTTGACCGCTTGGCCTCCCGTACAAAATACTGTAAATTCTTTTGAAGTTTTTAGCAATCCCCTGTGACGCTTGCTATACTCAAGAAAAAGTCTAGAAATTGTTTGTGGAAAAAGAAGTACCCGACGGGAGGCGACGGGAAGGCGGTCATGGGCCCGCTCAATCTTCTGATATGCATTAGTCAGCATAATCTCAGAGTTGAAGTGACCTTCATGAAAAACGGACCGCTTGTTGGCTGCATAGTACCCGTCGTACCCGTGTTTGATCAGAAACTCTCTTGAAAAATACATGTCCAGGATTCTATTCAGCTCGGTCCAGGAGGCCCGCTCTCCCCGTCCCTTGACTCCCTTGGGAAGGTTATTAGAGGAGGCGTGCTTGGCGAGTTTTCGGATCTGTACGGAGAGGGTTGTGTTCGTACCAAAGGCGAGCTGGAGGCGCCGCTTGGTACGAAAGTCTAGGTCGGGGCCCTTCAAAAGAAGACGGATATTGTCATGCGTCATATTGAAAAGCCGAAGCGTCTTCTTGACTCGGTAACTGCAGACGTTGCCGTACTGACGCGCCTGTTCTGGGCGGTCCGTGAGATAGAACGCGCGAAGGTCCTTGAGAAGAACATCACAACTTACGGGAAGGCCCTTGTAGAGTATAGTCCCTGATGGCACTATCGTCTCGGAGAACGACATCTACTCTATTTAGAGATTAAAAATACATTTCGTATATGAAGGTCATAGTCAGCCTCACAAGCACGCCTCCGCGGTTTCCTCACCTGGTACCCATTCTCAAGAGTCTTTGCGATCAGACATGTCACGAGGTATGGCTCAACGTGCCCCGCAAGTACGATCGCTGGCCCGACTGGGACGGTCACATCCCTGAAGAGATCTACGCAATCAGCCCAAAGGTGCGCATCAATACCGAGTGCGAGGATTTCGGGCCGGCGACCAAGTTTATCGGCCCGGCCCTCAAGCTCTTGCCTGAAGACCTCATAGTGTATCTTGACGATGACACTGCCTACGACCCTCGGCTCGTGACGAACCTCCTCAAGTGGCAGAGGACGGACCCTGGGAGCGCGTGGGGCCTTTCCGGGTTCACCTTTGAAAACTATTTCAGAGGGAATTATCCTCGCCAGCACGGACAGCCGGTCGATGTTCTTGAGGGCTACGGTGCCGTCATAGTCAAGGCTGAGTGGATCCAGAGAGTCCTGCCAGAGTTTCGCGAGTTGCTCACGGTCACCTGGCACGACGACATGATCCTGTGTAACCTTTTGGAAAATGAGGGAATCACACGAAGGACTGTATTTACACCAGAATGTAACGTAAGTCAGATTCGCCAGTTTCAGTACGGCTTTGAGGCCGATGCCCTTCACCACGTGGCCGGAGGCTCTCACTCGGAAAACAATAAAAATATTTTAAAAGTTTTTGAAGATAAGGGCAAGCTGTACTATAAATACAAATCATGAGTCAACTTGGAGTAGACGAGTTTATACTGGCGGTTTCAGATGGCCCTGGGTTTTACGTAGATGTCGGGTGTCATGATGGGGAAAATATAAGCAATACAAAGTTACTTGATGAAAAGGGCTGGAAAGGCATCTGCATAGACTGTTTTCCCGTGAACTTTGAAAACAGGACGGCCAAAGTTGTGAAGGCTTGCGTGTACTCAAATAATGACGAGGAAGTTGAGTTTGATTACTCCGTAGAAGACCCTGGATGTTCCGGGATATCTGCCGAACTGGGCAAGCACAAGAATCGCCTTTATGAAACAACTACAATTGTCAAGCATACTTTTAAGACACGGACACTCGAGAGCATACTCGACGAATGCGGGGCGCCGTCTCACATCAACTATCTTTCGATGGACATAGAGGGCGCCGAGTTCGAGGCCCTGCGCGCATTTCCTTTTCACAGATACACATTTGAGTTTATTTCTATAGAACACAACTTTGAAGAGCCCAAGAGATGCCAGATTCGCTTTTTACTCGAGTCCAAGGGATATAAATACTACAAGGATATAGACGTTGATGATATATACTTAAGAAAGTGTTAACTATGTATATAAATGATCGTAGACACTTTCATGTTCTATAATGAGCTGGATATTCTCGAGCTTAGGTTGACCCTCCTTGACGAGTACGTTGACCGCTTCGTGCTGGTCGAGTCAGAGGTGAACCATGTGGGCGGTCCAAAGGAACTCTTTTTTCATAATAACAGGGCCAGATTCACAAAGTGGCTTGACAAGATTGAGCACGTGATAGTGACGGCCGCGGAGTCGCCCAAGGAGGAGAACCCTTGGTGCCGCGAGAAGTACCAGCGCGAGTGCATCCTACGCGGCCTCGAGCGCATGTCGTGCCCCGAGCAGTCTATTGTGATGGTGAGTGACCTGGACGAGATCCCGGACATGTCGAAGGTTCCCTATGAGAAACTGCCTCATATCGTCACCTCTGTCCATATGTGGATGTTTGAGTACTCGCTCAAGTTTCTGTTTACTGGCGAGGCCTGGTTCGGCACGGTCATTACGAATTATGAAATCTTCAAGCGCGTGGGGCCGAATTATCTTCGGGACAATCGCTGGAAGTTTCCGTATATCCGAGAGTCTGGCTGGCACTTGAGTAGTTTCGGGACGCCTATGCACGTCTGGAACAAGATGCAGACGTATGCGCACGGCAAGGATGCGCATCACGCCACGCAGACCCCTGAACTCTTTGCAGAGTGGATCGCATCGGGCACGCACACGGACGGCAAGACTCAGCTGATACCTAGACCCGACTGGGTTCCTCTACCCGGATCTCCCGAAGTTCTACAGAGACTTGGTCTCTTGTGAGCCCCATAAGTCGTCCCTTGCGAAAAAGGAGATCCTTGATATCCTCCACGTGAAGCCAGCGAAGGAGTTTCCTCTTTTCCCTTATATTGTTTAGAGGGTTTCTATCATCAAGTCTGGCCTGACAAACAGGCCACGTCACATCCCTCAGCTCCTTGAGTTCGTTTTCCACGTTCCCAAGGCGCTCAAGCACGTGCTTATGAAACTCGTCCATTTTACATATAGCAGCCAATTTCTTTAGTGTTGCACTCATAGTTGACGCAGATGGCTGCGCCGAGGGCCAAGAGGATCCCGAGCCACTGAACCCAGTGGTTAAACTTTTCACCGAAAATGAAATAGGCGACAAGTGCGCCGCCTATGACAATCATCGCCTCCCACATCACGCAGGTCCACATCATACTCTTCCCTGCAAAGCTTCGGATCAGAAAGAATATGACACTCACATAGGCCACAAGGCCCATGGTCAAGTGGTACTTGTCCTGGTTTTCACTGAACCACTTGAGGTGGGTGTTTCCAAAAAGTTCGGACAATGTCATCATGAAAACATTGAAGACTGTCATCTATTCTTGCTGAGCATAAAAAAATAAATCGTCTAGAGGAGAATGAAGGCGGCCCTTGTAACAGGTGTCACCGGTCAAGATGGGTCGTACCTTTCCGAGTTTCTCCTAAATAAAGGATATACAGTGTATGGATTGTGCAGATACTGCTCTGAAAAGAAGCGCTCGCGTCTAACACATCTCCTTTCTCACAATGAGTTTCACCTCATGGAAGGCGATCTGACGGATACTGCCCGAATTAACTCCATAATTAATTCTTTTGAGCAATATGACTCTCTTGAAGTGTATAATCTGGGAGCTCAGTCTCACGTCAAAGTGTCCTTTGACCAGCCCGAATATACCGCAAATGTCGATGCGCTCGGGACCCTGCGCATTCTGGAGGCTATTCGTCAGTGCGGATTTTCTCAAAAGGTGCGATTTTATCAGGCGGGAACGTCTGAAATGTTTGGAGCGAGCAAGCCACCCCAAAGTGAGACGACGCCTTTTTATCCAAGGAGCCCTTACGGGGTCGCCAAACTCTATGCATATTGGATAGTCAAGAATTATCGCGAGTCTTACTCAATGTATGCGTGTACGGGTGTTCTTTTCAACCACGAGTCTGAGCGCCGCGGGGAAGAGTTTGTAACTCGCAAGGTGACTCTGGGTCTGGCCGAGTACTTGAAGACAGGTAAGGTTCTAGAACTTGGAAACCTCGATTCGGCGCGGGACTGGGGGCACGCACAAGATTACGTGGAGGGTATGTGGATGATGCTCCAGAGAGAGTACCCAGATGACTTTGTTATAGGAACTGGAGAGACTCACACTATTCGCGAGTTTGTGGAGTTGGCAGGTAAGACGGCTGGTCTAAATGTTACGTGGTCTGGATCAGGAGTTGATGAAGAGGGCCGTGATTCCAATGGTAATCTCTTTGTCCGTATCAACCAGGAATATTACCGACCCGCCGAGGTCGACAACCTTCGCGCAGACCCTTCACGGGCCCGTCTCATTCTGGGCTGGGCTCCGAGTATTTCTTTTCAAGAACTAGTAAAGAGAATGATGGAGAGCGACCTAAAGCTAGCGGGCATCGTATCACCATGACGTGGCTTTTTGTAGGCCCGAGACTTTTGGCTGGTATAGGTCAGGTAACGAAGCGCTACGCAGACTTGACTGGTGGCGACTTTGTTGAGATGGGCCAGAGTCCTCCTTGTCCTCAGTATGACACTGGATTTGCTTTCGTGTTACCGTTTGAGCAACAACTTGATATAGTCGATAAATACAAAAAATTCTGTAAAAAGTTTATTTACATGACTATCTGCGAGACTGAGACTGTCCACCCTTTGTACGGGATACTTGTAGACCGATACAAGACGCTCTATGTCGCCTCTGAATTTTGTCAAAAAGTTTTTCAAAAACAATTTCCCCATGGAGACTGGAGGATCCTACATCTCCACGCACCATCTGTTCCGCAGAGTGTGCCATCTCACTCCTCTACCTATACCTTCTACACTATAGGAAACGTGAATGATCCCCGGAAGAATATCAAGGCTCTTATTCAGGCCCTTGAACATTGCCCAGATGCGCGGTTACTCATCAAGGCGACGTGTCTACAAGAGGTCAAAATTGACCACCCACGGGTAACGGTCATAAATGGCCTGATATCTGATGAGCAGATGGAGAATATACACAAGCACGGGCACTGTTACGTCAACTGCTCACACTCCGAGGGGGTCGGAATGGGGGCCGTAGAGGCTGCCATGAGAGGCAAGCCCGTGATCATCACTGACTACGGGGGCCTCAAGGAGTACGTAAGGACTCCTTTCGAGGTGAAGTGTGACCTGGGCCCTATTGGATTTGATGATTTTCTGTTTACTAAGGACCTTGTCTGGGGCCATCCAAGGTTTGATGATCTCGTCAATCACATGAAACACTGTTACGAGAATCGCATCACAAAATGGGTCCATCCTCACACCCTGGGGCTCATGGACTCCATCACAGACGAACTCTCAGGAGCCAGCCAGTAGTCGGCCAGGAAGATGACGATGGCCAGCACGAGGGAAGAGTTGAGCAGGAAACCATCCTGAGTATTTAGATACAGAATTGTATCATCAACAATCCCTATTCCGATTGGCTTCTTTACCACCTTGGTAAAGACGCGAACCAGGAGAAAGTTTATAAAGAGGGCCGTGGCTATAAGGTTCCAGGGACCCTCCATGTATTATTAGCACTTTTAAAATATAGGCCAGTCTCAGAATGTTTGACATTAAGCGCCTGGCACAGAGACTGAAGCTTCACAAGGTTGAAGGAACGGTGGTACACCATTGTGCCATTCTTGTGAAGATCCTTAGGGCCGAAGAGATAAAGGCTCGCATTGTTCACGGATACGCTATAACTCCTGGAGAGATATGCGAGCATTATTGGGTCCGTGTAGAACCCGAGGGCCTGGATATGGATATAGGATGGGAGGTGGCCTGCCTTCAATCTCCCGAGTTGTCTGATATGCGCATAGTTCTGGCGGAGGAGTTTCCAGAGGGACTGAAGGACAAGGATGGGAAAGAACCCGAGGTGCTCCGACAACCTCAGAACAAGGACCTTCTCGATCTCTGGGAGACTGACCCCAAGACTTTCTGGAACGAGGCCCCAAAAGGAGTAAAGAGTTTTCGCTAGACAAAGACTATCTTCTCAACGAGTTCAGGGGGGAGATCTTTCTTGACCCTGGAAAAAAACATCTCAAATACAGGATTCGAGTTCTTGATTTCTATGCGATCAAGAAACGCCTCCTCATCAGACCGCAGAGTATACAAGAGATTCACGAGTTGTGAACTCGTCTGAGGATTGAGAGCGCTAATCCCAACCCCCTTGAGGTTAAGAATCATAATCTCACGGAGGTTCTTTTCGCGAATAAAGTTTTCAACATTCTCGACGATGGGCTTGAGTCCTTTGGCGAACACCTCCGCCTCGGCGGGATTTTTAGGCTGCTTCTTCAGGTACTCATTGCCTAGGACCTCCACGTATAGGTACTTGCCCTCTGGGTAGAAGCGGAAGATTTCAGTCATTTGTGCTACTAATAATAGACTTGACCTTTTTAACAGAACTTTTTCGCAGTCAAGAGTAGAATGTTCCATGCCGTGCGTTTGTTCGGCGTGGCTTACGCGTCAGCATTGACCTTTGTTGCCGCGTGGCTCTTCTCGACCCTGCTGGATAAACTGACACCACAGCGTAGACAAGAGCACTCGCGTCTTCGGGCATTTCTTGAGATCTGTGCCCAGTTTGGCCTAATAGGTATAATAGGCTTCCTCAGCCGCGGCTTAATAAAGAAGATTCCTTTTCCTTTTGATGGCGCCTCTGGATATATACACTCGCAACTCAATGATCTCAGGACCCTGCCACTCTTCGTGTTCATCTTCATGTTCTTTCAGGTGAAGACCCAGGAGAAGATGCGGTTCCTGATGGGGAAAACTTGAAGCACTCCCAGAGATGGCTCGTTCGCTTGCTAATCTTTGAAAATTCATCAATTGTATAATTATCTCCCATGGAGCGGTTGCACCTGGCACAGATCGGACGTAGATTGTCTATGCTCAGGGTTCCGCCCTTACTCTCGGGAATATTATGGCCGACCTCGAAGGCAAAGGGGGTCATCATATTCTCACACCACGTCACAAGGCACTTGTGCTTGAAGTGCTTATCTCCGCACCAGAGCAGCCAGACCTGCTCTCGTAAGGCGCCAGGAATCTTAGCCTTCATACGCGTTAAAGACGACCATTCTTTAAATCTAAAATGGAGAATACTTGCCATTTTGTCGGAAGTCGCGGGCTTCTCAAGTCGTGCGATTTCCACTCGCATGAGCCCCGCTCGAGTTGGGCCCATGACTACCAGTACCTGATCGAGATGGTAAAGGGACCCAATATGTATAACGGGATGTCTATTTACCTCTGCACGGACATGGTTCCCTTCTTTTTCATTCAGATTTTACCAAAACTAAAACATAATTTTTTTATTGTTTCTGGAGACTCAGACGCCACTGTGCCGGGTGGCCATGTGGATATATGGCATGGAAAGTCATACCCCCTTGAAGAGGCGTTGTGTCGCGCACTCCTCGACAGCCCTCTGCTCATCAGGTGGTTTGCCCAAAATTGCATCTTAGAGCACCCCAAGATTCAGCAGATCCCTATAGGGCTCGACTATCATACGATAGCAAGCGATCCGAGCAAGTTCTGGCGGGCTCCTCACGAGGGCTATCTGCCGCGTCACCAAGAGGCCCTTCTCAGAAATGTCCGAGACTCTGCAGGGACGCGCATAAACAAGATATTCGCACACGTTTCCCTGACGGCGGCGCGTCAGGAGGCGCTCGACCAGATTCCAGCCGACTTGGTCGACATCAACACCACAACAATGCACAGAACCCAGGTCTGGGAAGAAATGGTCCGGTACAAGTTTGTCTTTTCTCCTTATGGAAACGGCCTGGACTGCCATCGGCACTGGGAACTCATGTGTCTTGGGTGCATACCCATCATGCAATCTATAGGTACGAATGAAATGTTCAAAGATTTACCCGTTCTCATGATTGACAAGTGGAGTGACCTAACGCGAGAGATGCTTGACTCCTTCAAACATGAAAAAATAAATTATAATAAACTTTTTCTAAAATATTGGGTCGACCAGTTTTCACCTCCGCCTAAAGATTTTGAACGAATAGTTTTTACATGAAGCCCGTGATCCTCGTGGCGAGCATAACACGTGACAATGAAAAACATTGGGAAAAGTTTGTGAATCAATTGAAGACGAGTATAATTCCTTTGAAAAATGAATTTAATTTTTTGTTTTCTCTTTACGAGAATGACTCTACAGACAGGACGAAGCATCTCATGGAGGACACTGACTGGTCTTTTTTTGAAGAGGTTGCTCTGACACGTGAAAACTTGGGCCTACCAAAGTACACAGGTGGAACGGATGCCGAACGCGTACAAAATCTAGCCTTGGCCCGAAACAAATGCCTAGAAGCCAGCGGCCTGTTTAAGAAGGCTGACTGGGTACTCATCGTAGACTCGGACGTGGAGTACACAACGGACATCTTTGAGAAGATCATTCGTCATGGAAATCTTGAGTGTGATATTTTCACTGGAATATGCCTGACAAAAGATACTCGGGTCCTCTACGACCATTGGGTCACGCGATACGTAGCGACTGACAGACACGCACCCAACTATGATCTGCAGACGGGTCTCAAAGAGATGTGGGCCACTTGCTCAGGTCTCGTACTTATGAGGGCCGAGGGGTTTCACAAGGGCGCGCGGTTTAGCCATATCAATCCTCACGATGGTGACCATGACAGCGAAATGGCTGTTATATGCCTCGAGTTCCGCAAGAGGGGCTACGGGCGCATCTGGGCCGATCACTCAATAAATCCTACTCATTATCAACCAAATCTTATTATGTTTGCTATTCATGCAGGGCCGGGTGCTGAGAAACTCGGAAAACACATCCGCGAGAGGGTCTGGCACACACACGATGTAGTGATAGTGGACGCACACTTTGCCCCAACTCGCGAGTATGTATTTGAATTGTATGATGACGAGATGCCCTCTTTGATACTCATAGCGAACCTGGCTGCAAACGACTCGCCTATTCTGAAGAACAAGCCCGGGCTCGTGCTTATTGATAAACTGACTGTGAATATGTGTGGAAACAATACAATAGAAACCGTGCGGCGCATTCAGCGGCGTGATCGCCAAGGCGAGATCATGCAGTTGAATGGGGACATAAATTATATGATTTACAAAGTAAACTTTTAGACGCTCCCAGCAGGGTTCGAACCTGCGACATTCAGATTAACAGTCTGACGCTCTACCGACTGAGCTATAGGAGCACGTGGAAAGGAGGTGGCCAACCTCACGGGATAGCTGCAGTTCTATCCCCTTTCCGGCCGTGTTTAACGAGGTGGCGCCCCCTCGAGACCTGTTTTCCGAAGATGAGAGAGCCTACCCCCCGTCTGACTTGTGTGAGACCAGCGGATCTACAATCCGATGCGCTACCACTGCGCCAAAGTCAGGTCGAACTTGGGGCGTCCCCCGGGGGTTTCCCTTAGAAACCCAGGCCGTTTTTTACGAGGTGGCTCCCCCCAGATGCGGTCCGAATCACTCGTCCCTACATCGTAAAGATCTTCTTCACCTGGCTTACCTGCGTTCGGCATCCTGGACAGCGCGGCCTGTCAGCCTGACGAGCACCCGACCTCGCCCAACAGGGCGTGCATACCACGTGACCACAAGGATCGATGAATAAGTCAACAAGACGTTCAGTACAAATAAAACAGGTAAAAGAGGCGTACCTTTCAGACATCGTGTTGGCCAGGACCCGCTGCATCTCGTTCACCTTCCCCATAAGTTCCCTACATTGTAGAGTCAGGGCCGAGGTGCCCTCATCAGACTCGTATTTGTCTAAAAGACTATCGACCATTGCCTTTAACCCCGGATCTGTGAAGCCATCAATAGTCGCACGAAGAAGTTTAACATCTTTAGACTTGTCTTCAAGTTCTGCCATCTTTGAAGAGAGCTCACGGCGTTTTCGAACATAGGCCGCCTTGAAAGTACTCAGGGTCTCCTCAAAGTCGGTCCACTCTCTAGAAAGCTCGCATGGTATAGGATTAAGGGTCGGTTCTGGCTCTTGCAGAAGGTTTTCAATCATGGACCTCGCATCCAGGTACGCAAAATTCATTCAGTAACAAAATAAAAATATCCTTAAGTTAATAATGAGCTTCAACAGTTCTCTGTCTTACAAGACGTATAACCTGGACAAGGTTCTTATTCTCTCGGCCGCCATACTTCTGATAATCTCGGCCCTGCAGGACTTTCTGGATCCCGTCAGGAGGACAAATCCGACGGTCATCATCCAGGCCCTTACCCGTCTGATCCTTGGCCTGTTTATGATTTACTTCTTCGCGACTGTACTTAAACAGTCTTGAATTATTTTATAAGTTAAGATTAATGGCTATCACAGCTGACGCGCTCATGGGAATCATTATTGGTCTAATGTTTTTCGCTCTGGGAGTGGCTACAGTGGCCATAGCCAACCGTGGGAAGCAGCAGACGGGTTTTGGCAAGGACTCAACTGGTGAACCCGTGACTACGACTGTCATAGTCAAGGACTATCCAAACATAGTATTTGGATCTATTTTCATAGTACTTTCAGTTACTATCCTGGCGATGACTGGAAGCGCGATTATGGCTTAGGAAAAAAAATGTTTAAAAAACTAAATGATGCACCTCATCGGACACCTCAGCGGCACAGTCATAACTGAAGCCACTGATCTCGAGGAGCGCATGGTTCAAGTTGCTCGAGACTGCAACCTGACCGTCGTCTCAAAGGCCTTTCACCAGTTCGAGCCGCAAGGGGCGACTGGCGTTCTGGTCCTGTCCGAGTCCCATTTCTCAGCACACACGTACCCGGAACACGGGCTCGTGTATGTTGATGTTTTCTGTTGTAGTCCAATGTTCGACCCTGACGTGTGTGCAGTGTATCTGGAGCGGCACCTAGGAGGTGAGATTCGCTACCAGAATATTAATCGAGCCATAGAATAATGAATACTCTTAGTAATAAGGCTCGGCACTACGGCCCCAAAGCAATTGAAATTTCTAAAATTTTTTTTGTGTTGGCGTTTGTGATACTGGCGATGACCAACCGCGATCAGAGATACCTCAAGAAGCAACCCATTAGGACCACATTTGAGATTTTATTTGCGGGTCTAGGAGGGGCGGTGTCCTTCATGTACGTTGCAAGGTCGCGGGGAGTGACTGATCCGCAACTATCTATGCTAGTTGCCGGGTCTTTCGTCGTTTTCGGAACCCTTCAGCTTCTCTTCGAGCTGGCTGGATTCAACGAAGTAAAAGTGGCCGAGTCAAATAAAGGCGCCAAAAAGTTTGAAGAACAGACGAAAAAGGCGACTAATAGTCTTGCGTTTAAGATATTGGTTGGTATTGCCATAATTTCGGGAATTCTTCTGTGCTTTGTGGCGAAAGACAGTCCCTTTACCCAAATAACACCTGTGCAATTTGGGTATGAGGCTCTAGCCATGGGTCTCGGTGCCGCCATTCCCACTATAATGGTGACGCTTGACAGAGGGGGAAGTGCTCGAAACGTATTAATTAATTTTTTCGCACAATTTTTCATGTTCGGTGTCGTAGCTCATCCATTCCTTCAATACTCTGGAATGTATCGCCATCTATTTACTGCGTCCCAAGGAAACGTATAGAAGGGTGTAGGCGCCAATCAAGGCCTGGGGTTGGCGGATCTACGGGGATGGGCCGCGGGACCCCTGGAGCCCACGCATACATATCATGGGGAACCAACTGGGTATAGGGACTCACGTTCTTGTACAGGAGCACAAGCGCCAACACAATGAGGAGAATGAGCAGTGGCGTCATTTAGTACTTACAAATATTAGTTTCGACTCCAAGAACCTTGATCGTTCTTGGGGCCGAAGCCCGTCCCCGGTATTGCCGGTTAATTGTACTTGAACATTTAATTGCTAAAAGCGAGACCGCCCATGCCAGACTGGATGCGCAGGATGTTGTAGTTCACCGCGAACAGCTTCTGCTGGGGAGCAGCGCCGGAGATGCCGCCCGCCTTGATCGACACTGCCACCTGGGCGTTATCGATACGCGAGAAGTTGCAGGTGCCGGTGGGCTGGTGCTCCTCGGGCTGCAGGGCGAAGGAATACACGTAGATGCCTGGGTAAGGGCAGCCAGAGTGGTACACGAAGGGCTGGTACTGGTTGAAGTACTTGCCCAGCTGCTCCTTGAAACGGTCCTGGCCGTTGAGGATAATCTTGAACTGATTGAGCGGGCCAGTCTCATACATGGTATCGATGTAACGCGCACCAGAGGCGCTCGAAGGGTAGCCCTCCTCAACCCAGGAGAAGGTGTTGGCCTGGCCCTGGGTAAGCATACCAGTCGTGCCCGTTATCAGGCCCACATCGGCACGGGGAGGGAGGCCGCCAGGTCCGTTAAAGTACAGGTGGGGCACGCCAGACAGGTGGGGCAGAATGAAGTTGTTGGAGTTGACATAGACTGCGGTGTTCACCGTCACCTGCACGTTCTGCGTGCCAGTCGAGAAGTTCCACAGGGCGTTGAGGTTGGCCGTGGTGGAGGCGTTGGGGTTTACGTAGCACCACACGAACTCCTTCACTGGGTGGTTGAAGGACAGGCGAATCAGCTGGAAGGTGTCGTAGGTGGCGGTCGTGGAGTCACCGCCAGTGTGCTGGACCTGCTCGATCAGGTACTCGTGGCCCTTCTGGGCGAAGCGGCGACGCTCCTCAGTGTCAAGGTACACATAGTTGGCCCAGACCTGGAAATCGGTGCTGAAGTAGGATGTGTAGTAGGAAGTCAGGTCGAAATCAAGGCGGACCTCGTGGTACTGCAGGGCAATCAGGGGCAGGTACAGGCCAGGGTTGCGGTTGAAGAAGAACAGCAGAGGCAGGTACACGCGGGGCTGGTTACCGTTGATATTGGTACCGAGAACGGCGCTCACCTGAGCAGAGGTCGAGACCATCTTGCCCCAGCAGTACTTGTCGGACTCGTTGAGGAAAACCTCAGCATACAGGCGCCACCAGGTCTGGTAGTGCTTGTCGATGCGCTGGCCACCGATGGTCATCTCGATATCGGCCAGGGCGCGCTCGGCGATCCAGCACGTGTCGAACACGTTGTTGTTTGAGGTCGTGTTGGCTGTAATTGGGAGCAGGCTCACATACATGTTGCCGACCAGGTCGCCGTTGCGGGCAATGGTCACGGACACACGGCCAGAGTTGGTCGTGGTACCGTTGACGGTCTGCTGGATGTTCTCCATCGCGAAGTTCGTGTGGCGCTTGTACACCGCCTGGAAGAAAGTCACCTTGGGCTGACCCGTCAGATACACATCCTGGGCGCCATAAGCTACGAGCTGCATAAGTCCACCGGCCATTTTGATATACCCCAAGAAAAAAATTGGCGACCAAAAAGCGCCCTGGGAAAAAATATTTGAACATGACAAGAATGTCAACACCTGCGGCTGCAGCCAATCAGGCCCTGGCGGCCAATCAGGCCCTGGCCAAAATGCCAAACAGTCCTCCTGTGAACGCCGCCAAGACTGCTAATAAGGCCGTAGTGAACGCCGCGGTCCAAGTGGCCAATGCTCAGGCCAAGGCTGTGAATGCTGCGGCCAACGCAACCACCGCACCGAACAAAGCCAACGCGGCCAATGTCCAGAAGGCCCTGAATGCAGTCAACCGCACCATGAAGAATCTTCAGAACATGCGAGCCAAGGCGGCCAACGCCAACAAGAACGTAGTTCGTTCTATCCTGAATAACAATGCGGCAAATCCTTCCATGTAAATTCCTGGACACTAGTAAATGTCTCAGCGTGCCAAGCCACCAGTGAAGCGCCCACCCCCACCCCCAGTAGAGGAGGAAGAGGAGGAAGAGGAGTTGGACGAGTTCGATGAGGAGGAGGAGGAGTTTGGCGAGGCTGACCTCATGGATGCCCTGGGGTCCTGGTTCACGACCGAGGATGGCGAGACAGTGGCCAGCGCCATGGCTGGCGTCAAGACGGCCCTGGAAATGCAGAACAAAATTCTAATTAAGATTCTGAGTGCCATGACCAAATCCTCGCCTCCGCCGCCTCCTGTTGTAGAGGAGGACATCCCCGCTTAAAAATATCTTGACCTTTCTTACAAATGGAGAGTGTCCACACAATCGATCGCACAACTCCTGAACAAACTCACGAGATCCGAATGGAACTCCACCATTCGGATGTTTTGAACATGGGTCCTGAAGATCTGAATACCTTTGTGGCCTATCTGGAAAACCAGATGTGTCTCAACGCCAAGGGAGATACGTACGTTCCTTGGCAAAATGGGATTCGCGTCTTTGGCTTCGAAGATGGAAATATTAAAAATGTAAATTTGGACACTCTTGCTGAGCAGCGCCGCCGCTTCGTATCCGTCTGTTCTGATATGTATCACCATGCGGGCCAACTCAAGATCCGTGAGGAGCCCAGCCGCGATCTCACAGGCAATGAGTTCACTATGGCCCAGCGAATTACGAGACTTATTGAGACTGTAGATGATACTTACGAGATGATCTTCAGGTGGGTTCGCACCTACGAGAGGATCAATCATCCGACTTATGTTCCCATCAAGGGAGATATGGAATCGGAGATCTTCAGGTGCCAGACGATGGACAACGGCGACGCTGAAAAGGATACTACTAGCGCATTTCAGAAGTTTCTTTTGTACCTGCTCGACCAGACCTACAAGCTGAAGATGCGCAGATACGGTGACTATTGCTGCAAGCAGATTGCGACCGAAGATGGTCACTTGACCAAGGCATGGAAGACGGTCCTCGAGATCAAGGATTTTGTGTATCTGTATTCGCAGAAAGAGGAAAAGTATGATATGTGGAAGAACATGACGAGCAAGGGCAGCATCGTCACGGATACTATTCGCCACCTGACCAACTGCAAAGACCTGCAGTTCCCGGCCATCAAGAAGAACCGCAACGTTTGGTCTTTCAAGAATGGAATTTTTGTTGGAAAGTTTCTGACGGAGGACACCAAGAACTCGCGCCCCATCTACGAGACTCGCTTCTACCCATACACCTCCGACGAGTTCAAGCACCTTGACCCGACTATCGTATCCTCCAAGTACTTTGACCTCGAGTTCAATCCAGACAATATCGACATGGTTGACTGGTATGATATCGAGACACCCCATATGCAGTCGGTTATGGACTACCAAGAGTTTTCGGAGGATGTCTGCAGATGGCTCTACGTCTTCTGCGGTCGGCTTTGCTTCCCTATCAATGAGATGGACTCGTGGCAGGTGATCCCCTTCCTCAAGGGTATCGCACGGTCAGGCAAGTCAACAATCATCACAAAGATTTGTAAAAAGTTTTATGAAGGCCACGATGTCCGCACTCTCTCAAACAATATTGAAAAGAAGTTTGGTCTTGAGAGCATCCACGAAGGTTTCATGTTTATTAGCCCTGAGATCAAGGGTGATATGGCCCTGGAGCAGTCTGAGTTCCAGTCCTTAGTCAGTGGGGAGGATATGAGCATTGCCCGCAAGAACAAGACGGCCGTGAGTCTGACTTGGACCGTGCCTGGGATTTTAGCAGGAAACGAGGTCCCACACTGGAAGGACAACTCGGGGTCTGTCCTGCGTCGCCTCGTCACCTGGAACTTTGGCCGGCAGGTGGCCGAAGCGGACCCCCACCTTGACGAGAAACTCGATCTTGAATTGGGCGCGATTCTGTGCAAGTGCGTACGGGCCTATATTGAGTATTCGCAAAAGTACAGCGATCAGGACATTTGGAACGTGGTCCCCAAGTACTTCCTGGATATTCAGAATCAGGTGGCGATGGTGACCAACACGCTCCAGCACTTTCTGGCCAGCGAAAAGGTCACTTACGGCAAGAATCTATTCTGCCCTCAGAAGCAGTTCGTCACGAGCTTCAACCAGCACTGCCAAGAGAACAACTTGGGTCGCCCACGCTTCAACCCTGACTTTTACGCAGGTCCGTTCAGTACTCGCAAACTCGAGGTTCGTACCGAGACGCGCACCTGGCGCGACCAGGTATTGGCCTCCCAACCATTCGTGTTTGGGTGTGACCTGGCCCAGGATTTAAATACCGTTATGTAGTAGAATGCAGACGGCCCGAGCTGCCGGTATCATAGGCCGCGCCCTTCTGGCCCGAAGGCCCAGAAAGTCAGAGTACGTAAATAAGTTTAACAAATATGACTATGCGCTCACAAGACCCACAGTCACCACCACGACCCTCACTGTCCAGTTCCCCTTTAAGGATGTCTCGGCCGAGCCCCTCCCGCCTGGAGTCAAAGAACTTGCGGGATATCAGGCGACTGGAAAGCTGCCCATAGTCCGCCGCGTCAAGAACCGCAATACCCTCCTTGGAGCGAACAAGGTTGGCGCCGTCAAGCGATGGGCCTTTCAGATAGACTTCAAGGCTCCCAACTCAACCGCCTATGTGACGCACTACGATAAAGGACAAATCCAGATCACATGCACTGGCCCGCATGAACAGGTCCTGCGCTTCCTTCATAAGCACATGTACCCGGGCATCTGGAACCAGCCAGTGACCATCAACAAGATTGATACTAAGATGAATGTGAATCGGGCTATAAAACTCGACGGGCTGCTGTCTGAAATAGTGAACAAGATTCCCTCGGCCAAGTGTCTCGCCACGTATGAGCCCGAGATATTCTCGGGCCTCCAGATCAAGTGGAAGGAGTCGCCCGTGCTAAGTATGAAAATATTTACAAATGGAGCAATGCTCACCATAGGGCTGAAGAAGTTCGAGGACGTGGGCCTCTCGGCCAGAGTCTTCGAGAGTTTCTTCAAGAAATACGGCGTAGATCCCCAGGCAGTCTTTAAGTACGCAAGAGGGGGCGGCTATGAGGGAATCGCCAAGCCGGCCATCCCTATGCGCAAGAATCTTGGTGCCAAAAAGGCCAGGATGCTCAATGCGCGTTACGCCCTTGCCCGAGGTTACAACAATACCCGTAACGGGTTCTATGTACGTCCTGGCCCGAATGGTCAGCCTCGATTTTATCCTATGGTGGCGAACTTGAAGCTCATCAAGACAAAGACTCTCCGAGCCTACGCGAATGCAGGTGTTGCCGTGCCCCCCTCTGTTAGAAACCTTTTGGGTCTTACGGAAGGGGCGACCCCCGCAGCCAAGACCGAGGGCCGCCGCGCACCTTCATTCAACTCCGTGAAGAACGGATTCTACGTCAAACCAGGAGCTGGCGGGGCGCCCTATTTCTACAAGATGCCCAAGGGGATCAGGGAAGCCCGAAAGACGGTCGTCGCGGCGTACCAAAAAGCAGGTGTGCGGATTCCATCCACAGTCAAGGCCTTGTTTGAGTTGGAGGCGAGTCCAGAAGTAGTGCACTTGAAAAAGACGCACTATGTAAACACAAATGCCAAAGGTACATTGCGCATCAACGGCAAGCAGTACGATAGGTACACGCGCGAGGAGCTTCTGAGGGTCGCACGCAATCTCAATATCGCTTCAGTCTCCAACAAAATGAAGTTGGAAAATATTGCAAAAGAAATCAAGGGAACCGTCAAGAACTTCTTCAACCGCCCAGACCTCGTGGTGAATGGGCAGCCTGTAGTTTTCCTACCCAACGGACGCGTCAAGCGCGGAAATCGCCCCCGACAGTGGGCCACCATAGGTCCTGCCGAGCAGAACGCCCTGGCCAAGGCTTACCTGCCTAACTCGAACTATACGCAATGGCTAGGTCTTCTTCCGAAGAATAAATATACGGCTCTTTTGGCTCACAAGGGGGAGAAGAAGGTTGAGGCAGTGAACAGCGCCAAGTCAAGTTCTGCTTCTAGTTCAGTATCAACTCCCAATAATCTGAACTTTGAGATGGCACTTATTGCTTCGGGGGCGCTTGGAAATAACGCACGAAATAACAACGTAAACTCTCTAGAGAAGATACTTAAGGGCCTGCCCAGGGGAGCCAGAGGCCGCGCGCTCAAACCAAACGTGAACCGGGCCATCAAGAATTTCAAGAATCAAGTGCTCCGCAGGAATCAGTTGGCCAACGTCAAGGCTAAATATCTAGCCTCTATCAAGGTTCCCAATTGGCTACCATCTAACAAGGTCCAGGGATATAAGAACTATCTGATAAGTGTGGCAACAACCCCTAATAACAAGGGCAAGTTCCTCGCAAAGAAGGATGTGGCCCAGAGGATGAAGACATGGCTCGGCCTTCATATAAGTCAGAATGCTCGCGCTGCATACAACACCGAGAACATGACAACTGGAGAAATAACGCGAGTACCCGCATACAATCCGCCCAAGATACGAACACCCAACGTAAACAGCCCATACTTAAAGAGACTCGGGGCCCCGCGCGCCCCTCGTGCGGCCCCAAAACCCAGGAATGCCAAGGACCCGAGGGAGAACAAGGCGTATGCCCTCCCGCGGAACAGTGAAGCAGTCGAGAATCTGGCAGAAGCTATATCCAACTTGGGACTAGGAATTGGCTCATCTAACAAGTACTCGTGGAAATATCTGAAAAATCGAGGTATAAATAACAAGTTTAAGAATTTGTGGCTAAGGAACGTGGCATCCCCAGTCAATTTTAACTCACTCAAAACAGCCAAGGCCCGGGCCAACTACATAGCGGCTCGGAAGAATACTTTGAATAAGAATGCCATCAAGGCGCTACGGGCCCGAAAAGCGGCTGCTAATAAGGCTAATCAGAACCGCCGAGCGGCTAAGAAAGGCAATTAAGCAAGTCAAACACCTTGTGCATAAGCGCAAAGAGCTTATCACGGTCGCCGATATCCTTAGGGTTGACAATTTCAAACTCCACATGCCATGTTGAGTCCTCGTCAGAGTCCTTGTCGTCAGGATCTCCCTGCATCTGGGTCATATCTATACTCAAGTTCTTGCGAACAAATGACCACCGCGTCTTGGTTTTCACACTCGTCATCTCTTCATCATCCTGCTCGTAGGGCTTCTCCTTTGACACACCGAGCCTAATATCAAAGGGCTTATTTTCGATCTCAAAATCCAATGCTTCAATCTTGGTCTTGATTACAGCAACCGACTCATCAGTAGCCTCATCTACAGTGATTCGCTTGTTCTTATCTCCATAGTATACCGTGTATGTCCCTTTGCTGGTCGACTCCCAGCCGTCGTACTTGCCCAGAGCCTTCAGAAGGCGCTCAAATGCCTCCTGGCCTACATTGGTATCAAATTTCTGAGCCGTCTTGCGACCGAGACGGAACTCAATCTCGACATCAGGCTCTTGGGCCCACTTTCTGATAACAGGACTCCAACTGTCGTACAGACGACGTGCGGTTTCCATTTTAAAGTTTAAACGTTCGTCTCTTTTATGCGGGGACTGCCCAATATTGGAGCGACATGCTACTTCAACACCGCCGTTCAGTGCCTTGCCCACGTGCCCTACTTGACGAATACCCTGCTGAGGACTCCATACAATGGCCATTGTGTCTTAACTCGCGAGTTTAGTCGCCTTGTGTACGATTTGTGGTCTGAAGATGGACAGCCAGACCCCCGCCCCCTGCTCCTTGCGTTCAGAACACGATTTCCTTCGTTCGACCCAGGTCAACACGACGCACAGGAAGCTTTTCTGTGTCTCGTGGATGCTTTGGAAAACTCTTTAGGAAAAGAATTTATTAAAAAAATATTTACAGGGAGAGAAACTCAGGTGACGGAGTGGTCTTGCGGAAAATCAGAACGCACAGAGGACTTTGTCACCGTGGTTTTCTCATTCACTGAGCCTTGTGAAGTGACTCTTGAGGGCCTCATGAAGGCTCGCGAAAAACCTGTTGAAATTTCAGGCTACAAAGACAATTCTGGAAAGGAACACGATGCATGCGTCACGACCAAGGTGACCGAGTGGCCCCAGATCGCCACCTTTACCTTTGCGTGCTATACTGGCCACAAGCCCATAATTATTCTTCCCGAAGAATTTGAAGGCCGGCAGCTCTTTGCGGCCGTTCTGCACGTAGGAGGGCCCCACGGCGGCCACTATGCACTGGCTGTTCGGTTTAACGGGGATTGGTATATAAAGGACGATGGGGCGGTTTCAAAAATAGACAAGGCTCCTAGACGAGGCGCGTTTTACATGGCTCTCTATAGATTACAAAACTCTTGAAATTGTATATTCTCTCTTAAGTTGATCAGCGTTCTAAAAAAAGTTCTTCGGTTGTTGGCGTGCTTCTTGTCGGTCCTGATTTTTTCAACATACCATCCCAGTTGGCCGTAGCCGCACTCTACTATCGTACCGTCAGGGTATCTTGGACCTGTGTGTAGGTCGGCTTCCTTGTACAGACGGCCTCTTTCTTGGACATTGAGCTCACCACCCTTACTTATCTCAAAGTCTATCGTTATCCTGGCCCGCGGCTTCCACTTGAAGAGCGTCTCGTGAGTCCCCATGCGCACTGGCTCATTGACTGGCGTGAAGACAAGACCATCCGTCTCCCACGGAAAGGAATCCAGATCTGGCAAGGAGCCAGGGAACGGCGACATCTCTTTGACTCGAATCTCGAACGGGTCTTTTGAAGATTTTATGACAGACTTGAGGAGCGCTTTGGCCGCCGCAAGGCGCTTATCTAGCGGTTCCTTGCGAACATCCACACCTTTCGCACAGATGGCGTCGTAAATGAGAAAGACTGGTCGAGCCGTAGGATCACGGGGTCGGACCAACTCACCATCTAGGACCGTGCCCCGAGGTATCATAGTACTAAAGGGGAATATCTCAAAAGCCCGGTTTACCAGACACGTGAAACGCCTCCCTTCAATCTCAAGACTCAGCAGGAGGTGCCGAACCCCATCTGTCTTTTCACAGACATAGTAGGGCCTTTTTTTGAACTCCACAAAGTGGCGCCGCTCTATAGAGACGGGCTGCGGACCTGGGAATCGCTCCGGATCTGGCGATTCCCAGGTCTGTTGAATAAAATTTTTAATTTGTGTGTCCATTGTTGTTTTAGTGTTCAAAGTTTCTAAGCCTCCATACGCACGCCAGCAGTCTCAAGGATGTTTCCTACGCACTCGTGCACGAAATGACAGATGACTGTTGCGGATGTTACTGCACCTATCTTGATTCCTAGCCCCTGTAGGACACGGAACATACTTTCATCGCCGGGAAGCTTCACGGGAACCTTCTCACCCCTAAGCTTCTTATCAACTGGCTTTCCATCCATTGCCCAGACCCGAGCCTCAGTACTCGTGACTTCGTAGAGAGAGTCCGCAAGCTTGCGTCCTACGGCCGTATCAAACTCGAGCCCGCGCTGGTTCGCAGGCTCGGTCGAATCAGCCTTGGTCTTCTTGGCAAACATGTCCCAGTTGATACCCTCCTTGACTGCAGGAAAGACGAGAACCTGAAGGTTCTTATCAAATGGAGCGATAGCCTTGTGAATTGACGCCTCATCGAGGTTCGTGCCATACTCCAACCAGATGATGCGCTCACCAGTCTTGATGAGTCGAGGGAGGCCAGCCTTGTCTGGCACGAAGGAGATGTCCAGATGAATCCCCTTAATCATACAATTCATATGAATATTCATCATCGTGTGGAGTGTCGTCGCGCTGATTGACTTGTTCTTCGTGACGGCACACACATGGATAACCGTCATTGTAAATATTATGTCGGCTCTTTTTAACTATGAAATCTGCCCGCACCTTGGCCCTAGAGGCGACAGTTGTCGGGTTTTTCCTTGTAGTAATGTTTAAACTCGTGAGTTTTTTGAGGCAGGGCCTGATTCTGACCCTATTTTTAACAGGAGCGTTTTTCCACCTGACTTGTGAGGCTACAGGTCTGAATGCTTGGTATGCGAGGAATTACTTCCACTAGACCGCCTGCAAGCGCGCGTCCAAGGTCCCATGGAAGCGGATGTTGCCTACGTGGCCAAGGGTCGTCGTCACGTCCGCAAAGATCTGGCCGTCCATCTGCTGCCAACGGCGGCAGAAGGCGTAGTCCTCTGAGAGGTACCGACGGCTCACAGGGTCGATCATACAGTCGAAGCATGCGTGATACTCCTCAAGGTCGCGGTTCTGGTGGTCATTCACGCACTGAAGCTCGGGATACTTAGCCTCCATCTTAGTAAACACATCGCGCTTGATACACATGAAGCCAGTCGGGCCATCTAGTACCTCTACAAATCCATTACGGACAGGGCTATTTGCAAACTTGAAATTCATCACGAGGCTCGAACCCATCTTGTTCGGATCCTTGGTCTCGCCCGCCTTGACGCCATTCTCGACCTGGTCCCACATGATGCACTTCTTGGGGTAGCAGGCAGCAGAGATGTCATGGCCCGACTCTATGAGGCGCACGACCGACTCGGGATCGAAGTGAACATCGGCATCGATGAAGAGAAAGTGAGTCGCCTGAGTCTTCTGCATGAAACGAGCTACGGCTAGGTTGCGCGCGCGGTGGACAAGGGACTCGTTCTCGGTCGTGTCGAGCATCATCTGGATGCCCTTTGTCGCGCAAAGACGCTGAAGACGCAGGACAGACTCGGCATATGGAGCCAGGCAGATTCCGCCATAACAAGGTGTGCTTACAAACAGTAGTACAGACATTGATTAACTAGGTTCCTATATGTTTAAGTATGAGCGCTTCTAGCTTAGTGATGGTCGGAACGCTAACTTCTCCTATCGCCGCCAACTCTTGCTTCGTCACACCCCAGGGCTTGTTGAGCATCATGTACATAACCGTCGCTGCGACCGCCTTGGGTGTTCGACCCTGTAGATGCGGACAATCCTCCAAATCCCTGCACCGCGCCGCCAACTTGCATCTGGTCCTCCCGCGCTCTGGCTCTGGGACCGCCGTCACGGAGTTGAAGAAGCGAGGGATCAGGTCGGCCGGAGTCGTCACTATGACCTTGTGGTCAGGGTTTTGCTCCAGAAAAGTTTCGGTCGTTCGGGCCATATCTCTGACTGGAATATTGAACGCCGCCGCAATCTCTTGCGTTGTCCGCGATAGCCCCGCCTCCTTGCACGCCTGGAAGATGCAGTTGGCCTTGACTCCTACCCGAACCGCTCCTCTTGTCAGTGTTTCTTCGCTAAAGTGCTTGTACTTGATCTTGGCGCTGTACATGATGCTGTCGGGCAGCTTCAGCACGTCCTTGCCTATTCTGTCCATCTCTGCATATGAGTGAAAAAGACTGCGGTCCTTGTGATTCATGGAAAGATGAAAGTTTATCCGGGCTAGCCGCTTGTTGGCGTAAGTTCCAGACGGACGGACAGTCATGATAGTGCCAGTATTCCAGCCCTCACTGAAATGGTCAAGATTGGTTGGCGCCCCCACTCGTGAAGGATCTGAGACGGCGCCGTCTGCATCCATCCCTCCTCGCCACTCAGGCTCATCTGATACAAAGACGTCATCGGTCCTACCGCACTCTAGACACACGGGCATATTATCATCATTGAAACTCTTCACTCCACCACATTCGCACTCCCACTGGCTTCTGGTCTTGAGAGATTCTTCAGGAGGAGAACCTCTCGCCATATCGAGACACTCCCATATGCGGTCCATCTCATTGGGCTCGGCCACTGGCGCCACCTGGCGAGTCACAGACGTATGTATCGTCTCACACGTTTCGCAAACTGGGTGACCATCATAGTTGAACCAACACATACCCTTGCATTCTCCACAGATCTGCATTTTGTGCTTTTGGAAAAATACGTCCGCGTCACGCCCTTGGACAAAAAACCTGTTTTTCTAGTAATGGACTATCTCCTTACAGGAATTGTTGTCGCTCTCATCTGCCTTGCCGCGTGGCTGTTCTACAAGCGCTGGGTAGGCCGATACAAGTCGGCGCCCGCACCCGAGGATTATGAGGAGGATTATGAGGAGGATGTAGTCCCAGTGGCCCAGGCCGCCGCCGCCGACCCGCCAGTCAAGATAGAGACCATACCAGAGCCAGGGACAAGTGATGAAAAATAAGTTCTGAGTTATTAATAGATGTATGTCCCTGGACGTCAGTCAGCTTATACATGGTACGGAACAAGGCGCCCGGAAGAATACAAATTAAGTTTTAAAAAGTTTATCGGAGGCGCGATGAAGCTGGCCGGACCTCTCATGTCAATGACTCCTATGGGTAGATTGGCGGGGTTGGCTGGTGGAGCGATGGGTGCACTCAGCGGAGGTGGTGGAGGTGGCCTTTTAGCAGGTGGTCTTGGCGCAGCTGCTGGATTTGCCGCGGGACGCATGGGCGGAGGAGGCGGCGGAGGAGGAATGATGGGAGGAATGGGTGCCCCAGGGGGGTCCAGCGGCGGCGGACAGGCTGGAGGTTCTGGTCCTATAACCATCAATAATCCCCCAGTGAAGGTAAATATTCAGATTTCTGGAAAGGATATGGCCGCCTCTTCGGGAGTCTTTGCAGAGGAGATTGGTGTCCCTGGAATGACGAATAACACTATGGGCGGTGACGGCGGCGGCGGGGATGACGGCGGAGGCGGCGGCGGAGGCGGAGGCGGAGGCGGCGGGGATGACGGCGGAGGCGGAGGCGGCCTCTTTGGTGGCGGCGGCGGCGGTTCAGGTAAAGACACAAGTACGAGAGCATCTCGCAGAGCGGATCGCAAGGCAGCCGCGGCGCCTGGAAGGGCGCCACCTGCAAAAAGTGGCGGCTTCGGTGGGCGGCGGAGGTATACTGAGGAGTTTTCGGGCAGCAGTTTAATACCGATGCTCGAAGAGTCCGACGCGCCTCTTCTCACTTTTGCTTTAGTATCTATTCTAATTTCACTTCTTTGCAATTGATTTATTGTACTCCTCTAACCAGGCCTCTGGGAACATCTTCGGGGCGTCTTCCAGCTTAGCCTGAGGAGCACCCGTCTTCTTGGCATAGTTGTTATAACCGACGAGCCAACTGGCCATGACCTTCACCATGACATCAGGCGGCGACTTTTCATCTATTGGCTTGCCTGCCCCAATAGTTCGAAGTTGCATCATCATGAGTTCCTTGTATTCCTTGTCGGCTTTCGCATCGTAGTAGCCCTCGATAACAACTGGCTTTATGAGCAAAAACAAAATTATGACTATGGCGACAATCAGCGCCAGCTTCATTTACAAAAAGTGGATATTTTTTTCATAAAAGAAATCTCCTGAGGGTCTGCTTCGTTTAGAAGCAGTGCGTAATACTCGACAAACTCGGGTTCTAGCCCATATTTGCGCTTCAGAGCCTCTACTTTTTTGCGTTTCATGCACTCGTTCTGAAACTTTGTCCACATTGAACCCGGCCGGAGCTTCTTCAAGGACTTTTTGACTAAAAAGGCGGGCTTGAATATAGCCAGGGCTGCAAAGTAGGCCAGCAGGTCCCACGACTGTTCTCGATACATTCTATCATCAATGATATCGACATCCGTCATGTCCTCCGCCAGTTCAGCAATCTGATCTAGACTAAGGTCTGCATCTGGATAGTTTTCTTGGACCATTGCCCATGAAAATCCATGCTCGTGTATACACTTTGGAGCGTGACCCTTGACTCCCTTACAGAATATAACCTCGAGGTCCTTTCGGGGTTCTTGGAAAAAGTCTCTGGAGTCTGAGCAAAACTCGAGCTCTTGTAACACGTACCGCACGGACCCTTTTGCCTCCTCGGCCAACTTTTGTAACCGCTTCTCATCCGTCCCAGGTTTTAGAAAATTAATTATTTTTATTATTTTTTCAGGTGTGGGGACTGGATACTCGTGGTTGAGAACAGGGAAAGGAAGCTTGATGGGAGATCGGGCCGTAATAAACATCTGGGCCCGTGAAGGACTCCCCTGCAGTTCACGAAGGCCAACCAGGTCTTTCAGAGACTCAAAACTATCCATTATAACTGCCTGATCACTCGATCTCATGCGAGCCATGAAATCGAGAGTGGACTGTTTAGAACGCAGGATGTCTTCCGTCAGGTGAACACCTCCCGTATTCTCAGCCAACCAGGTCTTGCCTATACCCTCGGGACCCCATACGCAGATGACTTCGGCACTCGCGAAATCTTGAGCAGGTTTTTTAACATCTCGAGTCTTAAGAAAGCGGTCCATGGATGATGATTCTCTTACTCGTCAACTCTTAAATATGATACTTGAAAATAACGCATTTATGCCTTATATCATAGGTTGGATGGCGTTTAACGTCCTGACTTTGGCCCTCGTGATTTATATCTCTATACGTATTAGCCTGAAACCATGCAGGTGATTCTAAAAAAGGATCGCGACGGCACGCACAAGTTCGTAGCGGAAGTGCCCACGGTAGGTGGACGCTCCAAGAGTGTTCACTTTGGCCGCAAGGGCTACTCGGATTACACCAAGCACGCGGACCCACGCCGAATGGAGCGGTACCTTACAAGGCACCGAAAGCGAGAAAACTGGACAAGAGCCGGAAGATACACGGCTGGCTTCTGGTCTCGATGGCTCTTGTGGTCCAGGCCGAGCTTCAAGGCTGCTCTTAAGCAGACCGAGAAAGTACTTGGCCAACGTATTATTTTCCGTGTAAAGTAATAATGAGCAACGCGAGTGTTCCTATGTCTGTTCAGGTGACGTTTATGGGTGGAGCCATTGCGAGCCTGATCCTTGTTATCCTGTCTTCTATGGGAATATCCAAGGCGCGCAAGTGCAAGCAGAATAAGGGCGGTGGCTACATCCTGATGGTCTTAGGTCTGGTTGCACAGATACTTATTTTATTGTATTTCATGATGTCTTATCTAAAGGCGACAGGGAAAATCGCAGGCATCCAGGCCGCCGCAATGTCCAAGTTTGCCCCTCGGCCAGCCGCTGCAGTTGTGAGCAACTCGGCCGTGTAATTTTTTTAGTAGACCATAATAATGAGTTCCTTACCAGCCCTCTTCATGTCTTGGCTCGCGGCGGTACCTACGAGTTTTGGGGCTGGCTGGCTCCTCTCTCAGGGAAAACCAGCGTCGGTTGCGCTCATATTTCTATTGTCCCTTGGGATATCGATGGATATAGCAAACCGAGCAGGTCTTGAGAAGGGAATGTTTTACGGACTTGCTGGCCTAATGGCAGCCATCCTGACGGTTGTTTCTTATACGCCGTGGATGGTGGCTCTCAAGAAGGACCCCAAGAGTGCAGGTGCCAAGGCACTTCCTATCTCAGGTCTTCTTTTCGCTGTAGTGACTCTGGCGTTTTCAGTTGGTTTCGGATTCATGAAACAAAAGGAGGGTGGGCTTCAGGGAGGTCTCATTACACTTATGTACGTATTCGTATCTGGATCTATGGGATATAGCGGAGCGCAGGCCAAGACAAACCCCTCGGCCAAAGGCAATACAATTTACATGCTTGGTCTTCTAGTTCTTCTTACTATGTTCGATGTATCTGGGGCGTTGAGGGCGAAGAACGCCGCCTTACAGGGGAATTCTCAAAAAATAGAAAACTTAAAGGCCCACGGAGAAGAGGTTGTTATTAATGAAAATACAGGAGCAATCGGCACAGTCGGTAAAGCGAATCTCGCCGCCGCCAAGAAAAAACTAGAGGCGGCTTAGTTAGACGCCAAAGAACTCACCGTCTGACTCAGGCGGTGCATCGCCTCTGGGGTCCTGGTCACGTCGTAATTCATAGTGTGGGCCGGGCCGATGCCCATTGAGCCCGCCTCGGCGAAGGCGTCCTGGTTCGCACCCATATACACAAAAGTCCAGCCGTCCTTGGTCTTCTGCTCGACCAGATCCTTGATGTGGGCCTTGGTATATGTCTTGGAGGCGTTCTCAAGACCGTCCGTGAAGATTACCACAACGCCTGGGTCAGTACTCGCCTTGAGTAACTGACCCAGGGCATCCAAAAGGGCCGTTGACCCGCGAGGCTTGTACGTCTCGCGGGTGAGCGGTTGAACATCTCCCATCTTGAGGGCCTCATATGAAACTTGGTACTCGTGATCGAACTGAACCAGGGTCAGCTTAGCCTCTGGGTCCTGGCCCTTCACAAAGGCGTTGAAACCGCCAAGCACGTCATCCCAGCACGACTCCATAGAACCCGAGCGATCGAGGAGGAAGGTTACTATCGCCATTTGTATTTTTTTGACTGCTAGCTTTAGATGGAGTTCCTCACTAGGACACAGACCCAAAATTTCCTGGCCGCGGACCCAGACGGCTTTATTGCCCGTCTCGGGCCTTATGACCTTGCCGCTAGGCACTGTAGGTCTTGCGAGGAGTACAAGGCTCTGGCCGTCAACTCTGCGAGTGCATGGAATCCAGAGGAGAAGGACCAACTTTGGCGTCAGGCCCAGATAGCCCAGGAGTTTCTTGAGACGACCATCTATTCAGGACTTCCGTGGCGGTTCGCCAAGGCGTACTACGAGGATGGCCTTCCTCACACCCGTCTCAATATCATCTTCCTTTCGGGGGTGACAGATGCGAGTACCCTTATCCACGAGATTGTTCACGTATGCCAGAAGATGCGAGGACCTCAAATTCCTCCAGGATACGTACTGTCTAATCAGCACATAGCCAATATGCGGGCCAACCCTGATACAGATGGGAAGGTCTGGTACAAGAACGGAAAGCCGGCTGGCGGATTCTTTGGACCAAACCCTTCAAGTATAATGGATGTTGTCGAGTATGTGAAGCACCCATTTGAGGCCGAGGCATATGCAGCCGAGGAGCGTTTTGTTCTTTCATAAAAAAAACTTTTAAAAGTTAATGAGCCTGACCATTGTGACGAGTCACTGGAAAGAGGATCTCAACTGGCTCTTGCAGTCAAAGTTCCCTGTAGTTCTGATTGACAAGGAGGGTGCGGACCCCAGTCCGTTCGTTCCTCAGCATGTCATTCCGAATTTAGGAAAAGAGGCCACTTCTTACCTCAAATACATCATTGAGAATTACGACAATCTGCCCGAGGCCGTGGCCTTTATTCACGGGCACGAGACGAGCCCTCACCAGAGACATGATAGGCCCCTCCTCGAGGTGATCGAGGGAGCCAACTGGAAAAAGTACGGTTTTATACCCATAAATAACACGACATTCGGAGATACTTTCAAGGATGAGTTTATAACAAAACAACAGCCAGATTCCATCTTCAGTGCTCGGTATTTTGCACGGTTATACACCTTTTACAGAAAGCTTTGTATTCCTTTCAGGGGGGAGTTTCCCGATGAAGATTCCCCGTGGGTCTACGAGCAAGGAGGGCAGTTTATAGTCACCCGTGAGAGGATCCTGGCCAACCCCAAGATGCTTTACGAGGGCTGGTATTACATATTTACACATAATTTGGATTTTACTGTAGAATTTGTATATATATTGGAGAAATGCTGGCACGTCACTTTCGGCGAGGGCGCGGCGGTCCCTCCACAGAAGGACTGGTTTTCTTTCGAGTGGACTCCTAAATACAAAACAGATGGGCCAACCTTGTCATGGTAATCACTTTTGGCGGGCTGGACGGATTGCCTTTGGGGCTTTTGACAGCAGGTGAAGAGGCCCAGCCGCCTTGATTCCGTAATACTTTTTATAATTTGAAATTACAAAATAAGTTTCCCTGATGGCTTTATAAATAACGCGCCCCTTCCTGTCCTTGTAGGGCGTGACTACAAAGGGAATTCTGTTTCCTATTATTTCAGCGAGCGCATTACGGCGCGTTTTAGTGGCCTCTTTTACTAGGGCATTAAAACGCTTCATACTAAGTGCAAATAAAAAGTTTTTGTATAGTAGATGGCTGCCAGGCTACTTATGCGGGGCGCTGGAAAAATGGGCAATTTGGCTTCGAGAGTTCCGGGTCTTCCCGCGAGTCTTCCAGGAGCCGCCGCCGCAGGAATAATGGGAGTCCCGAGTATACCTGGAGGGCCTGGTATGCAGGGGGGAGTTGGCGCTCCAGTCACTGAACGTATATACATAGGGTCATTACGTAAGCGCATTTACTGGCCAGGAAGCAGAGGCTCTCCACAACCAGAAGAACCTCAGCGCCAGTGGACGCCAACAACCGTCACGTCATCCTTCGCAGGCATGGCTGGTGCCGCTGCTATTACGGGAGGGGGTGTGGTTGCGGCGACCAAAGCGCCAGGTCTCTTTGCGACATGGGCCCCTACAATTGCTTTCGTGATTGGAATACTTATTATTCTGGGAATGGTCCTTTACTACACTTTTTACCACAAGAGTAAGGTGGTGAAAGCGGCCAAAGAAGTTGGTGATGACATAGCAGATGCCGCCGATGACGCAGCGGGCGAAGCCAAGAAGGAAGCAAACGCTCTTAAAGGACTAGGGCGTAAATTTAAATAATGGAGGTTTGCTATGATGAAACAACCAAGACATGGAGCACTCGTCCACTGACCGTCAGGACGGCGGCGCCAACGCTCCGTGAGAGAGTCTTGCGCATCTTGCGGAAGATCCTCGCACGCTTCAAAAGTTTTCTCAAGTTAGATTAATGAGGAAAGCTGTCATTGCAGGTCTTATTCTCCTCTTTGTTTTCGGATTTTTCATTACTTACACACCCCTCTCTCGCGCCGGCGGGCGCCGGCCCGTCTGCCCGCGGGGATACTACCTCGTCCCTGGACCAAACTCCTACGCTGGAAACCCTCGGGTCTGTATGCCCCTAGGTTATGAAAACTCCGAGGATGCGATACCCGCCGTAAACTATATGCCTCCTCTAGACGCCAATGTCATACAGTCTCTCTGAAGTTCCGACATCTGATTAGAGAGTTCAAAGTGCCAAGGATAAAGAACAAAAACCTGGAAGCAAAGTGCGGCTAGACCTATTGCTGTAGACAGTATGGGGACGAAACGCAAAAGACGACTTGGTTGGGGTGAATCCATATTAATATACAAACACAACTTTCTCACTATCTAGAGCCTTTCGGGCTTTTTCCAGGAACTTGGCGACCAGGCCCGGCTTGGTCGTGTCCTCGAACGCCCCCTCCTTGTGCTCCTCTTCTAGTGCGTCTAGGTCCTCCTTGCTGATGATCATCGGCCTGCGTGCCCAGTCACATCTGTGCTCATCATAAGCCAGGTTAAACTCGGCACGCGTAGGAAACACCTTCTCCTGGTACAAACAGTTGACCCAGGAGAAGATGTCTGGTGAGTCAAACTCGCCAATTTTATTGCGCCACTTGGGCATTGCAAAGTCGATAAGTTTGCGCTTGGGAGCAAACTTCACGGGTATGGTGGCGAAGGTGGCCATTTTATAAATTCAGATGTCGCCATCTTGGGCCGAGGACACACGACTCAAAATCTGAAGGGCCCGCTCCGTGTGTCGCGCCTCCATGAGCTCGTGAAATTCAGACACCTGTGTCCGAATGTGCGCCCCTCCCTTGACCTTCAAGAAGGCGTGCCAGTAGTACTCGGCCCAGGCCGCCTCGCAGGCATAGACCATATCATTTCCCTTGCTCGTATGAGCACGGGTCACTGCGCTCAGTGCGTTACGGAGAAACTCAGCCATGATTTTGTTGTTACAGGGAAGATCTTGGACCATGGACCCTTGAACACACTACTCATCTTCCTTGCGCTCATGGAAATAATTGGAAATATCTTTTGAAATTCTTTTTCCTTTTTTTGAAAGGCAAGTCAGACCCTGTGAGTCGATCTCGAGGTCTTCAGACGGATCAAAGTCGTGTTCGGTCAGTATCTGCCAGCGCTCCTTGTACCGCCTGTTCTCAAGACTTCCGTGCCAATGATGAAGGAGCGTACCAGGTACATAGCCAAGCCGGAAGTTTTTACACCGATTCTCATAGACCATCAAAAGAATTTTATAATTTATATTTATATTTCCAGGAAAACTATCCTTGACGCGATTTATCCAAGCCAGGGCCATATGGCGATCGCCCGAACCAAGGATAGCCCAATCCACGAGCCCACCCATCTTCTCCCAAGACCAGCGCGTGCAGGCCCACGCATAGCCTGGGTGCCAAAAGCCGTACTTGTCCGTCTTTACGTACTTGGTTCCACTATCTTTGTACATGTATCCAAAACTTTTATCAATCTTTAGAGCCTCACCGCGGGGGCCAAGATTGATGACTGTCTGAAAAAGTTGAACAACATCATCTGTTTTGAGATGTTTCAGTGTATCTTCGACCCAATTGGGATTTAGAAAAGTTAAATCAGCATCTATCCACGCCAAGTAGAGCCAGTCGGCAGGGAGCTTCGGGACAACCATATTCACTAGACTTTCCTTTATCCATATTTGGTCCTGGATGTTAAAGGTGAAATGGACCACGCCGAGTTTCGGCAAGGGCATGGGGCCAAGGGCCTCTGAGATGACGATGCGTATACCAGGCGTCTTCTGGAGGCGCTGGACGCATTCTATAAAGAGACGATGACGCGACTTGAAGCCGCAGTAGTTGAAATACGGCAATATTACATATAGGGGGTTATCTCTCCTGATTGTGCCGCAGCACGCCATTCACTACTATTACGCGAGCAAATTATTGAGACGGTAAACCTTTCGGCCTTTCTCGTCGGTGTCCACATGGACAAGTTTGCCGCATGCGATGAGATCGTTGATCTTGGCGACCCAAGGAGACGGGGGGACGTGAACTTTGGTAGACTTGATGACTGGGCGCTTATACATTCTTATTTGTATTACTGCCCTCCATCCAGAGACCCTAGAACACAGAGCCCAATTTTAGGAGTATCTCCTCTTGCATATTACGCGGAAGGGAAGGCATGATAGAAATAGTCGCGGCCCGGTATCGCCTCTTCAATTCTCTTATTGCCGCCTCTGCGCGTCGCTCCCATGCGTTATTACGAAATCTGTGAAATTCTGGAGGCTCCTGACCAGGTTGAAGTGTCCGTATATTATTACGTCTCATGACTCTCAGGGTCCTGTTGTTATGGTAAGGCACGCCTATAGCATGGCCAAGCGCGTAAAAAGCGCGCGACAGGGCCGCCACCGCCATTATACGGGAGTGGGGATCGGGCGCCCGCCGGACCGCATTTTCAGCCGCCTCATACCTGTAGTACAACTCATTCAGGTCCATTAAAATATACAAACAATATTAATGAAAAGGCACCCGAGGCACATCACTCTGAAAAAGTCGTGGCCCCAGAGATACTTTAGCGGGCTCAGCAAGATGCTCAAGTTTACGCGTGAACGGGAACTTTTGAAAAGACGAAAGTCTACGACTTTTAAACTGGGAAAATCAAACAAGAGCGCAAAAACTCGCAAGTCGCACTGGACTCTGCAGTTCCACAAAGTTTACCCAGGACTAAAGTTTAACAAAAGTTTAATTTCCAAGAGGACTGGTATCCCCTTGAAGGCTCTGGATACAGTCTATGACAGGGGGCGTCGTGCCTGGCAGACGGGTGGGAGCCGGCCAGGGATGACGGCGAACCAGTGGGGTGTCGCTCGCGTTTACAAGTTTGTTTTAGTTTCTAAGAAAAAGGCTCCTAGGGCCTGGTACGCTACTCGCTTTGATCCTGATCAAGACCTAAGGAATCCCGGGCCTTCAAGGCGGCGCTCTTGATAGCCTTCAGATAGAACTCCTCGGGCTCCCAAGCGTCAAATGTTGCCGCGCACTCATTCATCTTCACGGCAATATCGTCCTCTTGGCCCGTATACTCCGTCCACTCCTCTTCCTCTTCCTCTTCCTCTTCCTCTTCCTCTTCCTCTTCCTCTTCCTCATAAATCTCAGGATACAGGGTACCGAGTTGCTTTCCAGCGACGTTGCGAGCGGCGTACATTAGGCCCAAGGAAATGTCCTTTTGCGTTATTCCTTGACGCCCGCAAGCCTTGGCATAGTGACCTGCAAGGACAACGGATGACTCCATGACGGGGCGAAAGATGTCATCGGCCGCCTCGTAGAAAGAATCCATGTTAAGTTCTCCCTCACCAGTCTTCATTATTAGATTTGATATGTTTTCTTTTAAGTGATAAAGACAGTAAAAGTAGTATAAGTGGGGGAGACCCCAAACGCTCCTATAACATAACTGGTTAGTGTGGCGGTCTTATGAGCCGCAAATCCGAGTTCGAGCCTCGGTAGGAGCAAAATACAACTCAAAAATTCCATCAAACCCTATTCGGGCCAAGACGTCACTTGAGCCTCCTGTCCAAAGAACTTTGACAATCTCGCAATCGTCAAAAATCTTTGTAATTCTCCCCTTTGTTGTGCCGTCAGGTCCGCGTATGACCAGGGCGCCAATCTCGGCCGTCTCTGTCGTGACGCACCGTGGCCGGCCATGTTCCCACATTTGGCGGATCTCCTCGAACTTTGTGCCGGCCTTTCGAACCTGTTCTTCTGTCTGAGTTCCCATGTCTCTTGTCTGCCTTGACATAAGACCCCTCCTTAATAGGGCATCATTTACAACTTTATCAGGAATCGCAAGTTTTTTAGAAATTTCTTCAATTGACAAGTTTCCATACTGATAGAATGCTGCCGCCATATGTCGTTGACGCGACGCTATGGCTCCAGTTGTTCTTCCGTGCCGTTTGGCTATTTCGCTGATTGCAAGACCCTGACCGAGTTCCTCGGTGAACCTGGCCTCCTCTTCGGGTTTCCAGGCGGATCCAGCCATTTGTACTTGACAAAGAGGAGCCTCTCGGCCTTAAGCAAACATAGTTGATCTTTGTTTATTGGTAGGCTTGGACTTTGGGACATCTGGGTCGGTGCTCGAGTACCAGCGGTCATCTACGTGGGCCATCCATGGCATCCTGATGCGGTCTAGGGCTTTCCTGCAGATGACGCAGGGCATAGAACATCCGGGAAGGCCATCCTTACGGGTCCTTTGGATTATCAAAGGGCCAAACTTTCTATAGGTCCAGTGAACAAAACGGGCAGGCTTTACTCCCTCTCGTTTTGCTTGCTGATGCAGACGCGCCAGAACTATGCGTTCGGCGCAACAGTGAAAAGAGTTTTCAGTAGGCCCATACGGGACACCGGGGGTGCTGCGCACCCCCACCAGCCAAAGAGCACACTATGTACATTTATTTAATAGAGATCTAGTTCCTTATGCCTTTCGGCGCTTCGGACTCATGGATGTTCCACGGTTGCGAAACCGAGGACTCGGTGGCGAGGGCATGGGGCTCGTGCCGACGTTGCGAATATGGCCCGTGCGTAGATTGAAAGCACGCTTAGCCGTGCGATACACGCGACTCCCGGGACTTCCCTTGCTTGCGGGGCGCGCCGTGCGTTCGCGCCAGTGAAGCGCTGCCCGGCCGACTAGACGTTTAATTCGGGCGCTTTCAGCACGCTGAGCATTTGCCCGGGCCTTGTTAATCATCTTAATCTTGTTGCCGATCTGCTTCTCCAGACGGGCAATCTCCATCATGAGTGTTTGACGTGTACGGGGGCTAGGGCCTTGGGCGGTGTAATTAAATCGGCGTTTCTCGAGATTTGTGATCCTTCCCACGGCGCTCTTTATTCCCCGGGCTTTGTTGGCCGCCACGGAATTGTTTACCCGCTTTTTAAAATTATTTATATTTTGATTAATTCGGCCAAGGGTTTCATAGTTCGCGGCCGAAAGGCGTGGCGCGGGGCCGTTTCCAAACCCCTGTGCATTCGCCTCCCAATTACGCAACTGGCGTTCGAACCTCTTGAAATTTAGATAAAGTCTGTTGCTCATTTAATTTTACTAAACAATATTATTTAAAATGGAGTTTGAGGAAATCAAAAAGATACTTGCCTCCATAGATCAGAGGTTGTCCAAGATAGAAAAGGAATGCGCCAAGATGAATGGCCATGTGGATTTTGTAGAACGCGTCTACCAATCAGTCTGCAAGCCCATGAATCTCATCTTGGGAACTCCACTAATTGAAAATAAAAACCCTGAAGAAAGTAATGAATAAGTTCCTGTTGTTGGCGGTAGCGTGCTTCACGGGTTTCATAGGAGACTTTCTGCTTCAGACGGGTGTTCGGGTTGGTCTTGGAGGCCCGACAGGGTGGGGACTCAAGGACTACTTTCGGCTTCACGGAGCGGCAGAGTCGCTCTTTATACCTGGCGGTATGATGTCTTTATTTTACGCCTTATTTCTGCTGTCTGGAATTCCAGTCACATTCGTAAATCTTGCAATATATGGAGTTCTATTAGACTTTATTTTCAGAATATTCATGATATTCCCGAGTCTCAAGGGATACTATGAGTACTTCAACTACTTCTGGTCGGCCGTGTGGGGAATCATCCCCCTGTGTCTTCCTTTGGCCATTGTTATTTTAATAATTCCTCGAGTATCTTGATGCGCTCGTGCATAAGGCCCTCAAGGACTATGTCCATCATCTCGAGCGACTTTTTGGCCAGTACGGCTGCCTCGAGCAAACGAATATACTCCGAGGCGTACAGGATATTTGGATTCGTCACTGGGCCATAGATGTCTTTGGGGAAGATGGCTTCGGGCGAGCGCTTCTTAAAGTCTTCGAGATGAGACAAGGCCATGTTGAGGGCCTTTTCTCTCTCATCTCTCTTTGCGAAAAAATCGGTCCTGACTGGTGAGCGGATGCTTAGTTCCATGCTATAATGTGGAGAGAATCCTTTATTACACTTCAATAAGTAAGCGAGCAGTTCCAAGGGCGCTCTGGCGCAGGCTTGGCGGTCTTGGGTTCTTCGGGGGTGATCTCCACAATCTCTAGATGGCCAACAAGTTCAGGCCTTTTCTCGTGAATGGCCATAAAGAGCCGAGTCGCATACTCGTGTGTGGATGCGTGAAACGGCGCGAAGCTCTTGTCGGTCTTGTGGACGATGTTGTAGAATGAAGCCATTTGTGGCGAGTGCGTAGCACTCTTTCTCTCAAGACCCAGACCTAGGGTACAGAACCCTAATTCTTGTATCAGACAACTTTATCGAAAGGCATCTTGGAGATGTTAAAGTGAAACTCTTTGCGCTCGCTGCTGCGTATGAGAGCCTCCTTGGCCTCCTTGGCCTTTTCTTCACTCGAAAAATACCAGCACTCGAGAGCATACCGAGCGTGTGACAGAACCCAGATGTGATCCATTTAGTTATTCAACGGCCCGAGTCCTTATGCCGTTCTAGGCTTGTCTGCAATAATACGAGCGGCTTCAATGATCTTATCACCCAGATAAGCCAGCCCAAATCCAACCTGAATTCCTAAAAAAATACTTGAAAAGTTTATACCCGACATACTTATTCAGCGCTGCGCGTTTCTAACTGGAAAGAAAAGCTTCATTTACTGTTTAGGGCTCCGTGGGTTTAAGTATCATACATTCAGCGTCTGACATAGACCTTATGTGAAGGGCATTCTTTCTTATTAACAACAGATCACGGACAGAAGCAGCTATTACTGTAGATATACCGACAGCGGCAAAAACACAAATAAAAATAATAACTGGTTCCATTTGTTCTTACTCTTTTAGGGCTTCAATATCCTTAAGCCATAGGGGTCGTTTTTCAAGATTGGTAGGGCGCACGCAAAGGTGTATATCAACATAATTTTCATATTGCCAATCAGCAATAACGCATGTTTGTGCCCACAGCCATGCAGAGTACATGTCACCACCGAGGGGGAGTTTACATTTTTGTGCGATCTTTCGAGGCTTGAAACCAAGCGCCCTCCTCGTGTCTATGTCGCAAAAGGATGCAATAGACTCGAGGAGGTCGTAGGGCAACTCGGACCAGATCTTGGGGTCCAGGGGCTGCGTCCCGTCGCAGCGTATCTGCTCCATTTTTCTTACTCTTTTAGGGCTCCGTGGGTTTAAGTGCCTTGCATACATAATCGAAAAAGCGTTTTATATCGCTTGTTTTAAAAGTGTGGAGTGTTTTGTCTTTCATTTCAATAACAACGTATTTATTAACATAGTCGCAGAAAATTTTGTTGACTTCTTCTATTTCAAGATTTACAGCATGGTCATTTCCTATTATCAGGACCATATTACTCTTTTAGGGCTCCGTGGGTTTAACTAGTTGTGTTATGAAACGAGTCGGGCATCGCTTCTATTTCAGCCCGCAAACGTGTTTTTACAAGATAGAGAGGTGAGTCTCGTTGAACTTCGCCAATCTCTTTGATACGCGCGTAACACGCCTCTTTGCGGTCTTTTTGAGCCTGAGACATGCTAGCCCGAGCCGCCTCGTAGCGGGACAACTTGACTTTGGTGACCTTTTCAACACCCACATTGAATGGCTTCTTGAAAATGCTAATTCGTCTGTTTTCGAGTTCTTTCATCTTGTTTCGTGCATTTTTTTCGGATGAAAAGAACCACTGTTCGGCGGATTCGCCGTCAGACAGAACCCAGATGTGGTCCATTTGTTCTTACTGATTTAGGGCTCCGTGTGTTTAAGTACTTTTTAAACGACAATTATTTCTAGGCCTTCATCGGCTGTAGGTTCCTCGAACTTCTTGCGGTACAGGTACAGGGCGATGTTCGGCACGGGCTTTTCTCGCAACTTGTTCCGCTCGAGGGCCACCTCAATCGGGGTCGCCACGTGGATGCACTGCGCGGGCAGGTTGTGACGGCGCGCAAAGGCCACGTACTCCGCGCGCCGCGCCTTTGTCGCGTTCGTCGCATCGAACACTATCGACTGGCCGGGGGCAGTCTTCAGAGCCGCCTCGGCCGCCTTTATCATTTTCGGGGCCGTCTTAAACGCATCTCCAGAAATGACAGAAACGTTGGACTGGTTCGCAAGGGTCGACTTTCCGGACCCGGGGTAACCGACCATGATAATGACGCGCTGGCACATTGTTCGAGTCTGGAAGACTCATGCTCTAGGGGGACACTCTTAGGAACATAACATGAATTTTTACACAGGCTCGCATGGGATGAAATGCCTTTGGAGAATGTGGTCCATGCACATCGCGTGATTTGTCAAGGCCGGCTTCTGACACATGGTGCGTGAACACGTAGTCGTCTTGACGGCGATAGGCGCGTGCCGACACATGGGACACGATGATTTCACCTTGCACCACTTGGTAAGGCACTCTTTATGGAATTTGTGATTGCATGTGGTCGTAGACGTCGGCCACCACTCGAGCGCTTGGTGGCACACGGGGCAATCCTCCATTTGGTCGTTGGCTTCTAAGGGACGCGAGGGGACACTCAAAGGAACAAAACACGAATTTTTACACAGACTCTATATAGCTCCACTCGTGGTTGGTCGTCTTGCCGTTAAAATAGTTTAGCGTATGACACTTTTGGGTCTTACGATCAAACTTAGTAAAGTGGAACAATCCGTCCTCGCGAAGCCAGATGATGATGGCGTAGTCCTTGAACTCGCGCCGGAACATAGGCTTCCCGAAGGTGCGCTTGGTCATCAGAGCGTTGAGGCGAGTGAGAAACTTGGGATCCATTCGTAAGGGCTTGTTGTTGTTTTTGTGAAGACAAGGGACGCGAGGGGCGCCCTCTAGGGAACAGAACACGAATTTACTCGCTCTCTGAGTCCTCGTCTCCGTCAGAATCAAACACATCAGTTCTCGCATAACACTGCGGAGAGATATGCCCTTCACGCCCGCATGTATAACAGACAAGGACGTTGGAACGTGCATAACACTGAGATGCCCAATGGCCGTTTCTTCCGCATTTTAGGCACCTATCAGTTGCTCCCAGAACTTCACGACGCTCATCTTCAAGATCCTCTTTCCGAAGATTGGGATTGCAATATGAACCTCCGCGGACATTCCACCACCCATAGCGGGCCATATATTCTTTCGTCACAAGGTCTTCCTCGAGGTTCGACATATTTTCTCGAACCTCGAGGACGCCTATTGGAGGGTGAAGCTGAGTCCACGCACTTCCGTAACCACTAAAGTGTGAGCGAATACGCGATGCTGGATCGCTTGTTTTCCCGACATAGTACTTGCCGTGCTGAAGACTTAGGACGTATATATTAGTAGGCATTTTTGTTTGAAAGACCGGGACAAGGGACAAGCACGAGTTCACAAAACACGAATTTTTTGTCATGTTATACTAATGAACAACTTTGAAAGAATTTTAAAAGGCACAAATTTTCATGTGAAAAAGGGATATTCATACGGAAATTACAAACAGTTTTCTATAGTACATAAGCCGACAAGTTCCTACGTGAATATTCAAAATTTTAAGAATTCAATCCATCTTTCCGGGGGAGAAACACTACCCAACCGGCGTGGCAAGGGTATCGGAACAAATTTGAGAGCTCTCGCGACCCTCTTTGCCATTATTTCTAAAAAGAATATTCGACAGACTGGTCTCAATCTAGAGAACCGGTCGAAAATAAGACATCTAACAAAAGGAACTCCCAATATTCCCACATCAACCTATATTTTGCGTGAAAGACTCGGGTGGAAATCGCATCCTACAAATACAAGAAACTCAGTTTTCAAGGTTGGGAATAATACTAATAAGGTTAAGTCTAGGCTAAAAATGAAGTAAATTTTTACACATCTTCATCGTCATCTAGTCCTAGAAAGTCTCGAACATACTTGGGGGCTCCGTAACAGGACTCGGTGATTATCCACGCGTGCGGAACATCCCTAACTACCTTGTACTTGGCCAGAACCTGGAATACCTCTAGGTTCCAATGACACGAGTCTCCCCGCCAATACCCGTCGTGTCCCTGAAGGACCATCTCAAGGACTGAGAAGCCATCCTCGTCCTTGGCGTTCACATCAGCGCCATTCTTCCAGAATATCTCGATTGTCTCCGCATCGCGCCACTCGGCCATCTGCAGAAGCCCCGCCGTATTCACCTCAGGTGTCTGCATCCAAAAGAGGCAGTCTATGCTCGGGCCATCCTCATTCTGCTTGTAGACGGCGATAAGAGCCTTGGCAATCTCTGTGGCTGCAGAGGGAATGGAGGCCCTGACCTCTTTCTCGGCCTCTTTGATGAGGAGGTAGTCGCGCTTACTAAGCAGGTCAATCTCCTTCTGGCGGATAGACGCAATCTCTTGCTCGATAGAGGCGATGGGGTCCATTGTGTTTGAGTCTGAAAGATTCATGCTCCCGAGACGCGAGCCGAGGGCACAGAACCTAGTTTTTACTCAGTCTCATAAATTTCTATATATATAAAGTAAATGCCGAACAGCCCCCGATCACCAGCCCGTCGTGTAAATTTCAACACTCGGACAGCCGCCAACCGGAGCTCACCGTCGCCAAACCGTCGTTCTCCAACTCTTCGTCCCAATCTGCGAGGCCAGCCAGGCTATCGTGCCCCTTTCGCCGCGTGGCGGCCGCAGACGCGGCCAAGGCCACGCAGTCTCCGTCGTTCTCCAGTTCTTCGTCAGCCGTTGTTTAATAACTCCAACTTACAAAAAAACACAGCCTCCAAGAAGATTCTGGCAGCCCTGCGCGGCTTTTTGGCTCGCAAGAAACACCTTCCTAACAACAAGTTCCTGGGCGTCATAAATCCTAACGGGACTATTCTGGTCGGTATAAAACCTACGCGCCTTGGTGCTTCGGCCGCGAAGGCGTCCGCAAATATGAAGCAGTATAACAGGTACATGGCACGCCTCCGGGGATTTCAACGAAACACTAGACCCTGAAGAGACTTGCGGTACATCTCAACCAGGTCATCGTGCTCACCTGGGATTCCCTTGTACCTATAAGAAGGGTCTATGTTTTCAAGAATTGCGCGATCCTGCTCTACTATCGCCTTGCCCATGAGGATGAAGAGTTCTGAAGGAACCCCAAAGTTTTGGGAAAATCCTACAAACATCTTAGTTTCAGTGTCTGATACAGGGCACAGCGTCACGTATGTCGTGAGGATCTTTCCCCCATGGATAATCACGTCGGACCACGTCGTATAGGGCAAGACAAACTTGTGGAAATTCTTGGTCGTGTCGAGACCAAAGAACCTGGTAGAAATTCCATCCTTGTTCGGGACATAATCAAACTCGATGGTATTTCCTAAATGAATTACATTCGTTGGCCTCTCAGAGTCGCTCCCAAATCCAAGGGGGTTTGCGTGGACCCACGAAGCGTGGCAAGGGTCTATGCCGTTCTCGATGATCAACTGGGCCGATTGCTTGATGGTCGTCTCAAACCAGGCGGTGTTGAATCCAGGTGTGTTCGCATGAGGAATATCAGGCGGTTCTGGACCCTGAAGACCAGATGGACAGACCCACAAAAGTCCATTCTTTTCCAATGTGGTGAATTCATTAATTAAATACTCGGGCGTGCTGGACCAGGGCTGGGTGACAGATGATTCTGTATATTTCCAGCCATGGTATGGACACTCCACGCAACCGTCACGGACCTTGCCTGTGGACAGGGACGCACCGCGATGCCTGCACGCATCTGATTGAATGCGAGGGGTGTATTTATCATCACGCCAAACAACATAATTCTTATTCTTTAGAGTTACGCGCCGAGGCTTCTGGCCGAGCGTCGTTGTGCGGGTCACGGCGATCCAACCCTCCATATCTACCATGCGTAAGAAATCTTTAATATCCAGCCGTCTTGGCAATCAAATGCGCAACATGGGGATCCATTCTCCCGTGGTTACCCTTGAAACTCAGAAGGGCCAAAATCGCCTCACTACGAGAATTTTTTCGCTTGTTGTTTCTCATGATTGCGTTATCTATGAGCTTCCGTTCACGACTATTAGGATATTTCTCGAGATAGCCCTTGTTTTTCGCCTTCGCCCTAACGAGTATATCAAGTAATTTGTTAATATTAATATTATTCATGCCAGAACGACCACGCGTCACCGCAACCAGGAGCGGCGGGTGTTTCGTGTTTTTGTTGTTGTTTTTGTTCCCATTCACTTTCGCACCTTTGTTAATCAAGTATTTGATTATAGCAGTGTGATTTTTCCAAGCAATATTCTTGTTGAATTTATTTTTTGGAAAGTAGGTGCGCCCGAGGGCTGCTATAAAAGCATCTTGAATATTCTTTTTTCTTGACGCGTCTTTGTTGACGAGGTATTTCACAAGGGGCAAATGCCCGCGCTTCGCCGCAATCACAAGAGGGGTGTGATTATGGGCCCGATTCACAGAATTCAGGCTGACTCCTTGGTTCAAAAGAGTCCTGACCCTATTCATGTCTCCGTTCCATGCGGCATTATGAATATTCATTCTTAATATTACTAAAGTTTTTAAAAGTTTTGTTGTACATGTATCCTCTCTTGGCGAAAAGTGTTCCAGGAGGCGCATAGGCCCGCTCCTTCCATATCTCTTGGGCCGCTATTATTTTGTCCTCATCACGGACGATACGTCCGTCGGGTAAAAGGTATACATTCTCTCCCATTGGATTGATTCTCCGTTTTTTATCAAGATCTTTACAAAAGTCTCCCAACTGGTAGAACTCTATGATGTGACCTTCCTCTGAACGAGGAAACATATCCATCTTATTAAAAATAAGATCACAATCTTTAGTATATGGAGCGTGAAGAGTGTCCTATATGTACGTCCGAACTTGATGGAACTCTTGCGACGCTCGGATGCTGTAAGAAGGTTATGCACGTTGAGTGTCTTGTGAAATGTATGAAGGTGAAACTTTCGTGCCCGATGTGCAGGGCCGCGCACGAAAATCTCAGGATGGTCCAGGATGTTGAGAGTCAGATTCTCGTCCCCGTGCCCATGCCCGTCCCAGTTAGAAATTATCATTTTTTCAGGGATGTTTTTGCTTGTTCTTTCTGTATTACTATATTAATTTTATCAACGGCTTACTATGGATGAAATACAGGGAGCAGGGCGCCGCTTGGGTCGGTCGCCTCTACCCACCGCGGCATCCACTTATAGGGAACCAGATGGTCCAAGGATCCCTTGAAGTGAGAACTAAAAATCTCTTGGTACTTGGCCTCTCCAAGCTTTCGGAGGGCCGTAGCCCACTCATAACCAACGGCATCACTCATACCGTTCTTCTGGCGCCAGGCAATCTCTCGGGGCAACAAGTCCTCGAATGCCTTGCGCAAGAGGTACTTTTCGCAGCCGTCCCGGGGCATCTTCAGCTCCGTGCTGAAACCATCCATCACATAGTCTATCACGTCCCGATCGAAGAAGGGGACCCGCAACTCCAGGCCATGTGCGGCCGTTGTGCGGTCGGCTCGGAGAACATCGAACATATGTACATCCTGAACAAGGCGGTTCGTCTCGGTCCGAAACTTGTCGACACTCGGCGCCGAGTGGAAGTACAGATAGCCTCCAAAGAGTTCGTCCGAGCCTTCTCCACTCAGAATGACTCGAATATCAGTATTCTCCTTGATATACTTACTCAAGAGATACATTGGCACGGAGGCTCGGATGGTCGTCGTATCATAAGTCTCCAGGTGCCAGATGACCTCCTTGAGCGCCTTGAGACCCACCTCGACCGTGAAGTGAACCTCGGTGTGTTCAGAGCCGATAAACTTGGCCATCTCACGCGCGGCCAGGAGGTCTGGGGCTCCTTCAAGTCCAATGGAAAATGTCTTGATCTTCCCAAGTTTCTGCGCTCCAAGGGCTGCCACGATAGAAGAGTCGAGGCCTCCGCTCAAGAAGAAACCTACAGGTCGGCCCGCATGGACACGCAGGTCCACCGCCTCCGTCAAGAGGTGACGAATATGAGACTGTACAAAGGCTTCGTCGGTGTCATCGCGCGGGCAAGGCCAGTAATTAGGAGACCAGCAAATAAACTTGTCCAGACGGGAATCATACAAGTGTCCGGGAGGAAAGATGTCTACACGGCGGTGGAACTGGAGTAGCGCCTTGGCCTCTGAGGCGAACGCGATGCCCTTGGCGTGACGACAATAGAACAAGGGACGGACACCGACCGAGTCGCGTGCTGCCCAAGTGTCTACACCATCTGTATACACAAAAGCAAAGTCGCCCCGGAAGAGTTCACAGGCTCGGGAAAGTCCATATTCCTCAATAACGGGCAGGATCACCTCGCAGTCGGAGAGGCCCTCAAATCCACCAAGTTCAAGATAGTTGTAGATTTCGGCATTGGCTACAATCCACTTGCCGTTGTGCTCGATTGGCTGAAGACCCTCTAGACCACCATTTACGGCCAGTCGCCAGATGACCATTCCGTCCATATTTACATACTGGTCTGGCCCTCGGTGCTTGAGGACGTGCTCAGGGGGCTTTGTGCCTGCGGTACACATGTAGATTCCGCACATAGTTACTTACAAAAGGCCCCTACTCTTTAGGTAATCTCCTAAACTCTTTGGTGGCTCGACCCATAGTTCACGCCACTGGCCAATAAGGCTTGTTCCCTGAGGGATCAGACTCAAATTGTACAAAAGGAAAACAATCAAAGATCCCTGGATATCTATGGGTGCCTTGCGCACGAGCCATGCTGCCAAACCGTGAGTCACAAGAATAAAAGCCGAAACTCCAGGGTCCATCCGCTTGCGCATCAACAAACGCACGATCCCTGCAAAAACTATAAACAAAAAATTTAAAAATAAAATTAATTTTGGACTTGGAACGGGAAGGCCTGCAGCCCACAGAAGCCCTAGGCCGTATCCCCAGTATGAAAACAACTGATACCAGTTGCCCATCTATTATCTACTCGTATAATAATAATGGGAAAGTGCCCATATAAGAATATTTTTGGCGCGCCAGGAACGGGTGTCCATCGGTGGCGGATCCCTATTCTCAACATCGCCCTTGTCGACACGGTGGTGACGGTCCTCTTGGCTTTTGGAATTTTCAAAATATTTAATTTTAAAAGTTTTTGGATTGTCATGATCTGGACATTCATCGTGGGTGAGATTTTTCACTGGCTCGCATGCACTCGAAGTCAAATTATAAAGTTTTTGGGATTGTAAAAGACAATGAGGACATGTCCCAAGGAACAAAGTGATGTCTTTCTCAAGACGAGTTTACTCACGTTATTAACCACCGTCGCGGCCGCATGGAAAGGGGACATGAAGGGCTCTTTGTGTTCATTGGCCATAGTTGGTACTTCCCTAAACTACTGGAGATATCCCGTATATGGATTCAGGCGTAACATGGATATAGCAACGGTTTCGTCGTGTAGTGTTCTAAACACCTACACATCTTTTTACTCGGAAAACCAATTGTATTTTTTGATTCTGACCCAAGCAGCAATTATGTGTTATGTTGTAAATAGATATTATCAGACTATCATACTTCATTGTCTGGTTCACATCCTAGGGAACATGGCGAATGTGATAATGTATAGAAAAATAAACTTTGTAAAACTTAATGGTTAATGTCATCGTTATACCTGCTTTGACAGTTGCGGCCCTTACGGCTCTTCAGGTCGTGATACAGAAACACGCCGTCAAGAATCTTAGCCACCACATGATTTTAGTAATTTCTTCAGTAATATACTTTGCCTTGACACTTATGTACATAGGGTGGCATGGTGAACACCTAAGTACAGAGATGCGAAGTCTGGCCGTTCCAGTGGTCTTGGCCATACTGGCCGCGACAGTCTTTGGCTTTTTGGCCAACATTCTTTATTTTAGTATTATTCACCATGGTGAAATATCACTCGTGACTGCACTGACCTCAACAGTTCCCGTTTTTGTAGCAGTCTTGGCGGTTCTCATTTTGAAAGAGAGCATCGGTCTCAAACAGATTGCGGGGATTGGCGCTGTTGTCGGTGGGACAATTTTATTGTCTTAGAGTAAATGTCGTTGAACAATAAGATTATAAAGTTGGCCCGACGTGAATATCGCGCGCGTAATAACGAGGGTCAGGGGCGGCTTGCCAGGATTGAAATGAACATTATGAATATTAAGAACGGAAAGACTAATGCACAAAAGGCGCATATAAATAGGTTACGTGCAGTGGCCTATCGCGGGATAGAGAGCGAAAATGCGAGGCGCCAGGCTCGTCGCAAGAGTCCTTCACGGACCGCGCGCGTTAATAGTGCTGCGCGCAAAGCAGCAGTCCGTCTGCGTAAACCAATTATGAATCGTCGTATAGCTGCCACAATCCATCAGCTTAGAAATATTCTTCCTCGAAATGTTCTTGAAAAGATTATAAAAAATAGTAAACGCATCAGCCCCGCGAGGCGCTAGCCGAACGCTGACGTGCGAATTCGCGCCGTAACTTGGCCGTTGGTGAGCGCGAGGGCGAGGGCGAGGGCGAGGGTACGTGCCTACGAGCGCGGCCAGGGACGACTTTCCTGGGGCGAGGTGACTCGTTGATTGGGGAAAGTTTACGCTTTGAGGTGACGTTTGGGGAGAGATTGAGTTTCATGCGCTCGCAGCCTCCAGTTGTGTTACTCATATTGCAGAATTTCCTTTTCTTGTAAAACGCTTTTGCATTTTGTACTGGGTCATGAATAACTACGCGTTTTAATCCTAACTTTTTTGCGTTATTTTTAATGGCATTCATAAGGCGTGTCCCCCAGCCTGGCTGACCCGCTGGAGGGCGTTTGTTCTTCCGCGTGTTGGCGGCGATGAGTTCCAGTTGAAGATAATTTGTAAAGTTTTTGACTGCTGCGAACCCCCTGAAGCGTCCGGCATTATCGAGGACGACATATCGCCTGTTTGTTTTACTTGTGATGTATCTGCGAACAGCTTCAGTTGGAACCATAAAGAGATTTGCAGACATCATTACTGCTTTATTATAGACTTTTGGATCACGAAGGAGTTTATTTGCGTTCTTGCCTCGTTTGATGGTCATATTATAAATATACAATATTATCTAAGGGTCCCTAGGCTAAGGGCCAACTCGGGCAATGAGCTCACCTGCGGACACCAGAGGCGCACATCTTTGCGTTCGGTGAAGTGGATCGGGCGCCAGTTCGGAAAGGCGCGCACGGCCCCGAGGTTCTTAAGAGAGTCGTCTACATAGTAATAAGAATCACAGGCCGAGTCAAACTCTTTGTAAAAAGACTGGTCCGGCTTGAAGTTGGCCACGGAAGTGTCGGGTCCTGGGCACCGAATGCTGACTTGGTCATTTATGGCAAGAGCGACTGGACGAACCCACTGATAAGGCGCGTTTGAAAACAGAGTCACTGGCCATCCACGTTCAGTCAGGGAATGGACCGTTTCGGCATCGAGCCGAAACTCATTAGATCCTACAATATCCATCAGATGGGTCATCAGACTCTTGTCATAGACGAAATCGTTAAAATCCGAAGCGTCTATGCCAAACGCACTCTTTAGCCCCCTGGCTGTGTGTCCATGTGACAAGTACAAGACTTTGTTCGTTTCTTCGGGGTCAGGACAATCTGGTAACTTTTTGGCGACATAACGCACTGCATTATGCTTGACGTGTTCAAGAAGGGGTTTATTACGCAACAAAACACCATCAACATCTAGAAGAAGACATCGTGACATCCTAATTATCTAGCCATATAATGTCCCTCTTAAGTCCCATTTTCCAGCAGTAATAAAAACAGTCAAAATTACATTTACTTTCATAATTCTCTGGAACTTCCCCGTTGACCAATTTCACAAACTGGATGCGCTTTCGCGGGATGATGATTTGGATAGGGTCTTCGGTCTTGGCGAATAGCGAGCGCATGTACTGCGTGCAGATCTTTGGACTTGGCATAATGAGCATGAAAGGCTTGCCGATCTCGACCAGGCGCTTGAGGACGTCTGGGACCATCGTAAATGGAGGATTACTCACAATAATGTCCCCCTTGTTGGTCTGAAAAAAGTCCTCGTCCTCGTGGATAACCTGAAAGCCAATCTCTCTCAGAAGCTGGCCCGAGCGCCCATCGCCATAAAAGGGCTCCCAGATGACCTTGTCTTTTGGAATAAACTGCTGGACAGCCTCCCATGCTGACTTGGGTGTCATGTAGTCATCGTGTTTTGTAAAAGTCTTGGTGTGGAAACTGGCCATCTATTATATAAAGATCAGAGATCCTTAACTATTAGAATGGCCCTCAATGTTCAACGTCTTGTTACTCACGCAACTCTTCCAGTCCGTTCCACCCCCGGAGCGGTTGGTTATGACCTATTCAGTATTGACAACTATGTCGTCCTTCCTGGTCATAGGGTCGTTGTCGCGACCGGCATTAGCGTCCAGATCCCACAAGGAACTTATGGACGTATTGCACCTCGCTCTGGACTTGCCGTAAAGCACGGTCTGGACACACTGGCTGGAGTCATCGACCCAGATTATCAGGGCGAGATTAAGGTGGTCCTGCAGAACCTCGACACCCGTCAGCCCTTTGTGATCCGTCCCGGATACCGGATCGCTCAACTCATTCTCGAGTCGTGCGTGACCCCTGATGTGGTCGAGGTGGCCAACGAGAACCTCGCTCAGACTGAGCGCGGCGATGGCGGCTTTGGGTCCACGGGGGCTTAGAAAGAACAAACTCTAAAAAATAAACAAAATGGTAACCTTTCAAGCAATCGCCTGGGAAGGATACGATGATGAGGCTGGTCAGTACATCGTACGGGCCTATGGTCGGACCGAAGACGGCAAGTCAGTGGCTGCCAGTACCGTCTTCGAACCGTACTTTTTTGTAAAAATGAGAGCAGATATTCCAGAGGTTCGTGGAGCCAAGATCGAGTACCTTAGCGCCAAGGATCTGTGGGGCTTTCAGAACGGTGCCCGCACGCGCTTTGCCAAACTGACCTTCCGAACCTTCAAAGAGTTTCGCTCGGCAATGTATTCTCTTCAGCGTGAAAAATGGAAGATTTACGAAGCAAATCTTGACCCAGTCCTACGCTTCATGCACGTGTCTGGCTGTACCAGCACAGGCTGGATTCAGGTTTCTGAAGATATGGACGACCCAGATACACGCTGCGACCTAAACTTCCGTGGGACTTTTACTCCCTTGAAGGACAAGGACTCGATTGCTCCCCTGAAGGTGATGTCGTTTGATATTGAGTGCTACTCGAGCACGGGAAACTTCCCCGATCCCAAGATTCCAGGAGACTGTGTATTCCAGATTGGTATGACGACTGCCCATTTTGGCCAGGGAGGCGAGTCCACGAAGAAGTGCCTTTGTCTTAAGCAGACTGACGGGCCCGACTGCGAGTCCTTTGAGACTGAGCGGGAACTCCTCGAGGCTTTCGGCAAGTATCTGGCAGAGATTGACCCAGATATCATCACAGGCTGGAACATATTCGGGTTCGATCTCGAGTTTCTCTTTGTCCGTGCGAGTCGTCTCGGCGTCGAGACGCTCTGGGGCCGCCGCACAGACTTGCCCTCAGAACTCACAATCAAGCATCTGGCCTCGAGCGCTCTGGGTAGCAACGAGCTCAAGATGGTCCCTATGGTTGGCCGCTACGTCTTTGACCTTTTCCAGGACATCAAGCGTGAGCACAAACTCGAGTCCTACTCACTGAATGCCTGTGCCAAGCACTTCCTCAAGGACCAAAAGATGGATATGCCCGTCAAGGAGATCTTTTCCCGATTTCTAGAGGGAGACCCCAAGCGCCTCGGCGAGGTGGCCGAGTACTGCATCAAGGATACGGTCCTGCCTCACAAGATTATGGCCAAGGTCTGCCAGCTTCAGAACCAGATCGAGATGGCCAAGGCGTGCTGGGTCCCTCTGTCTTTCTTGAGCGAGCGAGGCCAGCAGATCAAGGTCTTCAGCCAGATGGCGTACAAGGCGCGTCAGCTCGGCTTTCTCATCCCGACCATTCGGCGACCCGAAGGTCCAGTGGATGGCTATGAGGGCGCGACGGTTCTGGAGGCGCAGACTGGCGCATACTACACTCCCATCACGGCACTGGACTTTGCCTCTCTGTACCCGAGTATCATGGTCGCACACAACCTGTGCTACTCGACACTCGTGATGGACAAGCGGTATGCGAACCTGCCAGGGGTTACGTACGAAAAGTACGGAGAGCACACCTTTGCGCAGACGGATGCGGACGGAAATCCAGTAGTCAGCCTACTGCCTTCTATTCTCACGGACCTCAAAGCCTTCCGCAAAAAGGCCAAGAAACTGATGGCGACTGCAGAGGGGACGCCGATGGAGGCGGTCTATAACGGCCAGCAGCTCGCCTACAAGATCAGTATGAATTCCATTTACGGTTTTACTGGGGCCGGCAAGGGGATGCTCCCTCTGATCGCAATCGCGAGTACCGTGACGATGAGAGGTCGTCAGATGATTGAGGAGACGAAAAACTACGTGGAAGCTCACTTTCCAGGGGCGAACGTAAGGTACGGAGATACTGACTCAGTAATGGTTGAATTTGATGTACAGGGGCGTACAGGTCAAGAGGCTATTGACTACTCGTGGGAGCAGGGTCTGCTGGCAGCCGAACAGTGTACGAAACTCTTCAAGGCGCCGAATGATCTAGAGCTCGAGAAGGTCTATTGTCCCTACTTTCTGTACAGCAAGAAGCGCTACGCAGCCAAGATGTGGGAGGGAAAGACACGGCCAGACGGCTCAACGGTTGTCGTCTTCAAAAAGGTGGACATCAAGGGTCTCCAGGTTGTTCGGAGAGATAGTTGCCCCTTTGTCCGCGAGACGCTCAAGAAGCTTCTAGATATGATGCTCGAGAGCAGCGACCCGAGGCCCGTCATAGCATTCGCTCGCCAGGCTTCTGAAGATCTCTCCTCCGGAAAGGTCACAGTCGACAAGCTTCTGATGAGCAAGCAGCTTGGTTCCGACTACAAGGTTCCTATGCCGCATGTGGCCGTGAGGGACAAAATTCGCTCTAGAGCACCAGGCTCGGAGCCTCAGCAAGGTGACCGTGTCGCCTTTGTGGTTGCCAAGGGCCCAGGAAAGCTCTATGAGAAGGCGGAGGACCCTGAATGGGCCAAAGAGAAGGGAGTTCCGATCGACTACCAATACTATTTCTTGAACCAGATGAAGAAGCCCATATGTGACCTGCTTGAACCCCTTGTGGGTGCTTGTCCCGAGCGTCTCATATTTGGGGCGGCAACGGCGGGCAACAAAAAAGGCACGTACGATTCCAAGATGAAAAGTATAGATTCTTATTTTAAGAAGGCGGTCGAGTCATGAGTAAGGAGATGGAACAAACAATCATGCAAGCCGTTGAGACAGAGGTCGACCGCCGGGTCTCTGATCGTCTGGCGGTTGTCTTGCATCACATCTCAAAAACATATCGGCTCTCCTATGAGAAACTGATGAAGGAGACGGCGACCCTTGAGGTTACTACTGGTCAGTGTCTTGGCCTGATTGGCTCGGGCAAGAGGTGTACACGGCACGCGAGGTTCGAGGGCTACTGCAAGTCACACAGGGACCAAAAGCCAATTGTGAGGATGAAAGATGAGCCTGGTCTTGACCCGGCAGGGTCGGTCACTCCTCACACGCACACATTACCGCCATTTTTCCTGGCGGGTTGTCCTGCGTGTGAAAAGGTTTCTTCACGCCCTCGCTTAAACATTTAGACCGAGGGAGGCCGCGGGGCCTCTTTCACGAGACCAAGCCTTCGGCTTGAGGCTCCAGGCTTAAACATTTGAGGGCCCTACTAACTAATGAGTCAAGGTCGCTCAGAGCTTCTGCTCGAGTCTCTCACGAAGTTTTACTCTGAGCCCGAGAACTCGACAAAGCTCAAAGATATCCTCACGACCAAGTCACAAGGAATTTCCCTTAGGAACCTGGAGTGGTTCGTGACAAACTATTCAAAGAATCGCCACGTGACATACGACTCCCCTACAGGCCGACCCTTCACTGTCCATGTTGCTTATAAGTCGAGTCTTGACGGATACTCTAAGAAACTTTTTGATCCTTTTTGTAGGACGGAGCGCATAGAGTTTCAGGGCCTTAGCACGACCGTAGCCCAACTTAATTTTATCAAGTGGTGCCTGACCAATGGCATCATTGACTACATGATTAAAGATAAGATACGCCCGCAAAACCATTCTTAAACTGTAAAACCGAGAACCCATAGTAGAAAAGGTACAGATTGTAACTCTGAAGCGCCGTGGCATACTGTGGTAAGAATGTAATTGTCAGATTGGAAGTTTGTGAATTAATTTTTGAAAAATTTAGATACCCACCCGAATTGTATTCTGTTATATTCAATCCGAATGAGTACATGTAAATATTCTTTTGAGGAACGGACAGACCGTGCTGCATAGGCTGCAGAAAGGATGTGTAAGGCCCGTTGGCGAATGTGTCTAGAATATCCTGATTATTAATTGTAATCTTTACCGCCTGGATAACATCTGTGTAGTTGACTGAAGTGGTCTGTGACGCCGCTCCAAAGTTTAGTGGAATAGCCGCCGTCTGATATTGCGTAGCGTAACCATAAAGGTATCTTACGGCATAATATGAAGATGATGTTGATTCATAGGCCTGGTTTCGAATAAACCAGGCAATCATTTGTACTGGAAAATTTGCGCTGATATTCGTAGTCACTGTACCTGCATAGGGTGCCGTGCCATCGCGCTTGACGACAGGAACTATATACCGGAGGGGTGAGTTTCTGTAATACATTCTCTCAGAATCCGTAATCTTCACGTACTCAATCAAAAGTATAGGGTTCTGTATATCCAGAGTTCCTGAATAGTTTGTAAACCAGTATTGAGGTCTAAAAGTAAATTTTATATAAACTCTTTGTCCTCCCCAAAGGGCACACAAGGGGAAGAAGGGTTTTCGGAGGCGCTCACGTCCTTTATTTCCACCACTGTGCCTTCTACAAAAGAAGAACTCGAGTGGTATGGTAAGCGGCACTGGAGTTGTTGGTGATATACCAGTTGTACCAGTTGGCTGACCTCCGTTGACCTGGTTAAACATACCTATTTGCTCATCATAATCAAGGAATACCTGATCTTTGATAAAGAGCCAGTCATCGTATATAGACTCTACAACAACATCGTCAATAATAAAATCAACCTGCTGAATAATGGCCCGACCTATCTGATTGGTGTAGCTGCTACCGGCTGGTAAGCCAGGCAAGGTGCACTGAAGGAACATGTTCGCCAACAGATCGCCCTGATTTTTTGGCTGTATTTGAACAATACACGTTCCAGGTGAAGATGCCTGAATAAAGGAGTTTGAAGAAATGGGGGTTAAATTTAGGTAATCTTGGTACAGAACAGAGTTTGTATACTGCTCGTATTTTGGTGTCCACTGGCTCTCTGTAAAGTTGTGAATATTTGAAATATATTGTTCTTGAGGTCCAAAGGCTTCAAGGGATAACACGCCGCCTGCATTGAAGCCTAGATTGCGTTTTTCCGTGAGGGGCTCTGGAGCCAAAGGGGGGACTGGAACATTCTCGTTTAGATCACGCATATGGTTCGGAAGAACCTTGAAGTTTGAGTCCTCGATAGGGGCCCTGACGAGCGGCTGCACTGTGGAAACTTGGGCTGGTACAAAGGCGGTAGAGGTGTTCGGGTTGAACAGACCACCCTGAGCATTTACCGGAACCCCATTGGGATACGCATCAGTGGATGGGAGCATCGGCATGAGCACTTGACCCTGACCCAATGCCATGAGCATTATTTTATCATTAAGAAAGCCATCTACCAATTTATTTCGTCCTACCTTCATTCGGAACCCAATAGCATTTGTAATTTCAGGGAGACCGGACAGAACTCCCTTGAGCTGAGTGGGGTCGGCAAGAATAGAGTCGGGTGTTAGTCCCGTTTTAGAAACAAAAAAATCTAAAAGATTTTCTGACTGAGATAGGTAACTGGAGAGCTTGTTTGGGTCACTGAAAATGTATGAACTTAGGCCCAATATCTTTCCGCCCAGCACCTCGGCCAAGGTGGCGACTTGGCGCAGAACCGACATGAGCTTTTGAAGAGCTGACGGGTCTGGGGGAGATGACAGGGGCTGAGGTGGTATTGGTGTGGCCGTGAGTATTCCATTGTAAGATACTCGGCCAATAACTCCTGACTGAAAAGAGACTGATGCAACATTTAGACTGAAGGGCATACCCGGGAGCCCCGAGATCGTCCAGCCAGACGTGACCGCCGGGGGCAAGGGAATACTTGAATAAAACACAACTAGACCCATTTGAGTAAAGTAAGATCCCGTCAGGGTGGGAGGAGGCGGAGGCGCTATGATTTGTGTTGGCGCCACGATTACTGCAGCGGCTTGCTGGACCCCTTGAATAGTCTGAGGGACGTTTACTTGGAAATCTATAGTTGCATTGTAGGGCCCGTTTTGAGGAAAGTTCCCTTGCTGAAGGGTAGTGGCTACGACTCGGGTATCTCCTTGAATGCCCGATAGCCCAGTTAGCGTCCAGCCATATTGAACACCTGGAGGCATTGGCGTTTGGACGTAAAATGTTATTACGTTGGCCACTGTTTTAGAGGCTGCATAGAAGCCATTTATCTGGGTGGAGGCCATACTATTTTATACAAACATAATATGGAGGATAGTCTCATCGCAGCTATCCTCGCTCTACTCATCATACTTGTGTGGAGAAAGGGTGAAGAATACACATCTTTCAAATCACAAATTGCAAACCTCGATGTCCTCAATGCACACGAGGTGAACATCCATTTCAAAGACTCTGACTTTAACCAGATGGACTCGAAGCTCTCTCCCTCAGTAATGTTCACTGGCGGCCCTCCAACGGTCAATCCAGTAACTGGTCCGACGTTGACCAACGGCCCAGCACTAATCAACACTGGGCCAGTAATCGGACCTGTCGCACCTCCTGTGGCCGCTAGCATATCACCAGCAATGACCACGGCTCCTTCGGGGGCCGTTCTCGCCTCAGCGGTTCCATCAGCGGCGGTCATATCCTCCCTCCATCCAGCGGCGGCAGCGGCTGTTATAGCTTCCCTGCCTCCCTCAACAGCAGCGGCGGTCGTCGCTTCCCTTCCTCCCGCAACGGCGGCAGCAGTAGCGGCAACGTCCCCCGCCGCCCTCGCTTCCCTTCCTCCCGCTGCCGCTGCAGCTGCCGCATCCCCTGCAGCCCTCGCCGCATTACCCCCAACAGCGGCAGCAGCCGTGATCGCCGCATTACCTCCGGCGGCAGCAGCGGCGGCCACCGCCTCCCTACCTCCTCCATCCACGTCTTCACCCAAGAAGGGCTTTGTTGTCGGAAATCAAGATCCGAGCTGGGCCGCCAAGGTGAATGCCCTCAACTGTGGTTGGTACTATACGTGGGGTGCCGCACCCCCTGCGGGTCAAGGACCAAACCTCCCATATTTCCCAATGTTCTGGAACGTGAGCAAGTCTAAGCCAACGGACCTTGAAAACATTAAGAAGACTTACGGAACAAATCCAGGTATTCTGCTTGGTTACAACGAGCCAGACGGCACGGATGCAGCGGCCCAGGCAAATATGACGGTTGCCGAGGCTGTGAGTTACTGGCCCAACCTTGTCGCTACGGGAATGACTCTCGCATCTCCAGTGATGTACGGAAGTCTTCTTGACGTTCCGGTGCAGCCGCCTTCTCCAGCGCCACCTGCACAGCCTAATAATCCAAATCCCAACGGAACTTATGCCGCTTACCCGCCGCCTGTGACCATCAACATAGCCAATGCGGGAAAGCCGGCGAATAACGTGACCCTTAACCCAGCCATTTG
>Ga0209084_1000105_pt1 | contig 80599 bp, 94 predicted proteins | sample C_130820_MF_Meta_FD_187309 | JGI IMG/M metagenome (GOLD analysis project Ga0209084, IMG submission 187309) | Freshwater microbial communities from Lake Croche, Canada to study carbon cycling - C_130820_MF_MetaG (SPAdes) (version 2) | ecosystem: Environmental > Aquatic > Freshwater > Lake...
CGCGAGCTCTTCCTAAGGTGGATAAATCCTTTTACCTCTCGGCGTATAGAGTATTAGCAACCGTTTCCAGCTGTTATCCTCTTCCTAAGGGCAGATTCTCACGTGTTACTCACCCGTCCGCCACTAAAATCAAAGATCTTCGTACGACTTGCATGTGTTAAGCATACCGCCAGCGTTCATCCTGAGCCAGGATCAAACTCTCCATAGTATCCATTATTACTTGAATATAAACTAAATTTTGTTTCAAATTTAATCTTGCGGATCAATCTCTTGATCTTGAATTCCAGAGTAGTCTCTCGATATCAAAATTGTCAACCCCTTCTAAATCTTAGAAATCATTTTTTATTATTCAAGATTTAATTTTATTTATTGATAGTTTTATTTCAGATCTGTAAAGTCAGTGTAAATAACTGTAAAAAAAATGATGCAATGCTTTATTATCGTGTTAGAAGTAATAAAGATATATCCTAGGAGAATACATTTATGATTAGTGATACTCAGATATTTGTTGCACTTATATTAGCATTAGTCTCTTTAGCTCTAGCAATTCGTTTAGGTACGTCTTTATACCAATAAACAATGGATAATATTCTAGACGAAATAGCTTAGTACTATTTTTTCTAAAAATCTTGATAAAGAGTATTTGTATAATAAAATTAAAAGAACTTAAAATCTATAAGTAAAGCTATGTATATATACTAAATATATATATATACCACTTATAGATTTAACTATAAAAAATAAAACAAAGAATAAAAATTATTGTGAATGCAAATACTGTAAAAAACACTGCTCGCCCAATATTTCCTTTTACGGCCATAGTTGGACAGGAAGAAATGAAACTTGCCTTAGCGCTTAATGTAATAGATCCTAAAATAGGTGGAGTTATTATTATGGGTGACCGAGGTACAGGAAAGTCCACAACAATTAGGGCTATTACAGATATTCTGCCTGAGATTGAAGTTATACAGGATGATCCTTTTAACTCTCATCCTAATGATTTTGAGTTAATGAGCGATGAGATTCGCGACAAAATTGAACAAGGTGTAAAGCAAAATATTGTTTTAAAAAAGGTCATGATGGTAGATCTTCCTTTAGGAGCTACTGAGGATAGGGTGTGTGGAACAATCGATATAGAGAAAGCTTTAACAGAGGGTATTAAAGCATTTGAACCTGGTTTACTAGCTAAAGCCAACAGAGGTATCTTATATGTTGATGAGGTTAATTTATTAGATGACCATTTGGTTGATATATTGTTAGACTCTGCAGCTTCCGGATGGAATACCGTAGAGCGAGAAGGTATATCTATACGGCACCCAGCTCGATTTGTACTTGTGGGGTCAGGAAACCCTGAAGAAGGGGAATTAAGACCTCAGCTTTTGGATAGATTCGGTATGCATTCTGAAATTAGGACTGTAAAAAACCCAGAACTTCGAGTTCAAATTGTGGAACAGAGATCAGATTTTGATAAGAATCCACAAGAATCTTTGTCTAAGTATCAAGCTCAACAAGAAGAATTTAGAAATAAAATTGTACAAGCTCAAACACTCTTACCTCAAGTAACGATTGATTATAATTTACGTGTAAAAATATCTCAAGTATGTAGTGAGCTAGACGTGGATGGTTTAAGAGGAGATATTGTTACAAATCGTGCGTCTAGAGCTTACGCAGCCTACGAAGGTCGAAATGTGGTTACTGTTGACGATATAAAATCTGTTATAACAATGTGTTTGCGCCATAGATTACGTAAAGATCCTTTAGAAACAATAGATTCTGGGGATAAAGTGCAAAAAACGTTTGAAAAAGTTTTTAGCGATTTACTTTAATTCAAAAACATTTATACATCTAGAACTTGTAGTAGGCTCAGTAGGATTCGAACCTACATTAGAGACTTAGAAGGTCCCTGTCCTGATCCCTTAGACGATGAACCCTTTTTAGAAATAAAGATATACATTGGGCGGTACTGGATTTGAACCAGTGACCACCTGCTTGTAAGGCAGGCGCTCTACCGCTGAGCTAACCGCCCTTTTTTATTCTTTTGCTCTCAATGAAAATATACTAACATTTCACAATTAATTTATGCAACTTCTTTTTTAGAATCTTAAAAAGATTATTAAAAGAAATTTAAAGATACAAGAATAATAAATGAGAGTATAAAAGTTAAGCATGTACAAATCTTTAAGTTATTACTTGGTTTGTACATTTTTATATGGTTTAAAATTCAAAGATTTCTTTAAATCAAATGCTATTACTTATGTAAGTACATTTCTTTATTATTTTTTAATGCCTACCAAGGTGATAATTTAATAATATTTTTAACTAAGTTGTAAGTCACTCATCATGAAATGAATACTCTTTACTAGTAGAATTGTTCTTATTCGAGCAAGATTATACAATTGTGTATATTCTTTTACTTATTACATTTAATTTTTAAGCCATACAAAATCTATGAAGCTGGTGAAGGGACTTGAACCCGCAACCTACTGATTACAAATCAGTTGCTCTACCAATTGAGCTACACCAGCATCTTAATTACACTATTAAATATACAATAAAATCTTTTACATAGTAAAGTATTTTTTCGTTTATTATCTTGAGCTATTATATCGCCAGTATTTAGTTTAACTAAATATTGAGTTTAATCAAGTTCAAAATTTATATCTTATCTATATTGTATTAGAAAGAACTTACGTTAATCTGTAAATTAATTTAAATAGCACAAGGAAGAATTTTATATGTCTAGATACAGAGGAGCCGTTTTAAGAATTGTACGTCGTTTAGGAGAATTACCTGGCCTTACGAGAAAAACGACAAAAAGAACTACGAGACCTGGGCAGCATGGTGACCAAAACAGAAAACCTTCTGAATACTCTATACGTTTAGAGGAAAAGCAAAAAATTCGATTCAATTACGGTTTAACAGAAAGACAGCTATTGAAATATGTTAGAAGTGCTAGAAGAATTAAAGGTTCCACAGGGGAAGCGTTGCTACAGCTACTAGAGATGAGACTTGATAATATTGTGTTTAGATTAGGCATGGCTCCTACAATACCGGCAGCACGCCAATTGGTAAATCATGGTCATATATGTGTTAACAGCAAGAGAGTTTCTATACCTAGCTACCAATGCCAAACTGGCGACACCATTTTAGTTAGAACCAATGCAAAATCCAAACAGTTAGTGGAAGGTTATTTATCTTTTCCTGGCTTAGCTAATATACCTACTCATTTAGAGCTTGATAAATCTAACTTAACAGGAAAAGTAAATGGTGTAATTGAAAGAGAATGGGTAGCTCTTCAGTTAAATGAATTATTAGTTGTAGAGTATTACTCTCGTAAAGGTTAAGATTTTTTATTATATGTAAATCAAAAATTTTTACTTATGATATTAAATTACCAAGAATTTTCCTCACTTGGTAACGTATCAGATGTAAATAACCAGACAACCCCTTTATAAAATCTTTGTAAATTTTTTAGGTACAATTTCATTTTATATAAGTATTCATCAGTAAAGCTGCTTTTAGCAAAAGGTCTTTGATTATTCTGAGATTTTAATTCTATATAAGATTGATAGGGTGGAATAAATGCTATCTCCAAGGAGTTATCTGGAGTATTTTCAAGATCTAGAAGAAAATTTTCCAAATTATAGATTTCTATATTGGGTTTGGTACTCAAAGAAAGTTGTGATTTTTTTATCAGAAATACTTTCCAAGCCTTTATAGCGTCTTCTTTGCTAAAAAAAATTAATTTTTTTTCATAAGAATCTTGAAAAGAGTATTGAGTTATTGTTTTGTCTCTTAAATTTTTATGAAATTTAAGTACATATATTGGATTTCCTTGAAACCAGTCTTTGGAATATTTTTGTTTGGGATGCATGGTACACATAGACTCAGATGAATATTTCGTAAGTATTAAATCAATTTCTTTTAAATCACCTACTAATCGACTCTGAGTTTTTGGTTCTGAAATTCGGTTAAGCTTGTAAAAAACATCCAAGCCGATAGTTTTTATCTTTAAACCTAAGTTCTCTGCTTCTTTAGGCTCTTTTTTACAAATCTCATGCAGATAACTGGCAGCATCTTCTTTATTCATAAAGAATAAATTTATAGATACAGAACCTTCATCGTATTCCCAGAAAAATATTTCATTATATTTACTTTGAATCCACTGTAAAGAATTAGAATTTTTATATTCTCTTGTAGATGCAGTGACTATTTCATTTTGTTTATTTATAACTGTATATACAGGGACTTGTTTTAACTTAGACAATAAAGATTTTTGTTCTTTTGTAGGAAAATTTGGAGAACGTTTATTTGAAAAAATAGAAAGGCATTTCTCAAGTTTTGGGAATTGAAAACTTTGTTTATTCTCTCCGTATGAAATAGCAAGGCTATCAATTTTTTTTTTATTTTGAATAAGAATATTGTCGTTACTTGTTTGAATTTTTATTTTTAAATCTTCTCCGGATGATAATTTATCTATAAAAGCAGGTACAGGATCTTGATTGCCTTTTAAACTAATTTCTATTGCCTCAGGTTTAAACAAATTTAAAATAGTATTCATATTAACTCTGGATGAATTTTATATTTCTTGAAAATTAATTACACAATATTATTTGTTATTTTTTATATTGGAAGCAAGAATTTTTAGTTTGACTAGTATAAAACGTTTTTTTAGAAGTAAATTTGAGAATTCACCCATCTTGATTAAGATTTATAACTTTAATCAGAGGTTTCTCTTTCTAAAAGATCTTTTTCAGTGGGAATATAAGACGAATTGTAACACATAGCCTTCACTTATACGTAATATAATCAAAGCGTTGCTTTTTATTTATATTTTCTTGTTAATATTAATTTAGGGTACAAATTAATCAGTTACGATATTTATTACAATCGATAACTACAATAAGAATGTAAGTTTATCAAACATTATTTGGTATTATTACAGACTAAATTTTATCGACTATAACCTTTACAGGAGGAATGTATGTCTCAATCCGTTGAATCACGGACTCGAATTAAAAACGAACGTTACGAATCAGGCGTTATCCCTTACGCAAAAATGGGTTATTGGGATGCTGATTACAACATCAAAGATACTGATGTATTAGCTATGTTCCGTATGACTCCTCAAAAAGGTGTTGACCCTGTGGAATGCGCGGCAGCTATCGCTGGTGAATCTTCTACAGCAACTTGGACAGTTGTTTGGACTGACCTTTTAACAGCATGCGATCTTTACAGAGCTAAAGCATACAGAGTTGATCCAGTTCCTGGCGCACCTGACCAATACTTCGCTTACATCGCTTACGAGCTAGATCTATTTGAAGAAGGTTCCCTTGCAAACTTAACAGCATCTATCATTGGTAACGTATTTGGTTTCAAAGCTGTGAATGCACTACGTCTAGAAGACATGCGTATTCCAGTAGCTTACCTAAAAACATTCCAAGGTCCTGCTACAGGTGTAATTGTTGAGCGTGAAAGACTTGACAAATATGGTCGTCCTCTTTTAGGGGCTACTGTTAAACCTAAATTAGGTTTATCTGGAAAAAACTATGGTCGTGTAGTTTATGAAGGTCTAAAAGGTGGTCTAGACTTCCTTAAAGATGATGAAAACATTAACTCTCAACCATTCATGAGATGGAGAGAACGTTTCTTATTCGGTATTGAAGGTGTAAACCGAGCTGCTGCTGCCGCTGGTGAAGTTAAAGGTCATTACTTTAACATTACTGCTGGTACAATGGAAGATATGTACGAACGTGCTGAATTCTGTAGAGAAATCGGATCCGTTATTTGCATGATCGACCTTGTAATTGGTTATACTGCTATTCAATCTATGGGTATTTGGGCTCGTAAAAATAGCATGATCTTACATTTACACCGTGCTGGTAACTCTACATACTCCCGTCAAAAAACTCACGGTATGAACTTCCGTGTAATTTGCAAATGGATGCGTATGGCAGGTGTTGACCATATCCACGCTGGTACAGTAGTAGGTAAACTAGAAGGCGATCCTTTAATGGTTAAAGGTTTCTACAATGTATTACTACAAGCGAAATTAGATGTTAACCTTCCTCAAGGTTTATTCTTCGCACAAGATTGGGGCTCATTAGCTAAATGTTTACCAGTAGCTTCTGGTGGTATTCATTGCGGTCAAATGCACCAACTTATTCATTACCTAGGTGATGATTGTGTTCTTCAATTTGGTGGTGGTACAATCGGTCACCCAGATGGTATTCAAGCTGGTGCTACAGCTAACCGTGTTGCTCTTGAGTGCATGGTTGTTGCTCGTAACGAAGGTCGTGATTACTTAGCTGAAGGTCCTCAAATCCTTAAAACTGCAGCTAAGAGCTGTGGCCCTCTTCAAACAGCTTTAGATCTTTGGAAAGATATTACATTCAACTATGCTTCCACAGATACAGCTGACTTTATTGAGACAGCTACATCTAACAGATAGTAAGTAATATCCATTAGAAAATTTAACCAAAGGAGTATTCATCGTGAGATTAACACAAGGTGCTTTTTCTTTCCTTCCAGACTTAACTGACGAACAAATCGTTAAACAAATTCAATACGCTATCAGCAGAGGTTGGGCTCTTAACGTTGAGTGGACAGATGATCCACATCCTCGTAACTGCTACTGGGAAATGTGGGGTCTTCCACTTTTCGGTATCAAAGATGCTGCTGCTGTAATGTTTGAAGTTAATGCTTGTCGTAAAGCTAAACCAAACAGCTATGTAAAAGTTAACGCATTTGACAACTCTAGAAGTGTTGAAAGTTGCTGTCTTTCTTTCATAGTACAAAGACCTACTTCTAACGAACCAGGATTTACATTGGCTCGTACAGAAGATAAATCTAGATTAATCCGTTACACAATTCAAAGTTATGCTACTAGCAAACCTGAAGGAGAACGTTATTAATTAGTTTTAATACATAAAAATAGAGAGACTAACTAATAGCCTCTCTATTTTTATGTGTTCGCTTTAAAGACTTATATAAATTTAATATTTTAATATGGCATCCATACAGCAGAATCAAGACGATATTTTAGTTAATCTTCAGGAAGAATATGAAAAACGTCAAATTCAAGAAGTTTTAGATCAACTGGATACAGACCTGATAGGTTTAGTACCAGTAAAGACTAGAATTAAAGAAGTTGCGGCTTTACTATTAGTCCATAGGCTTCGTAAAGCTTTAGGTCTAACCTCTTCTAACCCAGGGTTACATATGTCTTTCACTGGTAGCCCAGGAACTGGAAAAACTACGGTTGCTTTAAAGATGGCAGATATTTTATTTAGGCTAGGCTATGTTAGAAAAGGCCATCTTATAACAGTTAGTAGAGATGATTTAGTAGGTCAATATATAGGCCATACGGCTCCAAAAACAAAAGAAGTTTTAAAACGTGCAATGGGTGGAGTATTATTTATTGACGAAGCTTATTATTTATATAAACCAGATAATGAGCGAGATTATGGGGCTGAAGCAATAGAAATCTTACTTCAGGTAATGGAAAATCAGAGAGACGATTTGGTTATAATTTTTGCTGGATACAAAGAAAGAATGGATAGTTTCTACGCTTCGAATCCTGGTTTATCCTCTAGAGTTGCTAATCATGTCGATTTTCCTGATTATAGTCCTGAAGAGCTATTACAAATTGGAAAAATGATGTTAGAAGATCAGCAGTATGTTTTGACAGAAGAATCCGAAGTAGCTTTATTAGAATATATTAAATTAAGAATGCAGCAGCCACATTTTGCAAATGCTAGAAGTGTCCGCAATGCTATTGATAGAGCTCGCATGAGACAAGCTAATAGAATGTTTGCAGCTGGAGATCGTGTTTTGACTAAAGCAGATTTAGTGACAATTCAGGCGGAGGACATAAGAAAAAGTCGAGTGTTTAGACCGTAAATATATTAATAATTATCTATACGTAAAAAAAAAAAAAGTGTATGATTATTATATGAAATTCTTAAGGCGGCATGGCCAAGTGGTAAGGCAAGGGATTGCAAATCCTTCACCCCCGGTTCAAATCCGGGTGCCGCCTGAGAGTTGGGGGTGTGGTGGAATGGTAGACACAACAGACTTAAAATCTGTTGACTTCTCGGTCGTGAGGGTTCGAGTCCCTCCACCCCCATAATTTATCTCATAAATGTTCTAAGAAATTCAGTGTTTACTTTTGATTCTCGTACTAAAGAAATTTTTCCAGTTCGAGCTATTTCAGAAATACCAAATGGTTTAAGAATTTGTTCTATAGCCATCATTTTACCAGGGTCTCCAGTTACTTCAATGATTAAAGAATTTTCAGCCAAATCAACAACTCTCGCTCTAAAAATTTGAACGATTTCCAAAATTTCGGATCGTTTATTATCGTTTGTATTAACCTTTAGAAGCATAAGTTCTCTTTCTACACAAGGTATATCACTTATATCCTGAACTCGCAATATATTAACGAGTTTGTACAATTGTTTTGTTAATTGTTCGATGGTTTTATCTTCTGCGGGTACAACCATTGTAATTCTAGAAACACCTATTTGTTCTGCTGGCCCTACAGCTAGGCTTTCTATATTAAATCCTCGTCGAGCAAACAAACCTGCAATTCTTGTCAAAACTCCGGACTCATCTTCTACCAACACAGATAAAGTATGTTTCATAAAACTATACGAGATATTTTTGAAAATTAATAGTTTATGAGTTAAGGCATCTAGATAAACAACTTTTGTAAATTTAATTTTTTTAAAGATAGTTCATTCAACCATCTTACTTGCATCCGGCTGGGTTTGAACCAGCGTTGTCTCTCGCGAGAAACGGATTATGAGTCCGGTGCCTTCGACCACTCGGCCACAGATGCATGTGAACTGGTAGCTATGGAACTGGTGGGAATTGAACCCACGTCCACTCAATTAACTACAACATATTCATTCACAAGTTTAGCTTTATTCAATATTTAAAGCAACTATTTTTTAATCTCACCAGATTGACTTGGAAATATATAGACTTTTAAGAATTAAAAATCTCCAATTTGTAATTACTTAGGTATTTTAGTACTGTTTTAAATTAAAACTATACTAAAGCAAATTTACGATCAAATGAAAGTATGTTGTTTGCGTTTATGGTTTGAGTTTTGTTTTACAAGAAAACTCAAGCTTGACTTGTATCATAGTGCTATATTCTAGAGAGTGTCGATACCAAAACAGCCCCAATATGTATGATATTTTAACACGAATGAATTAAATGTACAGAGTTGTGTCTTAATTAATTGATTATGAAGAAATATCGAGCATGGCGGGAATCGAACCCACGACCATCAGGACCGGAATCTGACACTCTATCCACTGAGTTACACGCTCGGAGCTTACTTTTTAAGACTGAACTTTATTATATAGATTTCGTATTCTGTCGTATAGTCTCTTATGATAATTAAAAAATGGATCTAAAAGTAACTCGTAGTTAATATTTCTTTGCTTATTTAAATTAAAAGTTAAGTACCCTAATCCATTACATGTGTTACATTTTCGGCTAAAAGCATCATATACACTTTGACCTTGTCGAGACCGAGTAAGTTCAACGAGCCCTAACTCTGACATTTGTATTATGCGGCATCGTACGTAATCTTTCACCATTAATTTACTCATGTATCGAAGTAATTTCATTTGATCCTGCTGATTATTGCAGTCAATAAAATCAATTACAATTATTCCTCCAATATTTCTTAATCGTATTTGTTTAATTATTTCATGAATTGCAGAGTAATTTACCCATAAACTTGTTTGTCGTGAGTTTTGGAGATTTGTAAATGATCCTGAATTAACATCCACGGTTGTTAACGCTTCTGTTTTTTCAATAATAATGTACCCTCCGCGACATAAGTTTACTCTTGGTTTCATGATTTCTAATAGAAGAACATCTACTAAATAATGTGTAACTAAAGAAAAATGATTTCTATGGAATTCAATTTTTAAGGGTTTATGATAGTTGGAACCATGTATTTTACTTAAAACATTTTTTATTTTTAAAGCTCCTTCGTGTGAGTCTATTGCAATACAATTAAAATTTATATTGGAGTGGTCTTGAAGAATTTTATGTAAAAATATTTTGCTCTTACTAACTAAAGATGGTTTAAGTTTTTTACGAGCTCTAGTACTAATTTTTGTCCAACGAGATTTTAGTACTTGAGCTTCTGTGACTAAAAAATTTACATTTGCATTTATTGCTTTGCATTTTATCAGCATACCCATATTCTTAGGATTTATGAGTAAATGTCCCATAGCTCGAAGATAATCCTTATGATTCTCAGGTTGTAACTTTTTTAAAGTGTTAATAGATTTCGAAAAGGGAAATAGAGCGACATATTTCCCAACTACGCTTATGTCACAACTTAAAGTAGGTCCTTTGTTTCCTATAGGTTCTCTAGTTATTTGAACTAAAATATTTTTACTTGCTGATATATTTGGACAGTCGAAATTTAGTCGGTCTCTTAAATGATTGAACGATATAAATCCATTTTTTGACAAAGGATTAAGTGTAACAAAAGCTGCATCTAAACTTGTTAGTACACTAGAGACTTTCCCTAAGTAAATATCATTAACTCTATATAGATTATGTTCCATGATCAAGCTAATTAATCTATTTTTAAAATAAATTAGTGCAATCTGACTTTTTTCTATAATTATTAGTTTATAAACCATATTTGACTATATAGCTAATTTAATCTCTCTAAGAAATAAAAATAAGAAAATATTAAGTTAATGTAGTAGTGGGCTACTACATTAACTTAATATTTCTTGAAAATTAGTAATAAATTTTTCCTCCACCCCATTTTTCGCCACCTAGTTTAGGTTGTAGAAGTATGTGTCCACTAATGGCAAATAGATCCTCATCACTTAAACTGCGCATTTTTGGAAATATATCAGCACTTTTTGTACTTGGGTGTAGTTCAGCTATAGATTCTAGACCATCATAACTTGTAGGATTTTTTAAATAGTCAACTAAAGCATTAATATTATCACGTGGAGGTGTTGCCAAACTTAGTGCATCTGGCTCCAGTCCAAGGTTTGGATTTGTTTTAGTTACTCCTCCAACATGGCACTGACCACAAGAAGCATTAAATAATCTTTTTCCTCTTTTTACTTGTTCTGGAGTTAAGATCACCGTAGACCCAGAAGAATCTAATGGTATCGTTCTTGTAGTTTCATCCAAATCAATTGCTAAGGACGTATTTGAGCAACAAACAACTGTACAAAGTCCTAAAAATAAGTGAATAGGGGAAATTTGTTTTTTCATGAATTAATTACTTAATATTGTGTAGTCTTTTATTCGGTTAAGACAGATTTTAAGATTTCAATTATTATTGTAAAATAATATTTTCAATTTGAAATCTTAGTAAAAATATCTTAATACTAACAGTAAGCCTCCGATTTTATTCTTCTAAAGTTTCTAGGTATCTAGTACCTAGAAACTCTAAAAACTCTTAATTGCGTGTTAGTCTGTCAGCTTGACTTACAAGAAATAAAGCAGAACTAATTGGAATAATTACTACGAATAAACCCAGAAGTAGACTGTTGATGAAAGCTGATAAAGATGGAGTCATTTTAATCCTCTTATTTGTGTGAGTATTACTAATTTCTTATCATATAGTATAAACTAGTTTGAACTCATTGATGATATATATGTAGAAATTTTCCATTGGAATCTTGTCTCTGACGAGTAAAAGTTTTTTACAAGATTTTAAGACTTAGAATAATTTGCTATATTCTAGAGAGTATCAAAATTTACCTATACTAGTTAAGTTTTCACAAAGAAAAATACAAACAAAAATTTGGAGTTTTATAAAGCTATTTTGATAAACTTGGACCATAACTTTTTATAATATTCTTTTCATTGCTACCTTCCGATCCTCATGAAGTAAGAATTTATAAACTAATATAGCCAAGTTTGATTAATTATACTGCAATTTGAATTTTTATTCAATCTGATTTCTGTTTACTCTTTAAACACTACAGTGGGAAGTACAACATATCTGGGTAAAATCTGTTACCTTCTATGATTAAAGCAGCAGTAAAGGATAACCATACTGTTATTAATACAGGAGCCGTAGATAAATATTTTAAGAAATTGCTGTCCATAAGTGTTCGGTTTTATGTTTAGTTTATCTAGGTGATATAGTAATTTCTTCTGCAGGTGCTATTAAATTACCACTTGTGAATTCTCTAAACGCAGAGAAAGGCCATATAAATCCAGTTGTTACAAAGCTTAATGCCACGGGAACGTCTATAATGATTTCTTTTTCAGTAGGTTTATCGGATGTTCGAGCCCATTGAACATAACTTCTACCAACCCAACCTATCCAACCTGCTATGTATAAGAAGAATAATCCAGGGATAACAAATTCTCCACTATGATTCCAACGACCATCTGTGATTAAATGTGGCAATCCGTCTGTTCCACAAAGAAGGCCCGCTTTCCCATATCGATCGAATCGATTTTGTGTCTTTTCAATTTGTTTTTGTAATGCTAATGCAGGTGGACTACCAGCATCGTATTTTTTCACTCTTGACTCAAGTTTTTTAACACTTTGATCCAATCTACGTTGAAATTCTTTAGAATCTTTACAAGGTTTTAAACCTGCTACGTCTGCTTTTGCAGTTGTAGGAAGAATGAATAAATTCAATATTAATAGAATAGAGATCCAGTTTTTCACGAATTTTCTCCTTTGTATATTCACATTTTTATAATACCATTTAAAAATGATAATTTTTTATTTTAGAACCTAAATTAGAGAAATATTATAGACATCATTCTTATCGTGTGATACTATTTATAGTACATAACCGGGATGTAGCGCAGCTTGGTAGCGCGCCTGCTTTGGGAGCAGGATGCCGCAGGTTCAAATCCTGTCATCCCGAATTTTAGACCTTTTTTGCAAGGTTATTAGTTTTTCATTAGCAATTTTATTCTCTTCATCGAAGGTTAAAACTTTTGAGTAAGTTCTTATAGCTTCTTGTAGCATTTTCTTTTTTTCATAACAATAAGCCAGATTATTTAGTGCTACTGTATAATTCGAATTTAAATTTATGGCTTCCTTATAGTAATAAATTGAAACATCATATTGACCACTTTCAAAATAGGTAAATCCAATTGTGTTGTAGAGGGTTGCCAAACCTTCTGTATCTAATTTATCCCAGTTTTTTAGAGCATTTGAAAATTGTAGAATCGCTTGATCAAATAATTTTTTGGAAAGGTAGATTACTCCTAAAGAATATTGATCAGAAGGAGTTGAGTTGCCTGAACGGCTTTTTTTCTGCAATTCAGAAAGTTCTGTTTCAATTTCTTTTTTTCTCAGTATTTGTGTAAAAAGAAAAACTAATAATGTACATAGCGATAGAAACAAAATCAGTAGATAGACTGTTGGTAATAAAGTATTCATCTTTCAAGGTTGTTCTGTGAAATTGTTTACATATATGATAAAAGTTAATTAATAAAATAATTGTTAATTTTGCTTATTTCTACAATTAGTTGACATATATTCTATTATTAGATAAGTTTAATATGTTATATAAGGAAGTGCAGATGGCCCCCATCGTCTAGAGGCCTAGGACATCTCCCTTTCACGGAGGTAACGGGGATTCGAATTCCCCTGGGGGTATAAAAAGTTCTAATAAATATTTATATTATTATGTAGTCTCTTATCAGAATTTATTCTATATGGGCTGCCCGGGGATCGAACCCGGAACAAATCGATTAAAAGCCGAGTACTCTACCATTGAGTTAGCAGCCCTATAAAGTTGTAATATGATATAAATATCATAATTAATTAATAAATACAAGCTCTATGAATTTATCATATGAAAGTATTTTTATATGAAAATATTAATTTTACAATTTAATCGAACTCAGATAAACACTATTAATATTCAGGATTATTTGTATAATCTGTATCCAGATCGTACTATAATACGTGTCTTTATTTCTTCGTTATATTTTGATACATTTTCTATTGAAGTGTTAATTTTTTAATTATTGGTCTAGGCGTAGTATTTTTTAGAAAATTTATTTACAAGATTTTTTACAAAGATTTATGTTAGAACAAAGGTATTAGAATATACTATATATGTACTTACTATTTCAAAGTTATTTAAAAATAATTAAAGAAATACAAACTGATTTAATCACAGGGGAATTCATCATGTTTTTTAATCCTACAACTTTGCTACAATTAGTTTCCCTTTTTCTTGTAATTACTGCTGGCCCAGCTATCATTGTACTAATAGCTTTACGACGCGGTAATCTATAAGATGCAGTAACTTAAGTTATAACGATTCATAAATAGTTATATGTTTAATCTACAATTTAATTTTTATAGAATTGTTATAACTTAATCTTGAATAATATTATTGTTTACTCGTAAATGAAAGAATTTGGGGTACACTGATTTCTTGCTGCTCACTTGAAAACTCATTGTCTTTGGTTAAAAATAACATACAGTGGCACTCTTTTCTTTCCCTCATAGGTACACACGGACAGTTCCAATATGCTGATGATACTTCAGCTATTTTATCGTCATAATGGCGGCAAGGACATAAGGGAGCTCCGTATTCATCTTTATGTCTTGCTAGGCCCTCTATGACAACGGCAGTTATACTTAGGTCTGAACAAAAAAAAGTGCCAGTTCTCTTCGCATAAGTTTCAGAAAATTTTTGCATAGCATGCAGGCTATCAGGAGAATTGTTATTTGTCATATTAATTTTTTATTCGTATCAATTTTGTTTCTTAAGGTAAATTTTTCTGAATGTAAATATATTCTGAACTATATTTCATATTACTCTACTTTAGTACTAAAATATGTAAAGATTCTAATGCCCAATTTAACTTCTTGTTGAATTTGACTGTTTATAAAATTAACACACTATTTTTAAATAAAAGAGTATGACTGCTGCTTATCTTCCATCTATTCTTGTTCCCCTAATTGGATTAGTGTTTCCTGGTTTAGTTATGGCATTTGCTTTTATTTATATTGAGCAAGATGAAGTAGCTTAAATCTTTAACTAGAAAATGAAATAAATAATAACAAATAAAATTAATTTATATATTGTTATTATTTATTTTTATTTTTTACGTTATTCGTTTACAATGAAGATCCTACACCTGAGTAGGAACCGTAAAAGAATAATCCTACAACTGTTAAAGCTGCTATGCCTCCTACTGTACCAATTAGCCACAGAGGAATTCTACCAGTACTAGCCATCTACAATTACCTCCAACTTAGTAAGTCTTAGAAAGTTTCTAATAAACTTAGGATAATAATAATTACCTTCTAATTAAAATAATAATTTTAATTAAAGAAGTAACTAGAGAATAAAACTGCCAAAACGAAAATTAGTAATAATCCCCAGAATAGAGATGTGCGATTTAACTCAACGGGTTGTTTATTAGGATTGGGACCACTCATATTATCCTCCTATCGTTGAATAAATTGCATAGAGGTAATAGCACCAAGGAAAAATACAGTAGGAACAGCTAGTCCATGAATAGCTAACCATCTAAACGTAAAAATAGGATAAGCGATTGGTTGTTTAATTTTGCTCACGATAAAGTCTCACTTATTTTTACAAACCTTTTGTTAAATCTTCTAACTCTTGTTTAGCACTAAATCTGTCATTAACTAAAGGAACTTGTTGACGTTCCTGAGTAAAATATTCATTTGGTCTAGGTGTACCAAAAATATCATACGCTAACCCTGTACTAACAAAAAGCCAGCCAGCTACGAAAAGAGCAGGAATTGTTATACTGTGAATAATCCAATAACGTATACTAGTGATTATATCAGAGAATGGACGTTCCCCTGTTGAACCTCCTGACATATAAAATACCTCCGAAAAAGTTAAAAGTATAAGAGTTCAGTTATTTATAGTTTTCTAAAAAAGATAAAATATGATGCTACGTCCTTCAAAACTAAAAATAGTTGTAGTGATATGGTAACAATTTTCTATCTTTTTAATCAAATAATTTTATAGGTAAATTATCTGACATCTACATTATACCGAAGGTGTTTTCTCTTAAGTAATAAGATTACAAATAAGTAAATCTGAGTTTGTAAAGCTTATGAAATCTTAAGATATTCATAAGAATCAACATAACTTCTGTATATTATTAGATTTTTATCTACACCTATAGTAACTAAAAAAATCCTCAAAAAAACATTTTTATTTAAATACTTTGTTAGATTTAGTAATCTATTTTATGTTTTAAGCGGGCAGAGGGAATCGAACCCTCATCATTAGCTTGGAAGGCTAAGGTTTTACCACTAAACTATGCCCGCTTCAGATCTGTATTAAGTTTGTGTGTTTAAATATTAGAACATATAGGTATAATACATTTCTTTAACAAATAATGCTACATTTTCAAATATTTTTATCAGTTTTCTAGAGGTACGTTTAAAAATAAAGATAAATCGACTGCTTCCTCTTCAATAGATGATAGTAGTAGTGGCTCGCCTACTCTAGTTAAAGGGATTTGCCTTTGATCTTTAGTGCATAAATAAATTTCTCTTTTAGGATTTAAGCCTTCTTGGATACTTAACTTAACTGAGCGAATATCTTTGAAGTCATAAGATAGATAAATTTCACGATTTTGAGTTGGAAAACCAAGACGGAAAATTTCAACTTTGTTGAGATTTTTATCGTATTTGTTATAACCTCCACCTACATTAAAAATTATATTTGCAAATAAGAATAAGCTTAACAATATTCCTATGGATCCATAAAAAGTCATTACGATTCCCTGAGGAATAAAAGAGATGTTATCTATTGTAGTAAAAGGTAACATTTGTATTTGAAGATAACTAGATAATCCAGCAAGAAAAAAGCCACTCCCTCCTAAAAAACTTATAATTAACCAAAAGTAATTGCTAATTCTTTTTGATCCTAAGATTAAGTTATACCGAATCAGTCTATTTTGTGTAGTCATCTTTACCTGTCAATTTAAAAATCATGTGGGTAGTAATTTAAAAAATGCCTAATTAATAGATATCACTACGCTTAAGTTTTATATCAATTAAGCATTTTTTAAGATCATTTATATCAATTTTATGTAGGATAAACCTAAAAATAATCCTGCGGCTAAACCAAAAGCACATGACAATAAAATAATGTAACCAATTAGTATGCTCATTTTCTATTCTTATTCTAGTTATTTTTTACAGTATATCTTATTAGCGTATTACTTTAAGCCTATGTCAAAAATTTGTTAGTTAATTTTTCTTACAAGGGTAAAAAAAGGCAGGTGTTCGACTATAATTATTTAATAATATAAAACATACTCTAATTATAAGTTTGGAAACTATGTCTGACTTTATAAAACCATATAATGATGATCCTTTCGTAGGTAACTTAGCTACTCCTATTAGTACATCTAGTTTTACTAGAAACCTTTTAAGTAATTTACCAGCTTATAGAGTTGGACTATCTCCTTTATTAAGAGGTTTAGAGATAGGAATTACTCATGGTTATTTCTTAGTTGGACCATTTTATAAATTAGGTCCTTTACGTAATTCTGAAGTTGCTTTACTATCTGGATTTTTTGCCTCTATAGGTTTAATCTTTATTATGACAGCTTGTTTAGCAATTTATGGTGTTGTTTCATTTGAAGAAACTGATAATGGTGATCAGTTACAAACAGCAAAAGGCTGGAGACAGTTTACGTCCGGCTGGTTAGTTGGAGCTATTGGGGGGTCTAGTTTTGCTTATATTTTAATAACGAATATAAGTTTTTTGCAAACTTCCGGATTAAATTTAGTTAAGTAATTTCTAATTGTAAAGAGATAAAACTTAATATTTATCTCTTTTCTATTCGTTCATTTCATGGTACGTAGCTACAGCTGAAGGAGATACTTGATTAAGGTATCTAAATATCCAATACTTAAATACCGTATCTAACAACACAGGGAAAGTTGCTATGAATAAGAAGATAAGGTCTCTATTTTCTGGCAATCCGAAATGGCGTAACCCATTTTCAAGAAGTACTTCCCATCCGTGAGTAGAGTGAAAACCTACAAAGACATCTGTAAATAAAATAATTAAAAAAGCTTTAGCAGTATCGCTTAAGCCATAAATCAATTCATTAACAAATGATTTTAAAACTGATATTTGCCGTTCTCCTGTTATGACAAGGTATATGAATGTAAAAAAGCTTACAACATCAGATAGCAGGTTTTTTATAGCATCTGTGCTTTCAGACGAATAGTATTGAGCCAATTCTATAGCTTTATTTTTTATTTCTTTTTCTACAGCTTCTTGAGATAAATGTGGAAGTTGTCCAATTAGTATTTCAAAATGTATTTTTTCTTCAAATCTTTGCAATTCACTAAATGCTCGTTCTTCTTGTGAAACATTCAAAAATATTTCATTATTTTTTTCGTTCCAAAAATAATCTATGAAGGGAGAAAATATAAAACTTCTGGAGATTTGATTAACTAAAATTGGAGATATTATTAGAAGTAATAAATATTTTATTGATGCCGATGTTTGATATCTTGATACTCGAAATTCTTCAATAATTTCGGATTCTGCATTTGGATCTAACTCTTTTTTAAATTTTTCAAATGTACGACTTATAGATCTTGGGATTGGACCTGTTTTTTCAAATGCAGATTGATTTAGGTTATCTGAACGCCAGTTTTTCATTCTTAAGATATAGATATTTAGATATAATTACAAATCAGTTGTTATAAGAATTTTTATTTTTCAATGCGTTCTTAACTAAGGTAGGTACTTTTTTACTATAAAAATTTACTAAATTAATAACTAATCAATAAAAGTTATTAATTTAGTAAATTCTTATTCTAAATCTTTTCTACTTGGGTTTCTAGAGGCATCATTAGATAAAAAACCGAAAGTGAAAAGAGATACGAAAAACGTCACCGTAGTATATACAACAATTTTTAGTGTGAACATTAATTTATCCCCAGAATTATATTTCTATTATTATAAATATTGCTATGTAAGATAATTATATCCTTACTTTGTAATTAAAGTTAATTCAGGAAGAAAAATGTCACATATTTGGTCTCTTAAATTTATAACGATTTTTCTTTTTCATCACTTAATTCTTTTAATCTTCTTAAAATTCGACCGAAATAATCTTGCATGTACCGTTCCAAAGTCGATGCTTCAGAAGAGTCGAATGAAAATATTTCATACACATCTTTCATCTCTGCAGTCATGTTAGGTCCTGTTACAAGAACTTCAGCGAATGATAATCTATCAGAAATATTTTTTCCCCATTCAAAAAATCCAGTAAGATTTTTCAGAAAACGTAATGCGTACAAAGGTATTTTATTTACTAAAGCAGATTGTCCAGAAAGTCGTTCACATAACTCGATAATTTCCGTGGAACTCCAGCCCCTATTTCCTACTAAGGGAAACTTTTTTTGATTTGTTTTCTCTATTGACAAACTGCGTAAAGCAAATTTTGCTACATCTTGGGTATCTATATACCCAACATTACTAGTTTCGCTTGTGGTCCAGATAGCTTGTTTTTCTAGAATTGGGATAGCATACTGACTTATCAGACCTTGGAAGAAACCAGGTAGATAAAAAATTGTATAATTTAATCCCGAGTCTACCAGATAAGATTCAAGTTTAAGTTTTAAATTTACTAACGGTACACTAGAATGATAACTACTATTTAAAACTGAGAAAAAGACGAATTTTTTTATCCCTACTAATTTTGCAGCTTCTATAAGAGCTATTTTTCCATCTAGATCAATTTGTTCGGCGCTGTAAGGATCGGATGGTCTAGCAGTTGAAGCATCGATAATTGCTGTTATATCTTTTAAGGTCATGGGAATTGTTTCAGGTAGGCTTAAATCTCCATATATTAATTCTGCTCCCCACTCCTTCAAAAAGTATGCTTTTCTTAAATTTCTGACGAAACATTTAACTGAGTACCCTTCGTCAATAGCTCTTCTAACAATTTGGCGTCCTAATGTTCCCGTAGCTCCAATTATAAGTAAACTCATGTAATTTTAATTATGTCCTTTCTTTTTATAAGAAGTTTATCAGATAAAATAAACTATTCCGCATGTTAGAAGTTTATTGGGCAAAGAGGGACTCGAACCCTCACGATATAAATCGATACATTTTGAGTGTATTGCGTCTACCATTCCGCCATTTGCCCATTGATTTTATTATATCAAAATAAGAGTTAATTCACACTTTTTATTACAATAAACAAGGTTTTTATAACTAAAGTTAGAACTACAATGATGTAGTATCATACATATATATTTATTAAATAGAATATTCATGTCAAATAAAATAAATCAAATTTCGTCTTCAAAAAACTATGGAGACACAACTCTTAAAGATTTAGTAGACCAGCCCTACCGATATGGTTTTAAAACTGATGTGGAGACTGAAGATTTCCCTAGAGGACTAAATGAGGATATAGTGACTTTAATTTCCCAAAAAAGAAATGAACCCCTTTTTCTTTTAGATTTTAGATTGCGAGCTTATAAAGCTTGGACTAATATGTCTTCACCGGAGTGGGCGTGTATACATCATACAGATATAGATTATCAAAACATTGTTTACTATTCAGTTCCAAAATTAAAAAAAAAACTTTCTGACTTAAATGAAGTAGATCAAGAAATTCTGAAGACATTTGAAAAATTAGGAATACCTTTAACAGAACAAAAACGTTTAACGAATGTTGCGGTTGATGCAATATTCGATAGTGTTTCTATAGGAACAACTTTTAGAGAAGAGCTGTCAAAAGTAGGAGTTATTTTCTGTCCTATCTCTGAAGCTTTGAGAGCATATCCTGAATTAGTAAAACGATATTTAGGCAGTGTTGTACCTATTGGGGATAACTATTTTGCTGCTCTAAACTCTGCTGTTTTTACAGAAGGCTCTTTCTGCTATATACCTACAGAGGTTATTTGTCCTTTAGACTTATCGACTTATTTTAGAATTAATAATGAAGAATCTGGCCAATTTGAGCGAACTTTAATCATAGCTGAAAAAGGTAGTAAAGTTAATTATTTAGAAGGTTGCACAGCTCCCAAATTTGATAAAAATCAATTACATGCAGCAGTAGTAGAATTAGTTGCACTAGAAAAAGCTGAAATTAGGTATTCCACAGTTCAAAATTGGTACGCTGGTGATTCTAATGGGCTAGGAGGTATATACAATTTCGTAACGAAACGAGGTTTATGTGCTGGAGAAAATTCAAGAATCTCTTGGACTCAGGTAGAAACAGGTTCTTCTATTACTTGGAAGTATCCTAGTTGCATTCTTGTAGGAGATTGTTCATCAGGCGAATTTTATTCTGTTGCACTAACAAATAATTATCAACAGGCAGATACAGGTACAAAAATGATTCATGTCGGAAAATTTACAAAAAGTCGAATAGTATCAAAAGGTATTTCTGCTGGAAATTCAAAGAATACGTATCGGGGTCAAGTGAAAATTACATCTAAGGCAAGTGGTAGTGTTAATAATTCCCAATGTGATTCTATGCTTATTGGAGGTAAATCACAAGCAAACACATTTCCATACATACAAGTTAATAATTCAAATAGTAAAGTAGAACATGAGGCTTCAACTTCTAAAATAGAAGAAGAGCAATTATTCTATTTTTTACAAAGAGGGATAGATCTTGAATCTGCTGTTAGCCTTTTAATCAGTGGTTTTTGCAAAGAAGTTTTTGCTGAATTGCCTATGGAATTTGCTTTAGAAGCGGATCGTCTATTAAGTCTTAAATTAGAGGGGAGCGTTGGATAAACATATGAATAACAAGAAATCGACTGTTTTAGAAATAAAGAACTTACATGCAAATATTGGCAATACTTCTATTTTAAAAGGAATTAATCTTACTATTAATTCTGGTGAAATTCATGCAATTATGGGAAAAAACGGTTCTGGTAAGAGTACATTAGCTAAAATTATTGCTGGGCATCCTTCTTATACTGTTACGGAAGGAGATATTTTATTTGAAAAGAACTCAATTTTAGACATTCCCCCAGAAGAACGCGCACAAGCAGGAATTTTCTTAGGATTTCAGTATCCTGTGGAGATTCCCGGCGTGACTAATATTGACTTTTTACGATTATCTTATAACTCTAGACAAAAAGCAAAAGGTTTAGAAGAACTTGAACCATTGGAGTTTTTTGAATTTGTTCACTCCAAACTAGGAATTGTAGGGATGGATAGCAGCTTTTTAACAAGAAATGTTAATGAAGGATTTTCGGGTGGCGAGAAAAAAAGAAATGAAATTTTACAAATGGCATTGTTAGATACTAAGTTATCTGTTCTAGACGAGACGGATTCAGGATTGGACATTGATGCTTTGAGAATTGTCGCTAACGGAGTTAACAGTTTAGTAAGTACTTCCAATGCAATTATTTTAATAACTCATTATCAAAGACTCTTGGATTATATTAAACCAGATTTTATTCACATTATGCAGGATGGTCAAATTGTGAAAACTGGAACAAAAGAGTTAGCTTTAGAGTTAGAGAAAAAAGGATACGACTGGATAAGAGAAGAAAATATCGATTAATTTAGGTGATACTTTCTTCAACTTTAAATCTTAAGAAGCAAAACCTTGTTTTACATCAGCTATTGAACCTTTCAATAGATCCTCAGCTTCTTTGCTAAAGTCTTTTGAAGATTTTACAAGTTGAGCGTATTGAGGTTTTGAGTTTTTTAAGTTTGTTCTTAAGTTCTCAATGAATGTTTTTACTTGATTTACTGGGATATCATCAAGGAAACCATTAATACCTGTGTAGATAATTGCCACTTGTTCTTCTACCGGAATAGGAGAGTTTTGTGCTTGTTTTAGAATCTCACGTAATCTTTGGCCTCGAGCTAGTTGATTTCTTGTAGCTTGGTCTAAATCAGAAGCGAATTGAGAAAATGCTTCTAATTCAGCAAACTGAGCTAGTTCAAGTTTAAGTTTACCTGCAACTTTTTTCATAGCTTTGATTTGAGCTGCAGAACCTACACGGGATACAGAAATACCAACATTTATCGCAGGTCTAATACCAGCATTGAATAAGTCTCCAGATAAGAAAATTTGTCCATCAGTGATGGAGATTACGTTAGTTGGAATATAAGCAGATACATCACCGGCTTGAGTTTCAATGATAGGTAAAGCAGTCATACTTCCACTACCTAATTTATCACTAAGTTTAGCTGCTCTCTCCAATAGTCTAGAGTGTAGATAGAAAACATCGCCAGGATATGCTTCTCTACCTGGCGGTCTTCTTAATAGAAGGGACATTTGTCTGTATGCAGCTGCTTGTTTAGATAAGTCATCATAAATAACAAGAGTAGCTTGTCCTTGATACATGAAATATTCAGCAATAGCTGCTCCTGTATATGGTGCTATGTATTGAAGAGCTGCAGGGTCATCTGCGCAAGCAGAAACTATAACTGTATAATCAAGAGCTCCACGTTCCTCAAGAGCTGTTACAACTGAAGAAATGGATGCAGCTCGTTGACCTATAGCAACATACACACATACCACGTTTTCAGACTTTTGATTAATGATTGTATCAATAGCTACTGATGTTTTTCCAGTTTGTCGATCTCCAATAATAAGTTCTCGTTGACCACGACCAATTGGAATCATGGAATCAATAGCCGTAATACCTGTTTGAATAGGTTCGCATACTGATTTACGAGAAATAATACCTGGTGCAACTGATTCGATTAGACGAGTTTCCGTAGCAGCTATATCACCTTTGCCATCGATAGGACGACCAAGAGCGTTTACGACTCTCCCAAGGTATCCTTTTCCTACTGGGATTTGTGATATTTTACCTGTCGCTTTTACGGAGCTACCTTCTAAAATATCTCGACCTTCTCCCATGATAACAACACCAACGTTATCACTTTCAAGATTTAATGCTACGCCAATTGTTTTATCTTCAAACTCTAACAGCTCTCCTGCCATTACTTGATCTAAACCGTATACACGAGCTATACCATCCCCAATTTGTAGAACGGTACCTACATTTGCTACTTGAACTCCTTGATCATATTTATCAATTTGTTGACGTATAATGCTGCTAATTTCATCGGGTCTAATGTTTACCATATCAGTATTTGACTAGTGTTAATATAAAATTCGTATTATAAAGAAAAAGTGTACAAGAGTTAGCACTAAAGTGCTGAAGAACCCAAATAGGATGATAATTGTTGTAATTGTCCTTGAATGCTCGTATCAATTATTTTGGAACCTACTTGAACAACGAAACCACCTATTAAATTAGAATTAGTAGTAATTTCTAATCTAATTTGGTTAGCCCCCGTCATTTTTTTCAGTTTAGAAATCAGTGCCTCTTGTTGAATAGATGTGAATGCGACAGAAGATGTAACTTTTACTGTCTCTATAGAAGCAGCTTTATATGCTAATTCTAATGCTTTATCTACAATAGATTCGAGATAAGAAATACGACCTCGATCACACAAAACTAATAAAAACTTCAACGTATTATTGTCAATTTTGTCATTGAACACAGATTTAATTACATTTTTTTTCGTCTGAGAGTTTACCAGAGGATTAGACAACAATGTTTTTAATTCTGTAGACCCAGAAACGCTTGAAGATACACAGTTAAGATCGTTAATAACACTATCTAAAGAGCCTTTATTGGATAACTCCAGAAAAGCTTCTGCATATGGTTGTGCGATTTTTACATTCTTAGAACTCATATCTGACCTCCTAATTGAGAGATATTTGAATCTATAAGTTTAGATTGCACACTAGGGGTCATAAAATCTTGAAGTTGAGATGTAACTCTTTTCAATGCTAAGTTAGTTATGTGTAGCTGAATTTGTTTTTTTATTTGTATTTCTGCTTTTTCAATACTACTTTTACCACTATTAGTTAATCTTTCAATATCTAATTTCCCTTGAGCTAAAATAGTTTCTTTTACTTTTCTAGCAGTGTTTTCTGCTTCTTTTTTTATTTGTTCAATTACTATTTTTGCTTGAGCCATTTGCTTTTCTGATTCAGCAAGTCGAATGCTAGCTTGCTGTAAGCGTTCTTCAGCTTCATTAATAGCTTCAGTGATCTTTTGTTGTCTTAGTTCTAGAGCAGATGATAAGAAGTTACGACCTAAATAAAATACTCCAGATGCTAAGATAGCTATGTTTATAACATTAGCTTCTAAGAAATTGGAATTAAAGCCGAAACTTTTTGACGAAGCAGATGTTAACTCAGCTTCCGCAATGGAGCTAATTAATAGAAAATTCCCAATAATGTCCATAATTCTAAACTACGTAATAATTTTTGGTAGATAAACAAACTTTTATGAAATCAGTTGTTTGCTTATAAGTTTATTTTTTATTTGTTCACTTAGTGTATTAACCTGTTCTTCTAAGGCTTTAAGTGCTTTTTCTTTTTGGGAGTTTAATTGGTTTGTGGCCTCTGTAACTAATTGCTCAGTATCTTTTTGAGCTTGTTTAATTTCCATTGCAACTATTTCTTGTGCTCCTTTTTGAGCTGAAGTTATAATTGTTTGAGCTTCTCTTCTTTCTTGAGCTAAATCCAGTTCGTATTGTTTTGTAATACTTTCAGCTTTCATCAGCATTTCAGATGCTTCAGTTAACTGTTTACGTATAGATTCATCTCGTTCATCTAACACTTGCCCTATTGGTTTATAAAATATTAGGTTAAGAGCCACCATTAACAGAAGTATTTGGATTGCCATTAGAGGCAACGTAGCGTTAAAATCAAACAAGCCACCTTCTGATTCTGTACTAACTGATTGTAAAGCTAACGAGAATAAGGAATTTGTCATTGTTGTTATGTTTTCTAATAGACCCTTAAAAAAGTATCTTAGGGATGTACTTAACTACTAACTAGAGTAGTTAAGTTTACCGAAAAATATATTACTTGTAATTCTTAAGCAGTGAATGGGTTAGCGAATAGTAGTGCTAATGCAACAACTAAACCGTAGATAGTTAAAGATTCCATGAAAGCTAGAGATAGTAGAAGTGTACCACGAATTCTACCTTCAGCTTCGGGTTGACGAGCAATACCTTCAACAGCTTGAGCTGCTGCAGACCCTTGCCCAATACCAGGACCAATTGCAGCTAAACCTACAGCAAGACCAGAAGCAACTACAGAAGCAGCAGATACGATTGGGTTCATAATTGTATTATTAAAAATTTGTATAATTGTATTATTAGAATATTTTAGAGTCGGGTTTTAAAATCTGAACTAATTAATATTTTACAATAATTGAAAAATCAATGACTGCAGTACCATTTTTAATGATGGCCATGTTCCTCTACAGCTTCACCTATGTAGGCAGCAGATAAAGTGGAGAATATTAAGGCTTGTACAGAACTAGCAAATAAACCTAATGTCATAACTGGTAGTGGTATAAAAATAGGTACAAGTAAGGCAAATACGGATACTACAAGTTCATCGGCTAAGATATTACCAAAAAGACGGAAACTTAGTGACAAAGGCTTAGTAAAATCTTCTAATACGTTAATTGGAAGTAGAATAGGTGTGGGTTGAACATATCGCCCAAAGTAGTTTAATCCTTTTTTGCTTATTCCCCCATAGAAGTAAGATAAGGATGTCAATAATGCTAGTGCAACAGTCGTGTTGATATCATTTGTTGGCGCAGCAAGTTCACCACTAGGTAGATGAATTAATTTAAGAGGTATCAGTGCACCTGACCAATTAGAAACAAAGATGAATAAAAAGACAGTACTCACGTATGGAACCCAAGGTCGATAGTTGTGTTCCCCAATTTGGTTTTTAGCTATGTCTTGAAGGAATTCGTATGCATATTCCATAAAGTTTTGAATACCTTGAGGTATTTGCTTAAGATTTCGAGTGCCAACCAGTGCGAATATTAATAATACTGATATTACAAACCAAGACATTAGGATTGTTTGTCCATGGACTTTTAGTCCTAGCACTTCCCAATAAAGGTGTGTTCCAACTTCAATTTCTGATAATAAATAAGAGCTGATAAAACTATAAAAATTTTCTTGATACATAATCGGGTAGAATTTTTATAAAGTGTCTATATAACTGTAAGTAGTGAAAATCTTCCACACAGATAAATTATACCTTTGAAATTTAGACTCCTGTAAGTTGAAAAGTATTTAGATTTACTTACTTGTCAAAGAAGGAAAGAGATTTATCAAATGATTGAAAACTCTTTGCAGACTTCTACGAGGTAGAATTCGAATGCTTTTCAACTACTGGAAGTTAAAAGAACTATCGATAACTTTAATAATGTAAAAGTAATAGCTTAATAGGTTTTTATTTTTTTATCATTTTTTCAACTTCTTCACTGAAATTTTCTTGTCGTTTTTGAAGACCTTCACCTAATACGAAACGTTCAAAACGTCTTACTTGAATATTTTCTCCTAATTTTGATATATTTTGTTTAATTAGTTCATCAATAGTTATAGAAGAATCTCGGATAAAAAATTGATCTAACAATGTTATTTCTTTTAAACGTTTTTGTATTCTACCTTCGACAATTTTTTCTTTTATCTCTAGGGGTTTTTTAGCTAAGTCTTCTTTAGAAGATTCAATTTCTTTTTCCTTTTCGACTATATTTAGTGGTACATTCTGTAAACTAACGTATTCAACTAAAGGTGATGCCGCAATCTGCATGGCTATATTTTTTGCAAGCTCTTGAAATTCAGGTCTTCGTGCAACAAAATCTGTTTCACAGTTTACTTCTACCATGACACCTAATTTTCCACCCATATGAATGTAACATTCTACAACTCCTTCAGTTGCAATTCTGCTTGTTTTTTTTGTAGCGGAAGCTAAACCCTTCTGCCTTAGAGTTTCCATAGCTTTGGACATATCCCCATTGGAATCTTGCAAAGCTTTTTTACAGTCCATCATTCCGGCTGACGTTTTCTCTCGTAATTCTTTTACGGATTGTGCAGATATTTCAACTCCCATAATTTTTCTCCCAAAATATTAAATATTTTTATACTCCCTGAATTTGGATTTCTTCTGATTTGAAGTTACCATTGCTTCCTTCATAAATTGAATCAGCTAATTTTCCTAAAATTAGTTTTATAGACCTAATAGCATCATCATTTGCTGGGATTGGAATATCTGTTAGATCTGGATCACAATTAGTATCGAGTATAGAAATAACAGGTATTTTTAATTTAATGCATTCTTGAATTGCTGTGCTTTCTCTTTTTTGATCAATTATCACAACAAGATCAGGTAAACGTTTCATAGTTTTTATACCGTTTAGATTTTTGCGTAATTTTTCAAGCTCTCTTCGAATTGATGCAGCCTCTTTTTTAGGCAATTGGTCTAAGTAGCCGCTTTCTTCTTTTTGTTCTAAATCTTTTAATCTTTCCACTCGAGTTTTTATAGTAAACCAATTGGTTAAAATCCCTCCAAGCCACCTTTGATTAACATAATTTGCACCACATCGGTCAGCTTCTTGGCAAACAACACTCGCAGCCTGGCGTTTAGTACCAACAAAAAGAAATTTTTTACCTTCTTGCGAAGACTTGCGAACGAATTCACATGCGTTTGTTAGTAATTGGGAAGTTTGAACAAGATCAATAATATGAATTCCATTTCTTTCAGCATATATGTAAGGGAACATTTTAGGATTCCATCTTCTTGCTTGATGCCCAAAGTGAACACCTGCTTCTAATAATTCAGCTAAAGTAACAACCGCCATGTTGTAAGACTCCTTGTATATATAATTTAGGTTGCACAAAATATAGATGATATTTTTATTTGGAATTAAGGTATGAATTTTTAATTGAGCATATCGTCATGGATCATGGTAAGATTCTCATTCTCAGTGAAAGAGTAGTTCTTTGCAGCATTATCGTCAAGTACTAAAGGATGAATATTTAATTTATTTTCATTTTCATGAGGAGAGGACTCATAGGTATTTAGAATAGATGTTTTATCAAAATGACTCGTTTTTACATTTTCTGTGTAAGAATTAAATCCTGTGCCAGCTGGGATAAGTCTACCTATAATTACATTTTCTTTTAGACCTCTTAGCCAATCTGCTTTGCCCTCAATAGCTGCTTCTGTTAAAACTCTTGTAGTTTCTTGGAAACTTGCAGCTGAAATAAAACTATCCGTATTTAATGAGGATTTAGTAATTCCCAATAAAACTGGTGAGTATGTTGCAGGAAGTCCTTTTGTTAGTAACATTGCTTCATTTATATTTTCTATCTGTTGTAGTTCCACAAGTTCACCTGGTAGAAGAGTTGTGTCACCTCCGTCTTCTACACGGACTTTAGATGTCATTTGTCTAACAATAACTTCGATATGTTTATCTGAGATGTCCACATTTTGGGATTGGTACACATTTTGAACTTCATTAACCAAATAAATTTGAACTTTCTGTAAGCTAAGTTTGGCAGCTTCGTATAAACTTAAAATATTTTTGTAAAAGTTAAAAAATATTCCTAACATTTCATGAGGGTTGGGTGCTCCATCAGTTAGAGGTTCTGCTAGTGCTAAACAATCTCCATTAGAGACAATAAATTTTTGTGATGACTGCAATGTGTATTCACTAATGTATCCATTAGTTTCGGTAATTTTTACTATATTTGTATCATCTGAATTATAATGTAGTTTAAGTCGTCCAGGCCTTTGAGCTAATCTACATGGCTCTTTAGGTTTTCGTGCTTCTAAAATTTCCTCAATTCTAGGTAGACCTTGGACAATATCCCCAGTTTTTGATCTTTCAAAGACAAGAATAGCTAAGACATCCCCCCTTTGTATTAAGTCAAGATGATTTACTTGAAGAATCGCTCCAGCAGATACTAAATATGGTCTACCAGACCTAATTGTAATTTCTGTGTTAGTCAATTCGATAATTTGTCCTGAATCCGAGGCAATTACCCCTTCAGCAATTTGATCTCCATAACGAACTAAATCTCCCTTTGAAACTTGAGATGTTTTGCCAGGTATGGGTATTATTTTTTTATTTCCTTCTGTATATATTAGTATATTTCGAGTAGATCTATTGTTAACATAAATGCTTTTTACTTCTCCACCTGATCTACAAAGTAATTTGGTTTGGGCTACTCGAGTTCCAGCAGTTATTTTATCACCATTATTGACAGTAAACTGGCTTATGGTGAATCCTTTGTTTACTTCACCAAACGTATCTTTCCTAATAGATAGACTTTCTAACACAATTAATTTCAACTGGCAATGATCTTCTTTGTCTAGTGGTATAAACTCTACATCAGCTGATAAATGAGGCAGATCCGAAATGATATTTAAAACTAAATACGTTTTTAGGAGATTAACCGGTGAAGAGGATTTAACTCTTTCTCCATCTCGAACAAGAATTCTTTGTACTACATCAATCTGAAGAATTGTATGCGTATCATTTGTTAATATTTGTTTTAGGTATGGATGGCTTTGTGTAACTTTATATTCAATAACTGGTCGAATTAAGAGAAATTTCCCCAGTTCACTTTCGATTATTTCGATAAAAGAAGTAGTTAATGTTTTGAAATCTTTATATACTTCTTCACCTTGTTCATAAATTCTACTTTCAAAGATAGAGGTAGTTGTGTCTCTTATTGGATGTAAATAACCTGGTTTTATACTAATTTCTTTTACGATTCCATTTTCTTCCACTACAGATAAAAATCCCGAATTTAAACTGTAAAGATCTTTAATAAGCTCATGGTTTTCTTTTACCATTTCGCCATGATTAACCATTAGTAAGGATATATCTTTATTGATTTCGTGCGTTTCTTCCGGAATCCAGTATAGAATTACGTCCTCAACGACTTCATAACCTCGTTTATGTTTTGTTATTTTACAACTATCAGAGTTAGAATATGTAATAAAACCACCAGTAGATGTTGTATAAGAATTATCTAGTAGCTCAGCTATAGTTTGTGAATTAGTAATTTTATTACCTGGTGAGCAATGCATTAAAAACCGTTTACCGTCTTCAAGTTCAAGAAAATAGGGAGTTTCAGGACTGGAAGGATCTTTATTTACTCCGATATAAGAATTTTCAACAGAGGTTGAAGCAGTTATAATTTGTATTTCATCCTGCACATTTGGTATTAATCTTACTGTTCCACCATAATCACTAATTATTTCTGTTGTAGCTAAAATATCATTTTTTTGCACTGTTTGGTCGGAAATTACTGTCACTTCTGCATTTGTTGGAATGTTATAGACATCTCCGGCTAAAATCCAGATTAATCCTCCTTGAGATGTTGTTAAAGTAACATTGCCTTGTCTGTCTATCTTTTCTTCTATAGAGAGATCTGAAAAATAAACTTCGCCAGAGATCGTACTTGGTAAATCTTTCGTAACTCTTTCTGTTATAAGATTTCCTCTAGCGCTGATTTCTCCAATTACTTGTTTATCTCGAAATTCTTCTGAATCACTTATAAATAAAATTGTCCCTTGTTTAAGTTCCATTTTTGACTTCATAGCATCATAACTATACAAGTCTATTTTTACACTTTCTTCTAGTACTAAAGCTTCTTCTCCATGTCTTGTTCTGGTAGATTTGGCTCTAATAGACTGAGGAAATCTTAAAACTCCATTAAATGGAGCCCGAATTTGTTCTGCTAATTCACCTGTAAAAACGCCTCCTGTATGAAATGTTCGCATAGTTAACTGGGTTCCTGGTTCTCCAATAGATTGAGCTGCAATGATCCCAACGGCTTCACCTAAATCTACTAGCGACCCATGAGCAAGGCTCCAACCGTAACAAAACTGGCATACAGATCTAGATGATTCACAAGTTAATGGAGATCTGACAGAAACAGATCTAATACCTACGTCTACAATTTGTTTAGATGTTACGGAATCTAAGTCTTGATTTATATGAGCTATTATTTCCGAACTATCTGGAGTGTACAAAGTTTCAAATAAAACGCGCCCAAGAAGACGATTTTCTAAAGGAATTAAAACCTTGTTTTTATCCATCATGTCTTTTAAAACAATTCCCCTAGTAGTTCCACAATCGACTTCTCGTATGATAATATCTTGAGCAACATCTACTAGACGACGTGTTAAATAACCTGAATCTGCAGTTCTTAACGCAGTATCTACTAGACCTTTTCTTGCTCCATAGCAAGAAATTACATACTCCGTTACAGTTAACCCTTCTCTAAAATTACTCTTTATAGGTAAATCAATGATTTGTCCATGAGGATCTGACATCAGACCTCGCATACCTACAAGTTGTTTTACTTGGGAAATATTTCCTCGGGCACCTGAAAATGCCATTATATACACAGGGTTAAGAGGGTCTGTTTCTTTAAAATATTTAATAACTTCATCTTTTAAAGATTCACTTGAATTATTCCATGTATCTATTACTTTTTGAAATCTCTCTACCGCAGTGATTTCACCACGACCATATCTCTGCTCTGTAAATTTAATTTCTTCATTTGTTTTATGTAAGAGTTCTCTTTTAGTCGGAGGAACCCGTAAGTCTTCAACACTTAGTGAAATACCAGCTTTTGTAGCATAATGAAAGCCCAACTCTTTTAGTCTATCAGCCATGTAAGAAGCTCTTCCAGTACCATAATTACTAAAAGCCCAAGCCATTAACTTTTTTAGTTCTTTTTTATCAATAATCTTATTCGTAAATTTTGGTTTAGGAGGTAGAAACAAATATTTTTCTTTCATCTTTTTACCCATGAAAATTAATATAACTCTAAGTAGAGAAAGTTAAGGAATCTTGTAGTATTTTATTTAAAATAATTCTGCCTGGTGTAGTTAAAATGTATTGAACTATGATCTCATTATTCATATCTTTTCGAACAACTCTATTTGAAAAAATTTCAATCTTACAGTCTGGATCTGAGTTTGCCACTTTTATGAGTTCAGAATCATCGTCTACGATCTCATTAAACCGAACCCATATATAAGCGTGCAAGGGTATTAAATGTTGTTCATATGCCATTAGACAATCATCTAAAGTGGAGAAATAATGAGGATATATAGTTTGTTGAGATGGGTTATGAGCAGTTAGGTAATAGCATCCTAAAACCATATCTTGACTTGGCATAATAATTGGTTCTCCTGTTGCTGGAGATAAGAAATTATATGGTGCAAGCATCAAGAGTCTAGCTTCAGCTTGAGCTTCTAGTGACAAAGGTATATGAACCGCCATCTGGTCCCCGTCAAAATCAGCATTAAAAGCTGGGCATACTAAAGGATGCAATTTTATTGCTCTACCTTCGACTAAAAGAGGTTCAAAAGCTTGAATACCTAGTCTATGTAAAGTTGGTGCCCGATTCAGAAGCACAGGGTGCCCCTGAATAACTTCTTCCAAAACATCCCAGACTAAAGTATCATTTTTTTGGATCATTTTTTTCGCTGCTTTGATATTATTTACTAAGCCTTGTTGTATTAGCCTATGAATAACAAAAGGTTGAAATAACTCTAACGCCATTTCCCTAGGTAATCCACATTGATTTAACTGTAATTGTGGTCCAACTACGATGACTGATCTACCTGAATAGTCAACCCGTTTTCCAAGTAAATTTTGTCTAAATCTACCTTGTTTCCCTTCAATAATATCGGATAAAGATTTCAAAGGTCTATTATTAGCTCCAACAACAACTCTACCTCGCCTTCCATTATCAATTAAAGCATCTACTGATTCTTGCAACATACGTTTCTCATTGCGAATGATAATTTCTGGAGCTAAAATTTCTTGTAATCTACGTAATCTATTATTTCTGTTAATAACTCTTCTGTACAAGTCGTTTAAATCAGAAGTTGCAAAACGACCTCCATCTAATTGCACCATAGGTCTTAAGTCAGGAGGTATTATAGGCAGTATTGTCAATACCATCCAAGAAGGATCAGACCGTGTAGCGATAAAGTTATCTAGTACGCGTAAGCGTTTAATAGCTTTGTCTTTTTTTGTACCTTTTGTAGATAAAACTTCTTCCCTTAAACTTTCAGCTTCAACCTCTAGATCAATATCTTTAAGTAACTTTTGAATAGCTTCGGCACCTATACCGACTTCAACCCCATATAAGTTAGAATCTTCTTGATATAATTGATCCTCAATCTCAATCCACTCGTCTTCACTGAGTAATTTTTTGTAATTTAGTGAATTACAGTTTCCTGGACGAGTTACAACATACGAATTAAAATACACAATTTGTTCCACATCTTTGAGTGGAATATCCAATAGTAATGAAATGTAACTCGGAGAACCTTTCAAATACCATACATGAGTAACGGGAGCTGCTAGTTCGACATATCCCATGCGATGTCGTCTAACTTTAGATTCCGCAACTTCCACTCCGCATCGTTCACATATAATGCCTTTATATCTAACTCTTTTATATTTTCCACAATGACATTCCCAATCTTTTACTGGACCAAAAATCCGTTCGCAAAACAAACCATCCATTTCTGGTTTTAAAGTTCGATAATTTATAGTTTCTGGCTTTGTGACCTCACCTACAATTTCTCCATTGGGTAATGTACGTTGACCCCATTTTTTTATCCGTTCAGGAGAAGCGAGATTAATCTTAACGTAATCGAAATATTGTTCTAACTTCGGCATATAGAGTCTCCGACGTGTTGGTTATAGATTTTTATTAACTTCAAATAGGAATTATAAGAATGAACTTTCTAAATTTTCACGAAGAATAGACTCATATACAGGACGAGAGCTAGGTCGTCTTATACTAGAATTTGACATTAAATCTACTTCTATTCCACGAGTCTGGCCATCAGGTAAATTTTCAATCTTATAAGCTCCTATATCTAATCCTAAAGATTGAAGTTCGCGCATAAGTACTTTAAAGGATTCCGGAGTTCCAGGTCTAGGAATAGGCTTTCCTTTAACGATTGCATTTAATGTTTCATTTCTCCCTTGCATGTCATCTGATTTAACAGTTAAGAGTTCTTGAAGAGTGTAGGAGGCTCCAAAAGCTTCTAGAGCCCAAACCTCCATTTCACCTAATCTTTGCCCTCCATGTTGAGCTTTACCACCCAAAGGTTGTTGAGTAACTAAAGAATATGGTCCTGTTGAACGAGCATGAATTTTATCATCTACTAGGTGGACTAATTTTAGCATGTAAGAGATTCCAACTGTCACTGGGTTATCAAATTTTTCTCCTGTTCGACCGTCGAAAATAGTCATTTTTCCTGGATGATGTAAATCAAACAACCAATTTTTAGACGTAGATATTTTAGCTTTCATTAATTTATCATTAACTAAAACTCGTGATGCTTCAGCTCCATACATTTCATCAAAAGGTATAATTTTAAAGCGTTTGTTTAGATTTTCTGCAGCTAGACCTAACAAACATTCAAATATCTGTCCGACGTTCATTCTAGAAGGTACACCTAGAGGATTTAAAACAATATCTACGGGTGTACCATCAGGAAGATATGGCATATCTTGCCTAGGCAAAATTTTAGATATAATTCCTTTGTTTCCATGGCGGCCTGCCATTTTATCACCTACTTGAATTTTTCTACTTTGAGCAACGTAAACTCTAATGACTATGTTTGCTCCTGTAGGTAGCTCATCTCCTTTTTCCCTTGTAAAAATACGAACATCTAGAACTCTTCCTCTACCACCATTAGGAACTCTTAACGAACTATCTCTTACATCTCGGGTTTTTTCGCCAAAAATTGCACGTAGTAGCTTGCCTTCTGGAGGTTGATCAGATTCACCTTTTGGTGTAACTTTTCCAATTAAAATGTCACCTGATTCGACCCAGGATCCTATTAAAATAATCCCGTTGTCATCTAACTTTCTTAATGAATAGTCACTGACGTTTGGAATTTCTCGTGTTATTTCTTCAGATCCTAATTTAGTTTGACGTGCTTCTATCTCGTATTTCTCTATATGGACAGAAGTATACACATCGTTGTAAACTAGTCTCTCACTAATTAAAAAGGCATCTTCGTAGTTATAACCCTCCCAAGGAAGATATGCTACTAAAATATTTTGACCTAATGCCAGCTCTCCACCTTCAGTTGCAGCTCCGTCGGCAATAACTTGTCCAGAAGTTACATTTTCACCTAACCAGACTAATGGTCTTTGGTTTACACATGTATCTTGGTTAGATCGTTGATACTTTTGTAAATAATAAAAAATTTCTTTACCTTCTACATCTGTGATACATATTCTATCTGCAGAAACATAACTTACTCGACCATTGGAAACACTTACTGTTACCATTCCTGAGTCCCTAGCAGCTTGTGCTTCTAATCCCGTTCCTATAAGAGGACTTTCCGGATACAATAATGGGACAGCTTGTCTTTGCATGTTAGAACCCATTAAAGCTCTATTAGCGTCATCATGCTCTAGAAATGGGATTAGAGAAGTTGCGATTGAAATTACTTGGATTGGTGAAACAGCTCTATAATCTACCTGACTAGTAGAAGTTGTAGTAAATTCTTGTCTATATCGAACAGGTATAATATCTTTTTGTAAATATCCTTCTTGATCAAGAGATATATCCCCCGGAGCAATACGAAAATCATCTTCTTGATCTGCTGTCAAATAGGTAGCTTCCAATTCTAAAATGGCTCTTCCTTTAACAACCTTATAAAAAGGAGTTTCGATAAAACCATAGGAGTTAATCCGTGCATGTGTAGCTAAAACACCAATCAACCCAGCATTTGGACCTTCTGGTGTTTCAATTGGACAAATTCTTCCATAATGACTTGGATGAATATCTCTAACAGCAAATCCTGCTCTGTCTCGACTTAAACCTCCTGGACCCAAAGCACTAACCCTTCTTTTATGAGTTAATTCAGCAAGTGGATTAGTTTGATCCATGAACTGAGAGAGCTGACTAGATCCAAAGAACTCTCGTATAGAAGCTATAATAGGTTTTGGATTTACGAGAGTATTAGGTGTTAAAGAATTAATATCACATATAGTCATCCTTTCTCGAATAATTCGTTCCAATCTATTTAAACCAATTCGAACTTGATTTTGTAAAAGCTCTCCGACAGATCGAACTCTTCTGTTACCTAAGTGATCTATATCATCAATATCACCAACATCGAACTTCAAATTTATGAGATAGTCTATCGCTGCAAGAGTATCTTGAGGAGTTAGAACTCTAATGTTCTCAGGAATTGTTAAATTCAATTTTTTATTTAATTTGTACCGTCCAACTTTACCTAAGTCATATCTTTTAGGGTCAAAAAATCTTGAATATAATATCTGTTGACCTCCATTTACTGTCGATGGTTCACCCGGTCTAAGCTTTGTATACATTTGTATTAAAGCTTCTTCTGTCGTGTAATTTCCCTCTACTCGAAATGTTTTTTTTAAATACTCAGGATGGCGTAAGCCATTATAAATATCAGTATCGCTAAGCCCCATAGCTTTCAAGAATACATGAGCAGGAATTTTTCTCGTTTTATCTACCCTTACCCAAACCAAATCATTTCGATCAGTTTCAAATTTAACCCATGCACCCCGGTTTGATATCAAACTACCACTGTAAGTTCTTCTTCCTTGCTTGTCAGTTTCAGACTTATAATATATACCTGGACTTCTAACAATCTGATTAACAATTACTCTTTCAGCCCCATTAATAACAAATGTTCCCCTATCAGTCATTAAAGGTAGATCACCTACAAAAACTTCTTGCTCTTTAATAACTCCTGTATCTTTATTTATTAACCGTGCCGGTACATAAACTTGCACTGAGTAGGTCGAGTCACGTCGTTTTGACTCAGTAACACTGTATTTAGGACATTTTAACTTATATTGATCTCCGAAGAAATGTAACTCTAAGTTCCCTGTATAATCTGTAATTGGCGAAAAACTCTTTATTTCTTCAGCAAGTCCTTCTTCTAAAAACCAGCAGAAACTTGCACGTTGAATTTCTACTAAATCAGGCAAGATAAAAGTAGAAAGTTTAGTGCTAGCCATAAAAGTCTTATCTCCTATAATATGTTTTCTAAAGAGTAAAATAACTTATAAACACTGTAGTAATGGATGTGTAGTTTTATGAAATGAATTCGAGAAACGTATTAAAATTTTAATTTGTGATATAAATCACAAAGATTGTAAAAGTCAGTGGTAAAATCACCGACTTATTTGGACTATTAGTATCTAAAACATAGCTGGGAATGATTTATTTTTGTATCGCAAATTCATATTTTTTAAAAGCCTTAGATAGTGATGATTTTTTTGAGTTTCCATTATTCGAATGTAAAACTCCCTTTTGTACAGCCTTATCTATTTTGCTATAGCTTAATGACATAAGAGTTAAAACAGAGGGTAAATTATCTTTATTTAAAGTACTAATAGAGATAAGGGTCTTTTTTATTAATGTTTTTACAGTAGATTTATACGCTTTATTACGTAGTCTATTTCTTTCTGCAATTTCTATTCTTTTAAAAGCTGATTTTGTATTGGCCACGAGATTCTCCTGAATTTTATATCTTAAAATTAATATATCTTTTCTCTAAAAAGTGAGGATTTCGATACGGATTATAGCATAGAAGAATATTCCTATTAGAAAGTTTTATTTTTTATATATAGAATATCCTGTCTAAACTTTTCTATTAGGAATAGATTCTTCGAATTCTTTTGTAAGAAAAATAAAATTGAATTCAAAATAAGAAGAGTCTAAAAAAAGTCACTACATTATGTATCGGATAAAATAACTTTTTATTTACCCCTTAAAATTATATTTTTTTAAAATACCTTGATTCTCTATCTTTTAGGCAAATGCTAAGTTTATTTTGAAACTTAAAAAGCTAGCTTTGATGGACTCTTAAGTTTATAAAATATAGAGAATTCATATGATTAATCTTAAAATTCCATTACAATAAACTATGTCCTCTAAATTCGGATAAATAAAAAAATATACTGTTGAAAAAAGATGGCAAAAAGTAAAGGTGTTAGAATAGTTATAACCCTGGAGTGTAAAACTTCTGCAGGAGTGTACAGATATACAACGACAAAAAATCGACGTAATACTCCAAATAGACTTGAAATAAAAAAGTATTGTCCTCTTTCACAAAAACACGAAGTCTTTAAAGAAATTAAATAAAATTTAAATTATATGGCAATCTACAGACGAAGACTTTCCCCCCTAAAAACAACTGATACTTTAGATTATAAAGATGTTGAGTTATTAAGTAAATTTTTAACTGAGCAAGGAAAAATTTTACCTCGTAGAGTAACAGGTCTAACTACAAAGCAACAAACTAGACTAACAAAAGCTGTAAAAAGAGCAAGGATTCTCGCTCTGTTACCCTTTGTTAGTAGAGACATATAAATTCAATGCATTCTAAAATAAGTTTGATACAACAGCAATTTTAGAATGTACTCTTTTTTTTCGGAATCAATTCAAATGCTTTTATTATATCTCCTTGTTTCCAGGAATCAAATCCTGCCAAAAAGATACCACACTCTGAATCTTCTGTAACCTCTAAAACATTTTCTTTTATCTTTTTTAAAGAATCCATTAGTCCTTTGTACAAAATCTCATTATCACGTAGTACGTGAATAAATGAAGATTTAGTAATTTTGCCTTCTATTACAAAAGATCCAGCAACAAAACTTTTTGCTAAAGGAAACACAGTTTTAACTGAGGCCATGCCGATAAATCTTTCTTCGTATTGAGGTCCAACCAAAGAATCGATTAACGATTGAATAAAATCAAATAGGTCGTAGATAACATTAAACTCTTTAATAGTTACACCTAAAGTCTTGGCTGATTTTAGTGCCCCACTAGCTGCTGTAGTATTAAAGGAAAATAACGCAGCAGAACTTGTCGAAGCAAATTCTACATCAGTCTCTGTAATCTCCCCAGCACATGAATATAAGATTCTAATCTGAACTTTTGAATCATTTATTTTATTTAAACTCGTAGCTATGGCTTCAGCAGATCCTTGGGTATCAGTTTTAATAATGACATTTATTCTAGATTTGTTCTCAGAATCAGACACAGCATAATTCTCTGATAATTGAGGGAAAGAACTTGAGGATATTTTATTTGAACTTGGATTAGTAGTTATGAATAATTTGGCATCTTTTTCATCTTTAAAAGCAGTGAAGGTATCTCCTACTGATGGAACTTTAGATAACCCCCAAATTAATACAGGAGAAGAAGGACCAGCTTCTCTAATACTGTCTCCTACAGAATTTACCATTCCTCTTACCTTAGCAAGATTACCACCAATCTGCAAAATATTTCCGACGCGTAGTGTTCCATTTTGTACTAAAACAGATGCCACCGCACCTTTTGCTCGATCTAAATTGGACTCTATGATCATTCCTTCAGATAATGCATCAGGATCAGCCTGTAAATTCATCATATCTGATAGCAATAAAATCATCTCTAGCAATGTATCTATATTTGTACCCTGCATAGCACTAATTGGGACCATCAGAGTTTCTCCACCCCAATCTTCAGAAATCAAATTGTATTTAGCTAGCTCTTCTTTGATATTATCTACATTTGCGTCTTCTTTATCTATTTTATTTATCGCAACTATAATAGGCACATTAGAAGCTTGAATCTGTTTTATAGCTTCTATAGTTTGTTGCTTTACTCCATCGTCTGCAGCAACTACCAATACAGCAACATCCGTGATTGAAACCCCACGTGACCTCATTCCTGAAAATGCTGCGTGTCCAGGCGTATCTAAAAAGACCAATTTTCTATCTTCATTTTTATGATGAATAGATACTTCATAAGCTCCAATTTTTTGAGTTATACCCCCAGCTTCTTTCTGTGCAATCTGAGTTTTTCTAATTTTATCAAGCAAAGTAGTTTTACCATGGTCAACATGCCCCATAATAGTTACAACAGGAGGCCTAGAGGCCAAATTTTCCATCGATGAATTTGTCAAATTCAAAGGTTTCTTCTCATTAAAAAATTCTTGAGAATTTAAAACTACTTCTATTCCAAATTCCTGCCCTAACCTTTGAGCAGTTAATGTATCGATTAATTGATTTACTGTAACAGGAATTCCTTTAAGGAAAAGTGATTTGATAATATCAGTTTTCGAAATAGAAAACAAATCTGATAGCTCTTGAACTGTTAAAGGTTGAGTTAAATTAATGTGAGTTGGCTTGTCTAAACCTAGTGATTCCAATTCTTTTTTTTGACTGGATGCATTTGATTTCTTTTTTTTAAGATTTGTAGTTACTTGTCCTTTTTGTTTAACCACAAAAGAAACTGGAGCTATCTCATTACTAGCAGGTTTGTTAGGTCTAGCTAGAGGTAGCAAAGAAGTATTTTCACTATCATCTATCTTCTCAAATAGATCATTTACAGAATCAAAATCTTCTTCAAAATTAATCTTTGATCTTGTTTTTTTCTTTAATTTGAGTTTCGCATTTGTTCGATCTACCTCTCTATCGTCATCTTTATCATTTTTCTTAACTTTTTTATCTATTTTTAACGAAGGCTTTAAATTCAAGCTTAAAAGTCCTTGATGAACATCAGTTTGCAAAGAAGACAACAGTGAAGATTGATTTCTATTCTGCAGATTAACTATAATCATTGGTGCAATTAATTGAAGAATATCCTCAGAGATAGGCTTAGAATCCATTTGCATAAAAATTCTAAAATTGTTGTTCTTAATTTTATAAGAACTAGGTAAAGATTTTAGGGCTAAACATTGAGATCTTATTCTCAAATCAAGATAACTACTTTTAATCAAAGTTTTTCTCCTAAATATACAATGGGCACATTGGTTTCAAATTAAATGAAAATATTTTTAATTAATTAGAATTTCAATACATAAGATTGAATTTATAGTTTAAAAATATAATGACAGACGTGTTACAATCCATATACGTTGGCTTATTATACAAAAGAAATTTATCTAGCGTACAGAAAATTAGTACAAATCACATATCTTTTCATAAAAGAAAGTAACATGAAGATATAAGAACTATACTTAAAAAAAATTAATCATAATGCCTAGATTTCAAAAGAATGATAATTTTATTGATAAAACTTTTACCGTTTTAGCCGATATTGTTCTCAAAGTCTTACCCGCTAGCAAACAAGAAAAAGAGGCTTTCTCGTACTATAGAGATGGAATGTCAGCTCAGTCAGAAGGAGAATATGCTGAGGCTTTGGAAAATTATTATGAAGCTTTAAGATTAGAAGAAGACCCGTATGACCGAAGCTATATCTTATATAACATTGGACTAATCTATGCTAGTAATGGAGAATACGTAAAAGCGTTGGAATATTATCATCAAGCGCTTGATTTAAATTCTAGATTGCCTCCAGCAATTAATAACATAGCTGTTATTTATCACTATCAAGGTGTAAAAGCTTCCGAAAAAAAAGACTTAGAAACAGCTCGAACTATGTTTGACAAAGCTGCTGAATATTGGAAACAAGCTATTCGATTAGCTCCAAATAATTACATTGAAGCTCAAAATTGGCTTAAAACAACTGGTAGGATATCTTCTGACAATTTGTATTGAGACATCTGATGTTTTTAAGTGATTCAACTAAGACATAGTTAGATATAAAAACATAAGAAACGTTCTCTAAAGACTTCAAATACTCATGAAAATTCTTAAAAAAAATTTATAGATTTGCAAAGATCCTAAGATTTTAATTTCGATCTCGAAGTATGATATCTATTAAGTAGAAATTTATTACGAAACAATTATTGTTTATCTTTATTGAGGAAATTAAAAGTAATATGGTTAAAACTGCAACAAGTGCTGGTTTTATAACTCAAATCATTGGTCCTGTAGTAGACGCAGAATTTCCTAATGGAAAATTACCAAAGATTTATAACGCGATTATCATAGGAGAAGGAGAATCTGCTGTAACGTGTGAAGTACAACAATTACTTGGCAACAATAGAGTTAGAGCTGTTTCTATGACATCTACGGATGGTCTAAAAAGAGGCATGTCAGTGGTTGATACAGAGAGCGCTATCAGCGTTCCTGTAGGAAAAGCTACTTTAGGTAGAATTTTCAATGTTTTAGGAGAAGCCGTAGATAATATGGGAGATCTTAAAGTTGAAAAAACTTTACCTATTCATAGATCATCACCTGCGTTTACTGAACTAGAAACAAAACCATCTATATTTGAAACTGGAATTAAGGTAGTTGACTTACTAGCTCCTTACAGAAGAGGAGGAAAGATTGGTTTATTTGGTGGTGCAGGAGTTGGTAAAACAGTGTTAATTATGGAATTGATTAACAACATTGCTAAAGCTCATGGTGGGGTATCTGTGTTTGGTGGAGTAGGTGAAAGAACTCGTGAAGGTAATGATCTTTACATGGAAATGAAAGAGTCTAAAGTTATTAACGAAGAAAACTTAGGGGAATCTAAGGTAGCATTAGTATACGGACAAATGAACGAGCCACCAGGAGCTCGTATGAGAGTAGGTCTTACAGCTTTAACAATGGCAGAATATTTCCGTGATATAAATAAACAAGACGTTCTTCTATTTATTGACAATATATTTAGATTTGTACAAGCTGGATCTGAAGTTTCTGCACTTTTAGGACGTATGCCATCTGCAGTAGGTTATCAACCTACTCTAGCTACAGAAATGGGAGCTCTACAAGAAAGAATTACGTCTACAACAGAAGGTTCTATCACATCTATTCAAGCCGTATATGTTCCTGCAGATGATTTAACAGATCCTGCACCAGCAACTACGTTCTCCCACTTAGATGCAACTACTGTATTATCTAGAAACCTTGCAGCAAAAGGAATTTACCCAGCCGTAGATCCTCTAGATTCCACTTCTACAATGTTACAAATCGAGATTGTAGGAAAACTTCATTACTCTACAGCTCAAGCAGTTAAACAAACATTACAAAGGTACAAAGAACTTCAAGATATCATTGCAATTTTGGGTCTAGATGAATTATCTGAAGAAGATAGACAAACAGTTGCAAGAGCTAGAAAAATAGAACGTTTCTTATCTCAGCCTTTCTTTGTTGCAGAAGTATTCACAGGATCTCCTGGTAAATATGTATCTTTAGCAGATAGTATAAAAGGTTTTAATATGATTTTAAATGGCGAATTAGATGAACTGCCAGAACAAGCTTTCTATCTTGTTGGTAATATCGACGAAGCTATTAATAAAGCAAAAAGCTTAAAAGGATAGGTAAAAATGTCTCTACATGTTAACATCATAGCTCCAGATAGAAACGTTTGGGATTCAAATGCAGAAGAAGTAATATTGCCAAGTAGCACTGGGCAGCTAGGTATTTTGAAAGGACACGCACCTCTTTTAACTGCTTTAGATATAGGAGTTATGAGAGTCAGAGTAGACAAAGATTGGATTCCTGTTGTTCTAATGGGAGGATTTGCTGAGGTCGAAAATGACGAATTGACAATTTTAGTCAATGGAGCGGAAGAAGGTTCAAAGATTGATAAAGACGAAGCACAAAAAAATTTGGAAATTATGACAGCTCGTTTTAACGAAGCTGAGAGTAGTAAAGAAAAAATTGAAGCGACGCAAAATTTACGTAAAGCTAGAGCTCGTGTTCAAGCTTCTACGATGTAAAATAAATACAGGTATATAAAAGTTTTTATATACCTGTATTTATTTGTGACAAAGAGTATTTTTATAGACAAACATATTGAATAATTTTAATTTTACAATGGATATGGGACAGAACAAAAAGTTATTAATTCCATACAGCTTAAATATTAAACAGAATGATGCAGAAATGTCTCTCTCAGATCATTTAGAGGAACTACGCCAGAGAGCATTCTGGTCCGTAGCTGTTTTGCTAAGTTCTATACTCGTATGTGTTTTTAGTGTGAAAAGCATCGTAAAAATTCTGCAGGAGCCAGCTTTAGGTATAAAATTTTTACAATTTGCTCCAGGTGAATATTTTTTTGCTTCTATAAAAGTTGCAGCTTATACGGGCCTACTAATTAGTAGTCCATTTCTCATTTACCAAATTATGCTATTTGTTTTACCTGGTATGACAAAAGATGAACGAAAGACTATCTTGCCAATAATTTTTGGTGCATTAACGCTATTCTTATCTGGCCTAATGTTCGGTTATTCTGTATTAGTTCCGGCAGCTTTAAACTTCTTCATAAACTATGGATCTGAAGTTGTAGAACCTTTTTGGTCTTTCGAACAATATTTTGAATTTATTCTGATTCTATTATTCAGTACAGGCTTAGCTTTCCAATTACCAGTTATACAAATAATGTTAGGACTACTACGCATCGTTTCTGGCGATACAATGATATCTATATGGAGATATGTAATTCTTGGATCTACAATAGTAGGGGCGGTGTTAACTCCATCAGTGGATCCATTAACTCAGATTCTAATGTCTTCAATAGTAATTGTTCTATATTTTTTAGGTGCTGGAGTTGTTCTACTAGTAGAAAAAAGTAGAAGAAATATTGATTACAACATTAATTTTTAAGTTAAAATATTAAAGTTAATGTTCTTGTTTAAGATTTCAAGATCAACTATATAAACAGAACTTTTACATAGTTCTGATGTTAACATGAAGTGTAATTATCTCCATAAGATAAGTTATATCTAGTATTGTAAATAATACAATAGATACCTTATCTTACTGAGTTAATCCTGTCTTCTAAGATACAGAAGTACCACTGTATCTATTGCAGACGTTTAATCATCTATTTTAAGAAACAGTTCGGAGACTAATGAAATATAATTATTTATTAAATTTAACTAAAAGTTTAAAACAAAGTGCTTTGGCCATAGCTGCATTAGTAACTTTGCTTAGCCCAAATCTTTCCAATGCTTTCCCAATATTTGCACAACAAGCTTACGAAAATCCTCGCGAAGCTACAGGAAGAATTGTATGTGCAAACTGTCATTTAGCACAAAAACCTGTGGAAATTGAAGTACCACAAGGTGTGTTGCCTGATACAGTTTTTGGAGCTGAAGTACAAATTCCTTATGATCTATCAGTAAAACAAGTTACAGGTGAGGGTACAAGAGGACCATTAAATGTAGGTGCCGTTTTAATATTACCTGAAGGATTTACACTAGCTCCAAAAGATAGATTATCTGAAGAGTTAAAAGAAGAAACTAAAGGGTTAACAATATCTACTTACAGTGGATCAAAACCAAATATCCTAGTAATAGGTCCTATTCCAGGAGACAAACACCAAAAGATTGTTTTCCCTATTTTGGCCCCTAACCCAGCAGAAAATAAGAATGTACATTTTATCAAGTACCCTATTTATGTTGGGGCAAATCGTGGTCGAGGACAAGTAAATCCCACTGGTACTAAAACTAATAATACAGTTTATACATCTCCTGCAGAAGGACAATTGGTTAAAGTGGAAAAATTAACTGCAGGTGGCTACAATTTGTCTATAAAATCTAAACGTGGTGACATTTTAAGTGTCTCTGTCCCTGCCGGTCCTGATCTTCTTGTTAAAGAAGGGCAAGCATTACTTGCAGATCAAACACTAACAATAGATCCTAATGTAGGGGGTTTTGGACAAACTGAAACAGAAATTGTTTTACAAAGTCCAGCTCGAGTAAAGGGAATGATTGCATTTTTCTTTACTATAATATTAGCTCAAATTTTATTAGTGCTTAAGAAAAAACAATTTGAAAAAGTGCAATTAGCAGAAATGAATTTCTAAAAAAAAGTATGTGTAAAAATAAATATATTTTTACACATACTTTTTTAATTAGGTTTTATCTAGTTACTAGACTCACTACTTTTTTTAAACAGGGAGCGTCTAAAACTGCCAACTGAGCTAGCATTTTTCTATTTAAAGCTACATTAGAGTGCTTTAAATTACTCATAAAAGAACTATAATTTAATCCATCTTCCCTAACGGAAGCATTAATTCGAACTATCCACAAACTACGGAACTCTCTTTTTCTTCGTTTTCTACCAACATATGAATATCTTAAAGCCTTCATGACTTGTTGATTTGCCATTCTAAAAAGTTTAGAATGTGTTCCTCTAAATCCTTTGGCTATTTTTAGAATCTTATTTCTTCGATTCCGGGCGACGTTACCTCTTTTTACTCTTACCATTTTATTCTTACTTGTTATTTTATGTTGTGACTACAATTAGTTTTAAAGATATGGAAGCATACTACGTAAAGCTATCGAATCTCCAAAAAAAACGACCATATGTTGAGATAGACCTCGTTTTCGTTTAGAAGATTTTTTTTCTAGTAAATGACCCTTGAAAGCTCTGCGTCTTATAAATTTTCCACTAACTGTTTTACGGAATCTTTTTTTAGCCGAATGTCGAGTTTTTAATTTACCCATATTGTTTACGCCTATGAATGATATTCTATTCTTTATATTATACTCAATAAAAAAAGATGTAAATAAAGCTCATAGAGATTGTTTACATCTTTTTATCCGTCTTTAAATATTAGTTGTTAAAGGTTGAAACATAGAAGAAAACCAATTGCTTACTAATTTTACTAAAATTCGAGTAAAACTAGTTTCTAATTCTTGAAACATCTTCATATTCATAGTAAATGAGACATTTGCTTCTGCTACAATTTGATCTGCTAGCATAGAATCTAGAGCTAAAGAGTCAAGAGCTTTTTTATAATTTTGTTTAAATTCTTGTTCATCTTTAACTTCTCTGAATTCATAAAAAGCCAATCCTCTCCCATCGGAAAGATTCATAGCTCTTTGGGCTATTTTTTTCAATATCTGTCCACCAGAAAGATCTCCTAAATATCTTGTGTATGCGTGAGCTACAAGTAACTCAGGCTTTTCATTAGAAATTGTTTGTATTCTCTGTACATAAGCTTTTGTTGCTTCTGAAAGAATAATGCAAGAACTCCAATCTGATCCGTAATAATATTCTAAATCCATTTCTAAACTTCTTCGACGGTTTAACTCCTGGAAATAAATAGGTTTAATAAATGGATTATTTTTATTTTTCTCCATCTCTTCTTCCATTGCAGAATAAACAAAATAAAGATTTGAAACTAATTTACGATAAGATTCTTTATCTATTACGCCACCTAAAAATGATTTTACAAAGCTTACATTTTCCGCCATGCTATGAGACTTGCTTGTTCCTTCTCGTAATTGAGTTGCTAAATTACTTGTCATGTGAATAAATATCTAGATTATCTTGTATGTAACTTCTTCACTTACAGGATAATCGTTTAAAGTCATTTTGATAATAAAATGCAATGAATATTGATATTATGAATATTGAGTAAAACTTTTTCAGAGCTAAAATTTCTTTAAGTCTCATAGAACGCAATTTCTACAAGGGGTTGCTGCATTTTAATGTGTGTAACTTCTTACCTTTATAGTCAAATAAACCTAAAAAATAAATTTCATTATATTTCTCTTTAAAATTATTAAATATTCTCCTCAACCTAAAAGAGAAGTAGTTATATAGTATAATGTTAATTTAACTAAATGAATAAATATGTTTTTATTATAGAAAAACTGTAAAGCATATTCACAGAAAAGTTAATTCACAAACTCCAACTATTTTACACACTTAATTTATGGATATAATAAGCTTAGGATGGTCTTCTTTAATGGTAATGTTCACATTTTCATTAGCATTGGTAGTGTGGGGTAGAAACGGTTTTTAGATTACACAATATTGATATACTGAACACTAAGGAGTACACTATGGGAAATGAAATAATTACAGCAGGTTCTATTAGTTTTGCAATAACTTTAGTAGGATTAGCTTTAGGTTTTGCCCTATTAAAACTGCAAGGCGAATAAAATTTGCGATAGAAATCAATCTATTCAAAGGAGGAATTTCTATTAAAAATTCCTTCTACATAAATTTAAACACATTATGCTACATACTATTTGGACTTTATGTTCAATCGCTTTAATTTTTTTCATTATTCTTCATAACCCAAAATCACAAGGTTTAGGTGGACAAAATCAAATCTTTGGCAGCACACGAACTTCGGAAGAGAATATAACTAAAATTACTTGGGGTTTAACTACAATTTTCTTTATTTTGACGATAGTGATTTCTACTTCAACTACTGTGTAAGACTTTCTATGAATCGACAATGCCCAGTACCTAAGTATCAAAGACCTTTATCTGAATATAATGATTTAAAAAATTCTTTTACTTTTTCTTGGACTAAAAAAGAGTTGCATTCATTTAGTAAAACTTTAATAACCTTTTTGATGTGTTTAGTTTTTTTCACATCTGTTATAGTTACAAATAATCATGGATGGGAGAAAAATGAAATCACATCTTTGGTACAAATTACTACCAGTACCTTAGGAATTTTTAATCTATGGATACTAAGATTATATCTTGGTTGGAAATACATTCATAGTAGATTGATGAATGCTACAGTAACATATGAGGAATCTGGATGGTATGATGGACAAACATGGGTTAAAACGAATGAAGTCCTAATACAAGATAGATTAGTTGGCACATACGAAGTCTTGCCTATCCTAGAAAGGCTACGTGCAGTGATCTTAATATCAACTATCGCTATATTTGTTATAGCATATGTAAATATGCAACATTAAATAAAAACTTCATCTATTAAAATAATTCATGATATAATAAATTCACAGAAACGCGGGGTAGAGCAGTCTGGTAGCTCGTCGGGCTCATAACCCGAAGGTCAATGGTTCAAATCCATTCTCCGCTATTAAATTTTTCTTTTTCTTTTTCTTTTAAATTAACAGATTGGTGCTATAATTATTTTATATTATAAAAATATCACTATGAGCGAAACATTAAATTTACAAATACCTTCTCCTACGTTTGAAGGTAGTACAGGTGGTTGGTTAAGAGCTGCAGAGGTTGAAGAAAAATACGCCATTACATGGACAAGCTCAAAAGAGCAAGTATTTGAAATGCCTACTGGCGGTGCTGCTATCATGAGAAAAGGGGAAAACTTGTTATATTTAGCAAGAAAAGAACAATGCCTAGCTTTAGCAACTCAAGTAAAAACAAGTTTTAAGATCACAGATTATAAAATTTATAGAATTTTCCCAAGTGGAGAAGTACAATACTTACATCCTAAGGATGGAGTATTCCCAGAAAAAGTCAACGCGGGAAGAGTTGGAGTAGGAAATGTTTCTCACTCTATTGGGAAAAATCTTAACCCAGCTCAAGTTAAGTTCACAAATAAATCTATTAATTAGTTGCTTAGGTTGTTAATTGTTAACAACCTTTGGAGAGGTGGCAGAGTTGGTCGAATGCGTCTGATTTGAAATCAGAAGAGACTTTGCGGTTTCCGTGGGTTCGAATCCCACTCTCTCCTTTAATTGTAATAACCTGTAATCTCTAAGTTTGTTAAAACTGTAACAGCGGGTGACGCGATTCGAACGCGCGACATCAACCTTGGCAAGGTTGCGCTCTACCACTGAGCTACACCCGCATGTGATAATAGAATCTGATGACTTAAATATTAGACCACAAAAGACTAGTTTGTCAATGGATAATTTGTAAAATAAAGCCACCACAAAGATATGGTGGCTTTTTTAGAATAACTATATGATAAATGAATTAAAAGCTGCTGTCACTATAACAAGCCCAAACCATAGACCAGCCCCCGTGTAAACTACACCTTTAGATTTCTCCCACTCTCCTGGAGAAACTAATATTACTGGAACCCCTACAACAAGAGCAAAAGACAACAGTATCAAAATACTAACAAGTAATTGTAAAATAGCTACCATATTCTTTTTCCTCAGAAATAATATTCACATTTCAAAGAAACCTTAATTTCTTAACTTAGTCTATTAAAAGCCAAAAGCGTAAGAAAAAAGATTGTTCTAATACATGTTATACTATCCTTTTGCATTTGTGACGATTATTTCATAAATAAAATACAACGAATAAAAATAACACGGAAAAGATCTGAAACCTCTGTGTTAAGTAAATTTTAAAAACTATTCTAAATAGTTAATTACCCTTAAATTAAGCTATATTGTAAAGTATATAATAGATGAATAAAAAATTATTAAATTTTTTGGTTTTTTATTCAGCCTTTACAAATTACATTTCTTTAGTAAAGAGGTTATTTAAGATATGGCAGAAACTTTATTATTAGCGAAGCTACCAGAAGCTTACGCAATCTTCAAACCAATTATTGACGTAGCTCCAGTTATACCTGTATTCTTTCTTTTATTAGCATTCGTTTGGCAGGCAGCTGTTGGCTTTAGATAACTGAAAAAGTTGGGATATTTTTGCTTTTAAAAATATCCCAACTTTTTCAGTCACTATAAGACTTACGTTATAATTATGATCAGGAAGCTTTTTGTATTCTAGTTTTTATGGTTATGTATAAATTTATATTAGTAATAATAAAATGATAGAACCTTTATTATTTGGAATTGTTCTTGGATTAATTCCTGTAACTCTAGCAGGACTATTTGTAGCCGCATATCTTCAATACAGAAGAGGAAATCAATTTGGCCTATAATCAAATGCCAAAAGAATAGTAGTAATCAACATTTAATTAATATTGATTACTACTATTACTATTTTGTATTTGCAGAATTACCAACTAGATTTTGTCACACCCGGTAGTAAACAGTTGTGTGCCATCTCTCTTAAAACATGTCGAGATACCCCAAAACTTCTGTAGTAACCTCTACTACGACCAGTCATCCAACATCTGTTTCTCAATCTTGATGGGAAGGAATTTCTGGGTAAGGATTGAAATTTACCATATAAAGCCAACTTTTCTTGAAATGAAGTAGATACTTTTATAGACTCTTTAATTTCTGTTCTTTTTTTACCATATTTAAGTACTAAAGATTGACGTTTCTTTTCACGCTCGATCATATTCTTTTTTGCCATAAGTTTTAATCAATTAATTTTAGTGATAATGTAATAGTCTACCAGATATCATTTGAAATATTTATTCTTATAAGTTAAATAAAAAATAAAAATATTATTAAAGCTATCTCATGAGATAGCTTTAATAATAAATTAACCGAATTTACCAGTTGTAGAAGCGATTACGAATGCCGCATATGTAAATATGTAACCTACTGTGAAGTGAATTAAACCCACAAGTCTAGCTTGAACAATAGATAATGCTACTGGTTTATCTTTCCAACGAACAAGATTAGCTAAAGGTGTTCTTTCATGAGCCCATGCTAATGTTTCGATAAGCTCTTGCCAATATCCTCTCCAAGAGATTAAGAACATAAATCCAGTTGCCCAGATTAAATGACCGAATAGGAACATCCAAGACCATACAGATAGACTGTTCATTCCGTATGGATTATATCCATTAATAAGAGGAGAAGAGTTTAACCATAAATAATCTCTTAGCCATCCCATGATATATGTAGAAGATTCATTAAACTGACCTGGGTTTCCTTGCCAGATTGTAACATGTTTCCAGTGCCAATAGAATGTTACCCAACCTATTGTATTTAGCATCCAAAACATAGATAGGTAAAAAGCATCCCATGCGGAAATATCACAAGTACCACCTCTTCCTGGTCCATCACAAGGGAAACTGTATCCAAAATCTTTTTTATCAGGCATAAGTTTAGAACCTCTAGCATCCAAAGCTCCTTTAACCAAGATTAAAGTCGTTGTATGTAAAGCTAATGCAATTGCATGATGAACTAAGAAATCTCCTGGACCTATAGGTAAGAATAAAGAGTTTTTGCCATCATTAATTGCGCTTAGCCAACCAGGTAACCATATATTGTTACTTGCATTAGCAGCTAAACTTCCAGTTGAAGATAATAGAACATCAAATCCATATAATGCTTTTCCAGAAGATGCTTGGATCCATTGCGCAAACACTGGTTCAACTAAGATTTGTTTTTCAGGTTGTCCAAAAGCAACTACTACATCATTATGCACATACAAGCCTAAAGTGTGGAAACCTAGAAATAAGGAAACCCAACTTAGATGGGAAATGATTGCTTCTTTATGTTCTAAGATACGAGCTAGAACGTTATTTTTATTTTGTTCAGGATCATAATCACGAACAAAAAATATAGCGCCGTGTGCAAATGCACCAACCATTAAGAAACCAGCTATATATTGATGGTGTGTGTATAAAGCTGCTTGAGTTGTATAATCTTTAGCTATAAAAGCATATGACGGTAAAGCGTACATGTGCTGAGCTACTAGAGATGTTATAACTCCTAAGGAAGCTAATGCTAATCCTAATTGGAAGTGTAAAGAATTACTGATTGTTTCAAATAGCCCTTTATGACCAGCTCCAAGTCTACCCCCCGGAGGACGGTGCGCGTCTAAAATTTCTTTTAAACTATGTCCAATTCCCCAGTTTGTACGATACATGTGCCCAGCAAATATAAAAACAACACCAATTGCCAGATGGTGGTGCGCTATATCAGAAAGCCACAAAGCTTGAGTTTGTGGATGGAATCCGCCTAAGAAAGTTAATATTGCAGTACCTGAACCTTCACTTGTACCAAAAATATGGTTATTTGTGTCAGGAGAAGCCGCATATAAATTCCAATTACCTGTAAAGAATGGAGTCAATCCAGCTGGATGTGGAGCTACTTTAGTAAAGTTATCCCAACCGACATGTTGACCTCTTGCTTCTGGTATAGCAACATGTATTAAATGACCAGCCCACGCAAGAGAACTGAAACCAAACAATCCGGATAAATGATGATTTAAACGAGATTCATTATTTTTAAACCACGAAAGACCTGGTCTAAACTTTGGTTGTAAATGTAACCACCCTGCGAATAGTAAAATGGCTGATAGAAATAATAAGAACAATGACCCAGCATATAGATCATTATTATTTCTCATACCTATTGTATACCACCAATGGTATACACCTGATGTAGCTATGTTAACTGGATATGATACACCACCTTTTGTAAAAGCTTTGATTGCAGGTTGACCAAAATGTGGATCCCATATAGCATGAGCGATTGGTTTAACTTTTAAAGGATTTAAAACCCATTGTTCAAAGTTACCTTGCCATGCTACATGGAAAAGATTACCAGACGTCCATAAAAATATAATAGCTAAGTGACCAAAATGAGAGGCAAAAATCTTTTGATAAAGATTTTCTTCAGTCATTCCATCGTGACTTTCGAAATCATGCGCAGTCGCTAACCCATACCAAATCCTTCTAGTTGCCGGATCTTGGGCAAGGGCCTGACTAAATTTAGGAAATTTTGTTACCATAATTCTCCCTTAAATACTAGTTACTCTTATCCTACAGAAATAATTCGCGCTAAGAAGAATGCCCAAGTCGTTCCAATACCTCCTAAAAGATAATGTGCAAGACCTACAGCACGTCCTTGTGTAATACTCAATGCTCTTGGTTGAATAGCTGGAGCTACATGTAATTTATTATGTGCCCATACAATGGACTCAATAAGCTCTTGCCAGTAGCCTCTGCCACTGAATAAGAACATTAAGCTAAATGCCCAAATGAAGTGAGCTCCTAAGAATATTAATCCATATGCAGATAATGCGGAACCGTAAGATTGAATAACTTGAGAAGCTTGAGCCCAAAGGAAGTCTCTTAACCATCCGTTAATTGTGATCGCACTTTGAGCAAAGTTTCCGCCTGTTATATGAGTAACAGTACCATCTGTGCCTGCAGTTCCCCATACATCAGATTGCATTTTCCAACTAAAATGGAAAATTACAACGGAAATACAATTATACATCCAGAATAAACCTAAGAACACAGAGTCCCATGCAGAACTTTGGCACGTGCCCCCTCTACCAGGTCCATCGCAAGGGAATCTAAAACCTAGATTTGCCTTGTCAGGTATTAAGCGTGAATTTCTGGAGAATAATACTCCTTTAAGAAGAATTAACACCGTAACGTGAATTGTAAATGCGTGAATATGGTGCACCATAAAGTCTGCTGTACCTAATGTTATGGGCATCATAGCTACTTTATTTCCAACTGCAATAATATCGCCTCCAAAAGCATAACTTGCTGTAGACAAAGCATTAGGAGTTGTATTACCTGGAGCTAACGTGTGTATATTTTGAACCCATTGAGCAAATACAGGTTTTAATTGAATAGCTGTATCGGAGAACATATCCTGAGTACGGCCTAAAGCTCTCATAGTATCGTTATGAATATATAATCCAAAACTATGGAATCCTAAGAAGATACATATCCAATTCAAGTGAGATATAATAGCATCTCTGTGTCTAATAACTCGATCCAATAAGTTATTATAATTCTGAGCAGGATTATAATCTCTAACCATAAAAATACCAGCATGTGCTGCAGCACCAGCTATACAGAATCCTCCGATCCACATGTGGTGTGTGAATAGGGACAACTGAGTTGGATAATCTGTAGCTATATAAGGATACGGGGGCATTGCATACATATGGTGAGCAACTATGATGCTAAGAGAGCCCATCATTGCCAAGTTTATAGCTAACTGAGCATGCCAAGATGTAGTTAAGATTTCATATAAACCTTTGTGACCTTCACCAGTAAAAGGTCCTTTATGAGCTTCCAAAAGTTCTTTCATATTATGCCCTATACCCCAGTTTGTACGGTACATATGACCAGCTACAATGAATAGTACAGCTAATGCAAGATGGTGGTGAGCCGTATCACTTAGCCATAGTCCACCTGTAACAGGGTTCAGTCCACCTTTAAAAGTCAGGAAATCGGAATATTCACTCCAATTTAAAGTGAAAAACGGTACCAGACCTTTACTAAAACTAGGATAAAGTTGAGCCATAAGATCTCTATTTACAACAAATTCATGTGGTAAAGGGATTTCTTGAGGTGCTACACCTGCATCTAAAAGTTTATTAATTGGTAGAGAAACATGAATTTGATGCCCTGCCCAAGACAGACATCCTAGTCCTAGCAAACCAGATAAATGATGATTTAACATGGATTCTGCATTCTGGAACCATTCTAGTTTTGGAGCGGCTTTATGATAATGGAACCAACCCGCAAACAGCATTAAGCCAGACATTATAAGTCCTGCTAGTGCAGACCAATATAGTTCAACTTCGCTTGTAATTCCAGATGCTCTCCAAATTTGGAAGAAACCAGATGTAACTTGTACCCCTTGGAATCCACCACCAACATCACCATTTAAAATTTCTTGTCCAACTATTGGCCACACAACTTGAGCACTAGGTTTGATAGCTGTTGGGTTACTTAACCATGCAGAATAATTGGAGAATCTAGCCCCATGGAAATACATTCCACTCAACCATAAGAATATGATCGAAAGCTGTCCAAAATGGGCACTAAAAATTTTACGAGATATATCTTCTAATGAACTAGTATGACTATCAAAATCGTGTGCATCGGCATGTAAATTCCAAATCCAAGTAGTAGTTTTTGGCCCTTTAGCTAGTGTACGTGAAAAATGTCCTGGCTGAGCCCATTTTTCAAATGAAGTACTAACAGGATTTCTATCTACTGCAATTGAAACTTTTTTTGCCTCTTGCTCTGTTGAGCTAATTGTCATTGAGGTTTCCTCTTCTGAGACAAGAAACTAAAAACGCTCGCTTATAAATATTTACCTAAAATTGTAAGAGTTCAAATCTTTACAAAAAATTGATTTTTCAATTAGGTTAAGCAAGTTTTTACTGTTACCTAGTATAGCATTATATATGCCTCTTCGAATCCATTGTTTTGATTCTGTTAAGAATAATTAAAATCTTTATAAAAAACTAATTTTGAACGTGAAATTTTCTTAATTGTACTAGTATTTACAGAACTTGCATATTATATAGAGATCTATTAAGGTTAATTGATAATGCTATTCCACATAGTCAAATTTATAAATATATGAACGAACAAGAAATTTTTGATAAAGTACAAAGTATTATTTCTGAACAACTTGGAGTTGAAAAAAGCCAAGTAACAAAAGATGCAAATTTTGCTAATGACCTTGGTGCTGATTCTTTGGATACAGTCGAATTAGTTATGGCAATTGAAGAAGCATTTAATATTGAGATTCCAGATGAAACTGCTGAACAAATTTCCAATCTACAACAAGCAGTAGATTTTATACGTCAAAAAGTAGCAGCATAGCTAATCTTATAGGGATATGGACATTTTACATATCTCTACATAATAAACCTTAAAATTATTTTTTACTTTTATAAAGTTTCCATCAGAAATTATCTATTTAAAAGTAGATTACTATTTATAAATATGAATAAAAAAGATTTAATAAATGAGGTCTGTTATAAAACTAAGTTGACAAAAAAAGAAATTGATATGGTGTTAACATCAACTTTAGAAATAATTGTAGCTAAAGTTTCACAGGGAGAGAGAGTTAGATTTGTTGGCTTTGGATCTTTTTACAAATTCACAAAGAAGTTTGCTTTACAATCTGTAAATAATATCGATCTATCTGAGATATCTATAGCGAAATTTTCACCAGGTAAATTTTTCAAACAAAGAATTAATGTTCAAAATTAATAACATAGTTATTATTGTATAATCAAAGACTAGTCATAGTGTATTTAATTTACTGTTTAATCTACATAATTTAAGGAGAAATTTTATATGAAACTTGCTTACTGGATGTATGCAGGGCCAGCTCACATTGGCACACTAAGAGTAGCTAGTTCTTTCAAAAACGTTTACGCAATAATGCATGCTCCTCTAGGAGATGATTACTTCAATGTGATGAAATCTATGCTAGAAAGAGATCGTGATTTTACTCCTGTAACAGCGAGTGTTGTGGATAGACATGTTTTAGCAAGAGGTTCTCAAGAAAAAGTCGTGTCTAACATTACACGTAAAGATCATGAAGAACAACCTGACCTAATCGTTTTAACCCCCACTTGTACATCAAGTATTTTACAAGAAGACTTGCAAAATTTTGTTAATAGAGCAGCTTTAGAGTCAAAAGCCGATGTTATTTTAGCAGATGTTAATCATTATAGGGTAAACGAGTTACAGGCTGCCGATAAAACTTTAGAGCAAATCGTGGATTTTTATCTAACTAAAGCTCGTAAATACAAAACTATTATTACGACAAAAACAATACGTCCCTCAGTTAATATAATAGGCTCATTTTGTTTGGGATTTCATAACCAACATGATATTTCAGAGTTAAAGAAAATATTTAGAGACTTAGATATTGATGTAAATTTAGTTATACCTGGCGGTGCATCTGTTAATGATTTAAAAGAATTACCAAAAGCATGGTTTAATATTGTCCCTTATAGAGAAACAGGTTTAATGGCAGCTGAATATTTAAAGAGAGAGTTTAGTATGCCTTATGTGTCTACTTCTCCTATAGGTATCATAGAAACAGCTTCATTTATAAGAGAAATTCAAACGATATTGAATTTACAAGGATACGCAGTTTCTTTCGAAGATTATATTCATCAACAAACGAAATTCATATCTCAATCTGCTTGGTTCTCAAGATCTATCGATTGTCAAAATTTAACTGGAAAGAGAGCTGTTGTTTTTGGAGATTCTACACATGCTGCTGCTATAACAAAGGTTTTATGTCGCGAAATGGGTATTCATGTATCTTGGGCAGGCACATATTGTAAAAATGATGAACAGTGGTTTAGAAGTCAGGTTGAAGGGTTATGCGATAATGTTGTTATTACGGAAGATCACTGTCTCATAGCTGATTTGATAGCAAAAACTGAACCGTCTGCTATTTTTGGGACTCAGATGGAACGTCATATTGGAAAAAGATTAAATATTCCTTGTGGCGTTATATCTTCACCTGTACATATTCAGAATTTTCCATTAAGCTATAAACCTTTCATGGGATATGAAGGCACAAATCAAATTGCAGATCTTGTTTATAATTCTTTTACCTTAGGGATGGAAGATCATTTATTGGAACTTTTTGGAGGTCACGATACTACAGATGCACTAACTGGAACATTATCTGTCGAAAACCAACTCCGTTGGTCTAGCGAGGCATTACAAGAACTTGGAAAAATACCAGGCTTTGTTCGAGGAAAAATCAAACGTAATACAGAAAAATTTGCAAGAGAAAAGAACCTCTTAGAAATTAAACTTGAAACAATGTACGAAGCTAAAGAAACAGTAGGAGCTTAAATACTAATAAAGAATACATAATTATTTTTTATGTATTCTTTTTTTACACTTAATTATTTAGTTTCTGAAAAATCTGCATCTATAACAGAATCAGTGGATTCTTTAGAGTCATTAGAACTACTCGGTGTATTACTGTACACTTTTTTGCCAACTTCCATCAATGAATCTTGTAAATTTTTGCTTAATGATTTAATCTGATCATAAGAATCACTACTTATAGCTGATTTTAACTTATTAATTAAATCTATTATATTCTCTTTATCAGATGCGTTAATTTTTTCTTTTAATTCTTCTACCTGTTTTTCAGACTGATAGCATAGTGAGTCAGCTTGATTTTTTAAGTCAACTTTTTCACGTTTCTCTTTATCAGCTGAGGCACTTTGTTCTGACTCTTTTACCAGACGTTCAACTTCATCATTAGGTAAAGTTGATGCACCCGTTATTGTGATGGATTGTTCTTTCCCACTACCTTTGTCTTTAGCTGTTACAGATAAAATTCCATTGGCATCTATATCAAATGTGACTTCTATTTGAGGAACTCCTCGAGGAGCAGGTAAAATTCCATCTAATCTAAATGTACCTAAGCTTTTATTGTCTCGTGCAAACTCTCTTTCTCCTTGTAACACATGAATTTCCACATTTGGCTGGTTATCTACGGCTGTTGAAAAAACTTCTGATTTTTTAGTAGGGATTGTTGTATTACGTGCAATTATGCGCGTTGTCACTCCTCCTAAAGTTTCTACACCTAAGGATAATGGGGTTACGTCTAATAACAATATATCTTTAACTTCCCCAGCTAGTACACCAGCTTGTACAGCTGCACCAATAGCAACAACTTCATCTGGGTTTACAGTCTGATTAGGATCTTTCCCAAGAATCTTCTTTACTAACTCTTTTACAGCAGGAATCCTAGTGGATCCTCCAACTAAAACAACTTCATCTATTTTACTTGAATCTAGTTTTGCATCTTTCAACGCACTGTCTACAGGAGTTCTTGCTCTATCTATTAAGGAAGAGCATAATTCCTCAAATTTACCCCGTGTTAGTACGCGTTCCAAATGTTTAGGGCCAGTGTTTGTCGCAGTTATGAACGGAAGATTTATTTCTGTTTGAGTCAAATTAGATAATTCTACTTTAGCTTTTTCAGAAGCTTCAGTCAGTCTTTGTAAAGCTTGTCTATCAGTTTTTAAGTCGATTCCACTTTCATTTTTAAATTCACTTAATAACCATTTAACAATTTTATCATCAAAATCATCTCCACCTAAGTGAGTATCTCCCGCAGTGGATAACACTTCGAATACACCGTCTCCAACCTCTAGTACAGATACATCAAAGGTGCCTCCACCTAAGTCAAATACTAAAATTGTTTCATTATTTTTTTTATCTAGTCCGTAGGCAAGGGATGCAGCTGTAGGTTCATTTATTATTCTTAGAACTTCAAGACCAGCTATTTTACCTGAATCTTTGGTAGCTTGCCTTTGAGAATCATTAAAATATGCCGGAACTGTTATTACTGCTTGTTTTATTTGTTCCCCTAGATACTTACTCGCATCGTCTACCAGCTTCCGCAAAACTTCAGCAGACATTTCTTCTGCCGCAAAGTCTCGTTTTAAAGCTGGGCATTCTAGTTTTATATTTCCCTGACTATCAGTTTTTACAATATAAGACACTTGTTTTAATTCTTCAGAAACCTCATCAGATTTTCTCCCAATAAAACGTTTTACTGAATAAAATGTATTATCTGGGTTAATTACAGCTTGTCGTTTAGCAATTTGACCTACTAAACGGTCTCCGTTCTTTGTATAGGCTATTACAGAAGGTGTAGTTCTAAATCCTTCTGCATTTGGTATAACAGTCGGTTTCCCACCTTCCATAACTGCCACAACAGAATTTGTCGTCCCAAGATCTATTCCAACAACTTTTCCCATAGATTTCAAATAAGGTTAAAATTTACTAATTACTTTAGTTACAGAATATTAATATTGTCATCATTACATCTAAAGCTTAAGTTTGCAAGTGGAGTTTACCGAACCTTCGAAAAAACCCAATTAATTTATTGCGAAAGAGTTCAAAGTCAAAAATAGTATGGTATTTTATCTTGTGACTGTAAAATAATTTAAGTAATATAAATAGTCAGTCTGCCACTAGTATAAAATTCTTTAATCTACACACTTTTATGAACATAGGTATTCTAGGAACAAAACTAGGAATGACACAAATTTTTGACGAATCTGGCTTAGCCATCCCAGTTACAATTATTAAAGCAGGACCATGTCTAATTACTCAAATAAAAACCTTAGAAACAGATGGGTATAATGCCGTTCAAGTAGGATATTCAGAGATACGATCAAAATTACTGACTAAACCTAGACTTGGGCACTTGCAAAAATCAGGGACTCCACCCTTGAAATATTTAAAAGAATATAGAATCCAATCTTCTGATGGGGAGCTACTGGGTGCAACCATTTCAGTAAACTCATTTAATTTAGGGGATAAAGTTTCCATTACTGGTAAAACTATAGGTAAAGGATTTGCCGGAACTGTGAAACGACACAATTTTACAAGAGGTCCTATGACACATGGTTCGAAAAATCATCGAGAACCTGGCTCTATTGGTATGGGGACAACTCCGGGAAGAGTATATCCGGGTAAAAAGATGGCTGGTCGATTAGGTGGGAAACAAACAACGATAAAAAATTTGCAAATCGTCTTAATAAACCCAGAAAATAATTTACTAGTAGTTAAGGGTGCTATCCCAGGTAAGTTAGGAAATCTTCTAAGTATAAAAAAGATTACTAAATAATTAAAATTAACTTAGTTAAAAATACACAATGACAATACATAAACAATTGAGCTATGACGTTCGTGATTCTCATGGAACTGCAGGTTTAAACAAATCCATATCCATTTCTTTCCGAGTTAATGACTCGGCACCTAAATATTTAATCCATAAAGCTATAGTTATTCAAGACAGAAACCGAAGACAAGGAACAGCTTCATGTAAAACAAGAAGTGAAGTTCGAGGTGGTGGTAGAAAACCATGGAAACAGAAAGGAACTGGACAAGCAAGATCTGGTTCTAGTAATTCTCCTCTTTGGAACGGTGGTGGGGTTACATTTGGCCCAAAACCTAGATCATATAACAAGAAAATTAATGTTAAAGAAAGACAACTAGCTTTGAGTACAGCTTTTTATCATAGCATGCATAAAGTCGTTGTAGTAGAAAATTCATTTAATTCTATTGATACTCCTAAAACTAAAAACTTTGTATCTACACTAGAGAAGATTATCCCTAGAGAATCCAATGCTAGATCTTTAGTTATAGTTCATGAAAGCAACAACAATTTAAGCTTATCCATTCGTAACATTCCAAATGTACAACTTCTTTATGCCAACACCGTAAATCTTAGGGATTTACTACTAGCGAAACATGTATTAATTACTGAGAAAGCATTAACAAACATTACCCAATTTAATGAATAAAATTATGAACTTGAGAAAGTTAATCGATTTGGTTAAATACCCGATAATTACAGATAAAGCAACTAAATTACTTGAACTAAATCAATATACATTTGCAATTGATTCTAAATCAAATAAAACTGAAGTTAAGAGTGCGATAGAGTACCTTTTTAATGTAAAAGTCATTTCGATTAATACATCCAATACTCCAACAAAACAACGTAGGATTGGTAAATTTATAGGGAATAAACCTCATTACAAGAAGGCCATCATAACTTTAGCTCCCGGAAATTCAATAAACTTATTCTCAGAAAACTAACTATCTCTAAACAATCTACATATTTATGGCCATAAGACTTTATAGACCTTATACAGCTGGAACTCGGAATAGATCTGTCTCTGATTTTTCAGAGATTACATGTGATACACCAGAAAAAACTTTACTTGCAAAGAAAATATCAGGTGGTGGTAGAAATAACAGGGGAGTTATTACAACTCGTCATAAAGGAGGCGGACATAAACAAAGATATAGAATCATAGACTTCAAGCGCAATAAAAAAGATATTGAAGCTGTTATAGCTACAATAGAATACGATCCGAATAGAAATGCTCGAATTGCTTTAGTACATTATAAAGATGGAGAAAAAAGATATATACTACATCCTAAATCTTTACAAGTTGGAGCAACGATTTCTTCTGGTCAAAACGCACCTTTAGAGATTGGTAACTCATTACCTCTTAGCTCTATTCCACTTGGTACTGATGTTCATAATATAGAATTAATACCTGGTAGGGGAGGTCAGATTGTTAGATCAGCTGGTGCTTCTGCTCAAATTGTTGCAAAAGATGGAAGCTTTGTTACTGTAAAACTTCCCTCAAGTGAGGTTCGTATGATACGAAAAGATTGTTATGCAACAATTGGTCAAGTTGGAAATATAGAATACAACAATATCACTTCTGGGAAAGCTGGTAGAAGCCGTTGGTTAGGTATTAGACCTACAGTCCGAGGAGTTGTAATGAACCCTTGTGATCATCCTCATGGTGGAGGTGAAGGACGATCTCCTATTGGTAGAGCAAGACCTGTTACACCATGGGGTAAACCTGCCCTAGGCGTAAAGACTAGAGCGAAAACAAAATATAGTGATTTCTATATCGTTCGAGGAAGAAAATAATCTCAAAAATTTTTAGTATAAATAAAGTTACAATGTAATTTATTCAATCTTACACATATAAAAACATGAGTCGTTCATTATCAAAAGGTCCTTTTATTAGTGCAAATCTTTCAAAAAAAGTAGATTTGCTAAACACAAATGGCAAAAAAGATATTATAAAAACTTGGTCCCGAGCGTCAACAATTTTACCTTCTATGGTAGGGCATACTATCGCTGTGTATAATGGAAAACAACATGTACCTGTTTACGTCAATGACCAGATGGTGGGTCATAAGTTGGGTGAATTTTCTCCTACTCGAAATTTTAGATCACATGTAAAAAGCGATAAAAAAGCAAAAAGATAACATAGGAGCATAAAAGTTATGGTAAAAGCTATTGCTAAGTATATAAGAATGGCCCCAAACAAAGTTCGTCGAGTGTTGAACCAGATTCGAGGAAAATCATATAAAGAAGCTTTAATGATACTTGAATTTATGCCATACTCAGCTTGTAAACCGGTATTACAGGTTCTACAATCTGCTGGAGCAAACGCTGAAAATAATAATGGATTGAATAAAGCAGAGTTAAAAATAAGTGAAGCTTGTGCTGATGCAGGTCCTATTCTTAAACGTTTTAGACCTAGGGCTCAAGGTAGAGGTTATAAAATACAAAAACCAACTTGTCACATTCGTGTAAGTTTATCTAAAGCCTCTTAATTTTTTAACTACAAATACAACTATATAATAAGGATTATTAGCAATGGGACAAAAAACGCATCCATTAGGATTTAGACTTGGAATCACTCAAAAACACAGATCTTCATGGTTTGAGCTTAAAGAATTTTACCCATCTATACTAGAGGAAGATTATAAAATAAGAACTCATATTGAAACCAACTTATCTAGTGCTGGTATATCTAAAATTGAGATTAACAGAAAATCTGATCAAATTGAGTTAGAGATTCATACTTCTCGTCCTGGAAGTATTGTGGGTAGATCTGGAGCTGGTATAGAAAAATTAAGAGATGATTTAAATAAACTTTTAAATAATAATAAACAAATTAGGATAAATGTTAGTGAATTGAGCAAAGCAGATTCTGATGCTTCGTTAATCGCAGAATTCATAGCTCAACAACTGGAGAAAAGAGTTGCTTTTCGAAGAGCTACTAGACAAGCTATTCAGAAAGCTCAACGAGTTAACATCCAGGGAATTAAGGTTCAAGTTTCAGGTAGATTGAATGGAGCTGAGATCGCAAGAAGTGAGTGGGTTCGGGAAGGTCGAGTACCACTACAAACTCTCAGAGCCGACATAGATTATGCAACTAAAAGAGCACAAACTACTTATGGCGTACTTGGAGTGAAAGTGTGGGTATTCCACGGTGAGTTGACACCAAAGTTCAGAACTTTAGTTGAATAAAAATTATAGTAATAAAAAATAATATGCTTAGTCCTAAAAGAACAAAATTTCGTAAACCTCATAGAGGTAGACTTGGTGGGGTTGCAAGTAAAGGTAATACAATCGTATTTGGAGATTATGGCTTACAAGCTTTAGAGCCTGTATGGTTAACTTCCAGACAGATAGAAGCTACTCGACGTACTATTACTCGTTATGTTAAGAGAACAGGAAAGCTATGGATTAGGGTATTTCCAGATAAATCTATATCATCAAAACCACCTGAAACTCGTATGGGATCTGGTAAAGGAGCGCCAGACTACTGGGTTGCCGTAATAAAGCCTGGTCATGTTCTATTTGAAATGAATGGGGTTCCCCAATCATTAGCTTACCAAGCGTTAAAAAATGCATCTTACAAGCTTCCGATTAAAACTAAATTTGTATCTAAGGAGTAGTATTTATATGGCCTTTTTACCTTTAAATGATTTGAAAAACTTTGATAATGAAGCTTTAACTAAAGAAATTATTACGACAAAAAAACAATTATTTGAATTGAGATTAAAAAAAGCAACTCGCCAATCTTTTAAGCCTCATTTATTTAAACATAATAAACGTAAAGTAGCCCAGTTATTAACTTTAGAATCACAGAAACAACAAAAGATAAAATAAAATTAAATTAATCTTATGCCTATTAAAGAAAGAAGTGGAATCGTTGTCAGCAATAAAATGGAAAAAACAATTGTTGTTTCTATCGAGAATAGAATTACACATAAAAAATATGGAAAAGTAATAGCTAAAACAAAAAAATATAAAGTGCATGATGAAGAGAATCAATGTCAAATTGGCGATGTGGTTACGATTATTGAAACAAGACCATTGAGCAAAACAAAACGTTGGAATCTGAAAATTATAAAACAAAAATCATCGCGTATAAACATTTCTAGCCTTGGAGAGTAATTAAAATGATACAAACTCAAACATATTTAAATGTTGCCGATAATAGTGGGGCGAAAAAAATAATGTGCATTAAAGTTTTAGGAAGTAATAGAAGATACGCCAGCATTGGTGATGTAATTATAGGAGTTGTCAAAGATGCATCTCCTAATATGCCAGTAAAAAGATCAGATGTTGTTCGAGCTGTTGTCATGAGAACAAAAAAAACAATTCGAAGAAGCGATGGTATGTCCATCAGGTTTGATGATAATGCAGTTGTAATTATCAATAAAGAAAATAATCCACGAGGTACTCGAGTATTTGGTCCAATTGCTCGAGAATTAAGAGACAAAGATTTTAGTAAAATTGTATCTTTAGCTCCGGAGGTTTTATAATGACTAAAAACTCTACTCTTCACATAAGAAAAGGAGATACCATTAAAGTGATTTCTGGAAAAGATAAAGGAAAAGTTAGTGAAGTTACCCAAATTTTACGAAATTCTCATCAAGTAGTAGTAAAGGATGTAAATGTTAAGAAAAAACATATAAAACCTAAAAAAGAAGGTGAAGTGGGAAGAATTTCTCAATTCGAAGCTCCTATAGATGCTTCTAATGTTATGCTTTATAACCTTGAAAAAAAGATTGCTAGTAGAATCTGTATGCAAACAGATGCAAATGGAACAAAAATACGCGTATTGAAAAAGTTACTATAAAATAAAATTAAAATTCTATGAGCCAAACCTTAAGAGTTTACTATAAAGAAAAAGTTATACCTTTACTTCTGGAACAATTTAAATACAAAAATATTCATGAAGTTCCAAAAATTACTAAAATTACAGTTAATAGAGGACTTGGTGAAGCCTCAAAAAATAATAAAGCTTTAGATATAAGTGTGCAAGAGCTTGCATCTATTACAGGACAACAACCAATAATTACTAAAGCTAGAAAATCTATCGCTGGATTCAAAATACGAGATGGTATGCCAGTGGGTATTGCAGTAACTCTTAGAAAACAGATTATGTATGCATTTTTGGAACGTTTTATTCACCTGTCTCTCCCAAGAATTCGAGATTTCAAAGGAATCAGCATAAAAGGTTTTGACGGAAGAGGCAATTACAATATAGGTATTCGCGAGCAATTAATATTCCCAGAAATAGAATATGATAAAGTGGATCAAATCAGAGGAATGGATATATCTATAACGACTAGTGCTAAAACTCAACAAGAAGGAATTGCATTATTAAAGGCATTAGGAATGCCATTTAATGATAATTAAGTAACAATAATAATATAATAAGGAGGGTTCGTGGTTAACGATACAATATCAGATATGCTTACACGTTTACGTAATGCTAATCTGGCGAAACATCAAATAGTAGAGGTACCTTCTACGAAAATGACTCGTAATATAGCGAGTATTTTGCTTGAAGAAGGATTTATACAGAGTTTTGAAGAGATAGGGGAAAATTTTAATGCACAATTATTATTATCATTAAAGTATAAGGGCAAGAATCGTCTGCCTGTGATAACTGCTCTAAGACGGGTTAGTAAACCAGGATTACGAGTTTACGCAAATAGAAAAGAATTGCCAAGAGTTTTAGGTGGATTAGGAATAGCTGTTATGTCAACTTCTCAAGGAGTGATGACAGATAGTAAAGCAAGACACCAAGGTTTGGGTGGTGAAGTACTGTGTTATGTATGGTAAATAAACTTTTAGGTAAAATATGTCTCGAATAGGTAAACTTCCAATAAAAGTCCCAGATAAAGTAAATATCACGATTAATTCCACAAGTATTACAGTAAAAGGTCCTAAAGGTGAATTGTTTAGAAATTTACCCCCTTCAATTAAGATAATTCAAAATGACAAAAGTATAAGTGTATTACCTAATGAAGGATTAAATGATTCCTATCAATTGTATGGAACTTATAGAAGCTTAGTTAATAACATGATCACAGGAGTAACCGATGGATTCCAAAGAAAATTAGAACTTCAAGGAGTTGGCTATAGATCTCAAATAGACGGTAAGACTTTAATCTTAAACGTTGGCTACAGTCATCAAGTGAAAATACTATCTCCAGAGGGAATTAAACTATCTGTAGAAGGTAACACAAACGTTACTGTATCAGGTCTTGATAAAGAGCTAGTGGGTCAAATCGCAGCAAATATAAGATTAGTGCGACCTCCTGAACCTTACAAAGGAAAAGGGATTAGATACCAGGGTGAATATGTCCGTAAAAAAGTAGGTAAAGCAGGTAAAAAATAATTAAACCTAGAATTATGTCACAAACATCTATTGATAAAATTAAACGCAGAATTCGTCAAAAAGTTAAAGGAACAGCAGAAAAACCTAGATTATCAATTTTCCGCTCCAATAATCATATTTATGCACAGCTCATTGATGATGTTGTAGGAAAAACTCTTCTATCAAGTTCCACTTTAGAGATAAACATATCTTCTAAAACAGATTCTACTTCCACATGTGAAGCTTCAATCTTAGTTGGCCAACTAATCGCAAAAAAATCTTTGGATGCGAATATAACAACTGTTGTATTTGATCGCGGTGGAAGAATTTACCATGGCAGGATCAAAGCACTTGCTGATGCTGCTCGAGAAGAAGGACTTAAATTTTAACTAACAAACTAAACTATGTCTAGCCGTAAAAAAACAAATAAATCAAAAGAAAAAGAAACAGAGTGGCAAGAACGTATAGTACAAGTTAGACGAGTGACAAAAGTTGTAAAAGGTGGGAAAAAACTGAGTTTTCGTGCAATTTTAATTGTAGGAAATGAAAAAGGGCAGGTAGGAGTGGGAGTAGGTAAAGCTAGTGATGTTATAGGGGCTGTAAAGAAAGCAGTAACAGATGGAAAAAAACACCTTATAAGTGTTCCTATAACAAAAGATAACTCCATTCCACATATTATAACAGGTCGGTCCGGTGCAGCTAAAGTCATCATAAGACCATCTGCTCCAGGTTCAGGTGTAATTGCAGGAGGGTCAGTTCGGACAATCCTAGAACTTGTTGGTATAAAAAATATACTTGCAAAACAATTAGGCTCTAATAATCCACTTAATAATGCAAGGGCAGCAACGGATGCTCTTTCGCAATTAAAAACCTTCTTACAAGTATCTGAAAACAGAAATATAACTTCCTAAAAGTACTAAATTTAAACAAACCTCTATACTATGTTTGTTTAAAATCATTTAGAAAATTTTAACTTTTTATGTAAGTCTTGACTAATGCAAAAAATAAAACGAAACAAAAATACATACGGTATACAGTCTAGAGTTATATTAACTTTTCTTTTAATAATACTTTCACGATTTGGGACATTTATTCCAGTCCCTGGAGTTGACCATGACGCATTTTATCAAAGCATCTCGAACAATCCAATTGTAAGTTTTCTAAATATTTTCTCGGGTGGAGGTTTTGCTTCAATAGGTGTATTTGCTCTTGGAATAGTTCCTTACATAAACGCATCCATATTAATTCAGTTAGGAACTACATCTATTCCTAGCTTAGAAAAATTACAAAAAGAAGAGGGGGAAGCTGGACGGCAAAAAATCTCTCAAATAACAAGATATATTGCTTTAGGTTGGGCAATTATACAAAGTATTGGGGTATCTTTTTGGGTAAGACCCTATGTCTTTAACTGGGATCTTCAATTTGTCATAGAAATGACTTTAGCTTTAACCACAGGATCTATGCTTGTTATGTGGATCTCTGAGCAAATTACTGAAAAAGGTATAGGAAATGGAGCTTCTATGCTTATATTTGTAAACATTATCTCGGGTTTACCAAAGTTAATTCAGAAGAGTTCAGTATCTATCGAAAATAAAAGTAATCTATTTGAATTATTTGCACTAGCATTAATTTTTTTAATTATGATTATAGGGATAATTTTTATTCAAGAAGGAACCCGGAGAATCCCAGTTATTTCAGCTAGACAGCTAGGAAAAGGGCAAATACAGAATAAAACAAGTTATTTACCTTTAAGATTAAATCAAGGAGGAGTTATGCCCATAATATTTGCCTCTGCGTTTCTTGTATTACCAGCTTACATAAGCCAAATAACAACAAATCCTATAATACTAAGCATAGCAACTCTATTATCGCCAAGTAGCGCAAATAAAAGTATTTATTTATTATTTTATTTTTTGTTGATCCTATTTTTCAGCTACTTTTACGCATCTTTAATACTTAACCCATCAGATGTTTCAAAAAATTTAAAAAAAATGGAATCCAGCATTCCTGGTGTTAGGCCAGGTAAAGCTACAACGGATTATTTACAAAAAACCTTGAATAGACTAACATTTTTAGGGGCTTTATTTTTAGCATTTATTGCATTGGTACCAAGTCTTATTGAAAGTGTAACTAATATTTCGACTTTTAAAGGCTTAGGTGCAACTTCTTTATTGATTTTAGTAGGTGTAGCAATCGATACTTCCAAACAAGTTCAAACTTATCTAATATCAAAGAACTACGAAAATATACTAAAATAAATACTTACTTCATGTATTTTCCCCTAAAAAATTCATAAAAAATAAAAAATTTAACTATATGTAATTTTAAACATAATCTAAAACAAACTTAAATGAAAGTAGTAAGTTCTATAGGTAGCCTTAAAAATAGAAGTAAAGATTGTCAAGTCGTTAGAAGACGTGGTCGCTTGTACGTTATTAGCAAAACTGACCCCCGTTTGAAAGTTCGTCAAGGTGGTGCAAAGATGAAACGAAAATAATAAATAAGTATTTAATAAATTAATTATATAGGAGAAAAGAAAGTGGCACGTATTGCAGGAGTGGATCTTCCTAGAAATAAACGAATTGAAATTGGATTAACATATATTTATGGTATAGGTTTATCTAGTTCACAAAATATTTTAACAAAAGCTCAAGTAAATTCTGATATTAGGTGTAAAGATTTGACAGATCAAGATATCAGTATAATTAGAGAGATAATTGATAAAGAATATCAAGTAGAAGGGGCAGCTAGACGAGTTGAATCTTTAAATATAAAAAGATTAATGGAAATTAATTGTAATCGAGGGCGTAGACATCGAGCTGGTTTACCTTTAAGAGGGCAAAGAACTCGTACTAATGCAAGGACTAGACGAGGAAGTAAGAAAACAGTCGCAGGTAAAAAGAAAGTAACTAAATAATTCAGTCAAATTAGTAATTTATCAGGTATGTAACACAAATGGCAATACAAATAAAAAAATCCACATTAAAAAAAAATAAAAAAGCAGCACCTAATGGAGTTGCTCATATTCAGTCAACTTTTAACAATACAATTGTAACGATTACTAATGTTAATGGAGAAACTATCTCTTGGGCATCTGCTGGTGCTATAGGCTTTAAGGGAGCAAAAAAAGGTACTCCTTTTGCAGCACAAATCGCAGCTGAAAAAGCTAGCAAAGAGGCAATTGTTCAAGGAGTTAAGAAAGCAGAAGTCTTAGTCTGTGGTCCTGGTGCCGGTAGAGAAACTGCTATACGAGCATTGCAAGCCGCAGGATTAGAGATAACTTTAATTAGGGATATTACTCCAGTACCTCATAATGGATGTAGACCTCCTAAGAAGCGACGTATTTAAAAGAAATACATTTTCATAAGATTATTATGGCTCAGTTTGAAATAGAATGTGTCGAGTCAAAAAATGATACTGCTCGCGATCAGTATGGAAAATTTATATTACAACCTTTAGATCAAGGTCAAGGTATAACTGTAGGCAATGCTTTGAGAAGAGTTTTACTTTCTGATCTAGAAGGTAGTGCTATAGTAGCTGTAAGAATTGCTGGAATAAATCATGAATTCTCCACAATCCCTGGGGTACGAGAAGATGTATTAGAAATTCTTTTAAATTTGAAAGAAGTAGTTTTAAAAAGTTATAGTAAAGAACCTTCTATCGGAAGATTGAGAGTACAAGGACCATCTATAATAACAGCATCCAATTTTGAATTATCTCCAGATGTAGAGGTTATTGACACTGATCAATATATAGCCACTATATGTAATAATAATATTTTAGAAATGGAGTTTCGAATAGAACCTGGGAAAGGGTATCAAATTGTGGAAAAATTCATGGATGATACGTCAGTAGACTTTTTGCAAGTGGATGCGATTTTTATGCCAGTAAAAAAAGTAAACTATTGTGTTGAAGAGGTTAGATATGATCAAAGCGCTCTAAAAGATAAATTAACTTTAGAGATTTGGACCAATGGTAGTATATCACCACAAGAAGCTATAGGACAAAGTTCTACAATATTAACTAACTTATTTAATCCTTTAAAAACAATACACTTTAAATCTGAAGAAGAAAGTTTTCTTCCTGAAGGAACTCGTATAAATCAAATATTAATAGAAGAATTACAATTGTCAGTTAGAGCTTACAATTGTTTAAAAAGAGCACAAATTCACTCTGTTGCTGATTTGCTGGATTATTCTCAAGAGGATTTATTAGAGATAAAAAATTTCGGCCAAAAATCTGCAGAGGAAGTGATTGATGCTTTACAAAAACGGTTAGGGATTAATTTGCCAAAAGAAAAAAATTTAAAAAATAAGTAAACGTAAAAAATATATTTTCAATAGATCAAGTATGAATAAAACTGTATTTTCAATAAAAAAAGAAAAAAATTATACATGGTTTCTCTTTGATGCAGAATCTAAAACATTAGGCAGATTATCAACACAAATCAGTCGAGTTTTACTAGGGAAGAATGACGTTCAGTTCAACTCAAGTCAAAATATACAACATGGAGTTATAGTTATTAATGCAGAAAAAATTACCGTTACAGGTAAAAAAGAGACTGATAAATTTTATTATCGACATTCAGGAAGACCTGGAGGTTTAACAATAGAAACATTCAAGGAAATGCAGAAGCGTATTCCTTCTAGGATTTTAGAAAAGTCAATAAAAGGAATGTTACCAAAAGGCCCTTTAGGTCGTGAACTTTTTACCAAGTTAAGAATTTATAAAGGACCGGAACACCCTCATAAAGCACAAAATCCAACACAAATAACAGTACATTAAAGATTTAGTAATATGACTCAAGCAACATACATAGGTACAGGCCATAGAAAAAATTCCATCGCGAGAGTAAGATTAACACCTGGCTCTGGAAAAATTTTAATAAATGGAATACAAGGTGATTCGTATTTACAGTTCAGTCCCAATTATCTTCAGGTATCTAAATCTCCTTTAAGTAGTTTAGGATTAGAAACTAAATATGATTTGAATATAAAAGCAGAAGGGGGGGGATTAACGGGTCAAACTGAAGCTATAAGATTAGGACTAGCTCGAGCTTTATGTAAAATAAATCCAGAAAATAGAATTGCTCTAAAATTTGAAGGGTATTTAACGCGGGATTCGAGAAGTAAAGAACGTAAAAAATACGGTCTAAGAAAAGCTCGAAAAGCTCCTCAATTCTCTAAACGATAAATTAATAAAAACACTAATATGCCTAAAAAAGATATTCATCCTAAATGGTACAAAGATAGTAAAGTATATTGTGATGGTCAACTTGTGATGACAGTTGGATCCACGCGTCCCGAATTAAATGTTGATATCTGGTCAGGTAATCATCCTTTTTATACAGGATCCCAACGACTTTTAGATACTGAGGGACGTGTAGAACGTTTCTTAAGAAAATATAAAATTTCGGCTTCAACTTCTGATTCATAAATAATTTTTCTATATAAATAACATATGCCAACAATTCAACAATTAGTTAGATCAGAAAGAGAACAAATTAAAAAGAAAACTAAATCTCCAGCTTTAAAAAGTTGTCCACAACGAAGAGGGGTTTGCACAAGAGTGTATACAACAACACCGAAAAAACCTAACTCTGCTTTGAGAAAGGTTGCTCGTGTTCGACTGACTTCTGGGTTTGAAGTTACAGCTTACATACCTGGAATTGGTCATAATATACAAGAGCATTCTGTTGTTTTAATTAGGGGAGGAAGAGTAAAAGATCTTCCAGGTGTAAGATATCATATTATACGAGGTACTCTAGACGCTTCAGGAGTTAAAGATAGAAAACAGAGTCGTTCCAAATATGGAGCAAAAAAACCAAAGTAACACGAACCTTTTGAAAAAAAAAAAAATACACTAATTATGTCTAGACGTACAACTGCAAAAAAAAGACTAGCTCTACCAGACCCAATCTACAATAGTAGACTTGTAAGTATGTTAACTGTAAGGATTTTACAAGAAGGGAAAAAACACCTAGCCCAAAGAATAATTTACCAAGCTTTGGACATTATAAAAGAAAAAACTGGTGAAGAACCATTAATTATACTTGAAACTGCTATTAGAAAAGTAACACCTCTAGTAGAGGTAAAAGCAAAACGAATTGGTGGGTCAACATATCAAGTACCAATGGAAGTTCGAGCTTTTAGAGGAACTAACTTAGCTTTACGCTGGATTACAAAATTCTCAAGAGAACGATCCGGTAAGACTATGGCAATGAAATTGGCAAATGAATTAATGGATTCTGCAAATGAGACAGGAAACTCTATAAGAAAAAGAGAAGAAACTCATCGAATGGCTGAAGCCAATAAAGCATTTGCACACTATAGATTCTAGAATTCTTCGAAAAATTCAAAAGCAATGAGACTGTATAATAACTAGAAACATTTTCAGGTAAATATATTATGGCAAGAGCTAAATTTGAGAGATCAAAACCACACGTAAATATTGGGACAATTGGACATGTAGACCATGGTAAAACAACTCTGACAGCTGCTATATCTGCTACTTTAGCAAGTTATACAGGGATTACAAAAAAATTTGATGAGATTGACTCTGCTCCAGAAGAAAGAGCTCGTGGTATTACCATAAATACAGCTCATATTGAATATGAAACAGATAAAAGACATTATGCTCATGTAGATTGCCCAGGCCATGCTGACTATGTAAAAAACATGATTACTGGAGCTGCACAAATGGATGGAGCAATCTTAGTATGCTCTGCAGCAGATGGACCTATGCCACAAACTCGTGAACATATTCTTCTTGCTAAACAAGTTGGAGTACCTCATATAGTCGTGTTTTTAAATAAAGCAGACATGGTAGATGATGCTGAATTATTAGAACTTGTTCAATTAGAAGTTCAAGAATTATTATCAAAATATGATTTTCCAGGGGATGAAATACCATTTGTTTCTGGTTCTGCTTTACTTGCACTAGAGGCATTAACTAGCAATCCAAAAATCACACGTGGTCAAGATAAATGGGTTGATACCATTTATAGCTTGATGGATAAAGTTGATTCTTATATACCTACTCCTGAAAGAGAAGTAGATAAAAGCTTTTTAATGGCAGTAGAGGATGTCTTCTCTATCACAGGTAGAGGAACAGTTGCAACTGGAAGAGTTGAACGTGGACAAGTAAAAGTAGGAGACACTATAGAAATAGTAGGTCTACGTGAAACTCGAAATACAACAATTACGGGTTTAGAAATGTTCCAAAAAAGTTTAGAAGAAGCATTGGCTGGTGATAATGTAGGTATACTTCTTCGAGGTATCCAAAAAGTAGATATTGAACGAGGCATGGTTTTATCAAAACCTGGTTCTATTACGCCACATACGAAATTTGAAGGTGAAGTCTATGTTTTAACTAAAGAAGAAGGTGGACGTCATACTCCATTCTTTACTGGATACCGACCTCAGTTTTACGTTCGTACAACCGATGTTACAGGAACAATTACACAATTTACAAGTGATGATGGAGCTGCAGCAGAGATGGTTATGCCTGGAGATAGAATAAAAATGACAGCACAACTTATTCATCCCATAGCAATCGAAAAAGGGATGAGATTTGCTATTAGAGAAGGTGGTAGAACTGTAGGTGCTGGTGTGGTTTCTAAAATTTTAGAATAAACAAATTAATTCTACAAAAATGTCACAGCTACAACAACAAAAAATTCGAATTAGACTAAAAAGTTACGATACCTCATTACTTAACCTTTCCTGTGAAAAGATTATTGATACAGCATCTCGAACAGAATCATTAACAATGGGGCCAATACCTATACCGACAAAAAGAAAGATTTATTGTGTTCTAAGATCACCTCATGTAAATAAAGATTCTAGAGAACATTTTGAAACTCGTACCCATAAAAGAATTATTGATGTATACGAACCTTCTTCTAAAACAATAGACTCTTTAATGAAGTTAGATCTTCCCTCTGGAGTTCATATAGAAGTTAAATTATAAAAAAAAAAAAATGATATAGAAAAATTTTCTATATCATTTTTTTTTAATACAAGGATTCTTCTTGATGTGTCATAATTGTAGCATTTGAAGTAGGATAAGCTACACAAGTTAAAACAAATCCAGCAGCGATTTGGCTATCATCTAAGAAAGATTGGTCAGATTGATCTACAGTTCCAGATACAACTTTACCTGCACATGTTGAACAAGCACCAGCTCGACAAGAGTACGGTAAATCTACACCTTGCTCTTCAGCTGCATCAAGAATATATTGATCATCTGGACAGTTGATTGTAGTATCTACACCAGACCCTGTTAGCTTAACTTTATAAGTTGCCATTATTAATTCTCCTTAAAAATGTAACGTAATATTAATTACGTATATTAAAATTAAAATATGTACAAAGTGAAATTCTCATGTGCGCAATTCTAGTGCGGTTATGCTTCTATATAGTTTACTACTTGAGAGTAATTTAAATACAATCACTTGTATCGAGATACAAAAATTTAGAATCTGCATTAATATACTACACGATCGTAATAAAATCAATATTGTAAAAATAATTATAACAATCACTGAGTTTCATTATATAATCTTTAGTTAGGTGAAATAAAAATTACCAGATTAAGTAAGAAAGTTAACTAACAAACTTTAACAGAGGAGTGTAATCAATGGGGTTACCTTGGTATCGAGTACATACAGTAGTTTTAAATGATCCAGGAAGATTAATTGCTGTCCATCTAATGCACACAGCTCTTGTAGCTGGATGGGCTGGGTCTATGGCTTTATACGAATTAGCAGTATTTGATCCATCTGATCCAGTGCTTAATCCAATGTGGAGACAAGGGATGTTCGTCATGCCTTTTATGGCACGTATAGGTGTTACTGATTCTTGGGGCGGATGGAGTATTACAGGTGAAAGTATAGCTAATCCTGGGTTCTGGAGCTTTGAAGGTGTAGCTTTAGCTCATATAGGTTTATCAGGACTTCTATTTCTTGCAGCCATATGGCATTGGGTATACTGGGACTTAGAATTATTTAGAGATCCAAGAACAGGAAACCCTGCTCTAGATTTACCTAAAATTTTTGGTATTCATTTATTATTATCTGGAGTTTTATGCTTTGGATTTGGTGCTTTCCATGTTACAGGTGCATGGGGACCGGGAATTTGGGTATCTGATGCATATGGTATTACTGGTAAAGTTCAAGCAGTGGCTCCAGCTTGGGGACCTGAAGGATTTAACCCATTTAATCCAAGTGGCGTAGCTTCACATCACATAGCAGCTGGGATTCTTGGTTTCTTAGCAGGTATTTTCCATATCGCTGTTAGACCACCACAAAGACTTTATAGAGCTCTTCGAATGGGTAATATCGAAACAGTTTTATCAAGTAGTATTGCAGCAGTATTTTGGTCTGCATTTGTCGTAACTGGTACTATGTGGTACGGAAGTGCAACTACTCCAATTGAATTATTTGGTCCAACTAGATACCAATGGGATAGTGGATACTTCCAACAAGAGATAGAACGAAGAGTTGAAAATTCTCTTAATGAAGGATTATCTCTAAGCGAATCATGGTCTCGTATCCCAGATAAATTAGCTTTTTATGATTATGTAGGTAATAACCCAGCGAAGGGTGGTTTATTCCGTGCTGGTCCTATGAACAAAGGAGATGGTATTGCTGAGGCTTGGTTAGGTCACCCAATATTCCAAGATAAAGAAGGACGAGAATTAACTGTTAGAAGAATGCCTGCCTTCTTTGAAACTTTCCCAGTGATACTTGTAGATAAAGATGGTATCATTCGTGCGGATATTCCGTTTAGACGAGCAGAGTCTAAATATAGTATAGAACAAGTAGGGGTTACTGTTAGTTTCTACGGTGGTAAACTAAATGGTCAAGTTTATACAGATGCACCAACAGTTAAAAAATATGCTAGAAAAGCACAATTAGGTGAAGTTTTAGAATTTGATCGAACTACATTAGAATCTGATGGAGTTTTTAGAAGTAGCCCACGAGGTTGGTATACTTTCGGTCATGCAAACTTTGCGTTACTGTTCTTCTTAGGACATTTATGGCATGGTTCCAGAACTTTATTTAGAGATGTATTTAGTGGTATTGGTGCTGAAATCACTGAACAAGTTGAATTTGGTGCATTCCAAAAACTTGGTGACAGAAGCACGAAAAAACAAGGTGCAGTATAATTCTCTCACCAGTCTAATAACTAAAAATATCGAAAAAAGATAAATACCATCTTATGGAAACACTAGTTTACGTTTTTTTACTTGCAGGAACTTTAGGAGTAATCTTTTTCGCAGTTTTCTTCAGAGACCCACCTAGAATTGCAAAAAAATAATTTTCTTTGAGTCTATGTCTATACAGGGATAATATAATTATCCCTGTCTATGTAACTATTTTCTAATCTTGATAAAGTCGATATGAATTAGATACCTCTTTTTCAAAACCGTACGTGAGACTTTCACCTCATACGGCTCCTTGATTGATTGAATTTTACTTAATTCAGCTTGCAAATTTTTTACCTATAATCTTTTATTTTTAAAATAAGTAAAATAAATCTCAAAAAATGTATTGTCTGACTAGTTAGAAAAATATCCAGTCAAAAAGCAAAATACAAAATATAGAATAGATTCCCACATTCTTAATGGCTTAATAAATTTTTGGGAAATATTAATTATTTAGCCAATAATTTTTTCAAATAAAAAAAACTAGATTTTAGCTTAGCTCTAGAGCAATAATTATTGTATTGGACCCAAGTCAGAAGCATATATGTTAATTTTTTAATTTTCAACTGTGCGCTAATGTGTTCTTTTTTAAGTGTGTAAATTATATTTTGCTTATAATTAGACCAGCAAACAAACTTTGGAAGAATTAGAATCTTTTTATCCATCCTAGATTTTACATACCACCTTGACAAAATAAAACCGGAACTTAATTCTTGCAGAGAAATAGTGTTATAGGTTACACTTAAGCCTCTAGACTCAAGAAAATCTCGGACCATATTTAATAGATAAATTTCATTCTGGTCTTTTCTCAGAAAATAAAACACTTCATTGCCGTAACGGAAACCACATTTATGCAAGTAGTTTGTATCTTTATCTACCTGAATACATATATTATTTAAGTTTTCAAGACCATCCAATAAAATATTAAAAAAGACAGAAATTAAACTATCTTTACCAGAATTTAATTCCAATGCAGATTTTTTTATTGATCTATAAATCCCTAATTTATATTTTGAAGGTAACCAGAGACGTGACATTAAACTATTAATATTTGTATTAGTCAAATAGCCATTAACCACTACTTTTAGAATCGTTTGATCTTTAAAGCGTGTTAGATTAATAAACTCTTGAACAATGCTTTTATTTGAATTACCTGGCCATTTCCTATTTAAATTAGTAATATTGTTTACACATGTAGGCTCAATTGTAAATTTCCATACATATTCAATAACTTTATTTCTTAAAAAAGATATGTTAAAAAACGGTCTAGAGCTGTTAGTTTTGGAAAAAGATTTAAAGTACTCATGCCTCGAATCCCCAATTCCATAATAACTTTGTTCTACTAATGAGAATTTTTTATCTCCTGATAGGAATAACCCTTTATATCTAAAAGTTTCAGTTATACTTCTAACTGCTAGATAGTGTACTGACTTACTTTTAATTAAAAGTTTTTGTAATCTTCTAACAAGCCTAGGTTTATTATTTTGCTTTGCTTTATAAATTTCACATTGTAGGCGAAAAGATTTTTTTTGAAATTTTTGCCAAGGCAAATCTTTCCAGGAAATACTAATAGTGTCTTGTTCCATACTCTAAAATGCAAAATCTACTGTATCAATCTGTAGGGAATTACCCCTCATCCTACCCAATCTTATCTTAGTAAGATTATTTTTATTCGTTCCATGGTTAGATTAGTTTGTTAACTTAGCTACTGTCCAATATGCCCACTCAATTCTTAGGGAGACATTTACCATCATGAAGGCAATGCAAGAAATACTAAGTTTAATACAAAAATGAATTTTGTAAATTCGAATTAGACATTTTTTCCGGATGTAACATATTAACTTACGATACCCCAGTGTACGTAGTTACGTTCTGATTAGGCTGTGTTCCCCAGCTTTCACTAAAAATAAAATCTTTTGTGTGGGCACCTTCGCATTAATTTCTCCCTTAAACAATAGGACTTGATATGATTAATATCTCACCTATATCCAACCATAGTTATGAAAAATTAGATTTCCACCCCAATGTATATGAAAATAACATTTTAGTTGAGAACGAATCGCACCATGATCTTCGAATGGGTCTCTAAGATCTTTTGATCCTGGACCAAATGCTGTATACATCGAATATCCAGTTACACCCAAAAGTAAACTAGCTATAAAAATAATAAGAACTGTTGCAGTTTCCATAATACATCTAACATTGAAATCAGTTATTTTTTATAATACTATTAGTATAGTACTGTAAAAACAAAAAATTTCGCTACTAAGTATACAA
>Ga0209084_1000106_pt1 | contig 80457 bp, 61 predicted proteins | sample C_130820_MF_Meta_FD_187309 | JGI IMG/M metagenome (GOLD analysis project Ga0209084, IMG submission 187309) | Freshwater microbial communities from Lake Croche, Canada to study carbon cycling - C_130820_MF_MetaG (SPAdes) (version 2) | ecosystem: Environmental > Aquatic > Freshwater > Lake...
TCCTGCCTTAAAATGTCTGTTTGGAGTAAAATAGAACTAGGTTTATTAACACCTGTTTTAGGTGTATTGAGTGGTTAAACATACCGAGATTATGGCAGTTATTATTTATCCTCATAGGATTTATCTGGGCATGAAAAAGGCGCTTCCTATTATAAAGAAGCGCCTTTGAGTAAAAACGATATGCCTTAGTGGCTACCCCCGTGTGAAAGCGTGTATGTGAGCATTACTCCACGACCATCACCTTGGGTACCGGATGTTTTAACATAATTTTTGTTAAATGCATTATTCATAGTAAATGCTAATCGCTGATCCCAGTTTTGATTAAGCTTAGGTAAACGATAGTTTACAGAGAGAATCCATATTTCGTAGGAAGGGTATCTAATCTTCCATGCATCTGTATGGGCTGTTACTGTACTTATCTTCAACGCTTGGTTAATAGTTGTTGTATCACCCGTGCTAGGCACTTGAGATGGAGTAGATGAAACATAGGTTGTTAATGCGTTCACGTATAATCCTTTGATGCCTGGCACAAAGTATTTAACGTATGCACTACCGTTTTCTGGACTGATTCCGTTAACACTACGACCGACAACTTCAGGATAAGCTGAACCGTAATTAGTGTATTTTGAATTCACTTCAGCTCCGCTAACGCCAAACGTTAGGTTGTTATTTGCAACCCAGCTTAAATCAAATTCAAAGCCTCGTACGAGTTGATCACCGTCTTGACGTGCTACATTGGTATAAACACCAGAACCGACGAAGGTTTCAACAGTATCGTTTACTAGTACGTTGAACTGTTTTGCGTAATACCCGCCTAAAGTGAAGTTTAAGCGACTATTCAAATACGAGCCTTTGATTCCATAATCAAAACCTTTAGCGGTAAAGGGTGCATAAGTGGATGCAGCAATTACTGCTGGACGTGAGGTCTGATCAACAAAATATGCGCTGCTATAGCTTCCGTAAACATGCAGATTAGGTGTTACTTTGTAGCTATATCCCATGTTCGGTTTATTTTGATGTACATAACGACGAACTACGCTTCCGCCAGCTTGGTTCGCACCACCTGTGCCTGCTGCTAGTGTGTTACCAAAACCTACCGAAGCGAATGCTACTGTGTAATCACGTTGTGAGAAAAGTACTGTATCGTTACGTATTCCTGCGTAAACAATAAGGCGTCCATCAAGCAGGAACATCTGCTGTCTAATGTTGCCACCTACTGATGAAGTGCGGCGACGTGTGAGTGTTCCACCATTTAAGGAAGGACCACCTGTAATAGAATTTCCTGCACCACTGAATAATGACAATTCATTTGTATTATACCAGTTTGGGAAATAGTTGATTGGTGCATTAGGAACTAAGTTTAGAGGATTACCGTCTGGTGAAGTGAGTGTAACAACACGGCCCGAGCCTGCTGCTGTCCAAGCAACAATTGCTGGATCAGTTGAAGGACCATATTCCCACGTTGGATCCCAGCGGTAGTAATCGTTGTAATCTATAGTGAATAGTGTGTTTGCCTCAATAGTATGGTTAGCTAACCAGTAGTGAGCTTTCAAATCTTGTTGATAACCACCACCGTCTTCTTGGATTTCTCCGCGGGATGGAAGTGCTCCACGTGTTGTTGTAACAGCGCCTGTTACAGGAATAGTAATTGCACCCCATGATGTGTTGGAGTTGTAGTCCCAGCGGCGAGCACGGAAATAATAAGCTCCTGCACGTAGGCTCCAAATTTGATTAAATTGCTTTTCATATATACCCGTGAATGTGGAGCTTCCACGATTTAGCTCACTATTAGGTCCATAAGGGTTGATTGAAGCTAAACCTAAATCATATCCCAGGGCTTGTGTTGTTGCTGTGTTATCTGGTGTTGCGGTACGTGCAGCATAAATAAGTGGTACAGCTCCTTGAGGTGCTTGTTGTTTTTGTAAGAAAAATTCAGCACTTAATTGGATACGAGAAGAATTAGAAAATTCATGTGCAATCGCAGCATAGTATTCTTGATTATGCACTGCACCAAATTGGGCTGGAAAATGACGATCTGTTTGAGCAAGCGAGAGAACGTAGTAATTTTTAGAAGCCTTATCAATCGAGCCCGTCATTTTAAACTGGTTTTTACTTTGATTGTAGCTGCCCTTAGAAATGGTAATGTTCTCAGATGAGGCCTTCTTGGGTTGAAGGGAGATCATGTTAATCATGCCGCCTGGAGATGAACGTCCGTAAATCGCTGCGTTTGGTCCACGAATAACTTCTAGACGATCGACATTACTTAAACCGTAGCGACCTAATCTATAAAAACCATCACGCAACTGGGATGATGCAGTAAAACCACGAAGGTTGAATGATCCACCGATACCAACGCCAGTAAGTCCACCGATATAAGTCATATTTTCATCCAAGATTTGGATGTTAAAATCATCAAAGAACTCGCTAGTAAGATTTACGATACTGTAAGGCAGATCGATAATCTTAGTATTAACGCGACTACCGGTCATTGTCTCGGATGCGATGTAGCTATTAGATGACTTCTCGGATACCGTGAAATCTGCTAATTTTATTACTTGGTCGGAGCTTGGAGCTGCTGCTTGCGCATAGATTCCTTGCTTTGCTGTTAGCGCTAGGAGCGCTAATATTAGGATACGTTTAATCATACGGGTTTTGTTGTGTGTTAACTAACAGTAAGGGGTAGGTGAATATGAGGTAGGTTTTTTTAAATATAGAACCTCTTTTACTATTTAATATGTATCATATTTTCGCGAGAATTAAAAAAACAATTTACGTGATTTCATCTTTACTAAATATTACTTATTACATTATATATCAATATCTTATGAATTTTAAGTGATATTGAATTTCGAGTAATCCATAGGCATTACTGTTTTTTAATAGTTCCGGTGTAGTGGCGCGAATAGTTCACTAAGTTACTTAGTTCAGATTAAGACCGTCTACACCAATATCATTTATTGCATGTGTAACATGTCTAACATCTAAGCTACTAAAATAGCTTCAGTTTTACGCCAAAATGCTCAACTTTGATCTAGTAATTAAGTAACTGCCTCAAACCCCTATGCCTCTTTTTCTTTTACGTTATATCCGTTCTTGGGCCCACCTTAGTTGCTATCTGCTGACTTTACTGAGTATATCCGCTGCAACACAAAATAGTGCTGTATCTTCAGTGCCAGATAAACCCCAGACTTTGTTGTTTATTGGTAATAGCTTTATGTTCGGTGCACTTTCTCCAGTACGATTTTACCGAGCACAATCTGTAACTGACTTAAATGCAGAGCATATGGGTGGTGTGCCTGCACTTTTTAAGACATTCGCTTCAGAAGCCCAGCTCAATTATATAGTAAGTTTAGAAACGATTCGTGGTGCTGGATTAGACTCTCATCTTAAAACTAAGCAGCCATTAATTGTGAAACCTTGGGACCACGTTGTCATGCTAGGGTATAGTCTCTTAGACCGTAATAATCCTGGTAATCCTGCGCTACTCATTAAGACCGTGAAGCAAATGGCAGATCTACTGCACACGCAAAATTCTGATGTAGATATACGCTTAATTTCAACTTGGCCACGTGCGGATCAAATATATCCAGCTAAAGGATCTTGGTATGGAAAGTCCGTATCTGAAATGGCACATGATATTCGTTTAGCCTATAATCTAGCACGCACGAATAGTCCTTATGTGTATGATGTTATCGCTGTAGGCGAAGCATGGAATAAAGCTATTGAGCAAGGTATTGCTGATCCTAATCCCTATGACGGCATAGCGGCAGGCCAAATAGATCTTTGGGGATACGATAATTATCATGCCAGTGCTTTTGGATATTACCTCGAAGCGCTCATGGTTTTTGGTGATCTCACTGGGCTTGATCCACGCTCACTAGGAAAAAAAGAAACCTGTGCCTATGAACTAGGCTTTTCCCCTGATCAAACTGCTTCATTGCAGCGCATCGCCTACGAACAGCTTAATTCTGATAACGTTCAGAGGTCACTTAAGCCATTTACTGTGAGCTACTTAAATCCTTCGATAAAAATTGATGAAATTTCTTCGCGAGCTGCTCTGGGTGCACATTAGGATTTAGGCTTATAGCGCATATTTTTTAAGATTTGGCATGCCTGAGGCTTGGTGGCTAGTTCCGCATGTTTTTTAATGTAATTCACTACACGAGATACGATTATTCTCAGCCTGTTACGTTTGCACCTCATGCGCTTTATTTGAGGCCTAGGGAATCTTCTAAGCAAAGGCTTCATGAATATTCACTCAGTGTTAGTCCAGAAGCTAAACGGGTTCATACGACTGATGCTGAGGATAACGCGTTAGATTATCTCTACTTCAATGGGCAGTCATCGATATTGGAACTGACGTCTCAATGTCTTGTAGAAACACGCAATAGTAATCCCTTTGATTTTATACTAGAACCTTATGCTCTGTTATTTCCTTTTGCCTATGCAGATAGCGATTCTTTTGTTTTAAGACCTTATTTAGTCACGCCTCATGGCACGAATCCTTCTGAACTCAGTACATGGCTTGAAGAATATATGCCAAGTCCTCCATCTGATTCGATTTCTTTTATTCGTACACTAAACGCTGCTGTCTGTTTTTCTCTGCTCTATGTAAAGCGGGATGAGCCAGGAATACAAACTCCGAGAGAAACGCTCGAACGTGGTTCAGGTTCATGCCGTGACTATGCTGTCCTTCTCATAGCTCTATGTAGGCAGCTGGGTGTAGCAGCACGTTTTGTCAGCGGATATGTTTATGAGCCTGTAGATCCGCTTATAAATCCATCTGTCATATCTATGCACGCTTGGGTTGAGGTTTATTTACCTGGAGGTGGTTGGTGCGGGGTAGATCCATCACGCGGTATATTTTGTGACGATAATTTTATTGCTGTAGCGCATACCTCACGTGCTGAAACGGTTAATCCGATACGAGGTAATTTTTATTCACCTGTGCCAGCTCATGCCAAATTATCTACTCATCTTGTGATCGAAAATAAAGGACCGTAATGAGTGTTTATACAAGTGAAGTAAAAAAACAGATTCTAGATTTTGCAGGATGTGTAGAAGGGTCCCTTGCAAAGACGGGTGTTTTACTCACCATGGGAGGGGAGCCAACGTTCGTTCCTATAAATCCAATTGGCCTAGAATGGCAGACCGCTGCTCTTGGACCTACTAAGTTAGCATATGCAAGAAAGCTGGCTACTGAGTGGATAAAAACAGTGTGTCCAGGAGGTGTTGTTTTAGAGACCTCAGGTAAGCATTATCCCGGAGAGCCCTTACCGCGCTGGGCCTTATTGATTCAGAAACGTAGTGATGGAATTAATTTATGGCAGAATACCGATCTTCTGAAAACGGATGCAGAAGCTGGCGTTGCTACACTTGCTGATGCTGAAGAGTTAATTAAGACATTGGCTCAATTACTTGCTATAGAAGACACTACTTATTTAGCTTTTTGTGAAGGAGAAGCTTTGGAAAAAATGACGGGTTATGTGCTTCCGCTCGATCATGATGGAATTAAATGGATCACGCAGGACTGGAGTAAAACACTTCACCAAGCCAACTTGTTTAAGGGGAAAAGTATTTCGCTTTTAGTGGGTGATGGACCAGCTGGGCTTAGGTTACCACTGTTTGCTTTAAAAGAGCATCAACTTAAGCGTGCTATAACTATAGAAGTAAATGAGGGTACTTTAGTACTAGGTATTCCTCCGCTTCTTTATTCTAGCTACTGCCAATTATTAGCAGTTATTGAGTCTTCTCTTAAAGTGCTTCAACTAGGACCAGTTGTATTAACAGGCTATCCGCCACCTAGTGACTCACCGTTAATTACACTGGGTTTAGCCAGCGATCCTGGAGTACTAGAGGTTAATATCTCGCCCTGCAAGACATGGCATCAGTATGAAGAACAGCTTAAAAAACTTTATGCAGCTGCGGATGCATGTGGGCTAAGTGCTAGAAAATTACAATTCAATGGTCGAGTAGTTGGCACAGGTGGGGGAGCACATATTGTGTTTGGTGGGCCAGAAGATATGCTTTCTCCTTTCTTCGCTTTTCGGTCTTTTCTGCCATCAATTATACGATATTGGCAGCATCATCCTGCCTTAAGCTATGCCTTTACCGGCGCTTACATGGGGCCCAGCTCTCAAGCACCGCGTATCGATGAATCAACCTTTGAAGCGATCTATGAATTAGAAATCGCCTGTAACGGATGTGATCACGCTGCATCTGCGCAAAATCTTGGTCTATATGATTTATTGTTCCGGGATTTACTTATGGACCGATCTGGAAATACACACCGTGCTGAAATTAGTGTAGATAAACTGTGGAATCCCTGGGCACCTAACGGAAGATTAGGGCTTGTTGAGTTCAGAGCTTTTGAGACGCATCCCGATTATATGGTTCAGTCGGTCACTGCGTTATTATTGAGAGCAATTTTAGCGCGACTTGTTTCAGATCCATTTAAGAAATCATTTATTCGTTTTGGGGGTGAATTACATGATCGGTATTTTCTACCCTCATTTGTGTGGGAGGATCTGTGTGATATCTGCGAAGATTTAAAGCAGCACCATTTACCTTTCAGCCCAGAGTGGCTTAGACCACATTGGAATTTTCGATTCCCAGAGCTTGGCGTGCTTATGTTTAAAGATCAGAAATTAGGAGATAGTTCGATTACTTTTAGGCAAGCCCTGGAAGCTTGGCCACTCTTAGGCGAATCACCTAATGCGGGTACTTTATCGCGTATAGTAGATTCTAGCGTAGATCGTATCGAAGCACGTATTTCAGACACGCTTTTACTCAAACGTGGTGTTCTGCTTGTTAATGGCTTCCCTTGTGCGTTTAGAGACCTAAAGGATTTTGGAGCAGCATGCGGTATTCGTTATAAAGCATTTAATTTGATGCCTTCACTGCAGCCACATGTGCCTGTGCATTCACCGTTACTGCTTGAATGGGTCGATCTTAAAACCAGCATTGTACTCGCTGCAGCACGGTGGCATGTATGGAACCCAAATAATGAATCTTACAGTTCTACTCCAGATAATGAGGCGAGCGCCGCTTTACGTCGTAAAGAGCGCTGGGAAGAGTGGTCGCAAACAGTAGGACAACACCGAGAAATAAAATTAGTTACTTTCCCTCCTGAGGGAAAATACACCTTAGATTTAAGACGTTATCTTTTTTAATAAAGTAGCCTATAAATTATCTCTTAGAGGTATTTCTCGAAATAATGTTGTCCAAAAATCTAATCTAAGTAGCTCATTTATTGGCTTAGTACTTAGTGTACTTTGTTTAGGTAATGTTATGTAGGCCTAAGTCCCTTTGGGAATAGTTACATCAAGGCTGAATGTCGCCATAGTTATTTTCCATGCTACATGTACTAATCCATGCGCAGTGGGCACATTAGCTGGTGCGTATGAAAGTCCACAGCTTTCAAGCTTTATTGCTATTACATCAAACCCGAGTGAGTAAAGTAATCTATAAATTGTAGGATAGCGGTCCATCCCGTGACGTTCTAGAAGGTAAATAAATTCCGTAAGGATGAATTTAGATACACAAGGATGGTTCGCATTTTTATTAAATTATGAATGTACTTAAAAGGAATGAAACCTCTCATGCTTAGGTCTAAAAGTTTCTTTACTGCATTTATTATTATAGAGTCCTTTTTTGCGTTAAGCTCAGTATTCGGATCTGACTTCAAACACAAAGCACTTGATATAGACTGGCCTACATTTATGGCTGAACAGGATCTGCAGTGGAATCGTCTTCCGGTGGATTATTTCGATGGCCCGTTTGTAGGTAATGGACTCTTTGGTGCGATCGTTTTTAAAGATGATAAAGTTTCCAATACACTGCGATTTGAAATCGGGAGGTCCGATGTTTATGATCACCGTGATGATGGCACCCCTTTGGGCCATGCAAGAATTAGGTTGCCCATAGGTCAGATGCTTTTAACGCCAAAAGGTAAAATTACAGCATCTAGTATGCGTATGGATTTATGGAATGCAGAACTAAGAGGTGAACTTAAGACAACAGAAGGAGTACTAACTTTTAGGTGTTTTGTACCCAGAGCTGAAAAAGTAATTATTATTCAGCTAAGTAGTGAAGGAAATGAGAACCAAGCGACCTGTTATTTTAGGCCTCAACAAGGAGACAGTCAGCGCTACCTTGTTAAGCGGAATAAAGAAAAAGGGTTAGTCTACAAAGGAAATCCTTTAGTCACTAATAAAGAGTTAGATCATTACCCTGTTACTGAGCAGACACTGCTATGTGGAAGTGACTATGCGACAACGTGGAAAGAAATTCAAACATCACATTCTGATTTAGAAAAATGGGACCGTACTATTTTAGTGACCGTAGCAAACTGCTTTGGGGATAATACGAAGACTCCTTATGGATCCTCTCAGAAAGCAGTCGACACACTAAAAGAAATTGAAGGTAGATCAATTCAGGCAATGGTGCTCGCTCATCGTACATGGTGGCATGCTTACTATCCTAAAAGTTATATTTTAGTCCCTGATAAAAAAATAGAAAAGTTCTTCTGGGTTCAAATGTATAAATTAGGTAGTGCGACTCGTCCTGAGGGACCAGTTATTGATTTGATGGGGCCTTGGTTCAAGCCCTCAGTTTGGGCAGCACTTTGGATGAATTTAAATGTTCAGCTAACGTATTCTACACTTGGGCTCACAAATCATTTAGACTTGGAAGATCCTCTCTATCGTTTGATTGAACGTCATCAAGATCAGCTGATTGAAAATGTACCCGAAAAATTTCGTGCTGATTGTTCAGCGGTTTCAAATCCCGTCGGTTACGATGAAATGAAAGGAAATGTTTTCATTACAGATGACCCTAACAGTAAACAATCAATGAATTTAATCGTACTGCCATGGCTAATGCAGAACTTCTATGTTTATAATCAAAGAGTAGGCGATGAAGCACGGCTTAGGACAAGTATTTATCCGTTAATGAGGCGTACGTTTAGTGTGTATTTACATATTTTGTATGTAGGAAAAGATGGGAAATATCATATTCCTTTAACCTATTCGGATGAATACGGGGTAGCTCAAAATACCAGCCTTAATCTCGCCCTAGCTAAATGGGGTTTCACAACATTAATTGAATGTGCAAATAGACTTAATATTAGTGATCCACTATTACCTAAGTGGAAGCATGTTTTAGCTAATCTAGCGGCACTACCAATTGACCCAGCTACAGGAATTATGATCGGAGACAATGTCCCCTTTATTAAGTCCCACAGGCACTATAGTCATTTATTTGCTGTATGGCCACTGCACACCTTGGATGTTGATCGTGAGCCACTGATGAGACCTATTGTAGAGCAATCGATTAATCATTTTACGTCACTTGAGGGAGATAATTGTATGTTTAAATACACTGGGGCATCATCTCTATGGTCTAGCGTGGGCAATGGGGATCAGGCATTAGCGTGGCTAAAAAGAGCACTTGTACTTTTACCTCGGGATTCGAATAAACCGGTTCCAACAGTAGGTGAGAATACGCTGTATAGTGAAAACGGATGGCCTACATTTGAGTCCCCAATTGCTGCCTCACGTGATATCCTAGATATGCTCTTACAAGATGATGATGGAAAGCTTAAGGTATTCCCCGCACTACCTTCAAGTTGGAAGGATGTCGTTTTCTATAATTTAAGAGCTCAGGGCGGCAAGGTAGTAAGTGCAGAACGTAAAGACGGTAAAACAGTGTGGGTTGATATTCAACCAGCTCAGTAATCTGACTGTTGAGTGCTTTAATTTACGCAGTTAATAATAGAGCCCTCGGTAAAGACTTTTATATTAGTAGCTGCGATTTCTATTAAGCGCTCTCTTGCTTTAGTCGAAGCCCAAGCAATGTGAGGGGTGATGATGCAATTTTTTGCATTCAGTAGTGGGTTTGTAGCAGCTGGAGGTTCAGTTGAAAGCACATCAAGTCCTGCACCTGCAATTCTACCTGTATTAAGAGCAGATGCTAAATCTGATTCGTTAATTAATCCTCCACGGCTGGTATTGATAAGCAGAGCTGATGACTTCATCCAGCCAATGGTTCTCTCACAAATAATTTCCTTAGTTAATGCAGTAAGCGGACAATTTAGGCTTATGACATCACTTGTTCTAATCACTGACTCGAGTTGTTTATCGCCACCTGTTCTTGTTGCAAATTGCGCATGCATACCGAGTGCTTCAGCTACTTTAGCAATTGCAGTACCAATTCTACCAGAACCAATAATTCCAAGTGTTTTACCTGCTAACTCAATTGGGGACTTATCCCAGTAACAAAAATCAAGCGACTTTACCCATTGGCCTTGTTGCACTGTTTTTGCTAGGTGACCCGTTTGCTGGGTTAATTCAAGAAGTAGTGAGATAGCATGCTGCGCTACAGAAGGAGTTCCATACTCGGGCACATTGGTAACAGGAATAGATCTTTCCCGTGCCGCTTTGCTATCAACTACATTATGACCCGTGGCGAGTACGCCTATATACTTGAGTTTTGGCAGAGCTGCCAGGGTTGTCGCATCTAAAGGGGTTTTGTTTGTAAGTAAGATATCTGCCTCTAAGGAACGTTCTATGATTAGGTGAGCTGGGGTACGGTCATAAAACGTGACAGCTCCTAATCGTTCTAAGGCGGCCCATGACAAATCGCCAGGGCTCAATGTAAAGCTGTCTAGGATAACAATTTTGAAGTCCATTCGAGAGGTAATTTAAGACAAAGAAACTAAATTGCTATATTTGTTCGCAGAGAGCTCCAAATCGAGCCAAAAGGTTAGGGTGGCTATATTATGCTGCAACTTTAGCTCTACTTACTTGAATTCTATGTCTGAAAATAAACCTAAAGATCTTCTACACGGCGTGACCCTAGAAGCTATTTTGAAAGAACTAGTTGAAGAGTTTGGCTGGGAGAAGATGGGTAAGATAATCGATATTCGGTGCTTTAATTTCGATCCTAGTATTAAATCAAGTCTTCAGTTTCTAAGACGTACACCTTGGGCTAGAAAGAAGGTTGAGACTTTGTATCTTGATATGGTCCGCAATCGTATGCAGCACGGAGGAGCTTAAGTAGATATACCGAGTAAGCCGCGTGTGAGCTGAAAATCAGTAATCTTTGCATGGGATGCTAGAGGAGTGATTTTTTGGCTAATTGTTTTGCAGATACTTTCTAACAACTGCTGGGTATCTGCTTCAGTACCGCATAAACACATGTCGCTTTCAGCTGGATCTAAGTGTTCTGAAATTTGCAATACGGGTATAAAAGGGTGATTAGGTCTAAGGGTATTTCCTCGTATGGAAACTGCGAGTTGTGCACCGCACCCTCCTAGACCTGAAAGATTTTCTACCCAGTGACTGCTTTCAGTAGCTACGATATAAAAGCCGCTTGCACTTGCATGCTGGCCATAGTCCAAATTTGCACGAAGTGAATTATCTCCCAAGGTTTGTTTAATAAAGCCATCGGAATTAAGTAGAGGATCACTTGCAGAAATAAAAATCTGGCCACCTTCAGAAACAATAGCATGGGCGATTTTGCCCAAGAGCTCTGCGGTGTGTGTACTTGGGTTTGGTTTATCGCAAAGTACTGCTAGGGAGAGTGAATTTAGTCCAGTTAGAGTGCGCTCTAAGTGTGGTAGCTTACTTAAGCGTTCGGAGAACCAAGCTTCGATTTTTTGAATAACACTTTGCATGCCGCCGTCAAGTTGCACGCTTGCCCATCCATACTTGCTAGGCTCTATACCTGCTTGGGTCAGATGTAGTCTAATCGCATCATTCGGAATTTTTTCACACCCATGTTCTAAGAACAGGGTTGTGGTTGCATTACGATTTTGAGCATAAGAACTTAAAGTTCTACGCATGAGACTATACATGGCTTCACCGGCAAAACCGCATCCTTCTGAATGAGCAAGTGCAGCAAAACGCTTTATTCCAAAAGCTAAGCCTATTTTCTTTTCTGTTAAGTACTCAGCAGCAACACGTGCTATCTGACTTGAGCACATACTAGTAGCGACAATAAGACCAACACGTTCGCTTGCCCAAGTACTAGGAGCTGTTTTATAGGCAAGGATCTGAGGCGTAACTAATTTACTGGAGTGCTTTACTAATTCTGCGGGTACTCCTGTAGGTTTAGCCGTGTGGTTAATTTTTTCTAAATTAGACGTATCAACTTGGATCCAATTACGCCAAATAGATACTTGAGAGTGGCCTGCTTTTTCTCCTTTGGTCAATTTCCCGGAGGCGATCTCTCTTAAATATTCAAAGCTTGTTTTGCACAAGTCATTCATGGAGGTGCCATCGAGGTAGGCTCCTGCATTGATATCCATTTCATTACTTAACAAGTTATGTCTACGTGTTGTAGAGGTGACTTTAATCGTAGGAACAAATGGAAAGTTAGTGACTGATCCATTCCCTGTCGTAAAACAAATCACATTACAGCCTGCACCTACCTGGCCTGCGATACTTTCTAAATCATTACCAGGACTGTTCATGAAGGTGAAGCCTGGCTCCTTCATTGGCTCTGCATAATCGATGACCTGATCAAGTCTAAGACTTGGATCTTTTTTTGTAGCTGCACCTAGTGACTTTAAAAAGATATTATACAGACCTCTTAAACGGTTTCCTCCCGAAGGATTTCCTTCAATAGTTGAGCCATGCCACTTTAGTCTGTCTTTAAATTCCTTTTGCTTCTCTAGGAAAAGTTTAACGGTTTTAACATCCTTAACATTACTCAGTATGTAGGTTTCTGCACCAATAAGCTCATCTGTTTCTGCAAGATTTACGAGCCCGCCGTGGCGCACAATTTCTTTACCTACAGCGCCAATAAGTGGATTTGCAGATATCCCTGAAAACGCATCTGAGCCTCCGCACTGCAGTCCCATTTTAAGTTCCGATACAGGTCTAGGGCTTCTTTTCTCAGACGATACTAAAGCAATCCATTTTTTAACAATAGCTTCAGCATCGTTAAACGATGCATCTAGTGTGTTTTTAAGAGAAAAGAAATGATGTGGAACAGAATCAAGCGGATAGCCCTTATCTAGCATGAACTGTTTTAATACGGCATTATTTACAGCTTCAGATCCGCTGTCTGCAATCAGTATAGCTCCGACATTAGGATGTACCACAAAACCAGCCAGCGTTCTAAGAAGTTGTGCTAGGTTATTAGGTGTCGTCGTAGTGCCACCTTCAGTGTGTGCAACAGGGACAATTGCAGTAGAGGAAAGGTTATTTTCTACCAGTGGTTGCAAACGCTCTGCCAGAGCTCTAACAAAAAAAGCACTTTGTGAGCTCGTCCCTAAAAGTACTATTGCATTACGCGTTCCTGTACCCCGTTTGCCTGATCTTAGGTAACCTTCAAATGTGACTTTGTGTGCATTAGGATCTAGAGCAACTTGTATACCTGGCTTAAAATTTGATTCATCAAACTTAAATTCGAGTGAACTATTTTCAAAGTTTGCTTCCTTAGGTAGAATTGCACTGCCAAGATCACGCTGCGAAAGAATTTCTAAACTTAATGCGTTAATAATACTTTCACCCGTTTCGATTTGCCTTAGGGCAGTGCCGAAAGGCAAACCCCATGATAAAACAGCTTCACCTTTTGCTATTGGTTTATAAGCAAAACGGTGGCCTTCAAGAATTGTTGTCTTAAATATTTTTAAGCCCCCATCCAGATTTACCTGCGCACCTGGCTCAATTCTACGTATAGCAACGGCTGCATTATCTTTGGGTGCAGGTAGTCTGCCAATAGATTCAAATGCGGTAGTATCTGCCATGCCTATAACTATACAGACCTAGGCTAAAAAGGCACGAGTAAAGCATCAATGTGCGGACTGTCCGGAGATGGCGCTCGACCTTAGACTAAGGGTGCGATTTCATAGCTAGAAATTATTTAATACCTTTGCCCCATGAAATGGATTTCTCGTTTTAAGCCACTCCACATGCAGGTTTTACTTGGTGTAATCTTAGGCTGCGTATTTGGCCTGGTTTCACCAGCATCTGCCGTACACTATAAACCTGTTGCAGATGCTTTTGTTAAACTGATCTCCATGTTGATCAGTCCGATTATATTTTGTACTATTGTAGTTGGTATTGGGAGTATGAATGATCTCAAACGTATTGGACGTGTGGGGTTTGTTGCTCTACTTTATTTTGAAGTTGTGACCACTTTAGCCCTAGTTATCGGGCTAGTAGTTGTGAATTGGATAAAGCCAGGCGTTGGAATGCATGCCAATGCTGCGACTTTAGATGTCAGTTCAATTGCGATGTATACCACGGCAGCAAAGAAACTTTCTGTGCAGGACTATCTCATGAATCTTATTCCCACGACTCTTCCTGGAGCCTTGGTTTCAGGGGAAATTTTGCAAGTTGTCCTTGTAGCAATACTCGTTGGTGTTGCACTTGCTAGTATTGGCGAGAAGGGCAAAAAGCTGACCGAACTCTTGGAGATTATCTCTAAAGTGATGATGGCTATTGTAGGAATTGTGGTACGGCTTGCTCCTCTAGCTGCATTTGCTGCCATTGCATTTGTGGTCGGAAAATATGGAAGTCGTAGCCTACTGTCTCTAGCTTCGCTGATGCTTTGCGTGATAGTTACAATGGCTTTATTTATTATTTTTGTCCTAGGAGGTATATTAAGGCTTAATAAGTTTCGTCTTTGGCCACTGATTAAATATCTGAAAGAAGAAATTCTTTTAGTACTTGGTACTTCATCGTCAGAAACAGCACTGCCAGGACTTATGGCAAAGATGGAGGGGCTTGGATGCGCAAAGCCTGTTGTTGGATTGGTTGTCCCTGCGGGGTATTCTTTTAACTTAGATGGAACCAGTATTTATTTAACGATGGCTGCTGTTTTTATAGCGCAGGCAACCGATACTCCGCTGACACTGTGGCAGCAAATAGTAATGCTTTTTGTACTCATGCTTGCCTCTAAGGGTGCTGCTGCTGTGACGGGTGGTGGGTTTGTGACCCTCTCAGCAACATTGGCCTCCACTCAAACAGTTCCAGTGGCCGGCTTAACATTAGTTTTAGGTATTGATCGATTTATGTCCTTAGCCCGTGCCATGGTTAATCTTATTGGAAACGCAGTTGCTGTGTTAGCTATTGCTTCTTGGGAGAATGCGATCGACAGAGATCAAGCTAATCGGGTCCTAAATACAGAACCAATTACTGAAGAAGTGGCCCCTTTCTCGGATTAGCATTATCACTTTTTTAAGCTAAGACCTGAGTGATAACTGAACTCAAACTTAACTAATTTTAATATATTTTAGAATTTAATATTCACTAGAGTTAATGCAAGATTACGTAATTGTAATTTGTAAGGACTTTATACTTCAGATTACATGCAGTAATGTTTTTAGATCTCATTTACTCACGTGCTTAAATCTAGTTCAAATCCTCAATCTTGTTTATCGGTGGCACTGGCTAGCATGTGTGTTTTTGCTGGTCTATCGGGGTGTTCGACTTACCAAGCCAAACCCCTGAGTACAGATATGGTGAATAAAGCCTTAGAGCAAAAGCCACTTCAATCAGTGAGTATTGAAGCCTCGCAGCTTGATCATCCTTTGATTCGCTCTATTGCGATTGATGGTAATGGGGGATATAGTCCAGATGAACTTGCAGTAATGGCCGTAATTTTAAGTCCAACATTAAGGGCATTAAGAGATCAGCAAGGCGTTGCTCAGTCTCAAGTAACTCAGGCCGGAATACTGCCCAATCCTCAGCTCTCTTTTTCGGTAGATCGTCCTACAGAGGTCTATGACCCAGTAGCCACAGCAGCAAAGGGCATGGGGTTAAGTTATGATCTATCGGCCTTACTTAGCCACGCTGATAACCATGCAGCTGCGCAGGCTAATGCACGGTCAGTTAATCTCTCAGTCGCTTGGCAGGAGTGGCAATATGCGCAGGAAACACGGCTCTCTGCGTATAGAATTCTTTCTCTTGAGGAGCGTTTACCTAACGCACGCACTATTGAGCAGGACTTAGTTGAAGCACTAAGTGAAGCAAACAAAGCACTACAGAAAGGTTATCAAACAGCTGTTGATCTGGCGGTATTACATACAAATCTTAATCAAGCACGGTCGATGCGTTTTGATATGGAGCAACAACTTATTGAGCAGAGAGCTTCATTGAATCTATGTCTAGGTAGGCAGGTTTCTGAAGTTGTACCTATTAAGCGTACAGCAGATATGCCCACCTTAAATGAACAAGTAAGTGAACTTGGACGTGCAATCGAAGGTTCTCGATTGGATCTTCTTGCCCTAAAAATGGGCTATGAAAGTCAGGAGTATTCTTTACGTGCTGCTGTGAAAGCTCAGTTTCCCAAAATTGGTATTTCAGTGAATAAGGCAAATGATACTACACCGATATCCACACGCGGAGTGGGTGTGACATTAGATATTCCTATTTTCGATAGAAATCAGGGACAAATTGCAATTGGTAAGGCTTCACGTCAGCAACTGTTTGATGAATATGTAGCTCGGGTAGCAGAGGCACGCACTGAAGTAAGTCAGATCGTTGCGCAAATTGGGCATGTAAAAAGCGAATTACAGAGCGCTGAATTAGCCTGCATAGAAGAGCAGCATATTGTGGATTCACTAGAAAAAACTATCCATTCAGGTAACCTTGATTATCAAGTTTATCGTGATGCACGCGCTCAGTTAGCTAATCGCAATCTTGAATTAAGTGCACTTAAACAAGAATTACTTGAGTTAGGTGTGGCTTTAGAAATCGCTACAGGGCGTTCTTTACTTTCCAGCAGTATTACAAAAACAGTCACTCCTTGATCTGAATCTTTATTCCCTATGAAAAGACGAATCATCGTCACTAGTGTTATTGGTGTACTTTGTGTTGTAGCGTTTATTATTTTTAAACGCCCTAGCGCTTCACAAGCCGAGGAAGCACCTAAGCCAGTTGCTCAAATACAAGTTGCTAAACTGCAATCTCAGGCAATCACTCAGACATTAACTGCTTACGGTGTTGTAGAAGCTGCACCCCTAGGTGCTAGAACCTTCAGCTTGGGTTATGACTCAGTAGTTAAAGCAGTTGGTATAAGTGTAGGCAGTCATGTTTTAGTTGGAGATCTTATTTTAGAAGTAAGTCCTACTCCTGATGCGCAAATTTTATTTGATACAGCAAAAACAGATTCTGAACTTGCGGATAAAGCATTCGTTACTACTAAAGAAAGATACAGCCTACATTTGGCCACTAGACAGGATTTACTCACAGCAGAGCAAGCTGCTCGGGATGCAAAAATTAAGTTAAAGAACTACCTAAGTCGTGGAATGGGAACTAGCCGTATTGTTGCAAGTGAAGACGGTGTTATTACAAAATTTGAGTGGCAAAGTGGAGCTACAATTCCTGCTGGAACCCCTGTTTTCCAATTAAGTGCAGCATCTCATCTAGATGCCCATCTCACCATTGAAGCTTCAGATACGTCCGTTGTTAAGGTAGGTGAGAGTGTTGTCATAAATTCAGTAAGTCGAAGTCAGGTTGATTCGATTACTTCTGAAGTGCGCTTTGTTGCTTCCTCGGTAGATCTTGTCACAGGTGCAACAGATGTACGTACTGCATTGCCTGTAGGTAGTTTATGGCTTCCCGGAGAACATGTCAGAGCAATAATTGAAGTAGCAAAGAAAACGGCACTCGCAGCACCCCGTTCGGCGGTGCTTCCTGATGATGATCAGCAAGTCCTTTACACCGTCAAGGAGGGTAAGGCAGTAAAGCATACGATCCAAGTGGGACTAATGGGTGATGATTTAATTGAAGTGATCAGCAAAGACGTTAAGTTAGGAGATGACGTAGTGATTGTTGGAAATTATGAATTAGAGGATGGCATGGCTGTTGAAATCTCCTCGGATAAAAAATCAGAAGAAACTAAAGCCACTGAAGGCGCTAAGGATAAAGCGGAGGCTAAAACTCCATGAATTTAAGCGGATGGATGAAGAAGCATCGTAGTGCAGCACTTACCTTAGTAGTGCTACTTGCTATTGGAGGTTTGGCGGCAGCCTTAAAACTTCCTGTAGCCTTATTCCCCCAAGTAGATTTTCCACGTGTTGTCGTTAGTTTAGACGCAGGAGATCGTCCTGCAGAACGTATGGCGATGGAAGTAACTGTACCTGTTGAGGAGGCAATACGCTCTGTTCCAGGACTTAAGGCGATTCGCTCTACGACTAGTCGTGGAAGTAGTGAAATTTCCATTAATTTTAACTGGGGCGGGAACATGGTTGAGTCTATGCTCCAAGTGGAGTCTGCGATTAATCAGGTCTTACCCTCACTACCCAGTGGAATACAGTTTGATGTGCGGCGTATGGACCCGACTGTATTTCCGTGTCTAGCCTATAGCCTTACCTCTGATAAAGTATCCTTAGTTAAACAGCGTGATTTTGCTTACTATGAATTACGTCCGCTTCTGTCTACAGTAAGTGGTGTTGCAAAAGTCGCCGTCCAAGGTGGTGAGCAAGCAGAATTTCAGGTCATTGTTGATCCTGCAAAACTTGAGGCCCATGGCCTCACTTTAGCAGATGTAAGTAAAGCACTCTCTAATGCTAACACGATTAATGCTGTAGGAAGGCTGGAAGATCACGATAAACTTTACTTAGCATTAATAGATAATCGCTTTTCCGATGATTCAGACATTGGGCAAACAGTTGTACAGAAAACTTCAACTGGACTGGTGCGTGTATTAGATGTCGCAACTATATCGTTGGGCTCTGCTCCCTTGTGGACTAAGGTCACTGCAGATGGACATGATGCAGTCATTTTACAAGTATTCCAACAACCCAACGGAAATACGGTACAAATTTCCCGTGATGTAAGACAGATATTGAAAGACTATGCAGCTCGTATACCTAAAGGAGTTAAGATTGCTAATTGGTATGATCAAAGTGAGCTTATTGTAGATGCTGCCCTTAGTGTAAGAGACGCCGTACTGATAGGTATTTGTTTAGCGGGTGGTGTCTTACTGCTTTTTTTGCGCAATGGGAAGATCACCTTAATTGCTTTGGTCTGTGTACCTGCGGTTCTAGCTGCAACTGTGCTACTGTTGAAGCTTCTGCACAGCAGCTTCAACATAATGACTCTAGGTGGCATGGCAGCAGCAGTAGGGCTAATTATTGATGATGCTATAGTCATGGTTGAGCATGTGGTAAGACGTCTGCGTGGACACTCTGGAAGTCATCATGGATTAGTCTGGGATGCAGCAGCAGAATTTACACAACCCCTCATAGCTTCGTCTTTATCTACAATTATTATTTTTGCACCACTTGCCTTTCTTACTGGTGTTACGGGTGCCTTCTTTAAGGCACTGTCTTTAACAATGGCTGCAAGTTTAGTCATATCCTTTGTGGTCGCATGGCTTGCTGTCCCAATTTTAGCAGATAAATTTTTAACCCAGAAAGACGCAGACCAAAAAGAGGGAGGACCCTTTACAGATAAAATTCATCATGGCTATGCACACTTGATGCAAAAGCTCTTAAGGCGTCCCTCGCTTATCTTAATAGGATTAATTCCTCTTTTAGTACTCGCGTATGTGGGGTATAAAAATGTTGGGTCAGGCTTCATGCCTATTATGGATGAAGGTGGTTTTATCTTAGACTACCGCGCTGAGTCAGGTACTTCTCTTAGCGAAACAGATCGTTTACTTAGAAAAATAGAAGCAATTCTTCAATCGACTCCTGAAGTGCAGACCTATTCACGTCGCACGGGTCTTCAGCTTGCGCAAGGTGTAACTGAAGCCAATGAAGGAGATTTTTTTATTCGGCTTAAGAGTGGCCCACGTCGCAGTATCGATGAAGTGATGGATGATGTGCGGGGACAAGTTGCGCATTCTATTCCTGGTTTAGACATTGAACTTACTCAGTTAATGGAGGATCTAATTGGGGATCTTACTGCAGTTCCACAGCCTATAGAGATTAAACTTTTCTCGGATAATGCATCCGAGTTAAAAGCGGCAGCAGTGAGTGTTGCTGCTTCTCTTCAAAAAGTTCCTGGTGCTGTAGACATTGTAAATGGAGTAATCCTTGCTGGTGATGCACTGAATATACAAGTAGACCGAGCCAAGGCTGGAATCGAAGGTATGGATCCAGATGGAGTTACTGCTCAAGCCACTGATCTTTTAGATGGTGCTGTGGCAACCACTAAAGTTGAGAATGATCCTAAGCTTATTGGAATTAGAGCTTGGATTTCACCCAAGTACAGACGTACCGCAAGAGATGTTGAAAATTTGAGAATCAAAGCACCTGATGGTCACTACTTTCCGCTTCGCCGGGTAGCCACGGTGACAACGTTAGTAGGTCAGCCTCAAATTATGCGTGATGACTTAAAGCGTATGGTTGCTGTTACAGCACGTATTAGTGGACGTGATCTTGGATCAACGATTAAAGATGTTAAAGTCATGCTCGCAAAAGAGGGAGTCGTACCGCACGGCATTTACTACAGTATTGGTGGTACCTATGCTGAACAGCAGTCTGCCTTTGCAGGTTTGATTGCAGTCTTTGGTGCAGCAGTGGCACTCATCTTCTTATTGTTACTGTTCTTGTATTCCCGCTTTCGTATCGCATTTGCTATGCTCGCTACCACGCTACTCGCACTTTCTGCAGTGAGTATCGGGCTTTGGCTTACACATACTGAACTTAATATTTCATCTATGATGGGGATGACTATGATTGTAGGTATCGCAACCGAAGTAGGTATTTTCTATGTCTCAGAATTAATGACATTAAAGGACTTGGGTAGTGCTGATGACTCTTATATTGAAGCCGGTGTTAATCGGATGCGTCCAATTGCAATGACAACGTTTGCTGCAATCTTAGCACTGCTTCCTTTAGCTTTAGGCATAGGTGCTGGTTCAGCTATGCAGCAGCCTCTCGCGATTGCGATTATTTCTGGGCTCATTTTGCAGATGCCTCTAGTTCTTATCGTACTGCCTATCTTACTAAAGATGACCTCTGTGCGTAAAAATACGGCTAATCTTTGAGTGGTCTTGCAGCTTAGAAATAAAGTGAGTACATAAGAAGTATGCGCTTACCTTCGTTTTTTTATTCCGCTTCTGCAGGGGTAGAAAAATTAATCGATCGTCTGTTGTGTGCATGTGGGGCCCTTCTTTTTTCTCAGGCCCCTGAATTTATGCAGCAATACCTGCAGCGTCTAGGGGGACGTCTAGATGAAGCACTTCGTCACTTAGATGAGGTACGCTCGGTTGCTTTACAATCCGGTATAGCGATGGATTCTGATGCCCAAGCACTCGATAAAGGCTCCCAAGGGGTGGCCAGTCTCTTGCGTTTATCGCTTCAGCGTGTAGAAAATCTTCAGTCTGCAGAAATAAGTTTAAGAACTGCGTCTATTATGACGCGTCCCTTTGTTTTTGTGAGTCATTTGGATTGGGATACTGCGCATGGTGTTTGTAGTGTCTATAAGCCAGCTATTCCTACGACACTTGAGGGACTTATTTATGCCATAGTTGGCATGATTTTTATGCTAGGACTGTATTATTTTACCTTACGTCCTGCTTTAGTAAAACTCTACACGCGGTGGCGTCTAAGTAAAGAGCCACCGGTACTTTAAGGCTTAGAGACTAAAGCTTTTAAGTCTGGTGTAGGGAGTATTGGCCACTCATCACCTTGTGGACTAAGTAAGATAGAGATATTTAGTGCAGCTTCACTTTGCTTAGCTATGACATCAACCGTGAGTACATAATTATGTGCATTCGGTTTTTCATCTACTGAATCCGGTTTTGCTGAGAGTACTTTAAAGTGACCACCCTTAGGTTCTAGGATTTGTGCACTTAAGTGGCGGCCTTTTTGATTCAATGTAGCCTTACTTCCGTCCTCTGAAACAACTACGTGAGCAGGTGTCATCATTCTCCAGTGAATTACGCTGCCTTCAGTTGGTTTAATGAGTTCATCTTGAATTAAAACACGTGCACGGTCTAGTAATGAAACTTTACGTAACATCTTTTCAGCTGCTCCAGGATAGATGCTTGTAAGGTCTGTGATTGCGTAGGCCTCTTGAGGAGTGCTTGCGAATGCAATCACAGGTGCAGTCGCAGGATAGTGCTGAAGTATTTTATCTGGAGTGATCACATTATGGCTAAAATTATTAAGTCTAAAATAATTCCACCTCATTTTGCCGAAGTATGCAGGTAGGTTGTAATTGTCGGGCCCTAAATCTTCAGCCCAGCGTACTCCATCTGCATCCATTACAAACGAACCAAGATCTAAATGAGAGTGGTTGGTTGTATTTGATCCTGCGCGTAAGCCTACAAAAATTGCATGCTTATCAACCCATGAACTACGCATGAGTACAATTTCAGCAGGTCCTTTGAAATATAGGTCTAAAGGAACAGCTGCAGCTGCTGGTGGATTCACTGATCTATTCTCTTCAGGAAACCATAGCGCATTGAGTGCCAAGAAACGGTTCTTAGATTGGGGCAGGCTGCGCTTAAGTTCGTCTCTACTTTGTTTAATCGCTGTTTGAAACCCTGATTTATTAGCTAGCCAGGTGAAGGCTGGGGAAGCTTCAAAGCCGTCTCCACCATCGGAATAATTAAAACTCATATTCGATGGGCTCTCAATGGCCATTCTGTAGAGGACTGTTTTGTTAAATCCAGGTGCTCTGCCTAGATCAAAATCTGTGCCTAAGGCTCCTTGCATGAGAGCAAGAGCAATCACGTTATAGGTCGTTCCATAAGTCCAGTACCCAGGACCTTCAGGATAAGCTCCATCAGGTTCATAGGGATTCATGCCTCTTACGATTGATTTTCTGACTCCATTAACAACCAATCTTGCAAGAGCTGGCTCTTCATCACTCAGGGCTAAAGCTGCACTAAGAAGCCCTCCGTTACACACTTGGTTCCAATTATGATCTGCTTTAACAAACCATACTCGTTTATCTGGTTTACCTTTAGGAGCGTATGCTAGGGGAGCGAAAACCAACGATTTTTTAAGTAACGCTTCTTTAATAATCCCTCGTTCTTCGGGTGTTAACTCAGAATAAAGCCAGTCGTAGCCTATTGACACCGCAAAACTCATTTCAGCGATATCAAGAAAATGGCTCGGATTCCAATCATCGAAATGACACACGGTCATTAGATCGCTCTTAGCTTGGTTTAAAAACCGCACATCCTTCGTGAGACGGTAGGCCATAGAGCATGTCATTATGCGTTCAATGGATAGGCGGCACTGGTCTAGTAAGCGTGGACCAATCAGGCGATGTTTGATAGGCGCTGCTCCTACGACATTGGTTGCTACTTCAATAATGCGCTGATTAAGGGCTGCTCGTAATGGATCTGTCTTGGCTGCCTCTAGATCATAGGCAAGAGCCTCATTCGTTATCAGGAGTTTAGGATGGCCCGTTTTTAAATGAAGCAGTGGATCGGTATCACTCTGCGCTGAGCAAATATGAGCAATCAGACACAGGGTAAACGCAACAGGTGTAAAGATACGCATTAGGATATTACTTAAGACGTAAATTGTACTTTTAAGTTTCAGTTTTTCAGTGGAACTATGCTTTCGACGGATGTTGACCTTGGGGCATACCCGCATTTTCCTTAACTCTTCATGGTAGACTCTCTTAAGGTCAATTTAGGCGATAGATCTTACCCGATTTATTTCGGAGAAAACCTTAGTGGCCAAATATTGGATCACGTAGATAAGCTCGCTCGTGAAGGCCGTAAGGTTGCAGTAATAACTGACGAGCACGTTGAGCGCACACAAAAGGCTTTTGTAGATACTGTATTTAACGCAGTGCCTTTGTTAGTACTTCCTTCTGGAGAAAATTCTAAATCAATTGAGGGTCTTAGTCAGTGCCTAGATTTTCTTTCACTTAATAAGCTAGACCGCGGTGGTGTAGTGATTGCTTTAGGTGGCGGAGTGGTGGGTGATCTAGCCGGATTTGCTGCAGCGAGTTATTTAAGAGGTGTAGATTTTATTCAAATTCCTACAACGTTACTCTCCATGGTGGATAGTTCTGTAGGTGGAAAAACAGGAATTAATTTAAAGTCAGGTAAGAATTTGGTTGGAGCCTTCCATCAACCCCGTGCTGTATTTATTTCTACAGGAATTTTAAGCACTCTGCCTAAGCGTGAATTTGCTGCAGGTATGGCAGAGGTAATTAAGTACGGGCTTCTTGCTGATAAGTCTCTATTTGAACAATTACACAAAACAGCTGTAGGTCCTGAATCTTCCAGCTTATCTGATGTTATCAAGCGGTGCTGCCAAAGTAAGGCATCTATTGTTGAACAGGATGAACGTGAATTAGCAGAAAAAGGTGGCAGGGCCTTACTTAATTTAGGTCACACGTTTGCGCACGCTATTGAAAATGTATCTGGCTATGGTACCTACCTACATGGTGAGGCTGTAGGGATCGGACTTTGTGCTGCGGCTCGGTTATCTGAAAAATTAGGTTATCTCTCTAAAAAAGACGTCTCTTGTATCGAAGCTGTGTTGAAATCGCACGGGCTACCTACGACACTTACTACAGCATTAGCGCTTGATGACTTAATGCAGGCCACAACTAGGGATAAAAAAAATAAGGCAGGATCCTTAAGATTTATCGTTTTAAAGGCAATCGGTACTGCTGAAATTCAAGCTGGGGTAGCAACTGCGCTTGCTGAGGCCTCGTTTAGAGAAATAGGTGCACGTTAATCTCGGTTGTGTACTAGGCGTTTTCGTTTCAAGCTTAAGGAAGTTCAATCAAACACCTCATTTCATAATCTCCTATTTAAAGCTCATTTTCCATGTCAGCCGTTGATGAAAGTATAGTCCGAGAATACTTTGAACAAAATGGATTTTTTGTAAGGCAGGTGCGTAAGTACCAGGTTCAAGCACGTAAGAAAACAAGTGACGAGGAAGTTGACCTACTTGTATATAATCCCACCTGGCGTAAGGGCACTAGGAAGCCTGATTTCTTTTTATTCCCAAGTGAGCTAAAGTTTATGCAACGAGCCATGGTTGCAGTTAAGCCATGGCACACGGACGTATTTTCGCCTGCTATGCTAAGGAATTCACCCGAAAAGATATTCAGTTTCCTTGAAGATAATGTACTCAAAGAAGTAAACCGTCTTTTTGCAGCAGATTCTTCAGAGATTGGGATGGGAGCATTAACTAAAGTCCTAGTACTTCCTGCACTGCCTACCTCTGAGCCTTTTAGGTCTCAAAGTGTAGAACTTTTAAAAGCTAAAGGCATAGATTGTATTATCTCGTTTCGCTCTATGCTTTTGGATTTGATAGATAAAGTAGAAACCAATCGCAGTTATGGTAAAAGCGATGCACTTCAAATGATTCGTATTTTAAAAAATTACGATTTATTTCAAGATACACAACTTACTCTCCCGCATGCCGACACTCATTCATCCAACCGCAATCGTTGAACCAGGCGCAAGTCTAGGTAGTGATTGTGAAATCCATCCCTATGCGATCATTAAACGCTGGGCTACTTTGGGGGACCGTGTTGTTGTACATCCTTTTGCAGTTATTGGCGGCGACCCTCAGGATCTTAAGTTTGATGGAATATCTGCTTCGTATGTAAAGATTGGATCTGATACAAAGATTCGTGAGAATGTAACGATTAATCGTGGCACCTCAGCTGAGTCAGTGACCTCCATAGGAAATAATTGTTTAATCATGGCTGGAGTGCATGTGGCTCATGATTGCACTGTTGGAAATAACGTTGTCCTTGCGAATGCTGTTTTACTCGCAGGGCATGTAAGTGTTGGGGATCATGTTGTTTTAGGTGGTGCTTCAGCTTTCCATCAATTTACACGCATTGGTGAGCGTGCTATGGTGGGTGGCCTAAGCCGTATTACTCAGGATATTCCTCCGTATACGATGGCTGTAGAACGCAGTGAAGCAGTCGGCTTAAATTTACTGGGATTAAAGCGCAGCGGCTATACGCGTGATACTATTTCTGAAATTAAAGAGGCATTTCGTTTGGTATATTTAAAACCGGGTAATCAAAAAAATGCTGCCACACAAGCCTTAGGTAGTGGTCATTTTAAAGCACCTGAGACTATCAAGTTTTTAGAATTCTTTTTAACGGGTAAACGTGGCTTTGTGCAGTTGCGTACGAGTGCAGTAGAGTCTGAGGAAGGTTCATGAATAAGCGGCTTGTTTTAACATGCGGTGATCCTGCAGGAGTAGGCCCTGAAGTTATTTCATCCTGGCTTGCTTCCAACCGCTCCGAAGCAACACATACTGCAGTCATTGGACCCGCACTTTGGCTACAAACCCTGCCGCCAGATGTTGAAAAAATTCCTGTAGGGCTTCCTGAATATCAAGCTATTCTTGGTAAACCTGATCCAGAAGGAGCTTTAATTGCATGGGCTGCTATGGCACGTGCTGCAGAAGGCTGTAAGAAAGGTGAATTTGGTGGCGTTGTGACAGGACCTGTTTCTAAAGAAAAACTTTCAGCGATAGGATGGAAGTTCCCTGGCCAAACTGAATTTTATGCAGATAAGTGGGGTGGTAATCCAACGATGGCATTTTGCGGAGGACGCATGAAAGTAGTACTCTTAAGTTGGCATATTGCTTTAACTGAAGTGGTTAAAGCCTTAACTCCAGATCATTTTAAAAGATCAGTTTCTGCAGCTGCGTATTTAGTTGCAGCACTTAAAGGTGACTTATCCTATCAGGCTAAAATTGGGGTATGTGGGCTCAATCCCCACGCCGGTGAATCTGGATTAATCGGAAGAGAAGAAATTGAAGTGATTAATCCACTACTGGATTTTTTACGAATAGATTATCCAGGGCTTTCTAAGGCAGAACCTGCGGATTCACTTTTCGCTAGGCACTTACGCGGAGAGTTTGATGTCGTTGTTGCCTTGTACCACGATCAGGGTTTGGCGCCTCTTAAGACAGTCGACTTTGATGAATCCGTGAATGTGACATTGGGACTACCCTTTATTAGGACTAGTCCAGATCATGGCACAGCTTTTTCTATTGCAGGTAAGGGTATCGCTAGTGCGACGAGTTTTGCTCATGCCATCACAACTGCGAGGTCTCTGTTGCGTTTCAAAGAGGCTTCGGCTTAGTTAATAGGATACATGAGTTCAGAATCGTCCATTCTCCAAGCCCCAGCACCTATTACAGTGCGAGAAGGCAGTGAAGTGCTTGTACGTTTAACTGAGTCGGCGGGAAAAAAGTCGCGTGCCTTAATTCAGCGTGAAAACCAAGGCAATTACCTGCGTGTTGCCATAAGTGGCGGTGGTTGCAATGGGTTAAGTTACCGACTTAAGTTCACGCCAGAGCCTAAAAAGGGTGATATTTTAGTCAAAAGTGCTGGGATTGACGTTTTAGTCGACTCTAAGACTGCGCTGTATTTGAAGGGTACTGAGATCGATTTTTCGGATAAGTTAATTGGGGGTGGATTCAAATTTACTAACCCTAATGCTAAGGCAAGTTGTTCTTGTGGAGAGAGTTTCAGCGTTTGAGGATGGACAATAGCCCTACAATTATCTTCACTACTTATTCACTTCGGGATTGTCATCGTGCCTGTTTTGGCATGACTCATTTTACCTGAACACCTCTCACCAACTTATTTGATGGCTATTTCGTCTCCTCCTTCCGGTGCATCCGGCTCACGTCCTTCGCAATATCCTCGCCGCGCTGTTGATCCATTCGCCGCGATTCGTCGTAATCACCGCATTAAAGTACCCCAGGTACGTGTCATTTCCCCTGAAGGTAAACAGCTGGGGATTTTGGATACTGCAAAAGCAGTTACTCTCGCTCTTGAGGTAGGTCTTGATCTAGTTGAGGTTGCACCAAACGCAACACCTCCAGTTTGTCGTATCATGGACTTTGGTAAGTATGTCTATGAAGAGCAGAAGAAGCATTCTCACTCTAAGACGACTGCAAGTAAGATTAAAGAAATTGAGTTCAGCGCTCGTATTGAGCCACATGATTTCAACACCAAGCTTCGTCACAGTGAACAATTTCTTGCTCACGGCAATAAAGTGAAATTGAAACTCAAGTTTCGTGGTCGTGAAATGGCGCACACTGAAATTGGTTTCTCTGTTGTTAAAAAAGCGGTCGCTGACTTGGCAGGCATGGGTCATCCCGATGCAGAGCCGAAATTAATCGGCCGTAATATTCATGTTATGCTTACTCCACTACCTGTGAATAAGCGTAAGCCTAAATTTATTAATGATAATGGGCCTGATATGGACGAGGAACCACATGAGAGTGAAAGTGATTCCGACGACGAGTCAGATTCATGAGTTAAGCCGGGTCTTTAAACCTATGGCTTTAGCGGCGTTTCGCTGCCTTATTTTGTTTTTCTGTGGGGTGCTTACAGCGCGTGCTGGTGCACCTACACTGCTTACCTTTGATGGCATAAGTTATTTGAGTGCCGTGGACGCTGCCTCTCACCTAGGCATGCGGGTAAGCTATACCAATCATGGAGCTCCTGGCTCACGTCCTGGTGTTATTTTATATAATCAGGAACATCACACTATTTTAGGCTCAGAGAGTCGTGAGTGTTTGATTGATGGATTACGTGTATTTTTAGGTGACCCTGTTATTTCAAGAACGGGGCGTTTATATATTAGTTTTAATGATTATTCTAGGCGTCTAACCCCGCATGTTGCACCTCAACTCTGTTCGAGTGTTCCTAGACTTCCGCGTGTCATCGTCATCGATCCAGGTCATGGAGGAACGGATACAGGTATGGCCAATCCAAGATTAGGACTGCGCGAGAAAGTACTCACTTTAGATGTGGCGCGTCGCTTAAAAGCAATTCTTGAAACCGCTGGCTATAAGGTAGTTTTAACGCGCGATTCAGATCAGTTTGTAGAGTTAAAGCTGCGTGCTGAATTAGCAAATATGGCAGGAGCAGATTTGTTTGTGAGTATTCATTTTAATGCCGGACCTCCCGGTGATTCACGCATACATGGCACTGAAATCATGACGTTTCCTTTAGCAGGGCAGAGGTCGGATCAGTCCTGGAATGATAGGATTAACGATAAAGAAGCGTACGCCGCTCCAGTTAATCGATTCGATATGTGGAGTGAAATTTTGGCTGGGTGTATACACCGGGATGTTTTAGCCGCACTGGGAACCGAAGATAGGGGCCAAAAAACTAAGCATTTAGGGGCTCTTAGGGGCTTGAATTGTCCTGCAGTATTAGTCGAATCTGCTTTTCTATCAAGTGACATTGAGGGTGGACGTGTTGCACAGCCTGCCTACAGGCATCGTATTGCACAGTCGCTTGCTACGGGAATATCATCCTATGTTAGAGTAATTGAACGATTGAAACCTGGAGCAAAGCAGGTTAGCGTTCAAAACATACCTCCTTCAGAGCCTGCAAGAGCAGCTCCTACTAGACCTTAGTCCTAATTTTTTATGAAAAAACATTTCTTTTTTTTAATCAGTTGTTTTGTTCTTGGGCTTATTTCTCAATCAAGTCTTAAAGCCTGGAATTATTCAGGGCATCGTATGGTTGCCTTAACTGCACTTGAAACTTTACCTGCAGATTTCCCAGCTTGGGCTAAAACACCTGAGGCTAAAGAGCGTATCGCTTTCTTGAGCGGGGAGGCTGATCGCTGGCGTAATACGCATGATTATCCTCTACAGCAGTACAATGGCTTAGATCATTATATTGACCTCGAGGATTTATCCTATGCGGGGATAAGTTTAGATACGCTTACTGATTTTAGGTACAATTTCGCAACACAGTACGCTACTGGAAGATTAGCTCATGCTGATAAATTTCCTGCACAGGAAGGTAAAAATTATGATCATACGCGTGAATGGCCAGGCATGCTTCCTTGGGCGATCGCAGAATACACGGCAAAAATAGAATCTGCTTTCTCGTATTTAAAAGCGCTACAAGAGGCAGGTAGACCTGAAGAAATCGCAAACGCAGAAGCTAATATTATCTACATGATGGGGGTTATGACACACTATGTCGGTGATGGTGCTCAGCCACTTCACGTTACAGTACATCATCACGGCTGGGTAGGAGAAAACCCTCAGGGCTATACGACTGAATATTCAATTCACAGCTGGATTGATGCTGGCTTTATCGCAAAGGCAGGAATTACTGCGACAGAACTTTTGCCTCAGGTAGTTGAGGCTAAAGCATTAGATCTCACACCACGCTCTGACCACAGAGATCCTGTTTTCGTTGCTACTGTCCAATATTTGCAAGGCACATATGCCTTTGTTGAGCCTCTTTATAAATTGCAGAAAGAGGGTAAATTAAAAAACGCAGGACCAGAAAGCTCTGAAGGAAGGGTGTTTATAAAAAATCAACTTGTTCGGGGTGCAGAAATGCTGGGAACTCTATGGGTTACAGCATGGCGTCATGCTAAACCAGATGGCTATCTCAGAGCTGAATTACTTAAGCGTAAGTCAGGTGAAAATTAATTTGTAGGACTTCTTGAATTTACCGTAGTTATTTCAGACAAAGATTATCAGGTAAGTTGTTACTATTTACCAAAATTCGTTAATTTGTGGAATTATTCCAAATTTGTTACTGGTTTTTTCAAAATTGTAACCTAGCTGGTATTCCCTAAATGGAATTTTTAGGATTTTGTGACCGTGCAAAATCATGAAAAACACATTCAGGCACATCGTACAGTTATTCCTAATCGCACTATTATTTGGAGTAAACGCTAACGCACAGTCTATTACCTCAGGTATGACTGGGTTAGTCGCAGATCCCTCTGGTAATCCTATCGGAGGTGCAACTGTTACAGCTATTCACACACCTACATCTACAACATATCATGCTGTAGCACGCTCTGATGGTCGTTATGATTTCCGTGGTCTGATTGTAGGCGGTCCATACACGATTTCAATCTCAGCTCCAAATTACGCTCCAGCTGAACGAAACGATGTTACTACTCAGCTTGGCGAAGTAATAGATGTTAACTTTGTTGTTCAAAAGCCTGACGTTGTTACCCTTGAAAAATTAGTTATCAAAGGCTCCAATAATGATTTAGATTCATCCATGAATGGAGCAGGTAGTGTAATTGATGCTAATGCCATCAACAGTAAGCCAACGACTGCCCGTCGTTTAAATGACATAATTAGTGCAAGCCCTTTAGTTACGCTGCGTTCCACTTCCGGAGATCGTGAAGAAGCTTCGATTTCAGCAGTCGGTATGAATAATCGCTACAATTCTATTATGATCGATGGCGCACGCGTGAACGATCAATTCGGCTTGTACTCCATGGGAACTTTTTCTTTCTTTAACCCTTTATCACTAGATACGGTTGATCAAATATCTGTACAACTATCGCCGTACGACGTCCGTTATAGCGGTTTCACAGGCGCTGCGATTAATGCAGTAACAAAGAGCGGAACAAACACTTTTCATGGATCAAGCTACTATTTATTTTCAGGCGATCGCTTAGGTAGTCTACGACTTCAAGGACCTAATGCAGCCCCTGGTGTAACAAAGGGTGTCACTCCTAAGTTACAAAGTGAAACTTACGGTTATACATTCGGTGGACCTGTAATTCCTAATAAGGTATTCTTTTTTACAAATTACGAAAAATTCGGCCGCTTAACTCCTCCAACGACAACAGGACTTTATCCGAATAGCACTGATCTAAATACAATAATCCAACGCTTTTCAGCTATCAGCACAGCTTCAGGTAACAAGGGTGCTTGGGGTAATTGGACTGACTCTGCTGTTAATAAGGCTAAAGACCAAAAGAAGTTGGCTAAACTTGATTGGAACATCACGGATAACCAAAGACTTTCTGTGCGTTACAGCGAAACAAACGGTGAGGTTCCTTTATTTGGTAGCTACTCAAGCACAAGTTACACATCCATCCTAGGTACGATAAGAGGGGGTGGTACAACAGCACTCACTTCACACTTCTACTCACAAACGCGTAACGAAAAAGTTTACGCAGCTCAGTTAGTTAGCCAATGGTCATCTTCATTTAAAACTGAAGCTAAGTATTCCAAGACTAAAGAAGTTCAGTTAACTCCAACTATAGCTGTACTGCCTGAAATTCACATCTTCGGAGTAAATGGTACCGATTACTCAAACAACACTATATCAAACGGTGTTGTCATTGCAGGTACTGAGCAGTACCGCCAAGGAAACGTAATCAAAGTTGCTACAGATAATTATTCCTTCGCAGGTGATTACTTTTTAGGCAACATGACTTTGACAGCTGGTTTTGATAGAGAGAAAAGTGATTTTTATAATTTATTCCGCGCTGGCTCATACGGACGGTTCGATTTTGCAAGCATAAGCGATTTTGTTGCAGATAAAGTCTCTGGTTTCTCTCGCGGCTACTATGTTCAAGGCACTCCTCAGGCAGATGTGAGTGATTTTGCTACTACTGGTTTGTTTGCAGAAGCCAAAGTCGATGTATCCTCGCAGTTTAATTTTGTTGCAGGAATTCGTTATGATTATATCGAAAGCGGCACTCGGCCTCCATATAATGCACTCTTCCAAACACAGTTTGGCGCACGTAATGATGGCACTGTTGATGGCACTAGTTCAACTTCACCTCGCTTAGGCTTCAACTACGCGTTAGATAAAGAGCGTAACACGCAAGTTCGCGGCGGAATTGGTCATATTGAAGGTCGTGCTCCTTGGGTGTGGTTCTCAAATTCATATAGCCAACCTGGCGTTGGACGTTTTGTAAGTAACACAAGTCCGACAGGATTAGTCAGTTACCTGACTACAGACTTCAATGCTTCTAGCCCAATTGGATCTGCATCAGCTATTACTCCAGGTGGCAGATATGAAGTAGACTATACTGATGACAAAATAAAGCTTCCTGCTGTATGGCGAGGCAACCTTGCAGTTGACCAAAAGTTAGCAGCAATTGATTCAGTTTTATCATTTGAAGTGGTTCAAACTGTGGACGATCAAGCTCTTTACATGACCAATGACAATCTTAAGCCTACTACAATAGGTGCAGATGGTCGCCAACGCTTTGCTGGTAATGTAAGTACAGCTGCAAATGCTTTACATCCGGATTTTATAAATGTTTACCATACAAAAAATGTTTCTGTAGGCAGCTCAAGCTATTGGACTATAAGTTTGGAGCGTCGCTTAAAGGACGGTTGGACCATGAGCGCTGCTTATTCAAACGGACATGCTAAAGACGCAATGGCCAACGGTGGTACAACAGCTGGTGGTATTTGGGGCCCTCACGCCACCTTCAATCAAAATACTGTAGAAAAAGCTACATCTGAGTTCCAAACTAAGAATCGTGTACAATTACAACTATCAAAGAAATTCGAGTTAGTTAAGCATTGGCCTACAACAATTGGTCTGTACTACGAAGGACGTTCAGGAAATCCATACAGTTTTATTTACTCAAACGATCTAAACGGTGACGGACAAACATCAGATCTTGTCGCCGTTCCTCGTGATGCAAATGATTCTAGATTCGACTTTAGTAAGATGGCTGCGTCTGACGCAGATGCATATTTTCAATTCCTATCACTTACTGGTTTAAAGAAATATGCAGGAAGCTATGCCCCTCGTAATGCATTCGAACAGCCTTGGATCAATCGATTGGACTTACATGTTTCTCAGGTTATACCAATTTATAAACCCTTTGAATTAGAGGTATTCGCTGATTTCACTAATTTTGGGTTCTTCATTAATCCTTCTTTGTTTAATTATTATCAAAGGGCCTCTGGTGGTGGTAATGACACGGATTGGTATCGCTATGCTGGTACAGCAAGTTTTGGTACCGACGGCCGCATAATTCCTGGTTTTACAGCCGCAACGCCAATCTCAGGAAGTGCTTTTACGATTGATAACCTGCAATCACGTTGGAAGGTTCAAGTCGGTGCCAAGTTGAGGTTCTAAGGGTTAAACTTAGTTTTACATTCAAAAGACGGGTCTTAAAGCCCGTCTTTTTTGTCTACTCACACAAAAGGCAGTAATGGATGATTAATTAAATTCATTATTAGTTGATTGTAAGCTATTTATATATTTTAAAATCGTTTATTAGATATTTTTTCCTTCACGTTAAGATCAGGTGTCAAACAAGGGCCGATTATGTAGTCCTGTTGACATACGTATGTGTGTGGTTGAAAATACCACTTTGGTATATAAGAGTTAGGGTAAGTTAACACACAAACACACAATTATGTTAAAATCACAATTCACCAAATTACTGATTGCAGTTGCTGCATTCAGTTTCGCGATAACCGCCCCGGTTTTCGGTCAAGGTGTTACCACCTCGTCCATCACTGGTCAAATTACTGACAGTAACGGTGCTCCAGTTGCTGGCGCAGTTGTTGTAGTAGTAAATACTGCCACATCACTTAAGGCTACGACCTTATCACGCTCCAATGGTGCGTTTGACGTGTCTGGTTTACAGTCAGGTGGACCTTACACGATCAGCGTAAGTGCAAAAGGAGAATTACAATCAGATTCTAAATCCGAAATCTTTGTTGGTTTGGAGCACGCTGAGGTTGTTAATTTCCGTCTTTTTAACGACGTAGTAAAATTAGAAGCATTCAAAGTCAGTGAGAGCAAAGATCTCACATTTGATTCGGGTAAAATGGGAACTGGTTCCACATTTAATCGAGATCAAATTTCAGAAATTCCTTCCATCCGTCGCGATGTGCAAGATGTCGCTAATCTTGATACGCGTGTAGGCTTAACAATAAACACAAGCACAGGTGAATTTTCACTTTCTGCTCAAGGTCAAAATAGTCGTTTCAATTCATTCTTAATCGATGGTCAGCAAGCCAACGATCCTTTCGGATTAAATGCTAACGGATTTTCATCGCTTCGCAGTCCTGTGCCATTAGCTGCACTATCAGCTCTTACCATCGAACTTAGTCCATATGACGTTACTCGCAGTGGTTTCACTGGCGCTTTGATTAATGCTGTTACAAAAAGCGGTACTAATGAATTCCATGGTACAATTAGCTCAATTTATACTGGCAAAAGCCTAAGAGGCCCAAATCCAGGACAGAGTGCTACAGATCCAAATGCAGGTATTATAGATCCACTACAAGAGCATGCTAACGCATTCACTTTTGGCGGACCGATCATCAAGAATAAAGTATTCTTCTTCGTTGCATACGATCAGTACAACAAAGTCGCTAATCCTTCATCACCTGTAACCTTTGTGCCTAGCTCTGCTGACTTGGCATCGGTTTTAGCAACTGCAACCAAGTACGGCATGCAACCTGGTGCTATCGATGGTATGGCAAAATCGGCTCAAAAGACTTACTTAGCTAAGCTCGATTGGAATATCACTGATGATCAACGTGCATCATTATCTTACCGTCGTACAGCTGGCTTAAGCCCTAACTTCAGTAACGGTTCAACGTATGTTCAGTTAGACAGTAATGCCTACCAGTCCAATCGTATTAACGATAACTTAAGCTTACTCTTAAACAGTAAATGGTTTGATGGTTTCAGCTCTGAATCTGGTCTTGCGGTAAGTAAGTACAATGGTACTGCATCACTCTATGAGCCTCTCTCACCAGCGGTTTATGTTAACGGTGTTAGCGGTACAAACTTGGTTACAGGTGCTACATTAACTAACGGTCAAATCGACTTAGGTACAAATGCTTCGTACCAGTTCAACGCGCTTTATACAAAAGACTATAATGGTCATTTCTACGCAGATTACTCGATGGGTGATCATACCTTTAAAATCGGTGGCGATTTTGATAAAAACATCAACAAAGACAACTTCATCCAATATTACACTGGATTGTACGGATTTGCATCACCTGCAGCTTTCGCAGCTGGTACACCTAACTACATCCGTTATCAACAACCTGTTGCTGGATACACAATCCCTCAGGCTAATTACTATTACTCGACTACAGATTTTGGACTACTTGCCCAAGATACATGGAAGCCATCTGCTAGCTTAACGGTTACAGCAGGTATTCGCTTCGATGAAGTAGTATTTCCAACAAAGCCGCTTTATTTGCCAGCGTTCCAATCAACTTTTGGTATGCCTAATAATACAACGCCTTCAGGTAATACTACCTTAGCGCCTCGCTTAGGCTTCAATTATAAATTACCTAAGTCGCTCACAATCTTCCAAACTCAAGTGCGTGGTGGTTTGGGATTATTCCGTGGTACAAATCCAGCAGTTTGGATCGGTAATTCATACGGTACTACAGGTATTCTTAATAGCGTAATTTCTGGAGCGAGTAATTCGAGTAATACAAATCCTCCTCTTGCTGCTCCATATGCACAGTTTAATGCATCTCCTGGATTCGTTCAAACTTTGCCACCTCCAGCAACACCAACACCTAGCATCGCATTTACAGATCCAAAGTTCCATCCTCCAACTTCGTGGAAGGGTAATCTTGCCATAGACGTAACAGTACCTGGCGACATGGTCTTCACAGCTGAAACTAACATGATCAAGGTCCAGAAGGGCTTATTCTATCAGGATATCAACCTTAAGCCTAAAGGCTTTGCTCCAGATGGACGTGTTTTATATTCTGGTACAGCAGGTCTTTACTCTAACTTCAGCAATTCGGTCTTAGAATTGACCAATACTGATAAAGGTGGCTCACAGTCCTATACACTACAGTTAGCAAGGCCTATGAAGAATGGTTGGGCGTACTCTGTTGGATATACCCATACCCATGCTACAGAAGTTCAACCACTGACATCTTCAGTGGCATCCTCAAACTTCACCTCACGCGCTACTTATAATCCTAATGATGCTACTGCTGTTCACTCAGCCTATGCAGTTCCTAATAAGGTAACAGCTATGTTAACTCGCCAGTTGCACCTCTTCAAAGAGAAGAATTCAGCAACACGTATTACAGCTGTGTACCGTGCTCAGGTTGGTCATTCGTTTAGCTGGGTATTCAGCGGTGACGCAAATGGTGACTCAACAAGTGGTAACGACTCATTCTATGTACCAGCAGGTCCAAATGATCCCAAGGTTACATGGAGTACAAATGCAGCTGACCCAACTGGTTCAATCCAAGCAACAAACTTCTGGAATTTCGTGAATGGCACAGACTTAAAGAAGTACCAGGGTACCGTAGTTCGTGCTAACAGTTCAAACAATCCAATGCAAAAGACACTTGATCTTCATATTGAGCAGGAAATTCCTGTTGGTTCGAAGTTCAAGGTTGTCGCTTTCGCTGATTGTATCAACTTCGCTAACTTCTTTAATAGCAATTGGGGTATCATCAACGGTCTTGATTTCGGTACAGGCTACAGCGGTTATAACCGTGCTGTTGCAAGTGCCACAGTTAACACTGCAGGTCAGTATGTATACACCTTCTCCTCGAGCACTCTTTCAACACCGATCGTGTTTACAGACCTCTCTCGTTGGCAGGTACAGGCTGGTGCTCGTATCGAGTTCTAAGCTAGACCTAGTCTAAAATTTTACCAAGGGCGCCTGCGTTAAAATGCAGGTGCCCTTTTTTGTGTCCTGTTGCTATGCGAGTAACTGATTTAGGGACTTTTTGAGCGATTTTTTTGGTTTAGAGCACGACAAAAAAGTCCATCTTTTTTAGTAAATTTTTGAGTAATAAAAAAAGTTACAAAAATAATCACAAACGAGTTGACGAATCATTCCTTAGGTTCAATTAGTTGTGGCCGTACCGAAACAGGACCACTTCCTGTTGTGGTTAATATCTTCTTAAAAAGTTTCCAATAAGTTTAGTTCGCATCGTCCTTTCATACGCTTCAGACACTACTTTCACAGCCAATTTTAGCCTATTTTTCTCACTTTATTCATGCAAAAGTCATTCATAGTAGGGTCCAAAACCTTTATACTCGACGAAGCCAAGGCAGAAGCCGCTTTTGCTGCAAAAAAAGTAATTAATGGTCGTCAGACGATGACTTTCAACCTGCTGCCTTTGAAGTATCAGTGGGCGTATGATTTGTACCGCACCATGAAGGCAAATCATTGGGAACCAGAAGATATTCCAATGGGTAAAGATATTGAGCAGTGGCGCGATGAGAAAGTGCTTTCCGATGTTGAGCGTTGGATCATACGTATGGGTATTGGTTACTTCTCCGCTGCTGAAGGAATTGTTGGTGATAATATTCAGCATGTGGTTCGCGAGTTAGTAACAGCACCTGAACTCAAACTTGTTTTAGGACGTCACGCGCATGAAGAAAATATTCATGCCGATTCACTACTTTACATGATTTCATCGCTGGGAATTAATCCGCACGAATGTGAAGCGATGTTTGAAGATGTGCCTACGATTGTTCGTAAGAATGAATTCGTGACCAAGGTGTCCCATTCTTTGCGCCGCGATTTAGATTTAACCAAAGTTGAAAATAAGCAGCTCTTAGCGAAAAATATTTTTGTATTTGGTCAGTGTATGGAAGGAACCCAGTTCTACGGACTGTTTGGTATGATCCTATCGCTTTATCGACAAAATAAATTTCCAGGTATAGGTCAGATGTTCCGCTACACATTGCGTGACGAATCCAATCACATTGAGGTTTTTCGTAATTTGTTCATGGATCTTATCCAAGAAAATCCAGAAATTTGGACTAACGAATTCAAAGAAGAGCTTCGTGGTTTAATGAAGGAAGCAGTCACTTTGGAAAAAGAATTTATTCGTGACTGTCTGCCCGTAAATGCTGTGGGCTTACTTCTGGAAGACTTTTTAAGTTATATCGATTTCATCGCTGATCGTAGACTTGAGGGCACAGGCCTTCCTCTTCTTTCACCTGGTGCAAAAAACCCTCTCCCTTGGCTTGCAGAGATGATGGATATCAAAAAAGAACAAAACTTTTTTGAAGGCCGCGTCACTGAATACCAAAAAGCTTCAGCTCTAAACAACGTATCCGACGACGACCTTTAAATTTTGCTCTTAAGTGTAGAGGTTACCCCCTTTGACCTCTCGCTGTTCCCCATATCATTCCTCAGTTTTTTCCAGCCACTTACTTCTTTACTGAAGCGGTGTCTGGGTATCTTTTTTTAATTTATATCCTATCTTCTTTTGTCCATGAGTACACCTTCAGTCGCTAATGATCTCGCGCTTAAGCGCACCGTTCAGGCCCCAGTTGAGCACAAGCCAAATTTTGCGTGGCATGAATGTCTTGTTGGGCAAGATATCACTGTACCACCGACTGTTCTTATTTGTCCGCATGGTGAAGAGCGTTTTGCCCTTGCTGAGGTAGCAGATACCTTAGGTAAAGCACTCACTAATGTTGCTATCTCTCGTGGAGATAAAGAGATATACACAAAAGAAAATCGTGACTGGGTGTTATCAATCTGCACGGAGCTAAATAACACGTTAACTGTTATGGCTCGTGAGGAGAACCCACTGAAGCTGCAGCTTAATGCGCTTTATGAGTTAATCGAGAAGACCCTGGTTGATAACAACGCTTACTTTGTTGCGAAGAGTCTCTTACTAAACCGTGCTCGTAAGCTTGCTCTCTCGTTTGATCGTGAAAGTGCTGCACAGTCAGGAGTTCGCGTAATACGCCGCAATAACCAAGTAGTTCCTTGGAATGAACAGAAGGTTGAAATCGCGATTCGTAAGACTTTCCTTTCGATGCAGCGCGACTCTGCTCCTGCGGTTATGATTACTAAGGCGATCATCGATCGCATTAGTATTTCAAAGCAGGCTTTTGTACATATCGAAGAAATCCAAGATATGGTGCAAGAGGAGCTTATGAAGTCTGGTCACTACAAGGTGGCTGAAGCATATATTTTATATCGTTCTGAGCGTGCTGTATCTCGTGATCGTTCTAAAGAGCAGGAACCTGAGCAACTTGCTCAAGTTCCTGAACCAGCACAATCGACCATGGTGGTTGTTAAAAAACCAAATGGAGAGAATGTGTTCTGGGACGGAGCCGATCTTCGCCGCAGAATAGAATTTGCTCGTATCGGTTTAGATCTCTGTCTTTCGAATGAGCAAATTGAGCAAGAATTACGTCGTGCGATTTACGATCAGATCACGCAAAAAGATCTTGATGCAACGATCACGCTGAATTCAAAGACGCTAATCGAAAAAGACGCTGATTTTGCGAAGTTCGCAGGTCGTATCCAATTAACCTATCTTTATGAAGAAGTCTTGGGTTGGGATATTATGGTGGATGGTATCGGTAAATTAAAAGAATTTCATCAACGAGCTTTTCGCAAGTACTTAGAGCACGGTGTTGCCATTAAGCGCTTAAATCCAAAGTTGCTCGACTACGATACAACGAAATTAGCAGCAGCCTTAGATCCTTCCTCAGATCTTGATTTTGATTTCTTAGGTATTCAGACTCTTTACGATCGTTACTTAATTGTTGATAAAACAGTTAAGCCAGCACGTCGTATGGAAACGCCTCAGTTCTTCTGGATGCGTGTTGCAATGGGCCTTTTCATCGCAGAAACCAGTGAACGCGAAGCTAAGACTTCTGCCTTATATTCACTTTATAAGACTCGTAGATTTTGTTCATCAACTCCTACCTTATTTAATTCCGGTACACTGCATTCCCAGCTTTCTAGCTGCTACTTATATTACGTTGAGGATACGATCGAAGGTATCTTCCAACGCGGTATTGCCGAAAACGCATACTTGGCTAAGTGGGCGGGTGGGCTAGGTGGATCATGGTCTGCTGTCCGTGGTACTGGGGCATACATTGGTGGTACCAATGGTGAATCCCAAGGCGTTATTCCTTTCCTTAAATTGCACAACGATCAACTCGTTGCTGTAAATCAAGGCGGTAAGCGTAAAGGTTCAGGCTGTGCTTACTTAGAGACGTGGCACAATGACGTATTTGAGTTCCTCGAGCTGCGTAAGAATACCGGTGACGATCGTCGCCGTACGCATGATATGAACACAGCTCATTGGATTCCTGACTTGTTCATGAAGAGAGTTGAACTACGTCAGTCATGGACACTCTTCCGCTCTAATCAAGTCAAGGATCTCCACGATCTTTACGGAAAGAAGTTTGAGGAGCGCTATTCTCACTACGAGAAGCTTGCTGATGAAGGTAAGATCTATGGCCAAAAAGTAGAGGCTATTGAACTTTGGAAAAAGATGCTCTCGATGATTTTCGAGACAGGCCATCCTTGGATTACATTTAAAGATCCTTGCAATATTCGCTCACCTCAAGATCACGTGGGTGTTGTTCACTCATCAAATCTTTGCACTGAGATTACCTTGAATACTTCAGCTGATGAAACAGCTGTATGTAATTTAGGATCCGTAATCTTAGAGACACATTTACTTCCTGGTGGAGCGATCGACCATAAGAAGTTGCGTGAAACGATTCGCACAGCAGTGCGTGCTCTAGATAACGTTATTGATATCAACTTCTATCCTACAGAAGCTGCGAAGCGCTCAAACACAAAGCACCGTCCTATCGGTATGGGTGTTATGGGGCTTGCTAACTGTCTTTACATTAAAGGAGTGCCTTTTGCTTCGAATGAAGCCTTGGACTTTAATGATGAACTGATGGAATGTGTCGCGTATTACGCCTATGAAGCGAGTTCCGATCTAGCTGCTGAGCGTGGCACGTATTCCTCCTACAAGGGCTCTAAGTGGGACCGCGGTATCTTACCTCCTGATTCAGTTGATTTACTGGAGCAGGAACGTGGACTTCCTATTCAAGTACCTCGTACGGCTCGTATGGATTGGAGTGTTCTTCGTGCTAAGATTGCTGCACAGGGTATGCGCAATAGTAATGTCCTTGCGATTGCTCCTACAGCGACAATTTCAAACATTACCAATACCTCTCCTTGTATCGAGCCTACCTATAAAAACTTATTCGTTAAATCGAATCTCTCAGGTGAGTTCATTATCTTGAATCCTTACTTAGTTAAGGATTTGAAGGCACGTGGTCTATGGAATCAAAACATGATTGATAGTCTTAAGTATTTCGACGGAGAACTTAAGGATATCGATACAATCCCAGAAGATCTTAAAGCTAAGTACCTCACAGCCTTCGATATTGATCCTAAGTGGATTGTGGATGCCGCTGCTCGTCGCCAAAAATGGATCGATCAGTCCCAGTCGGTAAATCTCTGGATTAAGACTCCGGATTTAAAGGTACTCTCACACATGTATCGTCATGCATGGCATGCTGGGCTTAAGACGACTTATTATCTGCGTAGTCTTGGTGCTTCCAATATTGAGAAGGCAACGGTATCTGTTAAGAAAGATATGCGTGGTATGGTGAAGGATTCAGCCGATGCACAGGCCGTTGTAGATGCAGCCGATGCAGCATCAGCTAAAAAAGTATTCACAGCAGAAGAAAAATTAGCCTGCAGTATCGAAGCAATGCGCAATGGTGAAGCATGTGAGGCGTGTCAGTAAGCCTTAATACTTAAGTCATTTTACAAAGCCCGCTCTTCAAACGAACGGGCTTTTTTATTTTTAAACCTCACGAAAATACAAACACTATGCGCTTATCTATTATCGTCTGTCTTGCCTGGTGTATAGGCTTCCTAAATCTTAACTCTTCGGCAGAAAATTCAGCTGCAAAACCCGTCCCTTTAGATGAAGGCTGGCTACAGCAACATGAACATTTCAACGCCTTAGCTAAAGCTGGAGATATTGATATTCTTTTTTTAGGAGACTCTTTGGTGACAAGCTGGATGGGTGATGGTGTTGGCTTAAAGGCTCGGGGTAAGGCCGTTTGGGACAAAGAATATGCAACTAAGCATGCAGCCTTATTTGGAATCTCAGGAGATAGGACACAGCATTTACTTTGGAGGATAAGTCATGGAGAACTAGACGGTTTACATCCTAGAGTAGTTATACTGGTGATAGGGGTAAATAATACAGGTTATGAGCCGAAGGCTAAAGTACTGCGCAATACAACAGATGAGGTCATTGAGGCTATGCAGATAACGATTGCTGAAGTCCGAAATCGTTTACCGGATTCTACTTTGATTGTGATGGGACTATTTCCTAAAGGAGGTCGTGAAAATCCAGCACGCGCACAAATTACTGCGGTAAATAAAGTACTTAAGCTAATCGCAGATAACCATAAATTGATATTTTTAGATATTGGAAATTTGTATGTGACAAAACAAGGAGATATAATTCATGAATTAATGCCTGATTCTTCTCATCCGAGTGCTCAAGGGTACCAGATTTGGGCAGACGCACTGCGTGGACCTTTAAAACAAATTCTGCAATAAATCAGAGTCCTTTAGGAGAGGTTTTCGTCAGGTTTAAAATATCTGAATAAGGATTGAAGATAAGAAAATCATGCATCAGTTCGTGATGGTAGTCTTGCTTTTTATAGAGCTGCGTTTCTCCAAGAATTGCAGCACGTATGATTAGATCCTGCCGTGTTAACAGAGGGCGGTAGTCATTTTTAGTTTTCATATAGATTATGGGTTTTTGCCCATCTGCTATGACTTGCCGGTTAGGGGCCAAAAAAAAGCCCTCTCCGGTAAGGCACCGGAGAGGGCTGATTTAAAAAGTAATCAGAACCTTCTCGGTGCGTGTCTTGAGACGACCACAACAGATGCCATCACGGATACAATAGATCCAGAGGTAGCGAAGGCTGATGTGACTAAGAGGTTCATGTAAGCTTTCTACAGCTACACTTAACAGTTAGACTGTCAAGTGTTCTTGTTTTGCAGAATTTTATGCCACTTATTTTGTAGGCGCAACGAGTCTGCATGATTGCCATGCAAGAAAGCGCCAATGACCTTCTTCATTTCTGTAAACAGCTAAGAAACCGAGATATAGATTAGTTGGTTTACCGTCGTTTTCAGATACAAATGCTGCTCTTCCAGACATTAAAGCAATCGTAGGTGCAACTAATTTAAATGTTCTTTCTTCATATTTAACTGAAAGGTATTTAAGGGATTTGTTCGTTAAAGCCTTTGTGTAGGATTCTTTGTTATCTACTTTACCACTCGAGTGAGCATAGCGGAATTCATCAGAGAATATTGCACCAACACGTGCAGGATCTGCAGCAATCGTAGCAGATACTCTTTCATCGTCTGCTGCTTGCAGTGCAGCAAGTGTTTGTGGATCTGGAATTGAATCTGCAAAGCTATTTAAAACGAAAGCCTTCGAGGCTAACATGAGTGCAAGAATTAAGATAAATCGAATTGGGGATTTCATAGTTAGGATAAGCTTACATTACACCAATTTTTAAGATGACCTGCAAGCGGTTATCTTGATTATAACAGTGTCGGTTCCGACTGTGCCCTAGATGGTTCGATTTTGGGAGCTTGTTTTTTCTTGTCTGCATTAAGTTGGGCTTCGGTCCACCTAGATAATTCAGTCCATTTTATTGCATTTTGTTTTTCATTTATACCTTCACCTACAGCGATTATTTTATAGCTGCCCTTATACGGTGCACATCTAAGAAAACTAACACGCTTATCTGGCGATAGTGCAGGATCAGTATTTAATCGGATTGAATTGAGCAGTCGCTCAGGTATAGGAATAGATTGAGTGTTTTCTTCGTTATCCACAGGAGAGATATATAAACGACTTGGATCATCAGTTCTTATGGGAAGGGGGCGTACGACAATTGTTTTAGGAGGTGCATGATCAGGAATTACAGGAGATATTTTTGGTTTTTTATCCAGGTCTTCAGATGGCAGTGTTTGCTTTAGGTCTACCTTCATTTCTGATGGCTTTTTATCATTTACGATAGGTTTCATATCTATACCTACTACAGTGTAACCTAAACGTGAAAGATGCTGGTAGCAGCTCGTTAATGTATTAGCCACTTCGGAGTCTAGGGCATGTGTGGTTGATTCAATGTATGGGCGCTTACCAGGTTCTGTTTTAGTCCAGATTACATGGATGCCTCCTTTATCTGCGTAGATTGCCTTCATTTGAATATCACTAGGTTCTGAATCCAGTACGGGGTGAGAAGCCTTAATCTTTTTACCGGTAACACTTGGTTGCGGTTTAATTACTGAGTCTACTGATTGTTCTACGGTTACGGAAGGTTCCTGATCTACCGATTTTCCGAATAGTTTACTAATCCATATACCTATTTTTTTATACCAGGCAGAGTGATGTCTCTCTTTGGTTTGTTTTAAGGAGTGCTTAAGTGCGATTTCGAATAGTGTTTGCAGTGCATGAGTTGAGGCTTGGTCACTCTCTTTTTTAATCCAAATTGATTGCCCCTGTAAGTTTAGACTTACTCCAGATTGATTAAATCTAAGTTCATCAAGTCGTGTACTTTCAAGAAGCGGGGGAGTGGTGTTCATATACCTCTATAATAGCAAGGGCAGGCTCTGGCCTTGCTATTATACTTACGTAATGAGCATTTCTACTGATCAGTTACCTAATCTTATTCCTTTTAGTCTTACCGATGTAGATTTGGCCACATTCGAAAAACTAAGGCAGTTGTGTACTCGGTTACAGTTTTTACCAACCTTGTCCGAAGGAGTTCTCTTACAGCTAGCAATGGTCGATCCTTACAGTGAAAGGTCCTTTGCTGAGATTAGAAATTTTACACATCAAGAGGTTAGAGCCTTTGGAATTAGCCTAGCTGATTTTGAAAAGGTGATGACCTTAATTGAATCTAAATCAACACGTGTAGATAAAATTAAAGACCATCAGACGCCAAGCGTTCGTCCTAAATTTTGGGGTAACTACTCAAGTGCTCGGCATCTTGTTTTAGAGATTGTTCGCGTTGCCTTCCACATAGGTGCATCAGACATTTTTATTGATCAACAAGAGTCGTGGACAGAAGTAGCAATGACAGTAAGTGGGAAAAAAGAAATTCTACCTCCCTTGGTTAGGGAGACTGGTTACTCTACCATGAAAGCCTTTAAAGAGATGGCAGGGATTGCTACTCAAGGTTCACAAAGCTGGCAGTCTGGTTTTGCACGTTGTGCGATTGAAGATCAATGGGCTGAACTGCGTGTAGAAATTACGCCCACTATTCATGGGGAAAGTTTGGTTGCCCGCGTTCAAAATAGATCCCTGCAAATTCAGCGAATGAAAACACTTCCCTTTTATACACCTGAGCAGAGATTACTTGCAGGCCAGTGCCTTGGGCAAAAACAGGGGCTTATCCTAGCAACGGGACCAACAGGTCACGGTAAAACAACAACTCTTTATGCCTGTTTAGGCCAATTAGATCGTGCCCAGCTAAATATTAGAACCTTGGAAGATCCAGTAGAATTTACGGTACCTTGGATTACGCAAATTCCTGTGGGCTCTGGGACACAGCGTACCTATGCAGACGGACTAAAAAGTCTACTAAGGCAAGCCCCTCATGTCATTTTAATGGGTGAGATACGCGATACGTTAGTGGCTCAAACATGTGCTGAGGCTGTTGATACAGGGCACCTTATATTTGCTACGTTACATACCCGGGATGCTATTGGAGCAATTTCAAGGCTTATGGATTTAGGTCTCAGTGGTCGCTCAATAGGTACAGCTTTATCCTTGGTGATTAGTCAGCGATTGATGCGAAAACTTTGTCCCGAGTGCAAACAGAAGAAGAAAATAGACGAATCTCAGATACGTCACTTTAGACGTTATGATCTTGTTGCTCCAGAGTGGCTGTGGATAAGCCGTGGGTGCTCGTTATGTGGAGGTATTGGGGAGAAAGGGGTGATGCCAGTTTTTGAACTTTTAAGGCCATCTGCTCATTTTGGTATGACTACTGAGTTAGGTCGGGCTGATCGTATGAATTTTGATGAAAGTAAATTAAGAAATCTTTGGTTAAAGTCAGGTGGATTGCCTCTTATGCGTGAAGCACTTGAACGTGTTTCTTTAGGAGATATTACTTATAACGAAGCTCTTAAATATGAGCAGACCTAGGTCTAAATAAAGGGGGTATGATATACACGTGCTTTAATAGTATGTGGCTATTGCTGAAATAAATGATTCACATTTAGATAAGAAAGTAACTGGAGTAAAACCTTCAGCTAAGGGCAGTTCTTATCAGGAAATTAAGATGCCTAGAGATGCTGAGAAAAGGTATCTAAATTTTTCGTGGCTTATTCATGAACAACGAATCATCGCAATGATGCTTGGCGTATTAGGTTTTGCTGCAGCTTCTGTGTGGGGGCTTACTTTTACATTAACTGTAAAGCCAACACTTGTTGTTCGTGCAGCAGCCTCTTTAAAGCAAGAAGCTGCCAAATTTACGGGTACTCCCTCAGTGTCATACGATCAACTCTCTTTCTTTATTACAGCAGTTCTGCCTCGGTTTTACTGTGTAGATGAAAATGGGTATCCTTTCCTTCTTTTACTACAGGGCCTAGTAGATCCGAATTTAATTACCCGAGTTGAGTCAGGCTTTATTACTTCAGCTGCAGATTTGAAAGCTAACCATATGACCCAGTCACTAACGATCACCGCTATCAGTGATGTGGTAGCTGATGATAAGCTGGGCAGAGCAGCAGCATATGTGAAGGGTTACGTGAGTGTTACATTGCGCCGTACCGAAGCTCAGGTCTATCCGTACCGAGCTCAGGTACTGATGGCTGTTAACCCCATAGGGCTTCTAAACCCATATCCTTTTTATGTTTTAAAGTGTGAGGAGAAGTTAGGGCCAAAGGCTTTAGACTGGGACTTAGTACACGACAATAAACGCTTTCTGGATTTGTAACAACCTATAGACAATAACATGAATGCAGGAGCTAAACCAATAGAGGTTAATTCAAGGTGGTCGGTTAGTAATGAATCCACTGATTTCTTTAATGAAGCAGACAGGTTTAAACGTAATTTTATAATTCTAGTCGTTGCATGCGTAGTGCTAATAGCTGCCCTAAGCATAGGCTTATACCGGCTGCATGAGGTTGCGCTTAAGCCTCCTCAAATTATCGGGATATCTCACGGCCTAATGTTTAGTGCAGATCCCAAGTCTTTAGCGAGTGTAGAAGAAACAGATTTGGATTTGCAGTTCTCAGATACAGTTGAGGTCTTATTTGGACGCACTGAAAAAGGACTACCCGAAGCAATTTATGAATACTGTGTTCCTGAAGTAGTAACATCTGTTGATAGAGACTACCGAGATTCAAAACAAAAGTATCCGGCAGGGTTTGTGCAGACACTCTCCATTACTGGATTTAAACGCGGGAGTGTTGTACCTGGGTTAAGGCACATGCGTTATAGCGGTGTCTTGACATCGCGCTCCTTATTGAAAGCTCAAACAAGTGTGATTTATGTAGATGTAACTTTTGCAATTACTGCACCTAGTAAGCTTAATATAAGTGGATGGAAATTGGTGCGCTTAGATGCAATTAATCGTAGCGACTACTATAAAGATGAGCATTCAGCAGCTCTTTTAAAGGCACTTAATTCTGATGCGAAGTAAGTTTTATTTACTAAAAACATGATTCGATCATTTAAATATCTTATTTTAAATCTCCTGCTTTCACCTTGGGTATATTGTCAGGCTAGTGATACATCTGAAGTATTACATTCTGGAATTCCCACTGAAATATACATTGCACCAGGACGTTCAACGACAGTTGTCTTAAGAACTAAAGAGCATGTATCTTCTATTTCACTTTCATCACCAATTATAACGTACAAGTACGATAAAGTACTTAATCAAATTGAAATCACTGCAACGGGTAGAACAGCCGGTTTAGAAACTAATTTAAACGTTCGAATCGGGCCAGATGTTTACGTTTTAATAATTAAAATAGTCAATGACGTTAGAGTTCAGTTTGTACGTATCTTCTCATTTGAGTCTGGTGTAGCGCTAAGTGATGAAAGTGCATTAATGCATGCCCGAGCGCTTAAGCCCGCATACATTGATTTACTTGGTGCAGTAAAAGTAATTGAACGTATGCAGAATGATTTAGTTTATAGGCATACCCATCTTGAAGTGCAGCATGTAGACTTGAAGTATAGCTATATATGGAATGACTGCTTTATTACCTTGGAAAGCTGTGATCAATTCATAGACAAAGATCTGCTTGTTTTTCGCATTGTTTGGATTAACAACACACATGATGCACTTTATCTGGATACTCGGCAGTTAGCGTTATTTATTGGAGATAAAAATTTACCTATAACGGCTACAACAAGGAAAGCGCTGGGTAATATTATTACTCCTGGACAAAAGGATGTTATTTATCTTGCTATCCAAGGTTACCGCATAAGCCGTAGTAACGCTTTCGAATTAAGATTACCCGCTGTTTAGATTATCTTAGGCGAACTGTATTAAAATGGATCTTTTATTTAGATATAAACCAGATGGAAGTCGGGCGTATAGCTATTTTGTGTATCTTGGCTTCTTTGTAATAGCTGTAGTAGCTGTATTTGGATTACATCAAAGGACTCTTAATGGAGCTAATCGATCAGCGACAGTACGTGGTGGACATGTTGGTCATATTACCCAGCAAGCTGCAATGATTGAGCCTGTGCATGCTGATAAAATAATTACTCCTACACAGGTGAATAGTTTTCGTTTACCTGAAGAACTAGAAAATAAAACAGTGCAAGCATCTGAAGTTAAAGAGCCAAAATTTAGCCCGATTGCAGCAGCATTAACTGATCCACAGCTGAGTAGCGATGTGTTCTCTGTTACTGAAAATAAAGGATATAAAGTGCTTATACCTGCATTCCCGCCTGATAAGATAAAATCTATTACATCAGCTCTAAAGGATGAGGGGAGTACTCTAGGTGATCATATAAATAGTGTTAATTATTATGATCCTGAATTAACTGCAAATGAAGCGCATCCAACTGCGCCAATTAAAGTAAACAAAGATCGCTCGCTAGTATATTTAGTACCACGCGGTTCAACCTTAGAGGTTTGTTTATTATCTACAGTTGATACTAGTAATCCTGGGGCAATCATTAAGTGCGCACTAGTGAATGATTTAGTTTTCAATCATGTTAAGCAAATAGACTTTGGAGTTCATATTCTGGGTAAACTAGCAGGAAACCCAGCTCGTGGTCGTATTAATATCAGCTTTGATACGATTGTTACTCCTTTAGGACTAGAAGTGCCAATTAATGCCAGTGTCGTTGAATGTGATGAGAGTTTACTAAACTATAGACCCGGGATCGCAGCTGAACTTATTTCACCTCCTAACTGGGTGCAGGCCAGTCCTTATATTGCGGAAGTAGTTACGGGTTTCTTAGGATATTTCAAATCGAGGGTAAGTACTCCAGTAGTAGTTACAGCAGGTGTAGTTAATTTTCAATCTACCGCTGCTGACGAACTTAAAAGGGCTGGTGCTCAAGCTTCAGCAACTGCGATTGAAGATCTCGCAGTAGCAAAGCAGAGGCAGTGGAATGAAATGTACGGTGCCTATTATTTGGTACACGCAGGAACACTGTGCTCTCTTCAACTTCAGGCAGATTTGGATCTGCACCGTCTGCATGAGCTTTAAATAGCAATAGTCATGCTTTTTTTTACCTGTGCATACTTTAAATAAAATAAACCATTTTCTTTTGGGCGTACTTAGCGGTACTTGTTTATTAACGATGAGTTGTTCAACGCCGTCTCATACTGAGACTGCTTTACCTGTGCAGATCAGTTATCCAATGCCAGATAAGGCTATTGCAGTTACCAATCCAAGCCCATCAAACGGAGTTAACCCAGTCTACCGTAATCCAACTATAGCTGTTGTTACTTTAAGGTCTCACATTGATGAGCAGGGCCGATTGCTTGGACCTCAAGTCATGTATCAGATTACGGATCCGGGCGGATGGAATATAGATTCAATTGAGCAAGATGGAACTAAGATGCCACTTGCTGGAGATGTTCTTTCCTTGGCAGCTTTGAAACAATCTCCTAACAATCCTAGTACCAAACTTGAGCCTTTATTGGATATATCCCAACGCTCTAAAGTTATTATTACCGGACTTATGGATCCAAGGGAACGGTCTAAGGCAGAGGCATTTAGAAGAGAAACGAAGTCAGATTCTGACCTCATATATGACCCTAACGCTGGATGGCTACTTTTAACTTTTTTTTACCCCTAGGGGGAGGCTATCTTAAGCCCTTTTTTAACTTTACCCCGTCTTCAGTGGCTGCCCGACCTGGATTCGAACCAGAACTAGACGAGTCAAAGTCGTCTGTGCTGCCATTACACCATCAGGCAATTGCTGAACTTAACATGGTGCCTTTAGTAGGCTGCTGGTCAAGGTAGTAAGTTATCAAAAGGAGCACGATCTACGGTTGAAAAAATCTTAATTTAGGAGGTTAATAGCTGAAACTACTTGATGGCACCTATCCCTGACTCTAAAGCTGGTCCTAAACGCGCCCTCCTAGTAGGCGTCCAAACCCCTGACATGCCGGATGGAGAAGCCGATGAATTACTGCTGGAGTTGCAGGAATTAGTAGAAAATCTGCATTTTGAGGTGGTTGACTGTTTATTAGTTAACTTAAAGCGCACTACGCCTGCTTTTTATACCGGACAGGGTAAGGCTCAGGACATCTCGGAATTGGCTAAAGAGCTCGAGGCTGATGTAATCGTGTTTGATTCGGCTTTGTCTCCAGCTCAACAACGCAATTGGGAAAAACTGGCCGAACGTGCGGTAATTGATCGCCAGGAAGTTATTTTAGAAGTCTTTGCTGATCGTGCACATACCCGTGAAGCAGGACTTCAGGTTGCCCTTGCACGCCTTGAATATTCTCTTCCACGATTGACCCGTGCCTGGACGCATTTGTCACGTCAAAGAGGAGCAGGCAGTATGGGTGGTGAAGGTGAAACTCAGCTTGAACAAGATAGACGTGTTGTTCGTGACCGTATTACGCATTTAAAACAGGAATTAGTCTCTGTTGTAAAACAACGTGATGTGCAAAGACGCAAAAGACAGCGTGTGCCTGTTCCTACTGCAGCGATTGTCGGTTATACGAATGCAGGTAAGTCGTCTCTTTTAAATGCAATGACTGGTTCTACTGTTTTAGCAGAAGACAAATTATTTGCTACTCTAGATCCCACAACTCGGCAGATGGATTTACCTGGTAATGGTAAAGTGCTTGTGACGGATACGGTAGGATTTATTCGCCGTTTACCTCACGGTCTTGTCGAATCATTTAAAGCAACACTTGAAGAAGTCGTTGTCGCAGACTTTCTAATGCATGTGCTAGATGTCACTAGTCCTCACTGGGAAAAGCATCATGCTACAACACTCAGTGTGTTAGAGGAGTTAGGTGCTTTAGGTAGACCTATTATCACTGTGTTTAATAAAGCAGATGTCGCTACAGGTTTGGATATTGCAGAAGCACGCAAGATTGTTCCTGATGCATTTTTTGTCAGTGCTAAAACCGGTAAGGGACTGCCTCAACTCATTGAGCGCTGCAGTGAATTATGTGCAGGTTCAGACTTGCAGCATAATTTACTTATTCCTCATACTCGCTATGATCTTGTGGCACGCTTAAGACGTGTTGGTAGTATTCTTGAGGAAGATCATCAAGAAGAAGGCATACTCATTGAGTGTCGTTTTCCTCCCGCACAGCTGCGTTATTTTGAATCTTTTATCGTGGTGGAAGCACCAAAAAAGAAATCGAAAAAAGCTGCTAAGTAGGCTTATTTATTCTCATTTCTGTAAACCCCCAAAAACTAATAATCCCAAAAAACATATGAATAAAATATTAAATGTAAGCTTCATTCCTAAGAGTTCCGATTTCGGACTACTTATTTTACGGCTATTTATTGGCCTTGATATGTTGTTTAATCATGGCCTTGCAAAACTTCAAAATTTCTCAGCTATGGTCGGTATGTTTGGAAATCCTGGTATGGATGTGCTGCATCTGGGTGGTGGTATAACCGCTACACTCGTTGTTGTAGCTGAAGTTCTTGCTTCCGCTATGCTCGTACTTGGTATTGCAACACGACTATCTGCATTGATTTTTTCAATCAATATGGCCGTTGCATTTTTTGGTGTTCACCATGCTTCTCTTGCACAAGGCCCACATTCCGGTGAGATTGCATTTCTCTATCTAGCAGGATCACTTACACTGCTCTTCGCAGGTTCTGGCCGCTTTGCTTTAAGCAAATCGGAATAATAATCTAGCTTAGCTTAACGTTTTGATAAAGGGCCTTAGGTCTTAATGACCTTGGCCCTTTTTCTTTTTCTGCTCAGCAATAAAAGGTTCAGCACCAATAGTTCCGTTAAGACGCTCCAAGTAGCTTGGACTCTTAGCCGCTAAGGCTGCTGCTCTTACTCGAGCTAGTTTACCAGGCACATCTAAGCGCTGTGCAACATCAGCGTAATTTGCTCGGGAAAGATAATTCTGAAGATAAAGGGCGTGTTCATCCCAGGATATGGAATCAATTGCACTTTGTGCTTCGAGGCGCTTTTTGTACCACGTGCTTGCTAACAGTGCTTCACGTGTGAAAAGACTTCTAAAGTTTTTATCTGTTGAAGTTTTTCCTTCCCATGAGCCGTCCTTCATAATGTGAAGTAGCGCTTTAAGGGGAGGGCAGGCATCCTCAATTGAACCATCTGCAAAGTAATGCTCTGAGGCTTCCTTCATTGCAGAAACAATGTTTGCAACACCATCAGCGAAAACATCGAGGTCTTGGCTTTCAGGCTTTAGGAATTCTTCATCGAACACAGCGCTTGGATTTCCAAGTACACGACCAAAGAAGGTTTGTACAAAGCGTGCCGTTATCCTCCAGCCCAGGCGGCTTGCAAGAACACGTTTTCCATTATGATCAAAATCCTGACACCGTTCGAGATGGCCTTCAGAAATAAGGTATTCAGGTTCACGTTCATCTGGAGTCATTCGGCACCAAATTTCAGGAACCAGTAAACTAATGTCGTGATCGACTTGATGTTTAGGGCCAACCCAACCCGCTGCAGTTGAGAAGATAGGTAGTCCTGTTATGATGTAAGAAACCAGCGCTGAATTTAAATCATAGATAGGAGGCAGTGCATTGAAGGGGCCTTTTGTGAGTGCGCCTTCTGAACCAGCTCCCGTTGTCGAGGGTGATTTACCCGTTAAACTTGCAATTAAATCCATGAACGCCTCGGGGAGTTCTTGATAGTGAATTGGTCCGAATACACAGAGTGGACGTACGCCTTTTTCAGGTGGATTAAGTCTACGCCCCATAAGTACTGAGCCTACATGGAAAGGTGCTGCAGTGTTTACTGGCAAGCGTCTGAAAAGTCGTGCTCCTGTATTTGCTATTACAGTAGCCCTCGGATCTTCTAGGTCGGGTCTATATTGTAGGTAGCGTGGGTTCTTAGAGGGCTTTCCGTCCACTATACGAGGGTGAGAAGGTGAAACCATGTAAGATGGGCCTGCTCCATGAGCGAACTCTTTGAAGCGCTTTTGCATAGCCTCTGTATAGTTTTCAAATCCGAGTGTGTCATCAACGATGTTACGTGCTGCCTCTACCGTGATGGGCTCGTAATTTGAGCTAAATAAACCAGGAAGACTGAAATCTCTCTCTGTACGTTTATCATAACCGCGAATGACCGCATCATCTGGTCTTTGGAATAGGCGCAATTCACAGTTATGAACAAACTTTAGTGAAAGTTCTTTTACCCATGCTGGAAGTCCAGGGATCTGGCTCTTCGGTGCTACGGTTGAAGCAGTGATATCATCTTCAACTTGTATTTTTACAGCAGGTAAGTAATCCGAGCGTAGCGTGAAGGTTCTCCAGCCATGGTCTTCAGTGTAGCCAACACGAAGGTAGTGAGTGAGTAGCTTTTCTTCATGATGCTTCAACTCATTACCTGGTCTAGCATTGATCGTATCGACACTAAAATGCTTACGCCAATCAGTTCCCCATTCAGGTTTATATACCCGTTTAATTAAGAGAACCAAATCACGAATGGAACGTGGAATTGTGGAAAGCCAGTTGTTAAATTCATCAGTGTAGTCAGGACTACGACTGAGCAGTTTAATGACTGAACCAAGCGAGCGTGTATTACTTAAAATAGGCCGGTGCGCTGAATTACGCTTAGCATCACGGAATCTCTCGCTGTAATCTTTATTTAAAATTAATTCAACTTGGTCTAAATCGTTTGCTAAATCGCTAACGAATACTGGACCTGCAAACATGGCATCAGAAATAGGTTTAGATATCTCGGACTTGCCACCACCGGACACGGTACATGGCTTATGACACAGTAGTCCTTCTGCTGTGGTACCTTTAAGTCTCCATCTTTTTCCTTCCTCAGGCTTTACCATTTCGACTTTATAGCCGGAGGGTAAAATATAAGTAATTCCTGGAAGTAATTTAATCGAGCTAGTACTTGCGTCTGGTTGTTTCCAACTGATTCGCTGTGTACGTAAATCAAAGAAGGCGTCTGCTGGAATGAAATAAATGTCAGAGTGGATTTTATCCTTAGCCCAGCCACCACTTTGTAATTCAACTTGATCTCCCAATAAGGTAAGCGCCTGTTCAAAGGTGTGACTTACGTTAGGTAAATTTTGAGAAAGTTGGAAGTTTTCACCTAAATCGTAACTCGGGAAAACAATCGCACCACCGGCATGTTCTTCCTCTGCACCACCTAGTAAGTTAGCAGCATAGCTGATCTGAGTTTTAACTTCTTTTTTGCAGTACCCGAAATAATTATCAGAAATAACAGTTATGACCACACCTGAAGCGTCACGAGCTGTGATTTTGAAGGCAACTCCGTCATTGTAAGCTTCTGTTGCGTCTTTCCAGCACATGCCGTCTCTTTTTTGACGTTCTGTAGCTTTATCAAATGAAGGAAGTCCTAAATCTTTTTTAAGTACACCGTTAATATGAGGTGCAAGTATTATGCAGCCTGTGTGGCCACTCCATGTTTCTGGATCAAGTGCAGCGTCACATTCGGGTAGTAGTGGATCACCTGCATTGCCGAAAACGCTTTCTACGAAATCTAAATTTGCAACTAGACTACCTGGAACAAAAAGGCGTGTCTCCATGGCATGCACAGGTGAGTGTCCTGGTACTTCAGGAACTACAACAGGACGCAAATATAAAGACACCATACACTCTGCTGGAGCGTTCTCCACTGCAGTAAAAGGAAGTCTGCGATACTCTGATGGCGCGTCTAAAGCGAGTGTTAGCAGCTTATTAAATACGGATACAGGAACTGCTTTTTTATCATCAGGAATAGGTAGTCCACCTTCAGTAACGTGAAATATTCCTTGGGTTGTTCTACGATCGCTCTTTGGATTATGAAGCACGCCACCTTTTAAGCGGTAAGAGGATAAAATCTGACTTGAATACTGATCTCTGGAAGGGGGTAAAGAAAGTTCACGCGCTAAGCCACTACGATCTAGTACTAACGTCGTTGCTGGGAGGTTGGGAATATCTCCCGTCCCTTTAAGATAACGATTCAGGAAGTTCTGAATTCTCTGATCTACCGGACAAAGCCGGCTTTCTAAAGCACGGTCTTTTTCACGACTCCTACTTAAAAAATTATCGACCATGTCGGACAGTCCGTCCTGAGACGGAACTGTCACGCCGGGCTGGCCGATTTCTCGCAGCTTAAGATTAAGATACGCTATTCGCTGTTCCCCGGATTTTTGATTCACTTAATGTATTATTTCTTTGATTTATTTAGGTCTGCGACCGCTGCTTGTGCAGCTGCAAGACGAGCAACAGGTACTCGATATGGGCTACACGAAACGTAAGTTAGACCGAGAGCATGACAGAATTTAACTGAGTCAGGATCACCACCGTGCTCGCCACAGATGCCAAGTTTAATTCCGGGACGTGTTGAGCGACCTTTCTCAATAGCGATCTTCATAAGCTGGCCAACGCCAGATTGGTCGATCGTTGCGAAAGGATTGCGTTTAGTGATTTCTGCTTCTTGGTATGGAGCAAGGAACGAGCCAGAATCATCGCGACTCATACCTAAGCAGGTTTGAGTGAGATCGTTTGTACCAAAGCTGAAGAATTCAGCGGTATGAGCGATTTCATCAGCAGTAAGAGCACCGCGAGGAACTTCGATCATGGTACCTACGGAGTAGGCGATCTTGGTCTTTGATTCTTTCTGAACCGCAGCAGCTACCTCGTGAACGACAGCAACTTGTAAATCGAGTTCTTTCTTGAAACCAACCAGTGGAATCATGATTTCTGGATTTGCTTTGTAGCCAGCTTTCTTAGCTTCAACAGCAGCTTCGAATACAGCACGTGCCTGCATAGCGGTGATTTCTGGATATTTAATACCTAGACGGCATCCACGGAAGCCAAGCATAGGGTTAAATTCATGAAGTTCATGCACGCGTTTTGAAATGCGGCTAACATCAATCTTTAACTTCTTAGCAAGCTCTTGTTGTTGCTGCTCTGTATGAGGTAAGAATTCATGCAGTGGAGGATCAAGAAAGCGGATGGTTGCTGGTAAGCCTTCAAGAGCTTTGAAGATACCTAAGAAATCATCTCTTTGATAAGGCAGTAGTTTCGAGAGTGCTTTTTGACGATCTTCTAGCGTGTCCGCTAAGATCATCTCACGCATCGCATCGATACGGTTACCTTCGAAGAACATATGCTCAGTGCGCGTTAGACCAATACCAGTTGCGCCGAATGCTACAGCAAAACGGGTTTGTTCAGGTGTATCTGCATTGGTACGAACCTGCAGCTTAGTGACCTGAGAGCACCATTTCATGAGTTGAACGAAGTTTGCATAGGTACGGCTCTTACGAGCAGCAAGATCTCCGTGTAGGAGGCCTTGAATGACTTCGGAAGGAGCTGTTTTGATTTCTCCAGCATATACTGTGCCTGCTGAACCATCGATTGAGAGGTGATCGCCTTCGCCGTACGTTGTTCCGTTAACAGTTAAAGTACGTTTTTCATAGTTGATTTGCAGAGCACTTGCTCCGCAAACACAGACTTTACCCATTTGACGGGCAACCAGTGCAGCGTGGGAAGATACTCCGCCCCGAGCAGTCAAGATACCTTCAGCTGCGATCATGCCACGTAAATCTTCAGGGGATGTTTCAACGCGAACTAACAGAACTTTATCTCCCTTTTCAGCACCGATAACTGCACGGTCTGCATTGAAGTAAATCTTACCTGTTGCAGCACCAGGGCCTGCTGGAAGACCTGTTGCGATAATCTTTGAACTTGCGATTGCCTTCTTATCGAAGATCGGAGCAAGCACTTGATCAAGTTGGTCTGCTGGAACACGTGTGATTGCAGTTTTCCAGTCAATTAAACCTTCTTTGACCATTTCTGCAGCAATACGTACAGCAGCAACACCGGTACGTTTTCCATTACGAGTTTGTAGCATGTAGACTTTCGAATTTTCAATTGTGAATTCGAAATCCTGCATGTCTTTAAAGCGGCTTTCCAAGGTGAGGCGAATGCGCTCAAGTTCCTTGTAAGCTTCTGGCATGATTTTACGAAGACCGATTACAGGCTCTGGTGTACGAACACCTGCCACTACGTCTTCACCTTGAGCGTTCATTAAGAATTCACCGTAGAATATCTTTTCTCCTGTTGCTGGATCACGTGTGAAGGCAACGCCTGAACCAGATGTTTCACCAGTGTTACCATACACCATCGCTTGAACGTTAACAGCCGTACCCCATTCTTGCGGAATATTGTATTTACGGCGGTAAACAATAGCGCGGTCATTCATCCATGAACCGAACACAGCGCCGACTGCGCCTTTGAGTTGGTCCCAAGGGTTTGATGGAAAGTTTTTTCCTGTGCGTTCTTTGACAAGTGCTTTGAACTGAGCAACGAGATCTTTTAAGTCAGCAACAGAAAGAGCTGTGTCTTCAATGTTTTCGTCATTGTAGCGCTTTTCTTTTAAGTGACTGATAACAGTCTCAAATGGTTCGTGATCTTCGTCAGGGCGTTTTTGAACACCGAGTACTACGTCACCATACATTTGTACGAAACGGCGATAGCAGTCCCAAGCGAAACGCTCGTTCGAGGTTTTGCGAGCAAGTGCTGCTACAGTCTCATCATTGAGACCGAGATTTAAAATTGTATCCATCATACCAGGCATTGAATCACGTGCGCCTGAGCGAACGGAAACAAGAAGCGGATTCTTTAAGTCACCGAAACCTGTTCCCACTTGGGCTTCAATGGCAGCGATACCTGCAGCAACTTGAGCATCTAGACTTGCTGGGTAAGTGCGCTTGTTCTCGTAGTAGTATGTACATACTTCTGTAGTGATCGTGAATCCTGGAGGAACAGGAAGACCGATTTGGCACATTTGTGCTAGGCCACATCCTTTGCCGCCAAGTAAAGCGCGCATGGATCCATCACCGTCTGTCTTTTTCTTGCTGAAAAGATAGACATATTTTGTCGCCTTGGATTTTTTCGCGGCGGGTTTTTTTGTTTTTGATTTAACTGCCATAGGAATAAGGGTTGTTAAGGAGTTTAAGAAAGTATGGTTTGAAAATTATACGCAGCACTGAGTCTCGAGTTTGCTATGAGCTTACTCGATTCATAGTGCTAAACGCTTGGATTACTTTTTCTTGGCTTCGCACTGTGCTTTATACACAACGCGGAACATCTGCAGGGCTAGCCAGAACAGTGCTGCTAAGCAGGACGCTGTGAGGGCACCCCAAAGGTGTATCATTTTAGGATCTTCTGAAGGTACATGCGTTGAAACAACGGTGTACATGTAGATAAAAAATGCCACGACCAGAATTGCATCTACAGCAATGCTTCCGGGAGTAGCTAGCTTCAGTTTAGTTTCTGTCTTTTCGTGTTCAGCCATGGAGCTAAAAAAGGAACCCAAGTAGACGATATTGTCCACGGAAAACTGGATGTTTTTCGCTCTTAAATAACGCATATTTTGGGCTAGGAGGGGTAAGGAGAGCTTTTAAGCACAAAAATACCTCATTTTGGGATAGCCTAGCGTGGCTCTGCTTGCCACATTTCAGGTACATGAGCGATTTGGCACCCAAGATTTTTGCAGGTAATTCTAATAGACCTCTGGCTGAGGCCATCTGTAAATCCATTGGATTACCCCTAGGAGAAGCACTTGTGACAAGCTTCCCTGATGGAGAAACATTCGTTAAAATTAACGAAAATATCCGTGGTAGAGATGTTTACATCATCCAATCGACTTGCCCACCCACGAACCATCATTTGATGGAATTGCTCATCATGATTGATGCAGCTAGGCGTGCTTCGGCACAGCGAATCACTGCTGTTTTACCTTTTTTTGGCTACGCCCGTCAGGACCGTAAAGATCAGCCACGTGTGGCAATTACAGCTAAATTAGTCGCAAATTTATTGGTTTCAGCTGGTAGTAACCGCATACTAACCATGGACTTACATTCCCAGCAGATCCAGGGTTTCTTTGATATTCCAGTAGACCATTTATTCGCATCGCCTGTCTTTTTTGATTATTTAAATAAAACACGTAGCGATAGGCTCGTTGTAGGCTCTCCTGACGTAGGGGGTCTTAAAATGGCTTCGGCTTATGCTAATGTCTTAGGTGCAGAACTCTGCTTAGTGGCAAAAAAACGCCAAAGTGCTACCCAAGTGGAGGCAATTAGCGTTGTGGGTGATGTAGAAGGTAAGGATGTCCTGCTTGTTGATGATATCACTGAAACTGCTGGTACTTTGGTAGCTGCAGCTAAGATATTAAGAGAACGCGGAGCCCGTAGTATCAAAGCTGCAGTCAGTCACTGTATTCTTAATGAACTCGCCTTTGAGCGTCTGACTAAGGGTCATATTGATGAATTGATCACAACGGACTCCGTTCCTGTTGATCCAAAGGGACTTCCTGTCACAGTTTTGAGCATTGCTGAACTTTTAGGCCGTGCAATTGTTCGTATTAATACCAACGAAAGTGTGACTGGACTGTTCCGTATCAAGGGTTTCTGAGATTTTTGCTCTGTTTTAAAGGTTTTCTTTAATGAGGAACCTCCTTTGGGCTATTGTGTCGGTAAATAGACTTAATATGAAAAATAAGATCCTTACAGGTGCTCTCGTTTTTGTGTCGGTTGCGACCGCATTCGTTCTGGGGATGTCCACCTCAGACAAAGCACTTACAGCCAAGCCTGTCCTTAAAAAAGACTCGTCATCGATCAGTGACAGTAAAAGTCCTGTTGTTACGAGTTATGCCGATGTGGTTGAACCTGTAGAGAGAGTCGTTGTTTCAGTATATTCCAGCAAGACAGTGCGTGTGCCTGTTAATCCGCTTCTGAAGCAATTTTTTGGAAATCAAATTCCTGATCAGGAAAGAAAAGAAGACGGCTTAGGCTCCGGTGTAATTGTTTCAGCAGATGGTTATATTTTAACTAATAATCACGTTGTTGAGGGTGCTGATGAATTAACTGTAGCTCTTCAAGATGATAGAAAATTTAAAGCCAGGGTCATTGGAACTGATGCAAAGACTGATATCGCTGTAATTAAAATTGATGCAAAGGATCTTCCTTCAATTACACTAGCAGATAGCGATAAATTACGTGTTGGTGATATTGTATTTGCTGTTGGTAATCCACTCGGAGTTGGAGAAACAGTAACGATGGGAATTGTTTCCGCAAAAGGCCGCAGTGGTCTAGGTCTTTTAGAAAATGGAGGTGGGTATGAAGACTTTATTCAGACTGACGCTGCTATTAATATGGGCAATTCTGGTGGTGCTTTAGTAGATGCCAAGGGTCGCCTCGTTGGAATTAACAGTGCAATTATTTCTCCTTCTAAAGGAAACGTAGGTATTGGTTTTGCAATTCCTGTAAATCTTGCAGCAAACGTTATGCAAAGTTTGATTGCTACAGGTACTGTGACTCGCGGTTATTTGGGAGTCTCTACACAACCGATTACTTCAGATATTGCAGATCAACTTAATCTTCCTAAAGGCTCTAGGGGAGTCATTGTGACTGACATTACGCCAGGAAGTCCTGCGGAAAAATCAGGATTAAAAAACTCAGATGTTATTTTAGCTATTAATGGTAAAGCGATAAGCAGCACAGAAGAATTGAGACTTCTTGTAGCCGAACTACCACCGAAGACTAAAATTAAATTGAGCATCATTCGTGAAAGTAAGGCTTCAGTACTTTCCGTAGTTCTTGATGAACTCACTGACAAACCAAATGAAATTTTAGCTGGGGTCAATACCGTTAAACTCACCGATGAGTACCGAAATAAGATCGGTATTGATCCTCGCGTTAACGGATTTTTAATTACATCAGTAGAACCAAACTCCCCTTACGCAGATCGCCTTGCTGCCAATATGGTGATCATGGAAATTAATCGCAGCGCTCCTGCAGATATAACTGCGGCCAAGAATCTCTTGTTACATGGCCGTAACCTACTGTTTGTCTACTTTAGGGGCGCCCCTGGCTTCTTAGTCTTAGACGTGAAATAATTTGCTTTAGCTGCCTGGTTTTTCAACGGGCAGCTTTGCAAGTGCTTCAGGAATTTGATCTGCAGGGTAGGTAGGGAAACTTAGTTCAAGTAAAGAGACTGCTGGAATATCAAAGCATGCCTTTCCACTGCTTCTGTCTACAAGCATAGCGATTGCTACGGGTACTCCGCCTGCTTTACGAATGATCTCAATGCATTCTAATACGCGGCCTCCGCGTGTAACTACATCCTCTGCAATTAATACTCGCTCACCAGACTTAAGGGTAAATCCGCGGCGCATGACTAGAACGTCATTTTCTTTTTCAGCAAAGATGTAGCGTGCATTTGATTGACGAGCCACTTCTTGGCCAATGACAAGGCCTCCCATCGCAGGAGCAAGCACGGTTGTGTAAGTGATGCCTAAACTCTTTATTTTTGCTACAAGCATTTGCGATAGGCGCTCCACGGCGGCCATATCTTGGCAGACCTGGGCACACTGAAAGTAGTGGCCACTATGTAAGCCTGAGCGAAGAACAAAGTGCCCTGTAAGTAGAGCGCGTGTACGGGTAAAAATCTCAAGGACTTCTTTATCAGTGGATTCCATGGCCTAAAGTTGAGCAAGTTTTAGCATAAAAACAAGCGGCGATCTTTCTGTTCAAATCGAATTGTTCATGTCACAGTAGGGTTGCTGTGATGAATTCTTCTACACTCGTTCCACTAGAAGACGAATTAGGCGACGTGATCGAAAAAGCGATGCGTCAGCAGTCTTTGACGGAGGCAAATTTAGCTCAGAAATCGGGAATTTCTGAGGCGCGTATTTTAGATGCAATTAATTACGAGTCTGATCTTGGTGTGCATGAATTAGGACTCTTAGCCCAAGCTTTAGGTCTTAATGAAATCGGACTGTGTGCTCTAGGTTCAGGGCATTATCCCTTACCCGTAATTGAAGGATTGCCGTTTTGCGTATGGCCACTGCACATGCAGCACGGAATCGGGGTTGCTAATGCTTTTTTAGTAGCACACTGCGGTGAGACCTCTGGCATTTTATTTGATACTGGCTCAGGGATAAGTGATTTAGAAGCGGTTTGGCCAGCTCAAATTAAAACACTACAAGCGGTTTTTCTTACGCATTCGGAAGCCGAGCATGTGGGAGGTTTGTGTGAAGTAGTCCAGCGTTTTGGTGCTCCATTAGCGTTTGTTCCTGAAGGTGCCATTACCCCATGTGGTAGAGCGATTAAAGAAGGTCAGACGCAAAACTTTGGTGCACTTGAGGTGACTGCACTGAGTACTCCAGGCCATGTAGAGGCGCATAATTGCTACAGTATACGTATGCCTGCCGCAAAAAATGGACGCCAACTGCTGATTTCAGGTGATCTTATTTTTGCTGGTTCTGTAGGAGGAGGCTTTTTCTCAGTCGAAAAACGAGATGCTCATGTAAGACGCATTTTTAAAATGATGCCTTCAGCAAGTATCATAGCACCAGGGCATGGGCCAATGACTACTGTAGAAAACGAGTTAAAGTTTAATCCGTTTTTACGCTAGACAGACGCCCTCTATAAGCGGCTAATGCTTATTAAATGGATAATTCGTGGCTTATGTATCCTTTATAAAGGATACATATTATGTGTTAAATTATTTGATTAGAGTGCAAGTAAACGCCTGAGCGTTTCATCAACAAGCTTTGGATTAGCTTTCCCTTTAGCTGCTTTCATGACCGGTCCTTTGAACGCGTTAATTGCGCTGTCTTTACCGGCTTTAAATTCTGCTAATGCTTTAGGATCTGAAGCGATTGAGTCTTTGCACCAGGTTTCAAGATCGTCACTTGAGGCACTTGCTGTGAGGCCTTTTCGTTCAACAATTTTTTCTGGCAGTTCACCTGTTGAAGCCATCTCTGAAAATACTTCGCGAGCAGCTGTTGTTGAAATAGTACCTGCTGTAATGAGTTTAATTAAAGCAGCTAGGTGATTGGGCTTAATTTTACACTGATCAATTGGTTCACCACTTTTGCCTATTTCGCGTAACAGATCGTTCGCAATCCAGTTGCCTGCTGCATGTGCCTGACCACATAATTTTGCAGTAGCTTCGAAGTAATCGCTTAAGGATTTGTCAGGTATAAGTACTGAAGTAATCGTATAAGGAATATCGTACTCCTTCATGAAACGCCTTTGTTTATCAAATGGCATTTCAGGACACTCAGCCTTAAGGCGGGCTTTCCATGCATCATCGACTTTCACAGGCATCAAGTCTGGATCTGGGAAGTAGCGATAATCGTGAGCATCTTCCTTCGTGCGCAAGGATTGTGATGTACCCGTTTGGCCATCATAGTCACGGGTTTCTTGAACAATTTTACCGCCCGATTTAAGGAGACTTAATTGACGTAAAATTTCGTGGGAGATACCGTCTCTGACGTAAGAAATTGAATTTAAATTCTTGAGTTCAACCTTAGTGCCGAGCTGCTCTTGACCCTTTGGGCGAATCGAGATGTTAGCATCGCAGCGCATCTGACCTTTTTCCATATCGCAGTCAGAAATGCCGCCGTACACCATCACCGTTTTAAGTGCAGTTAAGAAAGCGAATGCTTCATCTGCGCTTTGCATCGCTGGATCCGTCACGATTTCCATCAGTGGAGTGCCTGCTCGATTGTAATCAATTAAGGAATCAAATGCAGCGTGGTTTAATTTACCTACATCTTCTTCTAAATGAATACGAGTAAGAGGAATTAATTTATGCTCTCCCATTACGTTACGTGCTGAGCCTGGGAGTTCGATTTCTACATTACCTCTTAAGCAGATTGGTTTGTCGTATTGGGTAATCTGATAATTCTTAGGGGAGTCTGGATAGAAATAATTCTTACGATCCCATTTACAATAAGGTGCGATATCACAACTAAGTAGAAGCCCTGACTTTATAATGGCGTCTAGTGCAGCATGATTCATGACGGGCAGTACGCCAGGCAGTGCTAATACGACTGGATCCGTTAGCGTATTTTCAGGATGGCCAAAGCCCGTCTTAACGCGGGTGAACATCTTGGAATTTGCTTTTACTTGCACGTGCACTTCAAGCCCAATGACTACTTCGTAATCGTTCATTAGAGTGCTCCTTTCTGTGCTTCTATGTTCGGGTGACGTGTGCCCCAGGTGTGCTCTTGTTCATAGCTATGGGCTATTGAAAGTAATTCTGATTCACCGTATGGCTTACCAATTAATTGCAGTCCTATTGGTAGCCCGCTCTTAGAATAGCCGCATGGTATACTTAGTCCTGGGAGTCCTGCTAAATTTACACCTATTGTGTACACATCACACAAGTACATCGCTAGTGGATTAGCTGCTTTCTCTCCTGCTTTAAAAGCGGGAGTAGGTGAAGTTGGAGTAATCACTGCATCAACATCTTTGTATGCTTCTAAGAAGTCGCGGCGTATAAGAGTTCTTACCTTTTGGGCTCTCACGTAATAAGCATCTTGATAGCCACTACTTAAAACGTAGGTGCCAAGAATAATGCGGCGTTTAACTTCAGCGCCGAAGCCTTCTGCACGTGACTTAAAATAAAGATCGAGGATATCGTTCGCATCTTTGGAGCGGTGACCGTAGCGGACTCCATCGTAGCGTGCTAAATTAGACGAGCACTCCGCTGTAGCTATGATGTAATAAACGCCAACAGCATACTTAGTATGTGGTAGTGAAATTTCTTTAATTTCACATCCCTTAGATTTGTAGTAGCTAACCGCATCCTCAACTGCTTTGGCTACTTCAGGATCTAGTCCTTCGCCAAAATATTCTTTAGGTATACCGAGTTTCCAAGGACCTTTACGTTTTTTTAATTCTGCTCGGTAATCAGGAATTTCCGTTTTAAACGAGGTTGAATCCATAGGATCATGTCCTGCGATTGCATTAAGCAATATGGCAGAATCTTCAACCGTACGGGTGAAGGGACCAATTTGATCTAAGGACGATGCAAAAGCGATTAAGCCGTAACGCGATATAAGACCATACGTTGGCTTCAGGCCTACGACTCCGCATAAAGCCGCTGGCTGACGTATAGAGCCACCCGTATCAGAACCTAAGGTTGCGGGTGCTTCGCCTGCTGCAAGCGCTGCAGCGCTACCGCCGGAAGAGCCGCCAGGAACGCGTTCCAAATCCCAAGGGTTATGCGTCTGACCGAATGCTGAATTCTCGGTCGAGGAACCCATCGCAAATTCATCTAAATTTAAACGACCCCAACTAATCGCTCCAACCCCTTTTAATTTTTGAGTAACTGTCGCATCGTAGGGTGAGACGAAATTTTTAAGCATATTACTCGATGCTGTTAAAGGCTGACCCTTAACAGAAATAACATCTTTAAAGCCAATTGGTATTCCGTCTAAGACACCTAAGGTTTTTGCACTGCTTCGGCGTTCATCTGAAGCTTTAGCCTGAGCTAAAGCATCGGCCTCATCAAATGAGTTAAAGGCTCTTACTTTTGCATCTACTGCTTTGGTGCGTGCAATAACCGCCTGGGTGAGTTCTACAGACGAAATTTTCTTTGAACTTAGTTCGCTCGAAAGTTCAGCGACACTTTTGTAGTGGAGAGGTTCGCTCATGGTGATTATTCCACAACTTTCGGGACAACAATCATGTTGTCTCTTTGAGCTGGTGCATTCTGTAAAGCTTCGGTGACGCTCAGGCCTGGTTTAGCAATATCTTCAGCCCATACGTTGTATACGGGTGAGGCATGAGCAGTAGGTTCAATTCCAGTAACATCGACTTCTTTTAATTCTGCGATGTAGTTTAAAACATCGCCTAATTGTGCAGCGAAACGTTCTTTTTCTTGTTCGGTTAAATTAATCCGAGCAAGTTTCGCGAGATGGTTGATATCGATTTTATCAGCAGACATGGCTGTTTATTTACGAATAGAATATCCACTATTGCCGACTACATTGTCCTGAACTTTTTGGAAAACCGCATTAACTTCGTCATCTGTGAGGGTTCTCTCAGGTGAGCGGAAAACAAGGGAGAAGGCTAAACTCTTTTTACCTTCAGGGATGCCTTGGCCTTGGTAAACGTCAAATAGATCAACGGACTCTAAATTGAAAGCAGGAGTGATTGCACCTAGGGCTGCTTGGGTGAGGTGGCTTTTTACTTCAGAGGCATTAAGTGTACTATCTACCACTAAGGCCAGATCTCTAAGTGCTGCAGGTTGTAAACTAAAGGCAGTAAAGCGGCGACGAATAGCTTGGCTTTTAATTGCGTCAGCTTTGATCGCAAAAAAACCTGCATATACTTTTCCTTCAATACCTAGGGATTTCATCACGGCAACACTGAGTAGCCCAAAGTGTGCCACCCAACCTTGGGAAAGTGAACCAACCGTTGCGCTATGACCTTCTTGCCAGCCTTGTACTGCTATAGAGCTGATCGCATGACTGCTTAAATGAATTCCAGCAAGCGATGCGAGTACTTCAGTATGGTGCTTAGCTGTGTAGAAATCAGGTGCTTCACGGGTTTGCCACTGGCGTAATTTTTGGTCCGTAATTAAAAATGCGGCAGAAGCTAATTCGATTACTTCACCTTTGGATTCTATGAAAATGCGTCCTGTCTCAGCAAGCCGTGAGGCGTATACGCCACGGGACTGATTTAAACGTAAGGATTCAACAAGACCTGGAATTAAACTTGGTCTTAAGTGGGATTGATCCTCAACAAACGGATTTGCTAAAGCTAAATGTGCAGCTAATTCATCCGTTGCCCATGCTTTTAGTTCTTTTCCAGGGCGAAGTGTAATATTAACGCATTCGTTAAAGTCGTGCCCCACTAAGTAATCTGTAACTTTACGATTATAAACTACGGTTGCATCATCGTCTGCGGGTAGTGCGTTTGCTTTCACACTAGATGCCGGGATCGCTTCTGTACCAAATAGACGTAGAATTTCTTCCACTAAGTCGATTGGGCGCTCTAGATCAGTTCTCCAGCTAGGAATAGAGAGTGTCCACTCGAAAGCCTGATTAGCTAATTGCTTCTCTGAAACAATAGTTAACTGCAGTGATTCAAGCGACTGCTTCATTACGGCACTAGGAATTTCAAATCCAAGGCGCTCATTTACATAAGCAGAATTAAGTATAATCTCCTGCTTCCATGCTTTAGGAAGGCCTGCTGAGAGAGTAGAGCCCTGTGCTTTACCGCCTGCTATTTTTTCAATTAATTCTACTGCACGTGCTAAAGCTTTTTCAGAAGCATGTATATCTACACCACGCTCATAGCGGTACGATGAGTCAGAGGCTAGAGCGAGTTTTCGAGATGTAGAACGAATTAACGTTGGCTTGAATACTGCACACTCGATGACTAAGTCGGTCGTTTGATCACTTACTCCAGAATCTAAGCCACCCATTATGCCTGCAATGACGACTGGCTTCGCTGAGTCAGCAATTACGAGCATGTTTGCTGTTAAGGTGCGTTCTTTCTTATCTAAAGTGATAATCTTCTCACCTTCGCTTGCGCGGCGCACGTTAATCTTGCCTCCCTGTAATTTAGAGGCGTCGAATGCGTGCAGCGGTTGACCTGTCTCAAGCATAACAAAGTTTCCAATATCAACCACATTGTTGATTGTACCAATGCCTGCAGCTCTTAAGCGCTCTGTAATCCAGGCTGGACTAGGTGCTATTTTAATACCTGTTACAACATGTGCTAAATAAAGTGGGCAATCCTCTGAATTCTCTACTTTGATTTCATTTAGTAGAGCAGATTTTCCTGATTGTGAAAGTGAGTTAGGCTTAGGTGTACAGAGTGGTTTTTTAAACCACGCGGATAATTCACGAGCGATACCAAAGTGGGATAAACAGTCCGGACGATTTGGTGTGATTTCAATATCGAAAACAGAATCCGCTGCAGGCAGTACATTATTAATTGGAGTTCCTAGTGCAGGTCTATCCGTTAAAATAAGTAGTCCACCTGTGTCTTCACTTGCACCCAGTTCTTTTGAGGAACACATCATACCGTCAGAGAGATGTCCTCTGATCTTTGACTGTTTAATGGTAAAATTTCCAGGTAAGACAGCTCCTACTAAAGCAACAGGAACTCTATCTCCAACTTTGTAATTTTGAGCGCCGCAAACAATTGTTTTAACACCACCTGCTGTACCAACATCAACTGTACAGACGGAAAGTTTATCTGCATTAGGATGTTTATCACGAGTGAGTACCTCACCGACTACAACATGCTCTAATTTAGGAGCACCCGTTGTAATGACACCTTCTACTTCAAATCCAAGAAAGGTGATCGCACGGTTAATTTCCTCAATAGAGGCATCAAGTGCAACGTAGTCTTTAAGCCAGGTAAGCGAAATTTTCACAGGTGAAGAGTGTCTTCTTTAAGCAGTGCGCTTAGGTACTGAGCGAAAATTGTTTTAAGAAACGAACATCATTTTGGTAGAAGTAGCGAATGTCATCAATGCCGTACAGAAGCATTGCTAGACGTTCTAGTCCCATACCAAATGCGTAGCCTGTCCATACATTAGGATCGTAGCCTACGCCGGAGAAAACAGTTGGATCGACCATGCCGCAGCCGCCAATTTCGATCCACTCCTTGTTTACTTTAGGTAAATGCTTCGCGGATAAATCAACTTCGAAGCTAGGCTCTGTGTAACCGAAATAGTGCGGACGGAAACGAATCTTTGTGTCAGGTCCTAATAGTGAGGAAAAGACATGATCGAGTAGTGCCTTTAAATCGCGCACTGTTACGTTACGATCTACGGATAAACATTCTAACTGATGAAAGTTCGCAGAGTGGGTAGCATCACTTGTATCTCTACGGTACACTCTTCCTGGGGAAACGATACGAATCGGAGGAGAACCTTTCAGCATGGTTCTAATCTGAACCGATGAGGTATGTGTTCTTAATAAATATTTTTCTTCCGGATTTTTACGGGCAATATTTCCGAATTGAGTGGAAGGTGGAAAATAAAACGTATCTTGCGCGTCACGTGCAGGATGATCTGCAGGGGTGTTTAGCGCATCAAAGCAGTAATATTCCGTTTCAACTTCGGGACCATCTGCGACTGAAAAACCTACTTTTCTTAAAATACGGCACATCTCTTCACGCACGTGGGTGAGGGGATGCATGGTTCCTGGGCCTAAATCAGGAGAGGGAAGTGTTGGATCAATGCGGGGACCCAGTTGTGAGGCTATTTCAGAGGCTTCAATGGTTGCTAGAGCTGCATCTAAGTGCGCTTGGAGGCTTATTTTAGCCTCATTCACCATTTTTCCTACAGCGGGGCGTTCTTCTTTGGGAACAGCTCCCATTTTCTTCATTACTTGCGTAAGTTCCCCATTAGGACCGACATAGCGAGCTTTTGCTGCTTCAAAATCGGGACGGCTCCGCACGCCAGGCAATTCGCCGGCTGCCTTGGCAAGTATCGCGTTTAAGAGGTCTTGCATGAGACAATAGTAGGGCCGTGTGTTTTTATCCTCCTAGGTCTATATAAAATAGACTCTAAGAGGAACTTAAAACGAAGCGATGGCACTCGAGGGTGCCTTCGCGGTTAGGCTGTCTTAGCGACCTTAGTCTTCAGAGCTTCACGTGCCGCAGCAACGAGGGCCTTGAAGGCTACTTCATCGCGTATCGCGATGTCTGATAGAATCTTACGATCTAATTCGATATTAGCAGCTTTGAGACCCTCGATGAAACGAGAGTAGCTGATGCCTTCGGAACGGCATGCTGCATTAACACGGATGATCCAAAGACCACGCCATTCGGCCTTCTTCTTACGGCGATCGCGGTAAGCGTACTGCCAAGCGTGTTGGACTGCTTCTTTCGCATAGCGGAAGAGGCGGGATTTATTTCCGAAATACCCTTTAGCGTATTTCAGAACTTTCTTGCGGCGCTTGCGCGACGCGGGGGAGTTAGTTGCACGAGCCATGTTGTATTTTCCTTTGTTTTAGTGCTGCAGGGGGTCGGCTGTAAAATTCACCCTCTGAGCGAGTTAATGGATATTAGTCTAGGACAGTTACTTATAGACCGAAAGGTAAACAACGCTTTAGAGGCGCTGCATGACCAGGAGCTACTAGCTTGTCCCGACTTGCCCTACGTTTCTGCTTCGTACTCTTTGCTGAGAGTAAGTGGCGGAAACCAGGCGTGCGGCGAATTAGCTTACCTGTGGAGGAAAGCTTGAATCGCTTAGCAACGGATTTTTTAGTCTTTTGCATGGGATGAGAGTGAGAAAACAGACTTTCAGCAGGGAGTTGGCAAGGGCAAAATAGCATCTTACGCATTAAGGTGGCCTAGACTGAGATAGCGTCTTGACAACGCGGTCTGGTTTGAGACTTTGAAACACTTCGTTAATGGCTTCCTAGCTCAATGGTAGAGCAGTTGACTCTTAATCAATTGGTTCCGGGTTCGAGTCCCGGGGGAGCCACCAACGAAATTAGTTTATTTTAAAAGTTTTCTTTGTATTAAGTCTTGTTCTTTGATTCGTTTGCTAGAGGGTTAGTTGGTTATTAACACTTTCGCCGGTGTAGCTCAATGGCAGAGCACCTGTTTTGTAAACAGGCGGTTACAGGTTCGACTCCAGTCGCCGGCTCCACTTTTAGATTCAGGCCCTCTTATATCGATGCCTGGTAGTGTAATGGTAGCACCGCAGATTCTGACTCTGCTTGTCTAGGTTCGAATCCTAGCCGGGCAGCCATTTAAATATTGGCTGCGATAGGCATGCGGACTGTCAGATAATTCTCTTACAGTTAAGATTAGTAGTTTGCATACTAGCTGAATATCAGAGCTGAAATAAAGGTTAAGGTATTAAACATTCAGTCGTTTTACTGTACTGTAAATACAGCTCAGCCTTTTATTACGATAAACTGAGTTGACAGTAATCTTAGAGTTAATCCAAGTTAGTGACTCTTAGTTCTTTTTTCGCATCTTAGTTCTTTCGTTTCGAACCCACTGCTTTTTCCCTACTTGGCGTGTCACGTGCTTACACATGTTACTCACTCAGTATTCTTTTATCCTTTTTTATAATCAGTAAAATATACTCCACGTATTCTATATGACAACGATGAGCCTTCCCCTCGCATTCCTTATCGGCGATCAATCGCCAATGGAACTATTCAGTAACGGCGGTCCAATTATGTGGCCGATTCTTCTTCTTTCCTTTGTTGCCATGACTGTTGTCGTGGAACGCTTACTTTTTATATTCAAGGAAAATGGTAATCATGAACCTGAAGTCGTATCAAGAATGCTTGAGAACGTAGAGAAGGGTAACTTCGAAGGTGCTCTTCAAATTGGTAAGAAGAGCAACGATGCAATCGCTCGCATCTTGGTCTACACCTTGACCAATAAAGATTACTCCATGTCAAACGCTTTTGTTCGGGCATCAAGCAACGAACTAAATCGCTTCCAACAAGGCATGGCTACTTTAGATACAGCTATTACAGCTGCTCCTCTATTAGGACTACTCGGTACAGTTACTGGTATGATGCGTACCTTCGGTGCGTTAGGTTCTGGTAATATCGCTGAATCTGCTGGTAAGATCACCGGTGGTGTTGCTGAAGCTCTTATTGCTACATGTTGCGGTCTTTTCATCGCAATCTGCTGCTTACTCCCTTATAATTATCTTAACGCTCGTACTGAACAAGCTAAGCAAGAAATCGGCGATGCATCACATGCACTCGAGATCTACTTAGCAAAGTCTGGTGCGCACGCTGATAGTTAATCCTTTAACCCACCCAACGCACCATGGCCGGCGGCGGTAGTTCACGAGGCAGTGGCGGTAAGAAGAAAGCACGTATCGAGATTATACCTCTGATCGATGTTATCTTTTTCCTGCTTGCCACATTCGTATTGTTCACGCTCTCGCTGAACAAATCCAACGGTATACCTGTTACACGGCCTAATGCCGAAACAGGTGAGCCGCGTGATCCTGCAGGTTGGGCAACAGTTTCAGTAACTGCTACTGGTACATTAGCATGGGATAGAGATCCTATTTCACTTGATGAATTCATCAATCGCTTGAAGACATTTCATCTTCAACATCCTGAGCCTGATGCACACATTTTAATTAATGGTGATGCAGAAGCTATGTGGAATGTAGCATATTACGTTCTCGATGAAGCCCGTAAGGCTGGTATCCAGAAAGTATTAATCGAAACCGAGAGTCATTCAGGAAGTAAGAGCTAATTTCTTACCCTCACAATTCTCACCTCTTTTTTAGACCCACTTTAACGATATGGCCGGCAAAGCAACAGTTCCTCCAACCGAAAAGAAAGTAGCACGTATCGAGATTATACCTCTGATCGACGTTATCTTCTTTTTGCTAGCTACATTCGTTTTATTCACACTTTCCTTAAGTAAAATTGTTTCATTGCCTATCAATCTACCTGTGGCCTCCCAGAGTGCTGCCACTAAGGATGATAATGATATGGTTACGATTCAAATGTCTGACGCTGGTACTGCTTACTGGAATCGTGAGTTAATTACTGTAAGTGATATTGTTCCACGTTTAGAGCAGTATCGTAAAGCAACTCAGAATCCACGTGTTCTTATTGCAGCAGATGGCAAAGCACACTTTGGCGATACCGTTTACGCCCTTGATCAAGTGCGTAAGGCTGGCATAGACCAGGTCTCTGTTGAAACCCGCGTTCGTCCTACCGGACAATAATCCAAAACGTAACCGATTTTCCATTACATGCGTCGCGATCTTATCATCGGTATTTTAGTTTCACTCCTAATTCACGCTGGAACAGCATGGATCGGAGAAATTGTTGCGCATGGTGCTCCAAAAGCTAAACCGAAGGAGAAGGCTCCTACGGTATTGCTTATGGAAATGCCAAAGATCGAGCCCGATGAACCAGAGCCTGTAGATGATACTCAGCAGCAACAAGCTCCTGTGGATTTTGCACCTCCGATGCAAAATGACGTACCACAATTAGTCACAGACACATCTTTCGTACAAAAACTTGAGCCACCACCACCAGAAAACGTATCAATGAAGGGCTCGATTGTTATTCCTCAGAATACCGGTCAGTGGGCTAAGGGTATTGGTGAAATCTTTGATATTTCAAAGTTAGATCAAATCCCAGTAGCTACAGTTCAAGTGCATCCCCAGTATCCTTTTGAAATGCGCCGTGCTGGTATTTCAGGACAAGTGGTTGTTGATTTTATCGTAGATACAGCAGGTAACGTGCGTAACGCATTTGCTGCTAGCTCTAGCCAACGCGAATTTGAATCTTCAGCTGTGCAAGCAGTTGCTAAGTGGAAATTCCGCCCAGGTAAACGTGGTGGTCATACGGTCAATACGCACATGCAAGTGCCGATCGTATTTACATTAAATAACGACGAATAAGATTAACTGCTCCATGCGTCCATTTACACTGAGATTCTCTTCACTTCTTTTAGCTGCAATTGCAGTTTCTGGTGTTTCTACTATTCGTGCTCAAGAAAAAGAAACACCGAGTTTGGCTGAAGAAACTAGCGCTTCATTCCAAACGCTAAAGCCAATGCTTGATACCAAGAATTGGGATGGAGCAATTACTATTCTTGATGCTGTTATTGCAAAGAATAAACCAGATAGTTACGACGTTTTCGTATCACGTGATACGGAAGCTAAGATTTATTTCCAAGGTAAGGAAAATCCACTCAAGGCTGTAAGCATTTGGGAATCCATGATGGATGTTTTACCAGCTCATCCAGATTATTTGGCTGCTAAAGATGTTATTCAACATGAGCAGTTTTTGGCACAGGGTTATTACATGGGGGCGCTAAACTTAAAGTCCACAGACCCAAAACAACGTCAATATTACGACCGCTCCATTGCACACATGACCAAGTGGATCGCTAAGACGCCAAAACCTCGTCAAGAGGATCGTCTGTTTTACACTTCTCTTTTATATTATAAAGCAGTTAGCAATCCTGACCGTATAGATGCTGAGTATCTAGCTAAAGCACGCGTTCAAATTGAATATGCCTTCAAGACAGAAGTTCGTCCTCGTGAACCATTCTACCAAATCTACGTAGTAATTCTTCAACAACAAGGTGAGACCGAATTGGCAGCTCATTACCTAGAGCATTTAGTTAAAGTACATCCACAATCACGTGATTACTGGCTGCAGCTTATGGCTGCTTATAATAACTTAGCTGGAACTACAGGTGAGAAGAATCCAGATAAGCAACGTTCATACTATGCACGTGCTATCATTACTGTAGAACGCGCTCAGGCATTGGGTTTCTTAAACTCTCCTAAAGATAACTACAATTTAGTTACTCTTTACAACCAGGTAAGTCAGTTCGGTAAAGCGACTGAGCTCATGTATAATGGTTTAAAAACTGGTAAAATCGATAATGATTTAAAGAACTGGGAGGTTCTCGCTTATTTCTATCTTCAAGTGAATCGTGAAATGCAGGCTATTTCAATTTTGAAGGAAGCTTCTCAAATTCCACAGTACTCAGAAATGGGTGAAATTGATAAGCAAATCGCGGAAATTTACTACGGTCTAGATAACACTCAGGAAGTTTACAATCACTGTAAGATTGCAGCGGCTAAGGGGCACTTAGGTGCTAAAACTTACGCTACTTATCAGCTATTATCATTCTCTGCATACAGCTTAGGTAAATTTGATGACGCTCTCCAGGCATGCGATAAAGCAATGACCTATAAGGGTGCACCCGTTAAGGACCTTGCTCGTTTGAAACAAGGCATCAAAGAAGCTATTGCTGCACGTGAAGCAGAAAAAGCTACAGCTAAAGCACAATCATATTAATCCCAACTCTTTAACATGAAGAAAAAGTCGTTATATATTCTCCCGCCGGTTGTGGCGCTTGTGGCATTCGTTGCCTATTATCTTCATTTCCGTGAGGGTTATGAACAAGTCATAGCAGAAAAAGCTGCTGCTGTTGAAAAATCAAAGCAGGTAGAGATTCAACACCAGAATGCTCAACGCCAGAAGGCTATCGATGAAGCTCTAGTAGCTCAAGAGCGCCATAAGAAAGAAAAGGCTGAAAAAGAAGCACTCAAAGCTAAACGTGCAGATGAGCGCCAAACAGCTTTCCAATCCCGTGAAAAGTCCTTCCAAGATCGCCAAAAGTTTCGTGACGACGTAGAAAAACTACAAAAAGACGTTGCTGTTGTTAAGGAAGAAATTTCCAAAATTAAAACAGACAAGCAAGTGCTTCAAAATCAGAAGAGATTTTTAAACGAGTCAGTAGTTAAAGCTGAAGTTAATGCTAAGGCACTAGCTGCAGTTCTTGATAAAATAGCAGCAGCAGATGCAAAAGCAGCAGCAGATCGTGCTGCAGCTTTAGCGGCAGCTAAGAAAAAAGACTAACATCCGCTCCCAACCTTAAACACTTTATTTAATTTGTTATGAAAAAATGGATGTACGTTATATTCCCAGCACTTTTGCTGGTCGTTTTCTTGTTCTTCTACAATCAGGAGATGGATAAGGTTGCAGAACGCCAGCACGTTGTTGCGCTGCAAGTTGCTCGCGAAAAGGCCGCATCAGATGCCAAGAAGAGGGAAGCCGAAGCACAAGCAAAGATCTCCGCTGATAAGCATGCCAAAGAGCAAGCTGCGGCTGATGCAGCTCAATTAGCAGCATCCGAAGCTAAATGGCAGGCTGATACAAAGAAGATTCAAGACGAAATTGACCGTAACACTGCTGATGCAGATCGTTTTTCAAAGAAAGCATCAGAACTTCAAATTCAGTTAGATACACTTCACAAAGAAAAAGAAGCACTCAACAGAGAAGACTTTGATCTCTTAAAAGAAGTAGAAACTACACGCATCAGTGAGCAGAACTCAAATCTTGAGATCCAACGTTTGGTTGAAATCATTGCTCGTCGCGCAAGTGATAGTGCTATGGCTCAGCCTCCAGCACCGCTTCCTGCTCCAAAAGAATAAATTTTTTTAGATTATTTTATCAAAGCGGCCTATTTAGGCCGCTTTTTTTTGTGATCAATTACATAGCTTTACACTCTTTGACGTTTTAACTTTTTTAAGTAGTATAGTCAGCAGTAATGCTTTTATTTGCTGATCATAATTCTACCTTCAGAATTAGCTTTGCTTAATCACAGTCATGCAAGACTCAGAATTTTCAGATATCATAATCTTAATTTGTAAAGATGACACCCGTTTTGACCGGCGGGCTTATGATTTTGTGCGCTTTGGTTTGGACTACACAGTTAAGGAAACAAAGAAACGCGATAAGTCTGCTGCAGGATCAAAACATGTTAGTGGCAAGGAGCTCTTAGATGGCCTACGTCTCTTCGCCTTGGATCAGTATGGTCCTATGGCAAAGACAGTGCTTAACAATTGGGGAGTTAAACGATGCCGTGATTTTGGAGATATCGTATTTAACCTTATAGATTATAAAGTATTTAGTAAAAACGATGGGGATAAGCCTGAGGATTTCGACAAGCTTTATGATTTCGAAGATGCCTTTGTTAAGCCTTATTTACCCCGTACTAAGTCTAGGGTAGGTGTAGATATGCCTAATATCGCTAAATCAAGCTCTTGAGCAGTTTAAGACGCATTGCTCATGCTCCCAAAGTAGATACCGTCTGCATTCTTCGCTATATCTATGCCTATTTCTACCATTTCTTCGGATCTGAAGTTGCTTGAGCCTTTCTGGAATGAGGGAGTAGAGCGTTTACAGCTCCATAATGGGCTTACTGTCATAATGAAGCCTGATCACTCTGCTGCCTTGGCTTCAGTTCAGGTTTGGGTAAAGACGGGTAGTATTCATGAGGGTGAGTCACTGGGAGCAGGATTATCCCATTACTTAGAGCATCTACTATTCAAAGGAACCAAAAGACGTTCAGGCCGTGAAATCTCTGCCAGTGTTCAAGCGCATGGTGGCTACATTAATGCGTACACGACTTTTGATCGTACGGTATATTATATTGATTTACCTAGTGAGCATACGGAAGTTGCTATCGACCTACTTGCAGATGCAGTCCTTCACTCGACTCTACCTGCTGAAGAAGTGACAAAAGAAAAAGACGTGATTTTGCGTGAGATTGCGATGACACAAGACGATCCTGATGATCGACTTTGGGAGTCTGTATTTTCTACATCCTTTAGAGAACATCCCTACAGGCAGCCAGTGATAGGGCATAAAGATGTGTTTTCTGCAACGACGCGTGAAACGATCGTTTCATATTACAGCAAACGCTATGTTCCTAATAACATAGTAGTTGTCGTAGTTGGTGCCATCAACTGTGCGAAAGTTAAATCCTCAATTGAAGAGCATTTTGGTAAAACGCCTCGTGCGGCACTTGCACCTATTTTAATTTCAGATGAGCCAGGTCAATTAGGGCCACGTGAAGCAAATCGTTTCGAAGATGTTGAGGTCTCTCGAGTTGCTATTTCATGGCAAATTCCGGGGCTCACTCATCCTGACGCACCAATCTTGGATTTACTTTCAATGATTCTTGGTAGCGGTGATAGTTCAATACTCTGGCAACAGCTTCACGAGAAAACTGGATTAGTGCATAGTATTGATTCCTCATCTTGGAACCCAGGAACATGCGGTCTTTTTTGCATATCTTTTACTAGTGACGGAGATAAGCGCCTAGAAGCATCTAAACGAATTGATTTTGTTTTAAAGCAGTGCAGAAAAAAAGGATTTAGTCCTACGCAGATTCGCAAAGCGATTAGGCAATTAGTGGTAGCTGAAATCGCAGGCCGACAAACAATGAGTGGTCAAGCCTCTCGCTTAGGTACAGCTGAAATTGTGGTCGGTGATCTAGGATTCAGTCGCAGTTATTTTGAACGTTTAGCTCGCGTTACCCCTCAGGATTTAAAACGTGTGCTTAATGCATACCTAGTTGATGAACACAGATCTGTTGTTTCAATCAATCCATCTGCCACAAAAAAAGAAAGTCTAGAAATTACAGTAAAGCCTGGTTCAAGTGATAAGATCGAAGAAATTACTCTTAAGAATGGTGCGCGCTTACTCATTCAAATAGATAGGCGTTTACCCAACGTTCACATGCGCCTATTAGCGCAGGGTGGCCCTATGCATGAGGATGAGAAGGCGCGTGGTGCAACAGCTCTCTTAGCTAATCTTTTAGTTAAAGACACGAAGACAAGAACCGCTACTGAGGTGGCTGAGTATATTGAAGAAGTAGGTGGTATGTTTACACCGTTTTATGGAAGTAATAGCATTGGCTTAGCAGCAGAGGTACTACCGCCAGATGTTGAGCGTGCACTTACTTTAATTACAGATGCAGTTCTTAATCCTACCTTTACCACATCAAGTTTTAAGTTAGAAAAAGATACCCAGTGTGCTTCACTGCGTAGGGATCATGATGATGTTGTTACTGAGGCACGTAAAATATTGCGCAAAACATTTTTTGGTAAACATCCGTTTTCTCTAGATTCGCAGGGTGAGTTATCTGGGGTTGAGACATTGTCTGTTCAGGATATTAAAGCGCTCTACAAAAAACTATTTGTAGCTTCTAACATTGTTTTTTCAATTTCTGGAGATATTTCTGCAGCAATTATAGTTAAAATTAAAACGTTTCTACTCAAGTTGCCGAAGGGAAGTGCCCCTAAGACATTGACCAAAGAACAGCTGCCCGCATTCCCTGCGAATGTTGGCTTATTTAAACATACACGTGCTCGCGAACAGGCCGTAGTTTTGCAGGCTTATCTTGGGCCTGATTTATTGGATCCAGATTTTTATATTGGTGAAGTTGCTGATGAACTGTTTAGCGGTATGGCTTCACAACTCTTTGAGCGTGTGCGTGAACAAAAAGCCCTAGCTTATTTTGTTAGATCCTCTCGTATAACGGGTTTAAATGCTGGAATGTTTTTCTTTTATGCAGGCACTCAGCCTGGAAAAGAAAATGAGGTACTCGAAGAGATAAACCTGGAGATTAAGCGCGTAGCATCAGGTAAAGTTCAAACTGATGAGCTAGAGCGCTGTAAGGCCAGACTTAAGGCTGGCAGACGTCAGGGTCTACAAACCAATGCAGCGAAAGCCTTCCATGCAGGACTTGATGTTTTACAGGGTAGAGCAGCTGATTACTGGAAGCAGTATGATTCTAAAATTGAGGCCGTGAGTATTGAAGATTTAGCGCGTTTCGCTAATAAATATTTTAATGCTTATAAAATGACACAAGTAATTGTCAGTCCGTAGTTTAATAAATTACTAGTACAGTTTAATTTTGTGTAATGTATCAGACATCTGAGCTAGATGCTTTGTACGACTCGAATTACGTTTCCCTAGCAACCCTTTCGTTTTATAAACGTCTGTCTTAATACCTCATATTATATGAAAAAATCGTTATCAAAAATTACCCTCCTTGCGAGCGTGCTCGCAGTAATCGTGTCCTTCATGACTCCTGTCATGAAAGCACAAAGTGCTCCAACAGCACCAGCAGCTCCTGCAGTAGCACCAGCTCCTGCTGATGGTTCAACAGAAGCTCCAAAGAAGAAGAAAAAGAAGAAGAAAAAGAAGAAGACAGAAGATGCTCCTGCTCCAGCAGAAGGCTCAGCACCTGCACCAAAGAACTAATTTAGTTC